>OGCI01000827.1_pt1 | contig 30833 bp, 29 predicted proteins | sample 1570021 | NCBI WGS metagenome assembly OGCI01 (sample SAMN06264664, study PRJEB24512) | hot springs metagenome | isolation source: Hot spring water | place: South Africa: Tshipise | collected 2015-06-21 | reverse complement strand
CTGCCCCCGGAGGCGTAACTGGTGGTGACCGTCTTCCAGGTGCCGGAGTAGGCCAGGCGGGAGTCGGTCTGCTGGTAGCGGACAGACCCGTCGCCGCTCCCTTCCCTAGTGATCGTCAAGATGAGAGTAGATGACAGCCCGAGCTTCGACTTGAGCGTGTTAGCCGACACGTCCTTACTCCCACTCGTACCCTGGACCCGTACCGTCTTGGCATGGCTGTCGGGCTCGGCAGTGTCTCGCGCAATGACCTGCATGTCGGTCACCGTACCGATGCCGAGGTCCAGCGCCGAGGTCACCGCCTGCGGGGAAATCGTTTTGGTCCACGGCCAGCCAGGGGGCGTAGACCAAGGCCTGGTGGGGGCCTTCAGGCTCCAGGGGTCAGGCTTCGCCGGAAAATAGCTAGCCTCGGTCGACTTCTTCGTGTAACCGCCGTTGTGGGCGTGGAAATAGGCAGTGATTGGCTTGCCCCCGTACAGCATCACCTGTCCTGCTGTAGCCTCGACAGCGACGATGATTCCCGGTAGCTCGTAGGTGTAGCCACTGTAAATCTGGTCATTGGTGTTGTCATAAAGGTATGAGCGCGACGCCAACCGCCCCAGCGCATAGCTGCGACAGGCAACGATCTGCGCCTTCATGGCTTCGGGTGCATACTGATCAGGGCGAGCCGGGTCGGCCCAACCCGTCTCTGTCTCCCGGATGCTCCGTAGATACCGCTCAAGCAGGACCTGGTTGAACAGGTTCAACTTCGCGTAGGAGGTGTTGGGCTCCACCCGCAACGAGCCCCAGTATTCACGTTGTTCGCTCACTGAGGTCGGGTTGGAGGCGTACAACGCCGCGGCGACTCGCCCGTCGGTGCTCTCCGGCCTCACCTCCACCCACTCGAACATGCCGGAGACGCCGCTGATTTGGATCTTTCCGTCCACATAGCTGCAATCGACCGTTTCGTCTGGGCTGAGGGCTTCAGCGGTCTCACCCGAGGCATCTTTCATCACCAGGGTCGCCCCCGTCACCTTCGGCTTCAGCACCAGCCGATAGTAGCTGTAGCCACCGCTGGACGTTGTGCTCTTGGTGATGCGCACTTTGATGACCTTGCTCTCATAGCCCTGGTAAATGCCAAGAGTCGTGCCGGGGTAATAGAAAGAGAGTATCTGCTCATAGGTAGCTCCTTCTCGGGCACCAGCCCAAGCGCCCCACTGGCTAAGACCGACGCCGTGCCCCCACCCCCGGCCCGTTATGACAAAGTCCCCAGTAGCGCCGAGAGCGGGCGCTGCTATCGACAGGACAAGAACCGCCACGACTAGCAGGAAGATTGCGTAGACTGCACAAGCCTCGAAGGTGCGGCTGTGAGAAAGCCGGGGGGGAAGACGTTCTGGAAAGCGCACGTTGATTGTCAAGATCGTCCCTCCCTCTTCAGCGACACCATTCCACTACGGCCTGATGTCGGTGGGATACGGGGATGTGGTGACTGAAAGCCTATGTCGACTTGATGGCCGTCACTATACCACCAGTCAGGTATTACGGGAACTCCACGACCTCCTGCAGCAAGACCTCCTGTCATCTTGATTCGGCAGCGGTAGGGCTAATCCTTAGCATGGTCTGCCGGCCCCCACTCGTGGACAGTCCGTTCCCGCACGCGCCTACCCTCCGCGATGCCTGGCGGTCAGCCCTGACCTACCATCTTCGCAGCGGTGACTTCCCAAGTACCGTAGGAGGCGACCCAAGCCCGACCGGCCCTACCCATCTCGGCCCGCCTTGCGGGATCGTGCGCAAGCGCCAGCAGAGATACCCTTAACGCCCCGGCCTCCCCCGCTGGGGTGACCAGGCCGGCACCTGCGGTAAGTAGCGGTCCCAGTCCGCTGCCGTTAGCAGCCGTCGCGACCGGGATTCCCATGGCCATGAACTCCATCACCTTAAGGGGTGAAACATGCACGCCTCTCAGGGCCACGCATCCTATGTCCATCCAGGCCATGAAGGCCGGCACTTCAGAGTGTGGCACTCGCCCCATGGCCACACACCTGGCCAGGAACTCCGTGTCGGCCCCTGCCGCCACCAGGTCTGCGGGCGAAGGGCCCAGAAATAGAAAGGAGACCCGGTCTCCGAGCTCGAGGAGAACCCCTCGCATAGCCTCCACCGCCACCGAGAGGTCCTGGAGCGGAGTCAACGACGCGCAATAGCCGATCACAAGCGCTGGAGGCCGTGCAAACACTCCGGGCTTGCGCGGAACGGAGGGACTGAAGAGCTCAGTGTCCACCCCGTTGGGGGCGACTACGATCCTGTCGGCGGGTAGGCCCAGTCCCAGAAGCTGCTGCTTGACCTCTTCGGTGACACAGGCCAGCCGGTCGCAGCGAGAGTAGAAGGCCACCTGCCTGCGGCGCTCGATGCGGTCGTACTTGCGCCCGAAGTATCTCTGGGCCTCCAAGAAAGGGACCGCATTGATCTCGCCCACTACTTGACACCGGGAGGAACGAATCACGGCATCCGCCACCAAGTCGTACGGGGAGCGTCGGACGATCAGGCAGTCCGGCTCGAATTCCTGCAAGGCTTGCATGCAACGCTTGGCCAGACCCCCGGCGCGAGCTCGCCTCCAAGCCCGCAAATGTCGGACCATGGAGCTGACGCTTTGGGGAATGAGCCTAACAGGCGGGCGATACCCCAGAGGAATGGACCCCGAGGGATCCGGGGGTAGAACCAACACCTCGTGTCCCAGACGCCTCAGCCCTCGTACTATCCCCTGCCCGTGGGTGGCAGGACCTCCATCCCCCCAGTACGGGGGGCAATAATAGACGATCTTCATCTCGCCACCTCGTCGAACGCAGTCAACGTCTGTGCCAGCCACCTATCAAGCCCAAAGTCCCTGCGCACGGCTTCTTGGCCGGCCCGGGCAAGCTCCGCAGCCATCCTCCAGTCGTCGCTGACTCGCCTTATCGCGGCGGCCAACTCGTGAGGACCAGTACCCTCAGCGACCACGCCCGTCTCTCCGTCTCGGACCAGCTCCGGCATCCCCCCGCAGGGCGTGACGACCACCGGCTTGCCCGCAGCCATGGCCTCCAGGACGGCGTAGGGACACCCTTCGCTCTTGGAAGCCTGCACGTAGACGTCGGCTTGCGCCAGGGCGTCAGCGACGCTAGCGACCGCACCCCGGAGCCTCACCCTGCCCTCGACCCCCAAAGCCGTGATCAAGTTCCGGAGAAGTTCCTCCTCAGGCCCCTCGCCCCAGACGTCCAGGCAGACATGTGCTGGCAGCAGGGTCATAGCTTCGATCAGCGCATCCAGGTTTTTCACCGGATGAAGTCGACCCACCGTGCAGAGAACGACAGACTTGCCGGCCTCCGCCCTGCGAGCATCGGGGCCGGTGGTCAGCTGTTGCCGAGGCTGGGCCACACCGTTGTAGATGACCCGTACTTTCTCGGCCGGCACCCCCGCAGCTACCAGACGTTCCCCCAGGAAGCCGGCTACCGTCACGTAGCGATCGGTCAGAGGCCGCAGCCACCGATCGATGGTCCGGTAGCAGAAGCGCACAAGCGGGTTCACGTAGTCATTCGCTAGGTCGCTGTGAACAACCACAAGATGGGGAATGCCAGCGGCTCTGGCAGCCAGCCTAGCGTACGCGTTGGCTACCACCCCTTGCGACACCAGCAGTCTCGCACTCTCTTGGCGAAGAACCCGGCGTAGATCCCACACCGTACGCAGCCTCGCCCGCTGACCCGGCAGCAACCTGCACCTTGCGATTCCAGCCTGACTGGCCCCCCCGCTCCGCCCCGTGCTCCCCGACGACCGGCCACCCTTGCCCGACAGACCACCGAGCGCCCGAGTAAGCTCCCATTCGCCCAGGCTGATAAGCACCAGGTCGATGCTGTCGCCCGGATTCAGCCTGAACAGATTGAGCAGGTAGGTCTCGATCCCGCCCCATTGGCGGCCTCCGCTGTAGAGCACGGCCACAGTCTTTTTGGCAGTTCGGCTCATCTCATGCTTGGTTCACGGCGCGTCCAGCGCGCCTTGTCTCGCCCCGTGCCTGAGTTTCCAGACCACCACTCGCCAGATGAACCGGGGTACGCTGTCCCAGGCGCGACGAGGTCGACTCTTCCTGCCCGTCCTATCCTCGTTCATGAGCAGACGCCAAAGCCATTCCAGACCCCTCTCCTGCATCCAGCGGGGTGCCCGCCGGGAATCGCCGGCGATGAAATCGAGCGAACCCCCTTCCCCAACGGCCACCCGCACCGTGCTCAAAGCCTTGCCGTGGTCTCGGATCCAATACTCCTGCTTCGGAGAACCCAGCGCCACGATAAGGAGCCTAGCCCCCGAAGCTTCTATCTGCCTGAGCGGGGCCTCGGAGTCAGGCTGGTACCCATGGCAACCGCCGGCAATAATCAGGCCAGGATGCTGCCGGGCAAGAAGTTCTCGTGCTCGCTGGTTGACTTCTGCTTTGCTTCCAAAGAAGAACACCGGAGAGCGCGTCTCCACAGCAGCCTCCAGCATGGTGTGCAAGGCCTCCACACCTGGGATCCTCTCCGGCAACGGTCCGCGGCAGTAGGCCGGTCGCAAGAGTAGAGCCACTAGACTGACCAGGGCTTGGCCCACCACTTGGAAAGCCCGCAGCCCGGCCCGCGATGTGGTCGGTAGAGAGAGAAAGCGAGCCGCCCAGACCACCCCTGCTCCGTCCGCTATATTGAGATCGGAGTTCTCGAGGTAGGCAGCGAACTCAGGGTCGTCGGCTGCCCGCATCAAGAACTCAGCATTGAGCTTCGCCACCCTGCATAGGCGCGCGCCGGCCAGCCGGGCGGAGATCTCCGCCTCTAAGGCCGCCTGCGTAATCACGTCCACGCGGGTGCCCAGGACCCTTACACTCTGGTAAGTGCTGACACTGTTGGAATCGAGTTCCAAGGTCCTCCTTGGCTGGCTCTGATCAACCCCGGCGGGGTGTCGCCCCCGTCTCCTTGACCGGGGTGTCAGGCGCGGCCGCGCGCGATAAGCGCCGCGGCCGCGCCAGCCCCTACCCCGTTGTCAATGTTCACGACCACCAGACCGGGCGAACAGCTCTGTAGCATGGCGAGCAGCGCCGCCGTCCCGTCCCCACCCAGACCATAGCCGGTCGAAGTCGGCACTCCGATCACTGGCACATCCACGAGCCCGGCCACCACCGAAGGCAAGGCGCCTTCCATCCCGGCGACTACGACTATCACGTCGACTCTCTCCTCGATCATTCGGCTGAGCGGCTCCAACAACCGATGAAGTCCCGCCACTCCGGTGTCATAGCCACGGACGACACGACAGCCCATGTGCGTGATCACCAGGGCAGCCTCCTCGGCCACGGGGATGTCAGCGGTCCCGGCAGTCAGCAGACCCACGCAGCCATGCGCCCGAGGGGGAGTGTAGGTCGGCGTGTGGACCGCGAGGACGCGGGCTTCAGGATCGTAGGCAAAGACAAGATCCTTGACGACTCCCTGGCCGGGCTCAGCGTCCTTGCGGCCACCGCCCGCATCACCGCTCAGCCGCCCAGTCAGCGTTGACTCACCGGGCGAACCATCCGCCCCCGCACCTGTCCCTTCCGTCAAATGCCGATATAGGACTTCGGCGCGTTCGGGAGGCAAACGAGTGACCAAGGCCAGTCCTTTCTCCGCGAGCAGGCGGCGGACGATGCTGGCTAGATGAGCATCGGACTTGCGGGGCGCATAGACTACCTCCGGCACTCCTTTGCGCAGGTCTCGGTTCACATCCAGGCGGGCAAACTCGCCTACGTGCGCCACCTGTAGCAGCCGCAACCGTTGCAGAACGTCATCCAGACCCAACTCCCCGGCTAGCAGCCGGCCGAGGAGATCCTTGAGGCCAGCCGGACTCTCATGCCCGCTCGCGGCTTCCTCGCTGCCCTGACCCTGGGTCATCTGTCTTTTCTCCGTCGGTTCTCGATCATCAGTCCCTGCTGACCCCCGTCAGCGTCAAGGATGGCCCGGTGTCGCGCCCATCTCGCCCCATACTCTCAAGAGTCCCCCATGCCAAGAATCCCCTCATAGGCCAAAGATCCGCCGGGCATTGTCCTCGCACACCGCCGAGCGAGCCTCCTCGGGAAGATGATCCAGTCCCGCTCGATACCGCGCCGGCGAGAGCAACGGGTAGTCACTACCGAAGACCAGCTTGTGCGCTCCCGCCGTGGCAAGGACAGCCTGGTAGACGCTGGGGCGATAAAGATAGGGCACAGCAGCGGTGTCATAGTAGACGTCGGCGAGAGCAGCAGCCACCTCGGGCATGGCCTCATACAAGAATGCCCCTCCTCCTAAATGGGCAAGGACCATGGTCAGGCCTGGAAAGGCTTGGGCCAGTGACACACAGGCTTCAGGGCCGAAGGGACCTTTCCCGGGATAGCTATGACCAACGAGCTCGTTGGCATGCACGAGCAGTGGTAGACCGCGTTCCTTAAGAAGTCCGGCAATAGCACCGAGGCCTGACCACGCCCTTCCACTGCCCTTACCGCTCCGTTTCCCGCTCCATTCGGATTCTAGGACAAGCTCCCCACAACCACGCAGTCCAGCGTCAAGGCAACGCTCGACCTCCTTGGCCGCCCCCGGTCCGCCCGTCCACACGCAAGCTAGTCCCGCCAACCGGTCCGGGTAGCAGCCAGCGGCTTCGATGACATAGTTATTCACGAACCGGCAAAGCCCCTGATCGCTGAAGGCGTACCCGAACACCACTGACTTCCGCACCCCGGTCTCTGCCATGTGAGCAAGCAAGTCCTCGGCGGTGACCATTTTCGCCTGCGGGGACTCGTAAAGAGCCGCGAACCGCCGGTCGCGGGCAAGGTAGTCCTCTCTGTTCCTTATGATTTCGGGGGGGAAAATGTGGACGTGGCTATCGATCATGCCGGCTCACCCGCCTGGCCCGGCTCACAGGGAGGCGGTCAAGAGTATCGTCTCTACCAGATCCTCGTACGATATCCCCGCCGCCCTCGCCTGCGCGGGAAGGTCGGAAAGGTCGGTCATCCCGGGCAAGGTATTGACCTCGACGAACCAGGGGATACCGGCCTCGTCCACCATCATGTCGATGCGAGCATACCCTCGACAGCCCAGAGCCTCGAAGACCTTGACTGCACCTTCCTGAGCCTCTTCGTATGTGCGAGGTTCCAGGCGGGCGGGAAGGATGAATTCAGTCAGACCTTCTGTGTACTTTGCCTCGTAGTCGTAGAATTCGCGCTTCGGTACGAGCTCCAAGATCGGCAAGGCCTCCGGCCGCCCCTCCCGCACGATGACGCCTATGGTGATCTCCCGTCCGCTCACGAAGCGCTCGGCGAACATAGGCCCGTAGTTGTGCCAGCCAGCCTCTATGGCCTTCTCCACTTCCTTGAGTGTCTTAGCCTTGACGACGCCGAGACTCGACCCTTCTTCGAGCGGCTTCACCATGACCGGCAGGCCCAGCTCCGCCTCCACCAGCGCAGCGGCCGCCTCTGCCGGCTGGCAGGAGGGGATTTCGACGTAATCCGGCGTGGGCAGACCACTGCTGCGCACCACTTTCTTGGCGGCGACCTTGTTCATGCCCAAGGCCGAAGCCAACACCCCTGAACCCGTGTAGGGGATACCCATGATGGTCAGCAGCCCTTGGATGGCACCGTCTTCGCCGTAGCGACCGTGGAGGGCCAGAAAAGCCACCTCGACACCCGCTTTCTCGAGCTGGCGCGCCACGTCTCTCTGAACATCGACCTTGACCACTTTGTAGCCCCGACCAGCCAAAGCCCGGTAGCAGTTCTCTCCAGAGCGCAGCGATATCTCCCGTTCTCCGGAAAGACCACCCATGAGCACACCGATGGTCTTCCCTTTCAAGGTCTCCCGATCCATGCGGGGAACATTACCACAAGGGCGGCCGCGACCTCACCTCCGCTAGCGGTGGCACACACCAAAGCTCTAGCGGTAGGTCGCACCTCTCCCAGATCGATCGGAGAGACGGATTGGCGAGCGTAGCGGGATCAACCTGCAGCAGCACGAGCGCGTTCCCGCACCCTCGGCGGCCCCGCGACTCGCCGGAACGCCTCCGTGCTTTGAGCGCCCGTCTCCGCCACGTACAGCAGGTCCTCCACGCTGATCCCGTCGGCAGGAGCTGAGGCCCAGCCCACAACACACTCGACCCGGTGACCGTCGACCAGATGTTCGCAAGCCTTCCTCGCCACGGACATGGCAATCCCTTCAATGTCGTAGGGATCGCTGCACACAGGCACGGCCTCGTCCACCGCTCGACCGGCGCTACCGCCGGCGCCCTGACCGGCCGGAGCAAACGGGCCAGTCGCGAAGAGGAATGCGACTCGTCCCTCAGAAAGATAGAAGTGCTGTGCGTCGGGCCCCAGCTGCCGGAGACCTCGGCGAGCGACGGCATGGAGCATCCGTTCCGCGGCGGTAGGACCGTAGTAGGTCGCCGCCTCCTGCCAGCGGAGAACTCTGAGCACCACCAGGGCAAAACGAGCGCCGGTGGTAGCGAACAGGCCCAGCCGCTCGCGGACAGCACGTTCCAGTGGAGAGACGGATTGCTGGGGGAGAAGCTCGCTATCGACGGAGCTCGTCCTGCCAAGGTACTCTCCTCCTGAAAGGCCACGCCCAGCCCTGGCAGACCTTCTCTCAGTTTCGAGTCGCCGCTTCGAGTTGACCCCGCGGATCACCAACGAGAACGCCCAACCACCTGCACAGAGGAGGAGTAGGCCGACGCGCAGCGCCACTGTCCCACTCCACACGATGAGCGGAAAGACAATGGCGGTATCGGTCAGGCAAAGAAGAAGCCCTAGTCGGCTGTCCTGCGGGTAGATAGCCGTCAACCGTAGCGCCCAGATTGCATAGAGAACGGCGAAGAGGAGATAAGCGATCCAGAGAAGGGGGCCTCGTACTCCTACAAGCGGCGGGATGAGGATGGCCAGAAACGCGATGAGAGGCACTCTTGCCCGGGCTTTATACAGCTCGGTAAGTCTCAGGCTCGGAGCTGTCTGCCGTGTGACCATGATGGACTCTATTGCATGATAGACCATCGGCAACGGTTATGCAACATTTATTGCGTATGTTCGCATATGAAAGCAACGCGTACTCTAAGAGCGTAGGCGCACTCCTCTTGGCGAACGCTTGGAGCAAAGCTGAGGCGCTCTCCCGGTCGTCTGCGCCAGGGCCGACTGGGGGTCAGCCCCAGTTCAGGGGACCAAGAGCAGAGGCGTCCTTACCTGACGACAAAGGCGATCGCTCACCGTGCCCAGTACGAAGGCTTTGGGCTCCTCACGGCTGGCTCGTCCCATCACTACCAACTCGGGGGCCAGCTGTTCGACAGCAGCCATAATGACCCCGGACGGTTCGCCTACCAGGACTTTTACCAGAGCGCCGATCTGCGCCTCGGCAAGGAGGGCAAGTGACGATTCGAGCGCTTTCTGCGCCGTCTGCTCCACATGGTCTTCCAAGGCCCCCTGGCGCACACTCAGGCGGCGTGCGACCAACTCGGGCACCTCCACCGCAGTCACGATGATCAATTGCGCCCGAAAGGTGCTGGTCAGCTCGACCGCGGTCTGCAGCGCTCGCAGGGCGACCTCTGTCCCGTCGGTCGCCACCAGTATCCGTCTGAAGGCCATGCTAACCCCTCCGCCGCTGGGGCCTCTAACTGACCACGAAGGTGGAGGATACCGGGGTCGAACCGGCGACCTCCGCCGTGCAAAGGCGGCGCTCTCCCAACTGAGCTAATCCCCCACCGGAAACGGCCCAGGACCTTCAGCTGCTCAAGTGAAGGTGGGCCTAAGTGGATTCGAACCACTGGCCTCATCCTTATCAGGGATGCGCTCTAACCAACTGAGCTATAGGCCCATGCGCCGGTAGTTTAGCGCATTCCGACAGATGACGGGAGGGAAACAGGGGAGTAACCTATGCACGAAGACTTGAGAGAGGATCCCATGGACGGCTTCGAGAGAGTCACGGTCTACGGCATCAGTTTCGACGCGGCGAGCAAGCAGCCTATAGTGCTGCTCAAAGTCGAGGGCAAGAACCGCTTCCTTCCCATCTGGATCGGCCATCCCGAAGCGGCGGCTATTCTGATGAAGCTCCAGAACGCCGAATTACCTCGGCCGATGACGCATGACCTGCTCGTCAACGTCATCGAGAGCCTTTCTGCTAGCGTGACTGCGGTCCTAGTCACCGAACTCCGCGAGAACACCTTCTATGCCGAACTGCTCTTGGAGAAGGAGGGGCAACAGATCCGGGTCGATTCCCGGCCTTCTGATGCCATAGCGCTAGCCGTACGCACTGATGCGCCCATCTTCGCTGCTTCGGCCGTCCTTGAGAGCAACGGCATCGAATTCGAGCAGGAAGTCGATGACACCGAGCAGATCGTCGAAGAATTCAAGGAGTTCCTGGACGAGGTGTCGCCCGAGGACTTCGGCCAGACGCCGGGGAGCGGCTAGCGCCAGTGCAGCGGCAATAGGCCGCACTAGCAGCAGGCACCAGCCGCAGTGACCTCTTATCGGCGACTTCTACCGCGCCCCGCGTGGGTCAGGAGGATTTCTGCTCCCCCATGGCTATGACCTCCCGCTTGATCACACTCAGGATCACACTATAGATCTCGCGGAGGCCGTCATTCGACAGAGGGCCCGGATTGGCCCGGCATAGATAGGTGATCACCCAGTCTTCTTGGGCTGCGTCGTAAAAGCTCAGGCCCTGGGTCTCCTTGTAATCTTTGAGAGTCTTTACCAGCTTGACCCGTTTATTGAGCAGCTCGAGGATCTTGACGTCGTTGTCTGAGATCTGCTCGCGGTAGTGCTTGATGACCGGGTCGGTCGTAGGTACCGCCACTGTTCCCTCTCCTTCTTGCCTCGCGAACTCGTCCGTGGGTTCCCAAGTGCGGGACAGACCCGCCCAGAGGCTGGACATAGGGGCCGGATCTGCTTGCAGGATAGTAGGCTACCGCATGTGACCGCGGTTGGCCACAAGCCCAGAGCTTCCCGGACGCAAGGGCGTTTCCGGATGTGGGCATCGCTGAACTGCGCAGTCGGCACACGAGGCGTACCTGAGACCCGCCCTCCGTGACTCGCTCCCGGGCTCGCTCACACCCGCTGCCCCGCAAAGACGTCACAGGCCTTGACGAAACGCGTCGCAAGTCCCGGGGCACTGGCGAGATGGATGAACACCCGGGAGCAGAACAACGACCCCGTTACCATGCCCTCTCCGCGGTCTTCCTCAGACCCGTACGCCCGAACAAGAAGCGGAGGGTCCCACAGAGCTGTAGGGTCAAGCATCTCCACCTCAGTCAGCACCCAACCCGTCACTGTCTGCCCTTTGGCGAAAAGCAGGCTGTCCCGTGCAGCGGTGACTTGGACATAGGTCGGTTCTTCCAAGTCCCACAGGATCTCGCCGGAGCCTGGGGTCACACCAGCGAGCTCGACCGTTCTCCCCAGGCTGTCCTGGACGCGCGTGAGGAGCAAGACCGCACCTCCGCCGAGAGCCACCGTCGGAAGACCGCAGCCGATCTTCTCCGCCAGGTCGTGCAGCAACGTACGATTCGCGCCGATGTCGAGAAGGGCCGACGTCCAGAGCGTCCCCGCCAGCACCAGTCCTGCGGTCTCCTCGGGCAAGGTTTCGTCTTGAAGCAGGTCTAGGCGTTTGACCCGCGCCCCGGCCGCCCGCAGCACTTCAATACAGTCTCGACTCCACGGAGTGAAACCAGAGCCTGCCGCCACCAGCACGAGGGGCCCTTCACTACCGCGATCGCTGAGCCTCGCTGATAGAGGAAGGAACCCCCGTTGCCCCGCCATCTCCACCAATGCTTCCACATCCACCTGCCGGGAGACCGCGTCCAGAAAGAGCGGAGCAAGAGGCAGCCCTTCGGCACCCGGGGCGGCGGTATCCCAGCGCGGTCCTTCCCCCTCCAGCAGACACCCCACCACAGGAAGCCCGGCCTGAGCCAAAGAGTCCCGAAGGAGCGCGAGATGCTCGCCGTCGCTCACTCCAGAAAGCACCGCTGCAACCAGATTGAGGTCGGGTAGAGCTGATTTGACCCCACTCACCAAGGCCTTGATGCCGGTGCCCCAGCCGCGACAGTCGAGCACCAGGACTACCGGGCAATCGAGGATACGGGCAAGATCGGCCGGGGTCCAGCCGGCGCCGCCCAAACGGTCAAGCAGTCCGCGATTGCAGGACAGGAGCGAAAGCTCGGCTCCGCGGGTGGCTACCTCGTAAAGGCTGAGCAAGGCCTCCTCGTCATAAAGGGAGGGGTCGAGAAAAGCTGCACCTTCCCAGCGGTCCCAGGAGAAGCTCGGACCCAGAGGGCCTAGATGGTGGAAACGCACCCGCCGACCCTGCGCAGAGAGAATCTCGGTGAGGGCAGCAGCCACCGCGTCCGCCAGTCCCGTCTTGTGGCTGGGGACCAGCAGCAAACGCGGGATGCTCATCTACCCTCCTTTGGGGCGCCCTCTTCCCGGCTATCTCCGGCTGATGGCAATCAACCGGATCAGCTGGAGGATGGCCATGAGCGCAGCGGCCACATAAGTAAGAGCGGCAGCGCTCAGGACTTTCCTAGCACCGGAGATTTCGTCAGCGACGAGGATGTTCCTTTCTGCAAGCAGTGCCAAAGCTCTCCGCGAGGCGTTCAGCTCGACCGGAAGCGTCACCAGGGTGAACAACACGGCCCCCGCGTACAGCACTATGCCCAGGTTGACAAGCAGCCCGCTGCGGAAGAACAAGAGCCCTACCAAGAACAGGATGAAACCGAGGGAAGTGCCGAACTGCGCCACGGGTACCAAAGCGCTCCGGAGGCGGAATGCAAGGTAACCCTGGGCGTGTTGGATAGCGTGTCCCACCTCATGGGCGGCCACTCCCAAAGCGGCCAGCGAGTAGCTCTGTCCCACCTCCGGGCTCAGGGTGAGAGTCTCGTTGCGCGGGTCATAGTGGTCCGACAGCCTCGCCCCGCCCACTTGGATGCCCACGTGATTAAGGCCCGCAGAATCAAGCAGGACTCGGGCCGCCTGGGCTCCGGTCATGCGGCGAGCCGACGGTACCTGAGAATAACGGCTGAAACTGCTGCTTACCTTGGCTTGCGCGTAGATGCCGAGGAGTAAGGCCGGCACTAAAAGGATGAGCGTCCAATCCCAGAAGAACATCGATCAGACTCCTTGTTCCTCAGAATCTTCATCAGCGGTTTCAGCGGTTCGACTCCCGCTGCCATTGTCGCTGTTCCCGCCCGACCCACCTACCAGCCGGGCCATGCTGGAGACTCTGTCCGCTCCGCGCAGATTCATTATCCGCACACCCATGGTGTTCCGCCCAGTGCAGCGCACGCTCTCCACCGGCACGCGGATCACCACCCCCTCTTGACTCATGAGCATTATCTCATGGTTGTTGCGGACCGAGCATACGCCCACCAAGTCGCCTCGCCCCGGAGAGTCCTTGATGGTGAGCACACCTTGACCGCCCCGTTTCTGCACGGGATAGCTGGAGGCCGGGGTGCGCTTGCCGTATCCGCCGCTGGTGACACAGAAGATATCAGCGTCGTCTTCGGCCACGGACATGCCTATCAGGGAGTGGCCTTCGGGTATGCGCATCCCCACCACTCCCATGGTGGCCCTCCCGGTGGGACGCACGTCGTACTCGTGGAAGCGGATGGCCTTGCCTTCACTCGACACCAGGATCAGATCGTCGTGCCCGTTAGTGTGGCACACAGCCACCAGCTCATCGTCATCGTCCAAGCTTATGGCGATGATGCCGTCTGACTTGAGGGGCGTGTTGTACTCCTCGAAGTGGGTCTTCTTGACGATCCCTTTCTTGGTGGCGAATACCAAATACCTGGCGTCCGAGTAATCCTTGGTAGCGATCACTGCTTTGATCTTCTCGCCGGAAGCCAGGGGCAAGAGATTGGCCACGTGCCGGCCCTTGCTCTGTCGGCTGCCGAGCGGCAGCTCGTGCACTTTCTGGCGATAGATCTTGCCTCGCGAAGTGATGAACAGCAGGTAATGATGCGTGGTGGTGATGAAGAGGTGCTCTATATAGTCGCCCTCTTTGAGCTCCATGCCCGATACCCCTACTCCACCGCGATTCTGGGTGCGGTAGGTCGATACCGGGAGACGTTTGAGGTAGCCGGAGGCCGAGATCGAGATGACCATGTCCTCCACCGCGATCATGTCCTCGATGTCTATCTGATCTTCGGAGGGCAGGATATCGGTGCGGCGGTCGTCGCCGTACATCTGCTTGATCTCGAGCAGCTCCTCCTTCATCACCCCATAGATCAGGCTTTCGTCTGCCAACAGGCCTTCCAGATAGGCTATGCGCTCCAACAGGTCCCGGTGCTCCTCTTCGATCTTGTGTCGCTCCAGAGCGGTCAGATTGCGGAGCCGTAGGTCGACGATGGCTTGCGCTTGCTCCTCCGAGAGACCGAACCGAGCCATCAGGCTGGCCTTGGCAGCCTCGGTATCCTCACTTGAACGGATGATGCGTATGACCTCATCGAGATGCCCGATGGCTATCAGCAGACCTTCGAGGATATGGGCGCGCTTCTTCGCCTTGTCGAGCTCGTAGCGGGTGCGGCGGACGATGACGTCCTTCTGATGAGCGATGTAGTAGCGCAGCAATTCCCTCAACGACAGGGTGCGCGGGACCCCATCGACCAGGGCCAACATGATCACCCCGTAGGTGCTCTGCATAGCCGTGTGCTTGTAGAGCTTGTTCAACACCACCTTGGGTACAGCCTCGCGTTTGAGCTCTATGACGATGCGCATGCCGGAACGGTCGGACTCATCGCGCAGGTCGGAGATCTCCGGAATCTTCTTCTCGCGCACGAGCTCCGCGATCTTCTCGATCAGCTGCGCTTTGTTCACCTGATAGGGGATCTCGGTCACGATGATGGCGGTCTTGCCCTGTTTGAGGGGCTCCGTGTGAGCTCGAGCCCTTACTATGACTCGACCTCGACCGGTCTCATAAGCTTCCCGGATACCTGCGGTCCCGACAATGATCCCCCCGGTGGGGAAATCCGGCCCTTTGAGATGCCGCATCAGATCGCTGGTGGTCAGACCAGGGTCGTCGATCAGGGCCACGGTCGCGGCGATGGCTTCACGGAGATTGTGAGGCGGGATGTTGGTGGCCATGCCGACCGCGATGCCCGAACTGCCGTTGACCAGCAGGTTGGGGAAACGGCTGGGAAGGACCTGGGGCTCTTCACGACTACCGTCGTAGTTCGGGACCCAATCCACTGTGTCAGCGTCGATGTCACGGAGCATCTCCGTGGCGATGCGTGAGAGACGGCACTCGGTATAACGCATGGCAGCCGCCGCATCCCCGTCCACCGAGCCGAAGTTGCCGTGGCCATCGACCAACGGGTAGCGGATGGAGAAATCCTGTGCCATGCGCACCAGGGCATCATAGATGGCCTGGTCGCCGTGAGGGTGGAAGTTACCCATGACATCGCCCACGATGCGAGCGCACTTCCGGTACGGCTGGTTCGGCCGCATGCCCGCATCGTGCATACCGTAGAGTACCCGTCGATGGACGGGCTTGAGGCCGTCGCGGACGTCGGGCAGGGCACGGCCCACTATCACGCTCATGGCGTAGTCGAGATAGGAGGCGCGCATCTCCTCCGCTATCTCGATCTGCTCGATACGCCCTTCCAGTGTCTCCATTCGTAGCCCCAGTCGTAAGCCCAGCTGTGCACGCTAGATGTCGAGGGTGCGCACATAGCGTGCGTTCTCGGTGATGAAATCGCGGCGCGGCTCCACGTTGTCGCCCATGAGAGTGCTGAAGACTTCGTCGGCGATAGCTGCGTCGTCCACGGTCACCTGGAGGAGGGTGCGCTTGTCGGGATTCATGGTGGTCTCCCACAGCTGCTCGGGGTTCATCTCGCCGAGCCCCTTGAACCGCTGGACCGTCACCCCCTGACGCCCGATGCGGTTGAGCAGCTGCTCAAGCTGGGCGTCACTGAACGCATAGTAGTCCTGGCGCTTGTGGCTCACCCTGTAAAGGGGCGGCTGTGCAATGTAGACATAGCCCGCCTCGATCAACTCGAGCATGTTGCGGAAAAGGAAGGTCAGGATGAGCGTGCGGATGTGGGCTCCGTCCACATCCGCATCGGTCATGATGATGATCTTGTGGTAGCGAGCCGCACTGAGGTCGAACTCATCGGCCACGTTCGTGCCGCAAGCACTGATGATGGCTTGGATCTCGGCGTTGGAGAGGATCTTGTTGAGCCGAGCCTTCTCCACGTTGATGATCTTGCCGCGCAATGGCAGGATGGCCTGGAAGCTGCGGTCACGAGCTTGCTTGGCAGAGCCCCCGGCCGAGTCACCCTCCACCAGGTAGAGCTCGCAAGCTGCCGGATCCCTTATCGAGCAGTCGGCAAGCTTCCCCGGCAGGGTGGTGTTTTCGAGGATGCTCTTGCGACGGGTCAGGTCGCGGGCCTTCCGGGCCGCCTGTCTGGCTCGTGCTGCCTGCACAGCCTTGCTGATGATCTGGCGTGCGTCTCCGGGGTTTTCTTCCAGGAACTCACCGAGCTTCTGGCTGACGACGCTTTCGACGAAACCCCGGATCTCCGAGTTGCCCAGCTTGGTCTTGGTCTGCCCTTCGTACTGCGGGTCCTCGAGCTTGACGCTGAGAATGGCCACAAGGCCTTCGCGCACATCTTCCCCGCTCAGGTTTTCCTCTTTCTCCTTCAAGAAGCCTTTCGAACGTGCGTAGTCGTTCAGAGTCCGGGTGAGAGCCGCACGGAACCCCGAAAGATGAGAGCCACCCTCATGGGTGTTGATGTTGTTGGCGAAGGAAAAGACGTTGTCGGTATAGCCGGCATTCCACTGCATGGCCACTTCGACCGTATGCTGCTTCCCATTGACTTGCTCTTCACCCTCGAAGTGGATGATGTGGGGGTGGATGGGCTCTTTGTGCTTGTTGATGTGTTTGACAAAGTCGACGATTCCCCCCTTGTAGCAGTAGGTGACCGACTTGGGTCCTCCGGGGCCCTTGCCTAAGAAGGTCACCTCGCAGGTAGCGTCATCCAACAGGGCTTGCCCCACACCGACGCGACCGCCTCTTTCCCCATCGCCTTCCGCGGAGCCGGTCTCTTCCCCATAGTCGTCGCTTATCCCGGGAGCCGAGACCTCCTCGGTCTGTTCGCGCTCATCGGTCAGAGTGATGCGGAGGCCACGGTTGAGAAAGGCTACTTCCCGAAGCCGCTGCGAAAGGGTGGAGAAGTTGAAGTTGAGATCATCGAAGACCTCCCGGTCGGGCAGAAAATGCACGGTGGTGCCTCGCTCCTTGCCGCATCTGCCGACGACCTCGAGATCGGTGACCGGCGTCCCGCGCTCGTAGCGCTGCCGATAGCGCAGTCCGTCCCGGCAGACCTCTACGATCAACCACTCCGAAAGCGCGTTGACCACGCTCACGCCCACGCCGTGCAAGCCTCCGGACACCTTGTAGCCCTGACCGCCGAACTTGCCACCGGCGTGCAGCTTGGTCATGACCACCTCGACCGCAGGCCGATCCTGCTGGTCGGGCATAGGGTCGACAGGTATGCCCCTACCGTCATCGGTCACTCGGACCGAACAGTCGGGGAAGATAGTGACGTCGATCTTGGTGCAGTGGCCCGCCAGGGCCTCATCGACCGAGTTGTCCACCACTTCGTACACAAGATGGTGTAACCCACGGTGACCCGTGGACCCGATGTACATGCCCGGGCGCTTACGCACGGGTTCCAGACCCTCTAGGACTTGTATGGAACTAGCGTCGTACAGCTCAGTCAAATCTTGCCGACCTCACCTCGTAGGACGTGGCTCTCTTGGCGACACCTCCACTTTGGCCTCTGCCCAGATTCTGGTGGCAGGCAGGGCCAGCACGCTGCCGAGCGTCTGGCGCCCTGTCGGGCGGTCGTACTGCTGGGCAGATACAGTCGACTGGGGCCAGGTTCCACCACCTGCGACCAGGCCAGCAGACGAATCATCGGGCAGAGACAGCTGCGACGTGGATCAGGACCATTGCGCGGAACGCGTGACAGGAATGCTTCCGGACAGGGAAAGAAAGACCGACCGACTGCATATGGAGAAACCTATCCACGTCTTTGCAATGATACCACACCGCACCTATTCTGCCTCTTTCTTCGTACGCTCGGAGCGCACCGAATCCTGCTGGTCGCGCACAAGCGCCGCCCTCATCGCCCCTTGGATACGGGTCTTGAGCCCTGGCTCAATAGGAAGACTTTCGACCTCAGTAAGGACCTCTTCGATGTTGCCAGCGCTCTCGTCCGCGTCTCTTCTCCCTCGTGATTCTCCCCGGTCTTCGAAACCTCCACGTACTGCGTTCGCCTCGGCAGAAAGCCCCGCAGCACTCGCCAGCTCGGGAGCACTCCTCAGCTCAGAAGATTGAACACTCCCCGGCCGGGGAACACCGACCAGTAGCGCTTCAGGCCCGCTCTCAGCGGACGCGCTCTCGGTGGACGATCCGGCCGCGCCCCAACCGGCATGGCGGAAGACGACGCGCTTGACGTACTCGTGGCCGAGTCGGGCATTCAACCCCGACCTCACATTCTCGCTCATGTCCTGGAGCGTGTGGGCCCAGGCTGTGGATGACGTGCTGACCACCAGCCTGCCGTTGCGGCAGTGGACCGGCTGCGCATTCTGCGCCACTTCTGGACCGACGACTTGCGCCCAGATCGCGGCGAGAAGCCGGGCCGGCTCACCACGCAGATCGCTGTGCGAGCTGCGGGGCGCACCCTCTGCGCACGAGCCCGTTTCTGCGCCCTGAGGCGCTTCGTCCGGGCCGATCGGCTGCCCGTATCCTGGCGCTGTCACGTCTAGCAGCTCGCCGATTCTTTCCAGGTCCCCCTGCGTCACACCCGTGATTCCTCTCGCCTCAATCGAATGATCCGGGCCTTCTCCAGCTCGAACGATTCGAAGTAACGCAGGTCAGCAGTGGTGATGACCACCTGGCTGCCCTCCAGCAGCAAGCCTATCAACCGGCGGCGGCGGTCTGGGTCCAGTTCGCTCATGACGTCGTCCAGCAAGAGAAGCGGTCGCCTCCCTGCTTGCTCGCACACGAGCCACTCAGCAAGAACCAGGCTCAGTAGTATCGTGCGCTGCTCGCCTTGTGAGGCGTACTCACGCACGTCGAGCCCGGCCCGCGTAAGACGGATGTCGTCGCGATGGGGGCCCAGTTGCGTATAGGTCCTCACCCGATCTGCGGCCCGCATGTCCCGCAGCCGGTCCCGATACTCAGCGCTGTCCAAGCCCCAGGCGTTGGTCCGATACACCAGGTGTAGGGACACTCCTGGCTCGCCGGTCAGGCGAGCGTACATCTCCTGGAAAGCCGGTACAAAGGCATTCAGGGTATCCGCCCGCATCCGACAGAGATCGGGACCCGTATCGGCGAGTACTCTCTCCCAGGGGGTGAACTCAGTACTGCTCCCAGTGCCCCAGGGGGCGCGCAAGAGCGCATTGCGCTGAGCCAAGGCCTCCTCGTACCGACGCAGGACCATCGAGTACTCAGGCTCACGGCCCGAGGCAAGTCCGTCCAGGTACTCACGCCGTCTTCGCGGGCTACCTTTGATCAGACGGAGATCGTCAGGAACGAAGGTCCGGACTGGTATCGACTCTTTCCACCGGCTTGCATCATCGAGCCTTGCGCCATTGGCTGTCAGTCTGCGCGTCCCATCCCGGCCATAGGCAGCCGCAGCCAAGAGATGCCCTGTCGGTCCCGCCAGATCTGCCTCTATTCTGAGCACTTCCGCTCCCTCGGTGATGATGTCGCGGATGTTTGCTGCCCTTAACGGACGACCAGTCAACAAGAGGTATAGAGCTTCTAGGACCGTGGTCTTGCCGGCACCGTTCGGCCCGACGATGATATTCACACCTTCAGCGAGCTCTATCTCTAGCAACCGCTGGGCTCGTGCGTTCAGGAAGCGGACCCGTCCTACTAGCATGGATCTCACCCCTGTCCCACACGTACCTTCTCCTGGTGGACCTCGACGACATCCCCCTGCTTGAGCAATCGACCACGGCGGTACTCCACCACACCATTGACGGTGACCTTCCCTCTCTGGACAAGCAGCTTCGCTTCCCCTCCCGATCTTGCAAGCTGGGCAGCCTTCAGGAACTGGCCTAGGGTAATGGGCAGACGTACAGACACCTCGGCTTCCGACTGGTCGTCGCTAGCTTGCATCGGACGGGTGTCTGCTCACGGGACAGATCCAGCGCGACCAGTCACACTCGGAGTCAGTCACTGAGCCGGATGGGCATGACAAGATAAAGGAAATCGTCGGTCGCGCCCTTGACGAGACCAGGTCGCAGAGGACTGATGAACCGCAAGTAAACCGGCGAGTCCTTGACAGCCACGACCCCTACTTCCAGAAAGTCGGGGTTGAACCCGATCTCTAGCTCGTCCCCGGAATACTGTATGGGAACTACTTCGTGGGCCCGTCCAACGTCCTGTGACTCAGCAGAGATGGTCAACATGTTAGCCCCGAACCGCAGTCGCAAGGGACTGTTCTTATGGGCGAGCAGCCCCACACGCCGGATAGCCTCTGCCAGCTCGTCCCGGCCGACGGCTACTTCATAGTCGAACGACTCTGGGATGAGCTGCCGATAGTTTGGGAACTGCCCGTCAATGAGCCTCGAGATTAGAGTGACTCCCCCGACTGCGAACCCTATCTGGTTCTCTGTGAGTACAACACCGATCCGATCGTCAGCGGCACTACCTGCGATCCGTACGAGCTCGGTGAGGGCGCGTGCTGGCACGATAGCCTGGACCGCCTTCCCGACCGACGTATCGAGAGGCGTTTCTTTCACACTCAGCCGGTAGCTGTCTGTTGCCACCATGCGTACGAGATTCTTCTCCAGATGCATCAACACCCCGGTAAGGACAGGCCGCGTCTCATCTCTAGAGGCAGCCGGGGCCACGCGCTCAACCGTCTCGATGAACGCCTCCCGGGCGACTGTGAACTCTTCCCCAGCAAGCTGCGGTAGCTGCGGGAAATCCGCTGCCGGCAAGGAATGCAAGTCAAAGACAGACTCTCCTGCCCGTATCTCGACCTGTGTCTCTCCACCTCGCTGCTCTATGACTACCTCTCCAGCAGGGAGTGTCCGAGCGACATCGGTCACAATACGTGCCGGCACCACGACAGCACCTGGCTGCTCGATCTTCGCAGAGAGCGGCGCTCGTAAGGAAATCTCCATGTCTGTCGCAGCCAAGGTAACTACGTCATTGATTGCGCTCAACAGGACTCCCGACAGGACCTGAATCGAAGTCCGTGTAGAGACCGCCTTACTGACAGTCGCGAGGCTTTCTACAAGGGCCTGCTTGTTGGTCACGAGTTTCATCGGTACTCCTCAGTCGGTCGTCTTCACTGTATCCACGGACTACTAGGTAAAGAAAATCTATCTAGAGAAATATAACCAGAGTAGAAGACGGTGTGGAGACTGTGGAACAAGAGCAGGGGTTACGGAAGGTCTCCAGAGACGGTGTGTAGCCTGGGTGGATATTGCTGTGGATAAACCGGGTACGGATTCCGGCGTGAGGAACGACTCTCAGACCTCTGTGGAGAAGAGAGAACCCTGTCCACAGGTGCGGCAGCGGAGTTCCACAGCAAAGGCTGGGTAACCTACTGGCTCTTGAGTTTGGCGGTAAGCTGCTGTACCCGTTCATAGAGGTGCCGGTCCTGCGTCATCAGCTTGGCGATTTTCTCTACAGCATGGAGAACGGTCGTGTGATCACGCCTGCCGATATGTTCACCGATCTTCGGAAGACTCAGGTCTGTGAGTTCTCGCGCGAGATACATGACAAGATGCCGGCTCTCCACGACGTTCCGAGCTCGCTTATCACCTAGAATCTCCGTAACAGATACCCCGGTACACTGAGTCACAGTCTTTAGGATTTGCTCTATGGTGATCTGGCTGACTGTGGTCTCCGGGATGTCTTTGAGTACGTCGCGGGCCAGGCCCACACTAATAGGAACACGGTTGAGCGATGAATACGCTATTACCCGAGTGAGACACCCCTCTAATTCTCGTATATTAGTTGGGACCCGAGAGGCAATGAAAGTCAGTACCTCGTCATCCTGAAGAGTGATGCGATCGCGGCGCACTTTCTTGCGCAGGATGGCGATGCGGGTCTCTAAGTCAGGGGGCTGGATATCCGTGATAAGACCCCACTCGAACCGGTTGACCAGGCGATCCTCTAGAGTTTCCAGAGCTTTAGGGGGTCGGTCTGAGGTGATGACGATCTGCTTCTGAGCATCGTGAAGAGCGTTGAAGGTATGAAAGAACTCCTCCTGGGTCTGCTCCTTCTTCTGGAGGAACTGGATGTCGTCCAGGAGAAGCACATCGAAACTTCGGTAGTAGTTCTTGAAACCCTCGATCGTGTCATCACGCAGCGAGTTGATGAAATCATTCGTGAAGGCCTCGAGTGTCACATACTTTACGCGGAGGCGGGGATGATTCTGCAGTACGTAATGACCGATCGCTTGGAGAAGGTGGGTCTTTCCTAGACCCACGCCCCCGTAGATGAACAGTGGGTTGTATTGAGTCCCCGGAGTTTCTGCTGCAGCCAGAGCCGCAGCGTGAGCGAAGCGGTTCGACGGTCCTACCACGAAATCGTCGAAAGTGTACTTCGGAAGAAGCCCACTGGTCACAGGCGGGCTGTGGTATGACGACAGCCGTGAGGCCTGGGATGCAGTGGAAGTGCGCGCAGCCGGATCAGAATAGAATGGGTCCGATGCGTGGGGCTGAGGATCATGAGGAGAAGCGTAATACGCACCCGGTGGTTCCTGAGGTCCTGGGGAGAGCTCCGGGTATTGGTCTGAGCCGTCTCCCTCTGGACGTCTCTCCCCAGCGTGCCTGTCCCCGGCGCCGAGGACGCCAGGAAGGTCGGGCACGACCACGATCTCACAACTGACCGGCTCGCCTGCGGCATGCGCCAGCGCCTCGACGATGAGAGAACGGAAGCGGGACTCGATCCAGTCCTTGGCGAATTCGGAGGGAACTCCCACTGAGTACGTGCCGTTCACAAGGCCAAGACCAGTGGTCTGGCCGAACCAGATGCGGAACGTGCCTTCGTTGACCTGGTGGGAGATATGCTCCAGGGCTTTCTCCCAGAGGGGGTCAATATATGTTTGCACAGGGCTCGACTCCCTCGACCTTGTTGACCGGAGACCGTTTCTAAGACAGTACAGTGCGCAGGAAGGCCAGACCTGCCTCGGTTACGGTGCGCTGCCCAGAGGCTTCGCTTGCCACCAAGCCCGCTTGTTCCAGGGAGAGAAGGTCTCTGTAAGCCGTGGAGGCAGACACCCCCAGTTCCTGGGCGAGGCGGGTCGGACCGACAGGAGCAAGTTCGACCGTAAGCAGGAGGGTCTTCAACTGGCGCTCAGGAAGATTATAAGCCGGACGCTCAGGGCGTGGGAGTACCGTTTCCGCGTCCCGTGGCATGCGCACAGTGACCACGGTGCCCTGGCCAAGATTGTCCTCGATGTCCAGCGAGCCTCCGAGGCGTTCAAGCGTCTCCTTGACGATGGTGAAGCCCGACCCGACTCCCCGGATGTACTGTTTGCTGCCAGCATCGGCTGAGGTGAATCCGGGGCGCAGGGCAGCCGTCTTGTCGCTTATACCGGGGCCTCGGTCGCTGATGCGGAGCGTATTTCCGTTGTCAAGGATGGTGACGACCACCCCAGCGAAAGAAGCGTGAATGAGATTGGCGACGAGTTCCTGGATGACAGTGAGAGGAATGCTGCCCCCCTGCTCGCTTGCCAGACTGAAGATGCGCAGAGACAGAGCGTCGATCAGAGTGGCGGGGTCAGGACTTTCGGCGAGTTCCTGCAGGCAGATGATAAAAGGGGCGCAGTCCGGGCCGCGATAGATGGCTATGCGTGGAGGATCGATTGCTACGGGAGAGACAAGGAGGGTAGGGCTCGCTGCGCGGCTTCGCCGGCCGGTTGCGGGGCGATCCTTGCCTGACTCACCGGCAGACCGGCGCGCAACTGCCTTGTCGGTGATCGTCTGGATGGGTACCACGTCGCTCATGAACGGGAGGAGACGGGGGCTAGGCCGGTCATCTTTGGCATGGGGCGGGGGCTACGTCGCTCACAGTCAGCGGACTGTCGGCCTGGTGCGTCGACCTGGTCCGCGGGCGTGTAATAGAAGACATCTGACGTTTGCAAGTTCTTGGCCGAAGGCTTCATCAGGGAACCAGAACCATCAGGAAACCAGGAGATAGCTGGGCTAGACCGCTGTCCCTGTCGTAAAGCACTGCCATTGTAACGAGCAGCACGACCGTTTTCCACAACCCGGGTCGAACAAGATGTCCGGAAACTGCGGAAATTTCCTTCCGAGCAGGAGTTATGGCCAGCCCCGTTTCATCAGCCGTTACTGGTTTTTTGCAGGTATTTCTCTGGTTTATCCACAGGGAAATCCACAAGTGTGGAAAATGTGCGGAAGCGTGGAAGGAAAAAGCCGCAAAAGCCGGCCTTCCTGGGGAAACTGGGGATGCCGATTTCGCTGAAGAAGGGGTCTGGCGCACCGAGGATGCATGAGGCAGCACTGGCACAAGTGGGTGGAAAGGAGAACAGAGAGGGGCAGCGCTGTGGGGTGAGCCTGGCCCTGATGCCTGTCGGTGGCGGGGAGAGGGACGCCGAGAGCGTACGCGGATCGACCTCTGTCCACAAGTCGAGCCTTGGCCGATGCCGAACGAACGCCCAGGAACCACGGGTTGTCCACAGTATCCACAGGCACCTGTGTACGCTTGGAGTAGTCTCGCCGGTGGCGGCTGCTTCCGGAGCTTCTCTGGCGAGGGTGCGAACAACGCCTCGGCGGGCGCAGGTGCGCATTGACGGCGGCGTGAGCGGCTTGTATACTTCGCCACTCGCTGTGCCGGGGCTGGTCCTGGCAGTGGGCTGGTATCGGTGTTAGAGGTACGCGACCAAGGAAAGACCAAGTAGAGCGCGAGCCGAGAAAGTGGCCTTGGCCGGTTCGGCTGCGTGTGGCAACGCTCCTGGGGATCCTTCGGATGGTAAGTGAGGGCAAGTGAAAAGGACGTATCAACCGAGCAAGCGGAAGCGCAAGAGAGTCCATGGCTTTCGCGCGCGGATGAGCACTCGTGGCGGGAGAGCGGTGCTCAAGCGTCGGCGGGCTAAGGGCCGCAAACGGCTATCCGCGTGACGCGGGGCGGGCTTGACTTACGGTGGATCGGTCTCGTGGCCGGCTTTCGCGCTCCGAGGACTTCACCCGCGTCTACCGGGCGGGGCGCTCTGTTGCCAATAAGTACCTAGTCTTATACTATTTCGAACACCCCGAAGCCGGATCGAACAATACTGCGACTACCGTCCGCGTCGGTTTCTCCGTCTCGAAGAAACTGGGGTCTGCGGTAGACAGAAACCGTGTTAAGCGTGTGCTGCGCGAGGCGTTCCGCACGAACTGCGCTCTGTTTAGGGGTAACATGGACTACGTACTGGTTGCTCGGGCGCCACTCCTGGAGCTGCTGGAATCAGGCGGGTTTAGAATGGTCGAAGCGAAGATGCTTGAGGTATTCCGCAAGGCGTCGCTTGTGCGCGAGCCGGCGGAGCGTGGATCGTCCCAGTGAAGCAGCGCCCGAGTCCCATAGCCTTGCTTCTGGTGATAGCCGTGCGGGGCTATCAGCTGTTGATCTCGCCCGGCCTTCCGCGCCGGTGCAAGTACTACCCTTCTTGCTCGCAGTATGCCATCGATGCTCTCAAGACTTACGGAGTGGCCCGGGGCTTAGTTCTTGCCGGCTGGCGTCTTTTGCGCTGCAATCCCTGGAGCTACGGAGGCTACGATCCGATCGAGCGGCAGAAGGTCTTTGGGCGAGTACGCCGACTGCAGGGCGATTGGAGCGCCGAGGCCGACTGGCAAGCGCGGACGGCTTGCCAGTCGCAGCACGACCCCCAGACGGAGCGCGGATTCCGGCTCCGTCTCGGCGCTTGGCGGCGCGAGTGCCAGTCGCCAGGGCTGGCGGCGGGGTGGGATGGTGCAGCGTCCATGACCGACGGTCAATAAGAAGGATCGCTAAGGAGCCAACCCTTGGAAGGCCTACTTTCCCCACTTAGTGACTTCTTCTTCATAATCCTAAGGTTTGTTCACGAGAACCTTGGGCTGAGTTGGTCTTGGGCCATTGTCATTCTTACCATTATTGTTCGTGTGGTGCTTATTCCGCTGACCTGGCGCCAGATAAAGAGTATGCGAGCCATGCAGGCTTTGGCTCCAGAAATAAAGACACTACAGGAGAAATATAAGACTGACAAGCAGCTCCTCAATCAAAAACTCATGGAGCTCTACCAGAAGAACCGTGTGAGCCCCTTTGGTTCTTGCTTACCCTTATTGCTGCAGTTGCCCGTCTTTCTCGGGCTGTACTACATGCTACGCACCCAGGGTCAACCCGGCGGGTCTTTTGCTTTTCCGAATCCGACCGTCAGTTGGTTGTGGATCAGCGACATCACCAAATTCGATGTCTTCTTGATGTTTCTTTATATCGCGAGCCAGTTCTTGGCCTCTTGGCAGACAGCTCGGAAGGGTGCAGGTCAGCAGAAGGCAATCGCCTACATGGTACCCATTGTTGTAGGTGTCTTCATGTTCGTTGGTAAATGGCCCGCAGGTCTGTTCATTTATTGGTTCACATCGAATCTCTGGACCATTGTCCAGCAGTTTGTGGCAGAAAAGGTCATGCCGGTTCCTGTGGCGACAGTGGCGGCGTCAGCGGCATCTGCGCAGAAGGAGAAGCCAGTGTCGACGCAGGCGGTCAGAAGGAGTGGAGGCAAGAGCAGTGGCCAACAGACGGCAAGGCAGGGGAAGGCCCCTGGTGGCAAGGGCAAGCGGCCGGACCGTAGAACTGGCGGTGCAAAGGGCTCTGGCCGAACTTGATTTTGCCCCCGGGGAGCTGTCGGAAGACCAGTACGAAGTGACCATAATCATCCCGCCCGAAGAAGGGTTCCTAGGGGTGGGCGGAGTAGACGCCGTTGTAGAGGTCGCTCTGGTCGGTGACCGCTGGGACTACCTTGAAGACGAGGAGGGGGAGGTTGAACCCATGCCCCCGGAGCTTCTCAAGGATTCGGGCGAGAGGTCCGGGAAGTTCGGAGAAGAAGAGAGCGGGTGGCAGGAGGAGGACGAGGAATCTCAAACGTGCGGGATCGACAGCGCCTCAAGTGCGGAGGCGCTCAGACTGAGAGAGTTCCTGGCGCGGGTATTGGAAGAGATGGGATTGACCGCTAGGGTGCGGATCACTGAGCACGACCAGGGACTGCATGCGGAAGTGGTGGGGGAAGACCTGGGCATCTTCATCGGCCGTCGTGGACAGACCATGGACGCGATCGAATATCTTGCCAGTCTTGCCGTGTCGGTGGGGTCGGGCAGGCAGAAGCGGGTGGAGCTGGACGCCGAAGGGTACAAGGAGCGCCGACGGCGCCAGATCGAGCGTCTGGCCTTGCGGAAGGCTGATGAAGCAGTCAAGCGGGGTCGGGCACTGCAGTTGGCCCCAATGACTGCAGCCGAGCGCAAGATAGTGCATCTCAGTCTTAGATCTCGCAGCGACGTCAGTACGGTGAGCCAAGGGCGAGAGCCCAATCGCTTTGTGGTCATCACGCCTCTGAAGTCCGGCGGAAGGTAAGTCTGCCTCGGCGGGCCGGGACACGCTCGGCGGCTCGGCGCCGGGTGTGTCTGGCGGCCGGCCTGAGCAATGGTGCAAGTGGAGGGCGTCACTCCCGCGTCTGCGGACGCGGATGGCTCGGACCAGTCGGCCCGAGCGCGGCGACAGGTTCCCGGCGGGGCCGAAGGGTCTACAATCACGGCAATGGTCGCAGGCGGGAAGGAGTTTGCCCGCCCTGCTAGGACACCCTGTCGGCAGGACTCGATATTGAATGGAAGTCACGGCGATAGTGCTTGGAGGATAGCTACGGAAGACATCGTCGGCCAAGGCATCCTTAGCCAGGTTAACTATGCCCAGGACACCATTGTGGCGATCTCGACGCCCACTGGGCCAGGGGCTATCGGGATCGTGCGCATGAGTGGGCCGGATAGTCTTGGTATTGCCGGGAAAGCCTTCAGGCCGGCCAGGGGCCAGTCCTTACAGCCTGCAGAGAATTTCTGCCTGCTTTACGGACATGTTTTCGACCCGGACACGGGCGACGACGTGGATGAAGTATTGCTGGCGGTGATGCGAGCCCCGCGATCGTACACGCGCGAGGACGTGGTGGAGCTGCATTGCCACGGTGGTCTTGCGGCGCAGCGAGCCGTACTGCGGTTGCTCACCCGTTTGGGGGCGAGGCCCGCTGAGCCGGGAGAGTTCACGCGCAGGGCGTTCCTCAATGGACGGATAGACCTTGCCCAGGCCGAGAGCGTGGCCGCGATCGTTGCAGCGCGGAGCAGCGGAGCGCTACGGGCCTGGGTAAGACAGCTCGAGGGTGGCTTGTCGGGGAGGGTGCGGGGGATCAGGCGTGAGCTGCTCTCGGTCTTGGCGCAGGTGGAGGCGACGGTCGATTTCTCGGAGGAAGATGTAGAGCCGATCGACTGGCAAGCGGCCGCGCGGGTGCTTGCAAATGTCAAGCAAGAGCTGACCGTGTTGCTGCGGACTGCTCTTGTGGGTCGCGCACTGGAAAGCGGCGTCCGCACGGCGATTGTCGGCAAACCAAACGTGGGGAAGAGTTCTTTGCTCAATGCTCTACTGATGCGTGAGCGAGCGATCGTGTCGGAGATACCTGGCACGACTCGCGACACAGTGGAGGAACTTCTGGAGATCGGCGGGATGCCCATCTGCCTGGTAGACACAGCCGGAATCAGAGTCTCGGGTGACCGTGTCGAGCAGCTGGGTATAGAAAGGTCCATCCGTGCGATGCAACAGGCGGACTTGGTGCTGGCGGTTTTCGACCTATCGGCACAGTTGGAAGAGGAAGACTATTCACTTCTCGCGCAGCTTGACCCCGATCGGTCGATCCTGGTGGCCAACAAGGTTGACCTGTTGATAGATGCCTCGGCGTCCGTGGCAAGACTTCTCGAGGCAGCGAGTGAGCCCCGAGGACCCGCAAGGGAGCTCCGAGGACCGGGTGGCGAGGTCCGAGAGACCGCGGCGGGCGAGAAGGGCTTGGCGTACAGAGACTTGGTCAGATACGAGCCTGCAGGCTTGGGTGGTGAAATAACCCTAGAGAAACCGGCCTTGACCGGTTGGCGGCTGTGCGCGGTCTCTGCTTTGAATGGAGAGGGCCTCGAGCATCTGCGGGCATTGGTCCAGGAGGTCGTCACCGCAGGGATGGGGGTGCACCTTGAAGAGCCGGTGCTGGCTAGCGAGCGGCAGCGGGTCCTTGCGAAGGAAGCGGCGGAGGGCGTTGCGGCTGCGCTGTCGGGCATCGAAGCAATGTGGGGCGAGGAACTGATTTGTGAAGATCTCCGCGGCGCAGTGCGCGCTCTAGGGCGGATAACCGGGGAGGACCTGACACCGGATCTCCTTGACGAGATATTCAGCAGGTTCTGCATCGGAAAGTAGGAGATGGGAAGGGTGGACAGCCCGGACAGGAGAGCCTCAGGAAGCGAGTGACGGGGGCAGTGTTAGAGAAGCCAACCGCAAAGAGAAAGCGCGGGAGACTGGGTGCGCTGCAGGAGCGGGAGACCCTGCGAAAGATCGGGGGCGCTGCGAGCGGTCCTGGGGGTGGGCGCGGACATGGTCGTGTGCAGGGTGCCGTGCAGGGTGCCGCGGAGGGTGGCACGATAGTGGTGATAGTGCGGGGTAGCAAAGCCAGGCCGCGGAAGGCAGAATCAGGCCGTAAGGGAGTATAGGGTGATGTCCTCGAGCAGTAGGCAGCACAAAGTGCTCATCATCGGGGGCGGAGTGTCGGGTTGTGCCTGCGCAGCGTCGCTCGCCGAGGCAGGCATTCAAGTCCAGGTTGTCAGTAGCGCCCTTGATACGGTTGGATTGCCTGCCTACGGGCCTGACCTAGTCCCGGAGGGAGGCGGGCTGGAGCGAGTTGCTGAGGTCTTGGAATCTCTCCCCGGTCCACTCCGTGAAGCATGGAGGGGAGCGACCAGGCTAGCCGTGCCTCTTGTGGTGGAGCGCAGCGGAGGCGGGTCCAGCCTAGAGACCGGGCTTGGGGCGGTGCGTTCTAGCATAGAGGGCGTCTGCGGGGGTGTAAGCGCAGACACTGAGAAAGCTCGGGTTAGCGGGGAGGGGGGTACCGACTGGGGAGGTCGTGCTGCGGCCAGCAACCATGCGGCCAGCAACCATGCGGTAGGCGATCACGCGGCCAGAGACCACGTAGCCGGCAACCACGTAGCCGGCGGTGATGTGCTAGGCAATTACACACGGGGGAGTGGGGCGCTCGGAACTGTCCGTGGTCCAGGGGGCTACCTGAACATAGACCGCCGGCTTCTGAGTGTGCAGACGAAGCGGATACTCGAGGCTGTGGAGGGGCTTGAGTTTCGACAGGGACTCGTGCAGGACTTCTGGATCGAGCAAGACCCCGGTCGCGAATCCGGCACCCGGGTGGGCGTGCGGACGGTGTTCGGAGAGATCCTGGAAGCGGACGTGTTGGTAATCGCCGCAGGCCTAAGCCTGGGCGGGGAGGTAGCCATCGGTGAAGACCGGCTGCGGGGCGGCCGGTATGGAGAGATGTCAGCCGACGGTTTGCTGGAGGCGTTGCGGAGACACGGGGTGCTGATGGCGGAGACGTCACTTGAAGTCGGCATGAAGCTTCCGTGTCGCGAAGAGGTAGTGAAACAACTGGCTCGCAGTGAGTGTGATGACGTGGTGGGGAGCGGGTGCGCTTCGTCGAGAGCCCGAGACCGGGCTAAGCCCAGGGAATACTTGTCCGCTACGGGGAGTCACTGGCAGGTGCAGATCCTACCGATGAAGTTCTGGGTAGTGCCTGAAGCGGCTAGCGAGCGTGGCCACCGG
>OGCI01000826.1_pt1 | contig 30851 bp, 34 predicted proteins | sample 1570021 | NCBI WGS metagenome assembly OGCI01 (sample SAMN06264664, study PRJEB24512) | hot springs metagenome | isolation source: Hot spring water | place: South Africa: Tshipise | collected 2015-06-21 | reverse complement strand
AGAGTGCCTGGCACGTGGGGCTGGGCCGGTACGTGCCAGGCATCTTGTAGAGTGCCTGGCACGTGGGCTGGGCCGGTACGTGCCAGGCATCTTGCAGAGTGCCTGGCACGTGGGGGCCACGTAGGAGCCAAAACTTCATCGTGAGGTACGCAATGATTGATCCTTCCTATATTAAAGAGATCCTGATTCCTCCTGATCGTCTCCAACAGCGGGTCTGCGAACTGGGCGCGCAGATCAGCCGGGACTACGCCGGACAGGACCTGTTGCTCCTGGCCGTGCTGAAAGGCAGCGTACTCTTCCTTTCCGATCTGATGCGGTGCATCACGATTCCCCACGCCATTGATTTTATGGCGACTTCGAGCTATGGCGCCAGCACCGAGTCGAGCGGGGTGGTGCGCATCCTGAAGGATCTGGACGAGCCGATCGAGGGCCGCAATGTCCTGATCGTGGAAGACATCATTGACACGGGACATACGCTGGACTACCTGGTGCGGATGTTGAAGGCCCGCATGCCGAAGACATTGCGCATCTGCACCCTGCTCAACAAGCCGGGCCGCCGCGAGGTGGATGTGCCGGTGGACTACATCGGCTTCGACATCCCGAATGAGTTCGTCTTGGGCTATGGGCTGGATTATGGCGAGCTGTATCGGAACCTGCCGTATGTGGCCGTGTTGGCGCCGCATGTATATGGGGCCAAAGCAGAAGGATGACGCCCGGCGTGCCGGCGCGCGGTCGCCTGTGCAGGCGCCTTCGCGCGCGCGGGCCTGGCGTACCGCAATCCTCCGGATTGCCACCACCGCGTTCCAGGCGCCTTCGCGCGCGCGGGCCTGGCGTACCGCAATCCTCCGGATTGCCACCACCGCGTTCCAGGCGTCTTCGCGCGCGCGGGCCTGGCTCATCCGTTGTTGTGGCCTGGTCCTGGCCCTGGCATGGGCGCTGTGGATGTCGGCCGCGGCCGTGAGCGCCGATGGCCTGGTCATCAGCGGCTGGCCGGCCGGCGAGAGCGGGCCCCAGGTGGATGTTGTGCAGATCTCGCCGGCCCCGCGCGCATCGGTGGCCGTCGCGACCCAGCCGCGCACCTACGTGGTTCAGCGCGGGGATACCCTGTCGGCGATCGCGACGCGCCACGGGACGAGCGTGGCCGCGCTGGTGGCGCTGAACGGCCTGGCCAGCGCCGACCGCATCGAGGCCGGTCGGGTGCTGCAGGTGGGCGGTGTTTCCTCGCCGCTGCCCCAGCTGACGGCCGACGGACCGCTGGCACGCGTGCAGTTCTGGCCCTGGCCGCCCCGCCAGGGTCAAACTCTGGCGGTCTGGCTCCAGGCGGATGGCGCAGTCAGCCCGACCGTGCAGTTTGGCCGCAACATGATTCCGGTCACGAGTGCCGGCCGACGCAGCTGGGCGCTGGTCCCGATAGACGCGCTGGCTCCGGCCGAGACTCAGCCGCTGACGGTGACGATCGGCAGCGCGACGTGGGTGTTTCCGCTGCCGATTCGAGCCGGTGCTTTTGAGGTGCAGCAGATCCCGGCCTCGGCCAGCGACCCGATCTTGAGCCAGGTCGAGCGCGTGAACGCGGAGTGGGCGCGCATGGCCGCGCTGTTCGGCCGGCGCAGCGCCGATGGCTGGACGCCGCGCAGCCGTTTCATCCTGCCGTTGGCGGCCGGCGTGACGTATGAGCTCAGCTCGCCGTTCGGCTCACGGCGCACCTACGGCGGCAGCATGGGGGTCAGCGCGCATGCCGGCGAGGATTTCGCCGCACCATCGGGTACGCCGGTGGTGGCCCCGGCAGCCGGCACCGTCGTGCTGGCCGAGCCGCTCTTCGTGCGCGGCAACGCAGTGGTGCTGGATCATGGCCGCGGCGTGTTCACCGGGTACTGGCATCTGGAGACGTTGGCCGTCAACGCTGGCGAGCGCGTGAACGCGGGCCAGGTATTGGGGACGGTGGGCAGCACGGGGCTGAGCACAGGGCCCCATTTGCATTGGGAATTGCGTGTGGACGGTGTGGCGGTAGATCCGCTGCAGTGGGTCGAATGAGACCATCCTGCGCGCCGGCAACACATGAAATGGCCGGCAGGCAGGATGGCTCGTGGCGGAAAGCTTTTCCCCGACAATGGGGAAAGGCGGCCTATTTCTTCTCCGGCTTCTCCGGTGTGGGTTCGGCGCCTTCTTTGGCTGCCTTGCCCTTCGCCACCACCTCGACCTCGGCGCTGGGCGCTTCGACCTCGGCCTCTTCGACCGCGCCGGCGCGCGACAGGGTCAGGCTGAAGACGACGTGATCGCCCGGGGTCACCACCTTGACGCCGGCAGGCACGGTGAGATCGCGTACCAGGAGCTCGTCATCCGCCTTCTTCAGTTTCGACAGGTCGGCGACGATGTGGTTGGGGATGTCGTTGGGCAGGCATTCGACTTCGACGGTATCCAGGTTGCGCACGAGCACGAGGTCGCCGTTGGCGCGCATGGCCGGCGCTTCGCCTTCATGTACGATCGGCACATCAATCCGCAGGGCCTCAGTCAGCGACACGGCCTGAAAGTCCACGTGCAGCAGGTTGTGGCGCACGGGATGTCGCTGGATCTCACGGGCCAGCACCTGCAGCGGTGCCTGCCCGGCGATCTGGAGCGTCATCAGGCCCGTCCTGACCTGATGCAGCGCTCGCTGCAGGGCTTTGGCGTTGACGGCAATCGCCTGTGCCGTTGTTCCTGCGCCGTAGACGATGGCCGGCACGCGTTCTTCATTGCGCAGCTGGCGCACGGGGTGACGTCCCACCTCACGCGGTTCAGCCTCCAGGACTATCTTCTCCATCGTTTCTCCTCTCGGTCCGGCCGGTCAGGCCGGGGATATGGTACATGGCAAAGCGCGCCTTGCGGCGCGGCACATCCAAAGAATAGCCCGGCTCACGCCGGGCCATGCGTACACAGCTTTATTATTTTACTCAAACGCCTTTGTTTCGTCAAAAGATCGCAGGCATTTTTCCGCGGGGCTCAGATCGTGATGACGCGGCGGTCGAGCAGCCAGGCCACCGCCTCCTGGACCGCCTGCAGCGAGCTGTAACGCGGGGCATAGCCGAGCAGGCGCCGGGCTTTGGCGATGCTGCAATTCGGGCTGTGCGCGATGTGATCCCAGGTGGCCTGAGCTTCCTCGGCGGTCACGGTTTGACGCCACTCTTCCCACGGCAGGTAGCGCAGCCTGGCTTCCTGGCCGAACCAATTCGCCATCGCCTCGGCGTAGCCCCGCAGCGACAGTGCGGCCGGCGACACGACATGGAAGCTCTCGCCCACGCTCGTGCTCCAGTGGCTGATGGCCTGGCAGAAGGCCTGCGCCACGTCGTCGGCATGGACGTGATGCACGGTCTCCATGCCCAGGTTGGGCAGCGCCAGTTCCTCGCCGCGCGCCAGGGTGACGAACACCTGCGGGTTGAAGTGGCCGGCAGGGTTCAGCGGCGCCCACCCCGGCCCGACGATGTGGCCTGGATGGAGGACGGTGGCGGGGAAATTGCCCCGGCGGGCTTGCTCCAGCAGATATGCCTCGATCGCTGCCTTGTTGATGCCGTATTCGCCGAACGGCCGACGCGGCTGTGTCTCGTCGGTCGGCGCCTGCACCGTTGGCCCGTGCACCCAGATGGTGCCGCAGTGCAGGAAGTGCTGCACCTGGCCGGCCAACGCCTCGACGAGCTGACGGGCGCTCTCGGGGCGGAAGCAGATCATGTCCACGACGACGTCGGGCTTCAGGTCGCGCACGCGCCGGCCGAACACGTCCGCAGCGTCTTCGGCAACGCGATCGGCGACCACCATCTGCACCCGGCGCCAGGCCGCATGGGGCTGATAGGGCTGCCGCTGGCCGCGGCTGATGACGATCACTTCATGGCCGGCCTCGACCAGCCATGGCACCAGGTAAGTGCCCACGTGGCCGACGCCGCCGATGACAACGATGCGCATGTTTCACCTCGTTTGGGGTCGTTGATCCACTGGCCGTCCGGCGAAGAAGAGGGATTCATTCAGGAACGGCAGCAATGCCATGAATACGCCCTGGCCGGCCAGACCCCGGCGGTCGAGCTGGCCGCGCGAGAGATAGCCGATGGCGCCGCCGGCCAGACGTGTGTCGCGCAGGCCGCTCAGGTCGTCTATCACGGCGCCCAGCTCGACGCCGTTGGCCAGAGGGGCCGCGACGTTGCCGGGCAGTTCGAAGTGGGATGTGACGCCGAAGCCCAGACGCATCTGGGCATCGGCGATGCAGACGACGCCGAAGGCGAACCAGCGGCCATGCAACTGGACGACGCCGCCCTCGATGCCGACGCAATAGTCGGCGGCGAGCCGTTGTTCGACGTTCAGGCGGGCCAAGCCGCGCGCTCGATTCTCGGCGCCGGCGAAGGTCTCCTCCATGCCGATCGGTTGTCCGGCCACGCCGGAGGGGACCTCGATTGCCACGACCTCACAGGCGCCGAAGCAGCGCGCGAACACGTCCTGCACCGCGGCGATTTTGGTCGGATTTTTCGACCCCACCAGCACCTTCATCCGGCGCCTCGCCACCCTGCCTGCCAGGCGAAGATCAGGATCATGGCCACGCCGATGGCGAATTGCAGCCCGCGGCCGATCAGGCAGCCGGCCAGCCAGCCTGCGCCGGCTTTGGCTGCGGCCCGCAGGTCGTTGCGCCGGCGGTATTCGACGAGCACGACGCCGACCAACGTGCCGATCAGCCCGGCGGGCAGCGCGCCGATGGCGCCGATGAGGAGGCCGACGACGAAACCGACGGCGCCGCCCGCGATCCCGGCCAGCAGCGCCTGCCAGCTGGCGCCGGCCGCTTTGCCGACCACCTGGCCCAGCAGGTAATCGGCGGCCATGCCGGCCCCGGCCAGTGCTGTGAGCGCCACGAGCGTGAGCGGCCCGACCGTCGCGAAGCGTTCGGCGAGTGCGTAGATCAGCGCGGCGAGCCAGATCAGCCCCAGCCCGGGCAGGCCCGGCAGCAGCACGCCGGCGAGGCCGATCACCATGACGGCCAGCGCCAGCCAGAAAGACCAATCCGCGATGGGCATTGCGCGGCTGCTCAGTATTTCACGTCCACATGGCGCCTGGTCGCGGCCGATTCCAGGATGGCATCACAGACGCATGCGGTACGATAGCCGTCCTCGAAGGTCGCGCCGTAGGGCGCTACATCCTTGTCGTGCACGATGCAATCCAGCAGATGGGTGATCTCGTGGACGAAGGTGTGCTCCCAGCCGATGATGTGGCCGTGTGGCCACCAGTTGGCGATCCAGGGATGATGGCCCTCGGTGACGAGCACCTCGTGAAAGCCCTGCGTCTCTTTGGGCTGCTCGTCCACCCAGAACACCTGTAGCTCGTTGAGTTTCTCGATGTTGAAGTGGATGCTGCCCTTCTCGCCGTTGATCTCCAGCACCTCGTGGTTTTTGCGGCCGGCTGCGAAGCGAGTTGCCTCGAGCGTGCCGATGGCACCGTTGGCGAACTCGACGGTGGAGACGAAGGCATCGTCCACCTCGACTTTGCCCATCGTGCCATCGTCCTTGGGCCGTTCCGTGATGAATGTGCGCGTGACCGCGCTGACGCTGGTGATCTCGCCGCACAGGAAGCGCGCCAGGTCAATGATGTGCGAGCCGAGATCGCCCAGCGCGCCGCTGCCTGCGGCCTGCTTGTCCACGCGCCAGATATACGGGGTGTTGTAATGGGGCATGATCCATTCCTGCAGGTAGACTGCGCGGAAATGGTAGATGCGGCCGAGCGCGCCGCTGCGGATCAGCTCGTAGGCCTGGCGGATGGCCGGCACGAAGCGGTAGTTGTGCGCCACCATGTGCTTGATGCCCGCCTTTTGGGCGGCGTCCCACATGGCTTTGGCCTCGGCCGCGTTGCGCGCCAGCGGCTTCTCGCAGAAGATGTGTTTGCCCGCCTGGGCGGCCGCGATGCACGGCTCGGCATGGGCATCGTTCGGCCCGCCGTTGTCGAAGAGCTGGACGGCCGGGTCGGCGAGCATCTCGCGCCAGTCCCGGTAGACTTTCTGATAGCCGTAGCGTTTGGCGGCCTCCTGCACGGCTTCCAGGTTGCGGCCGGCGATGGCCACCAGTTTGGGGATTGCCGGCGGCGGATACATCATGTACGGGATTTTTTTGTAGGCGTTGCTGTGCGCCTTGCCCATGAAGGCGTAGCCCAACATGCCGACGCCGATCTCCGGCGCCTCGGCCGTGGCCCGCGGGCCGGCCATCGCGGTGAAGGATTGTTCGCTCATGTCTCACTTCCTCTCAAACGCTGCATCGAAGGCGACTGCCGACGGCGGGAAGTCCAGCCGGCGCAGGAACGCGCAGGCTTCGGCCGCGCCGTGCTCGCGATCCATCTTGCTGTCCTCCCATTCGACCGAAAGCGGGCCCCAATAGCCGATGTCGTTGAGCGCCCGGATGATCTCCTCGAAGTTGATGGCCCCGCGGCCGAGCGAGCGGAAATCCCAGAAGCGTCGTGAATCGCCGAAGTTGAGGTGCCCGCCGAAGACGCCGGCCTCGGTCGGCTTGGGCGACCACCAGACGTCTTTCATGTGGACGTGGAAGATGCGGTCGGCAAAGCGCCGAATGAAGGCGACATAATCTACACCCTGGTAGCCGAAGTGGCTGGGATCGTAGTTGAAGCCGAAGGCCGGATGCCGCTGCACGGCGTTGAGGGCGGCCTCCGCGCTGGCGATGTCGAAGGCGATCTCGGTGGGGTGCACCTCCAGGCCGAACTTGACCCCTTCAGCCTGAAAGACATCCAGGATGGGCGTCCACATTTCGGCGAAGAACTTCAGGCCTTCCTCGAGGAAGTCGGCCGGGTTGGGCGGGAAAGAGTAGACCATGTGCCAGATGGGCGAGCCGGTGAAGCCGGGGACCACCTTCACGCCCATTTTGGCGGCGGCGCGCGCCGTGTTCTTCATCTCTTCGGCCGCGCGGGCACGCACGCCATCTTCTTTGCCGTCGCCCCAGATGCGCGCGGGCAGGATGCTCTTGTGGCGCTCGTCAATGCGGTCGCACACGGCCTGGCCCACCAGGTGCGCGCTGATGGCAAAACACTTCAGTCCATGTTTGTTCAGGATGTCCCAGCGGCCGCGGATGTACGCGTCGCTCTCCAGGGCTTTGTCCACCTCGAAGTGATCGCCCCAACAGGCGATCTCGATGCCGTCGTAGCCGAAGGCCTTCGCTTTGGCGCATACGGCCTCGAAGGTCAGGTCGGCCCATTGGCCGGTGAAGAGAGTGATGGGTCGTGGCATATGCGGCTCCTTCAGAACAGAATGTTGGCTGGCTCTCTGATCCTCTCAGCGATGATGCAGCGCCCGCGCGGCCACGAAGCTCAGGCCGTGCTCGGTGAGCGCGCGGGCGGTGCGGTTCAGCGACTCGTGTTTGTCCAGATAGTTGCGCAGCAGCGCCGGCATGTCGCCGGCCGCTTCGACCTCTTCCTTCGCCCGGAAGTAGTCGAAGATGGTAGAGGGACGCTCGCGCGTCTGCTCGATCTCCGGATCGCCGCCCTCGTGTTTGGCCGAGATGTTGGGCACATGGTCGGCCAGGGCGACCAGCTCGTCGCGGCGGTTGTAGGGCTGGCGGACGATGCCCCGGTAGCACTCGGTGATGTGATGTTCGATGCGCACCATCTCCTCGAAGCCGAGCATCTGGCGCACCTCGGCCGTGATCTCGATCGTCTCGTTGTTCACGGAGTTGCTCAGGTTGAAGCCGATGAGCGGGCAACTGCCGTCTTCGCGCGCGAACAGCCTGGCGCCGATCAGCGTCCAGAGGGCCGCGTAGGGGTTGTCGTTGCCCATGAAGACCGAGATCTTGAATTCGTTGTTGATCCCCAGTTTGTGCAACAGATAGCCGGCCAGCACCGTGCCGGGGTTGATGTTCAGCACCTGGCGGATGCCGTAGCGAGTGTAATAGTAGAGATACTCGTCCACCCACTTCAGCACATGGTCGTTCGGCTGGCCGACGCCGCCGAAGTAGCCGGCCAGCGTCTCCGGGCCGTTCAGATGGATGTTCGAGCCGTCGGTGCCTTTGGTGTCCAGCGTCTCGACATACGACGCGCCCATGATCTGCATGGCCGCCGCAAAAGCCAGCAGATCGCCGCAATCGGCCTCTGCTTCGCGCATTTTGCGCACCCGGATGAAGCGGCCGGGCATCAGTTCGCCGTGGGCGATGGCCTGCCGCGCCTCTTCGATCAGCCAGGGAAAATATTGCGCCGCGCTGATCTCCAGGGTGACGGCAAAACGATCCTGGAAGGCCATCTGGTCGGCGGCCGGGCCCAGCACCTGGCGCCGGTAGTCGGCCACAGAGATGAAGGCGCCCGCATCGCGTTGGCGAATCAGCCATTCCAGGTCGTCCAGATAGCGACAGTTGTGCTCGGCCAGCCGCAGCATCAGGTAGTCCAGCCGGCCGGCCTCGGCTGCCTGGCGGTTGATCTCTTCGGGCGTGCCGTATTTGGCGACTACATCCAGCAGATCGTTGACCACGCGGCTGTGCGGGTCGAGCAGCAGGGCATTGATCTCGTCCAGTCGTTCGTGAGGGATGTGTAGCCTTGCACGCAATTCGTCTTTGAATGCCATAGCTCACCTCTTGTCGGACGATGACATCAGCGTTCTTGTTCGAGCAGTCGGCGCAGCTCGGACAATTCCTCTTCCTTGATGCCGAAATAGCGTTCCGGTTCCGGGAAGATGCCGGTTGTCACCTCCTCCACGTATTTTTTGAGACCGTCGCCGATCACCTTGCCGGCGTCGCCGTACTTCTTCGCCATCTTCGGCGTGAAGCGCGGGTAGAGGCCGAACATGTCGTGGAAGATGAGCAGCTGGCCGTGGGCGTGCGGCCCGCTGCCCAGGCTGATGATGGGGATCTTCGCCCGCTCGGTGATGATCTGGCACACCTGGTCGGGCACCAGCTCCAGCAGGATGGCCATGGCGCCGGCTTCTTCAAGCGCCTGGGCATCATCCACGATCTTTTTGGCCTGTCGCGCGCTCTTGCCCTGCAGGCGAAAGCCGCCGAGCGAGGAAACGCTCTGCGGGGTCAGGCCCAGGTGGCCCATCACCGGGATGCCGGCTGCTATGATGGCGCGCACGCGCCCACACATCTCCTGACCGCCCTCCAGTTTGATGCCGTCGCAGGCCGCTTCGGCCATGAAGCGGCCCGCGTTGAGCACGGCCAGCTCGTCGGATGGCTGATAGCTCATGTAGGGCATGTCGCCGATCAGCCAGCTGTTGGGCGTGCCCCGGCGCACGGCCGCAGCGTGGCGGATCATGTCGGCCATTGTCACCGGCAGGGTGGAATCGTAGCCGAGCATGGTCATGCCCAGGCTGTCGCCGACCAGCACGATGTCGATCCCGGCCTGCTCGACCAGGGTCGCCATCGGGTAATCGTAACAGGTGATCATCGTGAGGGGGATGCCCTTCGCCATCTTGTCGAAGAGCATGGGGAGCGTGACTTTCTTGCGGTCGCTCATGTGACGAACTCCTTCGGTCGGAATGTCTGCGGACATTGTACGCAGGATGCGGCGTTTTGGCAAAAGGCATCGGGTGAGCGATCACGGCTCGATTTGGCCGACGGCGCCGAGCCTGCTAAACTTAACCTCGTCCGAGGAGAGTGCCATGACCGACTATCTGACCACCCCTGCTTTTCTGCGCGAACACGTCCTGCTGCGGGATGGCTGTCCGCTCCACTACTGGACCGGCGGGCCGGCGGGCCGACCGGTGATCGCCTTCATGCACGGCGCGACCATGGATCATCGCATGTTCAACGCCCAGGTCGAGGCATTCGCGGCCGGCTACCGCGTCCTCGTGTGGGACGCGCGCGGGCACGGCAAATCGCAGCCCATCGGCGCCGGCTTTTCCCTGCAGCGTTGCGCCGAGGACATGCTGGCCGTTCTCGACGCGCAGGGCATTGCGCGGGCGGTGCTCTGCGGCCAGTCGTTGGGCGGCTACATTGCTCAGCACATCTACCGGCTGGCACCTGAGCGCGTGTGGGCGATGATCATCATCGGCTCAACCCCCATCGCCAAAGCGTACAGCCGCCTGGAGATCTGGGCGCTGAAAGCCTCGGTGCCCCTGTTTCAGCTCTGGCCCTACGGCCATTTCACGCAGACTATCGCGCGCAGCACGGCCTTGCGGCCCGAGGTCCGGGCTTATGCCTTGCAGGCCGCGCGCCAGATCCCCAAGGCAGACTTTGTGACCATCTGGCAGGCTGTCACTTTGGCCGTGAACGAGAAGGGAGACCCGTCGCTGCGTTTCGACGTGCCCCTCCTGCTGCTCCACGGCGACCGCGACCGCGCCGGCACGATCCGACGGGACATGCCCCTCTGGGCCGGCCAGGAGCCGCGGGCAACCTATCACGTCATCCCCGACGCCGCGCACAACGCGAATCAGGACAACCCGGAGTTCACGAACCGAATCATGGCCGCGTGGCTAGAGAGGCTTGAGGTCGCGGGCTGACATCGGGAGTTTGAGGATTATATTGTTTGCTTTCGGGCTGGTGGGACCTGGCGCCGGCGGACACTGGCGCCGAGTATGGCATCGCCTGTGCCGCAATGCTGGTCGAGGCGAGGCTCTGAGCGTCGCGCTCATCCTCCGGCCAGGGCCATGGCAATCGTCGCGGCCTCGATGTCGCGCAGGGTCTGAGACACCGCCTCGCCGAAGCTTTCGCCCTCCACCAGTTCCTGGACGCGGCGGCCGGCCGCTTTGCGCTCGTCTTTGGTGAAGATCAGGTTGAGCAGGCGGCAACCCTGCATCAGGCTGAGCAGGACGATGCTGCGCTGCTCCGGTCTGCCGACGGTCAGCACGGCGCTGCGCAGGCTTTGTTTGATCCAGTACTTGGCCGGAATATCGCTCTGGTCGGGCGCCGGATAGGGGACGGTGGCCGCATAGCGACGATCTTCCTCGATCAGAACGCCGCACGCCACCAACCGATCGGCCACTTGCCTGGGCAGCTTGCGGAAGCCCAGCGCATTGATCCAGTGTTTGACTTTGAACGACTTTTCCGCGGTGCTGAGGCGCTGGAGAACCCAGTCGAGCAGCTCATCGCCGGTCGGTGTGGCCTCCAGCAACTTGATCCGGCGTTCTTCGATCACGATCTTGCCGCGCAGGGCCAGATCGGCCAAAAGCGCCGCGGCCAGACCATAGCGCAGTGTGTTCTGGGCCGATGCCGTGATCCATCCCTCGTCGTCGTCCAGAGCCAGCAGAAAAAGCTCTTCGGCCAGATTGAGCATATCCCCTCCCGTTCAAATATTCAACTCGATCAGCTCGCCGGTCACCGTATAGATCACCCGTTCGGCGACATTGGTGGCGCGATCGGCCACGCGCTCCAGCTCGTGCGCGATCTGGAGGAGATGTGTGCCCGCGCTGATGCGCTGCGGGTCCTCGACCATGGCTGCGACAATGGCGTTGAAGGTGCGTTTATACTGGGCGTCGGCCTGATCATCGCTGCGGCAAACGGCCTCGGCTGTGGCGACGTCGTGCGTGGCAAACGCGGCCAGGGCGCGATCCAGCATGCTCAGACTCAGCGCGCCCAACGTCGGTATTTCCCCCAGGTCCATCGGTCGCGGATCGGTGAGCAGGCGCAGATAGGTGCGGGCCACCTTTTTGCCGTGATCGGCAATGCGCTCCAGGTCGCCCACGACCGTTAGGGCGGCCACGATGGTGCGCATGTCGCCGGCTACCGGCTGTTCGGTGGCGAGGAGCGAGTAGCATTCGAACTCGATATCGTAGCGCAGCCGATTGATCTCCACATCTGTGGCGATCACCTCGCGAGCAAGCTCTGCGTCGCCATCGGTCAGCGCGGCCAATCCGTTGGCGACGGCGCGGCGCGCCCGGCTGCCCAGCTGCAACACGCTCTCGTGAAGCCGCTGCAATGCCTTGTCGAAATGAGCCCGTGTACTTGTCGGCATGTCTCCTCCTGTTATCCGAACCGACCGGTAATGTAGTCTTCGGTCCGTTTGTCTTTGGGCCGGGTGAAGATCTGCCGGGTCGGCCCGTACTCCACCAACACGCCGGCGCGGTCTTCGTCCATCAGCAGGAACGCGGTGAAATCGGACACGCGCGCTGCCTGCTGCATGTTGTGCGTCACGATGATGATCGTGTATTCTTCGGACAGCTCGCGCATCAGTTCCTCGATCTTGAGGGTTGCAATCGGATCGAGGGCCGAGGCCGGCTCGTCCATCAGGATGATCTCCGGCCGCACGGCGATGGCGCGCGCAATGCACAGGCGCTGCTGTTGGCCGCCCGACAAGCTGAGGCCGCTCTGGTGCAGCTTGTCTTTCACCTCATCCCACAGCGCAGCCCGGCGCAGCGATTGCTCGACCAGCGCGTCCATGTTGCCGAGATAGCCGTTGATGCGCGCGCCCCAGGCCACGTTTTCGTAGATGCTCTTCGGGAACGGGTTGGGCTTTTGAAAGACCATGCCGATGCGTCGCCGCACTTCGACCGGATCCACGCGTGGGTCGTAGATGTTCTGGCCCTGGAAGAGTACCTTGCCGCTGGCGCGCGCGTTGGGGATCAGCTCGTTCATGCGGTTGAAGGCGCGCAGGAGCGTGCTCTTGCCGCAGCCCGACGGCCCGATGAAGGCGGTGATCTGGCGGCGATGCACCTTGAGGTTGATGTCCTTCACCGCGCGAAAATTGCCGTAGTAGACGTTCAGGTCGCGCGCCTCGATGGCATAGACGCCGTTGGTATCGCCGGCGTCACGATGCGGGATGGCCAAACTTGGAAGTGCCATAGGGCGTTACCATCTCCTTGTGTAACGATTGCGCAGCAGCACTGCGGCTGCATTCAAGCTCAGAAGCATGACCAGCAGGACAACGATGGCCGCCGCCGCGATGTGTCGGAATTCGGGTTGTGGTCGCGCCGTCCACTGATAGATCTGGATCGGCAGCGTAGTGAACTTGGAAAAAGGCCCGTTGGGGTCTATGACGATGAAGGTCGAGGCGCCGATCACCACCAGGGGAGCGGTCTCGCCGATGGCGCGCGAAACAGCCAGGATGTTGCCGGTCAGGATGCCCGGCAATGCGCTGGGCAGCACATGATGCCAGATCGTCTGCCATTGGGTGGCGCCCAGGCCGTAGGCAGCCTGGCGCAGCGAGCGCGGCACCGCGCGAATCGCCTCCTGGCTGTTGATGATCAGCAGCGGCAGGATCAGCAGCGCCAGCGTCAGTCCGGCCGACAGGATGGTGCGGCCGTTGGCCGTGGTCGGGTCGGCCGCGCCGAAGAGTGTGCCGCTGGTCAACGGCTCCAACATGCGCACGAAGATCGCCAGGCCCAACATGCCGTAGATGATCGAGGGCACCCCGGCCAGATTGGTGATGTTGGTCTGGATGGCTCGCGTCAGCCACGTGTCGCGGGCATATTCCTCCAGGTAGATCGCCGCGCCCACCCCGATCGGGAATGCCACCACCAGGGTGATCAGGATGGTCCACAGGGAGCCCAGGATCGCCGTGCGCACGCCGGCGAGGTCGGGAACGCTGGCCTGGGGTTTGGTGATGAAATCAGGGCGCAGCCAGCTGCGAAAGACCAGCTTCGCGTTGGGGTGTTTGGCCGCCGTCTCTGCCTGGATGGCGGCGCGCCTGAGCAACGAATCGCTCAACGACCAGCTCTCCACGATGCGCGGCTGGACGACGCGCTCCAGCACGAGCGCGTAGACGTTCTCGCGCGTGCGTTCGGCGAAGGGCTGTTCGCTCTCGTAGCGCCGTATCACCCCGGCCGAGAGGTTGGCCTGGAGGATGGCGATGAGCTGTTCTTTGCTCAGTTCCTCGAGCGGCACCCCGTTCACGGCCAAAGTGGCCGGATCCACCCGGTTCTCGACCGCCACCAGGCCGAACGATTGCACGATGACCGTGTAGAGCAGGGCGGTGAGCGCCACGATGCCGACGATGGTGGCGGCCATGAACAGGCCATGCGAGATCATCCCTGCCCGTTTGCGCGCGTCCAGGCGCGTGTTGAAAATGTCTGCGCTCATTCGTACACCTCCCGGAAGCGGCGCACGATCTGCTGGCTCAGGAGGTTGAGCGCCAGCGTGATGAGGAACAGCACCAGGCCGATGGCGAACAGGCTGTCGTAGTCCAGCGAGTCGTAGCTCAGGTCGCCGCCGCTGATGCGCACGATGTGGCCGGTCATCGTTTCCGCGGCCTTGAACGGGTTGAGGGTGAAGTTCGGCCCGGCACCGGCGGCGATGGCAACGATCATCGTCTCGCCGAACGCGCGCGACACCGCCACGATGAACGCCGCAGTGATGCCCGAGAGCGCGGCCGGCACCACGACTTTGAGTGCCGTCTCCAGCCTGGTGGCGCCCAGGCCATAGGCTGCCTCGCGCAGGCTGCGCGGCACCGCGCTCAGCGCGTCCTCGCTCATCGAGGAGACGAGGGGCAGGATCAGGATGCCGATCACCAGGCCGGCCGAGGCCGTGTTGTAGATCTCGACGACGTTTTCGCCGAAGATGCTGCGCAACAGCGGCGTCATGAAGGTGAGCGCAAAATAGCCGTAGACCACGGTGGGCACGCCGGCCAGCACCTCCAGGATCGGTTTCAGGATGCCGCGCGCGCGCGGGGAGGCATACTCGCTCAGATAGACCGCCACTGCCAGGCCGATCGGCAGCGCCACGCCCACTGCGATCACGCTCGTCATGAACGTCGCGGTGACCAGGGGCCAGATGCCGAAGTCGCCGATGGCCGGCTGCCACTTCGTGCTGGTAAGGAATTCGACCAGCGTTACCTCGGGATGGATGAAGAAAAGCATCGCCTCGCGGCCCAGCACGAAGACGATGCCCAGGGTCGTGAAGACGGAGACGACGCCGCAGAAGAACAGGAAGGCCTGGATCAGGCTTTCCGTCGGGCGTCGTTTGCGATGTAGGCCCAATTGATCGTCCAGAGCGGCCCCTACCCGTTGTTTCATCCAACCCGACTTGATGATCGTGGTGTCGCCTTGCATGGGGTAGCTTATTCCTCTTCGTTCAACCAGGCAATGATGCGCGCCTCGATCTGATCGCGCACCCGACGAAACTCGGCCAGCTTCTCCTCCTCCGTGCCCGTGAACGCTGCAGGATCGTCGAACGGCCAGTAGAGTCGCCGGGCGATGCCGGGAAAGATCGGACAACGCATTTCGGCATTGCTGCATACCGTGATGATGTAACCGAAATGCGTTTTGCCCAGGAACTCGAACACGTCTTTTGAATAATGGCCGGCCAGATCATGGCCCTTTTCGGCCATCACCCGGCGCGTGAGCGGATGAATTCCCTTCGGCTCCAGCCCGGCGCTGTAGACCTCGAACCGGTCGCCGCCGTGATGGCGCAGAAATGCCTCGGCCATCTGGCTGCGCGCCGAGTTGCCGGTACAAAGAAAGAGTACACGAGATTGGATCATCTGCCTTGCTTTCTGGAGATGGGCGCCTACGTGCCAGGCACCTGCGAGGGTGCCTGGCACGTCTGGCGCGGCCTGACCGGGACCGGCTACTTCATGGCATCCAGCCAGTTCTGTTTTGCCTTGTCGAGGGCGGCTACGCTGGCCGGGAAGTAACCGACCTTTTTGATCTCCTCGTTGACGTAGGTCAAGTAGAAGTTGATGAAGCTGGCGACCTGCGGCTTTTCCTTCATGATCTTGGCGGTCGAGTAGATGAAGAGGGGCCGGGCCAGCGGGTATTTGCCGGTTTCGGCGGTTTCATCGGATGGCGCCACGCCGTTGATGGAGAGGGCGATGAGTTGTCCTTTGTTTTCCTGGTAGTAGGCATAGCCGAAGTAGCCGATCGCATACGGGCTGCCCTCGACCCCCTTGACCAGGACGTTGTCGTCCTCGCTGAGCTGCAGGTTCTTGGCGCCGAGGATTTCCTTCTTGGCGTTGTCTTTTTTGTAGACCGGGGTCATCACGGCTTCCACGAAGTAGTCGAAGGTGCCGCTGTCGGTGCCGGGGCTGAAGCGCAGGATGTTCTCCTTCGGCCAGGCCGGGTCCACGTCGGACCACTTCTCGGCCTGGGTGGAGAAGATCTTGGCCAGCTGTTCCAGGGTCACGTTCTTCAGGAAGGTGTTGTTCTTGTTCACCACGACGGCGAGTGCGTCGGTGCCCACGCGGAACTCCACCGGTTCGCGGCCGATCTTCTTGCAGCTTTCCACTTCGCTCGATTTGATGGCCCGGCTGGCGTTGGCGATATCGGTCTCGCCCGTCTTGCAGAAGCGCTCGAAGCCGGCGCCCGAGCCGATGCTGTCAATCGTGATGTTGCCCTTGTAGCCCTCATCCTTGAACCGCTCGGCCATGCGCTCGCTCAGCGGGAACACCGTCGAGCTGCCCGCAGTGATGATGTTGCCCGTGACTTTCAGCGGATCCACCGCCGGCAACGTCACCCCCGCCGCAGCCGGGGCCTTGGTCGGTTCAGGGGCCTTGGTCGGTTCAGGGGCCTTGGTCGGTTCAGGGGCCTTGGTCGGTTCAGGGGCCTTGGTCGGTTCAGGAGCCTTGGTCGGTTCAGGGGCCTTGGTCGGTTCAGGAGCCTTGGTCGGTTCGGCCGTTGGTTGAGCCGCCGCCGGCGCCTTCGTGGGTACAGGGGCCGGAGCCGGAGCCGGCTGAGCACATGCGCTGACCACGACGGCCAGCGCCAGCAAGACGATGAATAAGCTGGAACGCATTGGTTCTCCTCCGAAATAGAATGGTTTTGCAACACGCATTCTCAGTATCGCACACGCGTCTTAATTTCCGAATAAGGTCATATTAAGGAAAGACGAATAAGAAGTTAACTTTTCATCACAATCTCGTTTTCTCTACGCTCTCGATGCCGTGGGCGGTCAGCAGCTGTCGCAGGCTCGGGTCGTCGGGCACCGTGAGCACACGGACCCGGTCCTGGCGCCACAGGATGATGTGGCAGTACCAGTTGCCTCCGCCCTGATCGGGGATGCGCAGTCGCTCGACGGGAGGATCAATCGTCCATCCTTCGTCCAGGGCTGCTTGCAGCTCGGCGATGGTGACGGCCAAGTTTGCTCTGCCCTGGTTCTGCTGCGTGTTTCGACGGATCATCCGGGCATCTCCGTTCTAGCCCTCGAACCGGTAGCCGATGCCGCGCACGGTGACGATGCGCGTGGGGTGAGCCGGGTCGGCCTCAATCTTTTCGCGCAGCCAGCGGATGTGCACGTCCAGCGTGCGCGTGTCGCCATAGAAGTCCGGTCCCCAGATGCGATTGAGCAGAAGGTCGCGCGTCAGCACCACCCCCCGCTGGCGCATCAGCTCGGCCAGCAGGCTGAACTCGCGCGGGCTGAGCAGCAACTCGCGCTCGCCCAGGTAGGCGCGCCGGCTGACCAGGTTGAGGGTAATGGTCGGGCCGAGGCCGGAGGCAGGATCACCTGCCCGCAGCTCTTCGGTGGCGACGCCTCGGCTGGCCCGGCGCAGCAGCGCGCGAATGCGGGCTTGTAGCTCGCCGAGGCTGAACGGCTTGGTCAGATAGTCGTCCGCGCCGCTCTCCAGGCCCACGATCTTGTCCAGCTCGCCCGAACGCGCCGTCAGCATCAGGATCGGCACGTTGGAGGTCTGGCGCAGGTTGCGGCAGACACTCAGGCCGTCGAGTGCCGGCAGCATCAGATCGAGGATGATCAGGTCGGGCTGTTCGGCCTGCGCCTGCTCGAGCGCTGCGTCGCCGCTGTCCGCAGTCACGACCCGATAGCCGACCCTGCGGAGGTTGTATGCCAGCATCTCGACGAGCGCGGTATCATCGTCCACGAGAAGGATCTTTTCCGCCACACGCGTTTCTCTTGTATAATGACTTTGTGATGAGAGTAGCGGGCGGCGGTTAACTTCGCGTTATCGGAACGTTAACTTTACGCGAAAAATGGTTAAGGATCGCTAATACTCCGCCTGCAATGCCTTGCGCCGGAGACGCGACCAGGGCAATGGACGTCGGAGCGGGTGGCGTAGACAGAGGGGGGGATAATTAATTTTTTCCGTCAATCCATGATCAAAGTCATTTCGGAATGGCCCGATTTGCACCATAGTAGAGGATGTCGCGCATAATTTTCTTCTGTAACCGAGAGCTGTAACGCATCATGGATTTATTCTTCGTCAGACACGGACCGGCTGAGCCGAAAGTTAACTGGTCGGGCGACGACCTGGAACGGCCGCTATCGGCCGAGGGCCGGTTGATCGTCGAGGAAGTGGCGGCGCGCCTGGCGCAATACCGGATGCGGCCCGAGCGTGTGGTCACCAGCCCATATGTGCGGGCGCGGCAGACGGCCCGTATCCTGGCCGAGCGCCTGGGCCTGGCAGACAGGGTGGTCGTGGACGCGCGCCTGATCCCCGGTTTCGGCCTGAGGCAATTGGGGAAGTTGCTGTCCGAGCATACCGATTCCCAGGGGCTCATGCTGGTCGGCCATGGGCCGGATGTCACCCAGGTGGTCCGCGCGTTGACGGGAGGGCGTCTGACCATCCGCAAAGCCGGCGTCGCGCAGGTGGAGGTGCCCGATCCCGAGGTTCTGAAGGGACGGCTGCTTTCTCTGCTCGTGCCCACACCGCTCCCTCAGGAGGACGCCCTGGCGGGCGACAGCGACAGTTAGCCGTCGTTTGCTCCTCGATCCGTTGCGTTTTCGATCCGTTGTGCGTGCGCTGAGCAGGAGGCGTCTGATGGATGACCGACTTGTGGACGGATTGGAAGCCGGGGAGATCAACCATCATGATGCAACGGAGGTTGATGGCGCGCCATCGCCTTCTGCGGACACGACGCTGGCCGCCTGCCGTCGCGAGCTCGCGGCGCTGAAAGCCGAGCTGGCGGCGAGCGAAGCCCGTTGGTCTGCCCTGCACCAGGTCGCGATTCACCTCACGCAGCAGATGTACAGCGGTGATATCCTCAAGGAGATCGTCCATCACGGCATGGACCTGTTGCGCGCCGATTATGGCGTGCTGACCGAACTCGAATCGCTACCCCCCAACGCGCCGGCCGGCGCGGAGCCGATGCTGATAATACGGGTGGCCTTGAACCGGGATGGCCCGCCTCCTGTGCGTGTGGGAACGCGCCTGATGCCGGGCGAAGGTCTGACCGGGCTGGCCATTCAGACCGGCCAGATCCAGATCGTGGACGCGTACCATCGCTGGTCTCAACGTGTCAAGGTGCTTTTGCCGGGAATTCAGGCCGCAATTGCCGCGCCGCTGTTCGGCCGACACGGTCCCATCGGCGCGCTGGGGATTGCCGTGCGCCAGGAGAAGCGCAGGTTTTCCGATGCCGATATCCAGACGATCACGCTGTTTGCCCAGCAAGCTGCCGCGGTGCTCGAAGCGATTGCCGGCCGCCAGGCCGAACGGGAGCTATTGATCCAGGCTGAACGCAAGCGGCTTGCACAGGAATTGCATGATGGGTTCCAGCAACATGCGGCCGCGTTGCTGCTGAAGATAGATCACTGTGAGGCGACCCTCGATGCAACGCAAGCCGACGTGCGCGCCGGCCTGGAGGAGATCGCCGTCGGACTGCAGGCATTGATGCGCGACGCCCGCGCCGCCATATATGCCCTGTATGGCTCCAGGTCCGATAAAGGCCGTCTGGAGGATGCCCTGCGCGCCCTGATCGAATCTCTGGCGGCCGACACCGGCCTCTCCATCCGGCTAGAGATGACCTCGCTGCCGCGTGGCCTGTTGACATGGCAGGGCGAACAAGCGATTTTGCGTTTCGTGCGCGAAGCATTGACCAATGTGCAGAAACATGCCCGCGCCACCGAGGTGGCGGTGTCTCTGAAATATCCGGTGGAGGGTCGAGTGCGCTTGAGCGTCAGCGATAATGGCCAGGGGGCCCGGCCGGATGAAGTGTGGCATAACCGGCATGCCCACGGGTTCGGCTTGCTTTCCCTGCGCGAGCAAATCGAAGCCCTGGGCGGTCGTTTCGGGCTTGACTCTGCGCCTCAGGCCGGCCTGGCCGTGTGGGCAGAGATTCCGACCGCAGAGGTGACAGGTGGCGATTCGCGTGCTTATCGTGGAAGATCATCCGCTGTTTCGCGATGGCCTGCGCGCAGTGCTGGAGCGGCAGCCGGACTTCACCCTGGTCGGTGAGGCGGACACGGTTGCATCGGCGCTTCGGCTGGCGCAGGCACTGCAGCCCGATGTCGTGTTGCTGGATTTGAGCTTGCCCGACGGCAGCGGCGTCGAGGTGGCACAGCAGCTTCTGGCGCAGCAGTTAGCGCACCGCGTCATCGTGCTCACGGTGCACGATGAGCCCGAGGAGCTGGCCGCGCTCATGCGGATCGGCATCCACGGCTATCTCCTGAAAGGCATCCGCTCGGCCGACCTGGTGCAGGCAATCCGGGCTGCCGTCGCGACCGGCGCGGCGCTCAGCCCCGACATGCTGCCGGAATTGTTGCGGCAATACCGGCGACTGGTTCGCGTCGTCGAGGAGGATGACATCCTCACCGCGCGCGAACGCGAGATCATGCAGCTGGTCGCTGCCGGCGCCAGCAACCGGGAGATCGCCAGGCGGCTGGCCCTTTCGATCCAAACCATCAAAAATTACCTCTCCGGCATCTACGAGAAATTGGGCGTCAGCAACCGCACCGGCGCAGTGGTGGCTGCGCTCAACCGCGGGCTGATTGATCGAGACCCCAAAGACCCGGCCGCGTTTGTATAGCGACCCGGGAGGCAGACTTTGTGTATTGTTTTCGGTACTTTTTTTGCGATTCCATAGTACTTTTTGGGACAACTTTCTGCGCTTTGGGTCTTCTCAAAATTTCGTCACGTTGATATAATTAGACTGTGCCGTTTTGATAGGATATCGTTCGGCGCGGCTCACAAGGCTGGCGCCGACGATGGGTGCTTTCCGCCAGGCAAAGCGATCCCTGACGGCGTCTCCCCCAACGTCCGTCCATCTCTTTGACCTCGGCCGGCGATCTTCGTGCGCGCTGCATTCGGGGTGAGGGTATGGTGGCCTCGATCAGGGTGCTGATCGCTGACAGCCAGGCGCTTCTAGGCGAAAGTCTGAGCATTCTTCTGTCAGCCCACGAGTCATTGACGGTCGTCGGCGTTGCTGCAGACCTGAAGTCGGCTGCGCGCCTGGCGGCCGAGCTTCACCCCGATGTGATTGTGACCGATCTGAGCCTGCCCGATGGCCGGGGCAAGGACCTCGTCGCCTGCCTGATGGCTGCATGGCCACAGGCGCGCCTCGTCGCGTTGACCGCGGCGAGCGACGACGACACGGTGACCGCTGCAGTGGCCGCGGGCGTGCAGGGCTATGTCCTGAAGTGCCGGTCAACGGCCGATCTGATCCAGACGATTCAGGTGGTTGCCGCCGGAGGCGTGATGCTCGATCCGGCTGTGCTGCCGATCATTTGGCGGCGTTTTCAGCAGCTTATTCGCCACGAGAAGGTGATGTCCGAGGCGTTTTCCTCGTTTGAGCACGACGTCCTCATGCAGTTGATCACAGGCAAGAGCGCGCGCCAGATCGCGGAGGCGCTGGCGTCGTCGCCGGCTACGGTCGAGCGAGCCGTGACCCAGATTTGCCAGAAGTTGCATGCGCGCAATCGCGCGCATGCGATCGCCATCGCGCTGAGGCGAGGCTTGATCTCCGCGCGGTGAGTTGCTCCATTCGGCGCTGCTGTCGTAGCTGATCAGCTCCACGGCGCCGTTCATCTCTGCTGTCTGCCCGTTGTTCCTCGCGGACGACGGGATGGCGGAGCTTTGCTTTTGTCTCCGGAGTGGATGCTTTTTGACCGATCCCACCGAACATGCTTCTCTGCTCTCTGGGGTGCATCTCTATGTGCGGCGCCAGGCCGCCGGCCCGGCCCGCTATGTGCTGGAGCAGGCCTGTTGCGCGCTGGTCGGTTGGATTCCCACCATCGTCGGCATCGGGCTGCGCGCCGTGCTCTACCGGCTGATCCTGCGCATGGACGGCATCGCTGCCATCGAGAACGGTGTCCGCCTACGCTTCGCCGACAATATCCGCCTGGGCCGCAACGTCTACCTGGACCAGGGGGTCTACCTGCACGCCTGCCCCCAGGGGATCACCATCGGCGACAACACCTTCATCATGCACGGCGCCATCCTGCACGTCTACAACTTCCGCGATCTGCCCCACGCGTTCATCCGCATCGGCCGCGATAGCCTGATCGGCGAGCTGAACGTGCTGCGGGGCCAGGGCGGCATCACCATCGGCGACCGGGTGTACACGGCGCCGCTGGTGCAGATCCTGGCCGTGAACCATGTGTATCACGACCCGACGCAGCCCATGGTGGCGCAGGGTATCACGGCCGAGGGGATCACCATCGCGGACGATTGCTGGATCGGGGCCGGCGCGATCATCACCGATGGCGTGACCATCGGCCGGGGCGCGGTGGTGGCCGCCGGCGCGGTGGTGACCGGGGATGTCCCGCCGCATACGGTGGTCGGTGGCGTGCCGGCGCGGGTGTTGCGGGCCATTGACGGCACTGCCCGGCCGCGAGGGATGGTGTATTAGCGAATGGTGAATGGCGAATCGGAAGGAGCGCCCCATGACAACTCTCTCGATCGTCATACCCGCTTATAACGAAGAGGACGGCATCCAGGCGGTGATGAATCGGGTGCTCAGCATCCGCTCTGCGCTGGCTCAGGCGGGCGTCGAGGAGATGGAGCTGATCGTGGTGGACGACGGCTCGCACGATCGCACGGCCGAGCTCGTGGCCGCGACGCCGGGGGTTCGGCTGCTCCAGCACAAACGCAACGGCGGCTACGGCGCGGCCCTCAAGACCGGCTTCGCGGCCGCGCGGGGGGAACTGATCGGCTTCCTGGACGCCGACGGTACCTATCCGCCAGAGCACTTCCCCGCCCTGTGCCGGAAGGCGCTGGCCGAGGACGCGGATATCGTCATCGGCTCCCGCATGGCCGGCGCGGAGAGCCGGATGCCCCTGGTGCGCCGCGTGGGAAACTTCATCTTCGCCCACCTGGTCAGCCTGGTCAGCGCGCACCGCATCAGCGACTCGGCCAGCGGCATGCGGGTCTTCAAGAAGGCGATCCTCCAGCGCCTCTACCCCCTCCCCGACGGCCTGAACCTGACCCCGGTGATGAGCACCCGCGCGCTCCACGAGGGGTTGAAGATGGTCGAAGTCCCGATCCCCTACAGCGAACGGGCCGGCCGCTCCAAGCTCAGCGTGGTGCGCGATGGGATCCGCTTCGGCCAGTCCATCGTGTGGACCGCGCTCACCTATAACCCGGTGCGCCAGCTGGGGTTCATCGGCCTGGCCTGCCTGGCGGTGACAGCCGCGGTCGGCCTGGCCCTGGTGATCCTGCGCGTGCAAGGGGTCACCACGCTGGGGCCGCTGGGCGTGTTCGCCCTCTTCGCCGCGACCACGCTGGGGGTGGCCGGGGTCAGCATCTTCAGCCTGGGCGCCACCTTCAACTACCTGGTGTCGCTCTTCTACAAGCGGCCGGTGCGCCAGGGGATGTTCGGCCGGCGCATCTTCCGCGAGCCGCTGGACCGTCATTTCTGGTGGGTGGGGCTGCTGGGCATGATCGGCGGCATTGCCTTGGGCATCGCCAGCCTGGTCCTGGGCATGAACGGCTGGGACATCACCCGGCTGTGGTTCTGGCTGCTGCTGGCCGCCATGGTTGGACTGGTGGGCTTGCAATTGATCATCTCATGGCTTATCATGCGGGCGCTGGAAGAACTGAGCCGGCGCGACGCCCGCGTCGCGGAGGACTGCCAGGGACGCGAGACGCGGTGAACTGTCACGCATCATTTACCAGAGTATCGTGCTGTGACTGAGATCAATCAACTCTCCCCGGAAATCCGCGCCAACCTGGGCGCGCGACGCCTGCCGCCGCTGCCCCAGGCGCGCTTCCCCGACGCAGGCGCGGCCGTGCAGACGCTGACCTCCTCCATCCGGCCGCCGGGCAGCGTGGACATCATGCTGGTGAACCCGCCCGCGCCCGACCGCGGCATCTGGATCCGCTCGCAGCACCGCGTGGGCCGGCGGAGCCGCGAGAACATGATCTGGCCGCAGGTGGAGCTGGCCCAGATGGCCGCGCTCCTGCTGCCCGACTACGCCGTCGAGGTGGTGGACTGCATCGCAACCCGCATGGGCTGGCCCGAGTTCGAGAAGCTGCTGGAGCAGAAGCGGCCCAAGTACTACCTGACCCAGGTGACCGCGCCCACCCTGCGCAACGACATGTACGGCGTCTTCCTGGCCAAGGCGCTGGGCGCGCGCACCCTCGCGTTCGGCACCCACGTGACCCCGCTGACCCTGGAGACGATGCGCCCCTTCCCGGCGCTGGACTTCGTGCTGCGCGGGGAGCCGGAGCTGACCCTGCGCGAGCTGCTGGACACGCTGGAAGGCAAGACGCCCAGCGACCCGCGGGTGGCGAAGATGTTGGCGGAGACGCGTTTAGGCGTTGAACGTTTAAACGTTGAACGTTCCAACGTTGAACGTTCCAACGTTGAACGTTCCAACGTTGAACGTTCCAACGTTCAACGTTCCAACGTCTTATCCGACATTCGCGGGCTGGCCTGGCGCGACGGGGGGGAGATCGTGATCAACCCCGACCGGCCGTTCATCCCCAACCTGGACGACCTGCCCATCCCCCGGCACGAGCTGCTGCCGTTGCAAAAGCAGCGGATGCCCATGATCAAAGGGCCCTTCACCTTCATCGTCACCAGCCGCGGCTGCCCGGCCGGCTGCAAGTTCTGCATCAAGCACGTCTCGTACCAGAACAGCGTCCGCGTCCGCTCGCCGCACCTGATCCTGGAGGAGCTGCACTACCTGGCCGATCTGGGGGTCCACCACGTGCACATGTACGCAGACCTGTTCACCGTGAACCGCGAGCAGGTGGTGGGGCTGTGCCGGCTGATCATCGAGAGCGGGCTGAAGGTGAAGTGGACCTGCAACAGCCGGGTGGATTACGTGGACGAGGAGATGCTCCAGCTCATGGGCCGGGCGGGCTGCTGGTACATCTCGTGGGGCATCGAGAGCGCCAACGAGCAGATCCTGAAGCAGGCCCGCAAAGGCTATCGCAAGGAGCAGGCCGTCAAAGCGCTGACCTGGGCCAAGCGCGCGGGGATCAACAACTGGGGCTACTTCATCATCGGCCTGCCCGGCGAGACCGAGGAGACGATCCGCGAGACCATCGAGTACGCCAAGTCGCTGCCGCTGGACATCGCGCTCTTCCACATCGCCGCGCCCTACCCCGGCACGCCGTTCTTCTTCGAAGTGGTGCAGAACAACTGGTTCCGCGCCGGGACCAATTGGGAAGAGGTGGACATGGACCAGTCCACCGTGCTGGACTATCCCGGCCTGCCGGCCGAGCGGCTGGAGTACTGGCAGCGTCGGGCCACGCGCGAGTGGTCGCTCCGTCCCGGCCCAATCCTCACCTTTCTGAAGGGGCTGAACAGCTGGGAGGGCTTCAAGAGCGCGGTCAGCGTGGCCTGGCAGACGGTGCGGTTTATGGGGGTTGGGGGCCGGGGGTTAGGGGCTGGGGACCGGAGGATGGAGGGCGAGGGTGGAAATCAAGAGCTATCGGGATCTGCGGGTGTGGCAGGCGGAGATGGATCTGGTGGTGCAGGTGTATCGCCTGACGCAGGGGTTTCCCGGCCATGAGATGTACGGGTTGGTGGGCCAGATGCGACGGGCGGCGGTTTCGATTCCTTCCAATATTGCCGAAGGGCACACGCGCGAGAGCAGCAAAGAGTATCTGCAACACCTTTCGATAGCTCAAGGCTCGCTGGCCGAGCTCGAAACACAGATCGAAATCGCCGGTCGGCTGGCTTATTTGACGGCCGACCAGGTGGCGCAGGGCCTGGCGCAGGCTGCTTCTCTCGGCAAACAGCTGCACGCGCTGCACGATGCCCTGCGAGGCCGGAGGCACGACATTGCCGCATGACTCCAACCCCCAGCCCCCGACCCCCAGCCCCCAACCCCCACCTCCTGGCATCGCTCGATCTGGCATTGACCGGCGCTGCCTGCGTGCTCTGGTATCTGCGGCCCGCGTGGTGGCCATGGCCGCTCCTGCTGATCGCGGCGGGACGGCTGGCTCGCATTTTGACATCCGGCCATGTGACATGGCGACGTACCGATTTCGATTGGCCGCTGTTGCTCTTCTTCCTTTCGGCGGCCATCGGGATGGGGTTGGCCCACGATCGGACAGCCGGCTGGAGCAAGTTTTGGGTCATCGTCGGCGGGCTGGCGCTGTATGACAGCCTGGTGTTTGCGCCGGCGCAGGTTCGCCTGGGGCGCCGGCAGATCGCGGCCGTGCGGGTGCTGCTGGCGTTGTTGCCGGCCGTGATCGCGGGCTATTTTCTGTTGACGAACGATTGGCCGGCGCGCATGGGCAAGCTGGCGTGGCTCGATCCGCTGATGCGCTGGTTCGCATCGTGGCAGCCCGTTCTGCCGGGGCATCGCCTGCATCCGAATGTGGCCGGCGGGCTGATGGCGGCGCTGCTCCCCCTGCAAGTGGCGGCCGTTGGCCGCGCGGGGGTGGGCTGGCCGCTGATTGGCCTGACCGCGCTGGGCCTTTTGATGAGCGCCTCGCGCGGGGCCTGGATCGCGCTTGCCGTGGCGGTGGCCTTCTGGGCGGTCTGGCAGGTGTGGGGCAGGCCGTGGTCGCGTGGGGGCCGGTTGGGGCTGATCGTGGGCCTGGCTCTGGCCGCCACGTTCGGCCTGGTCCTGGCGCTGCGGCTCGGCCCCGAGCTGCTCCCTCGCGATCGCCTGGCGCTGCTGCGCGACAGCCTCGACCTGGGGCTGGATTATCCGTTCACCGGCCTGGGGCTGGCCGGTTTTCAGATGGCCTGTTCCAGTTACGTGCTTTTGTTGCACGTGGGACACACGGTTCACAGCCACAACCTGCTGCTGAACCTGTGGCTGGAGCAGGGCGTGCTGGGGCTGGCGGCGTTCCTCGGGTTGCTGGCGATGGCGGTCCGGGCGCAGAGGGCAGAGGGCCGTGCGCGGTGGTCGGCGGCGGCGCTCGTCTCGCTGGCGGTGATCGTGCTGCATGGGCTGGTGGATGATGCGTTCTATGGCAGCCGGGGGGTGTTGTTGCTGTTCGTGCCGTTTGCCCTGCTGGCGCGTGGGTCGGCTTCGGTGTCTGCATTGAAAATGGCCCCGGCGGACGTGCCAGGCACTTCGCAAGTGCCTGGCAGGTGGGGACTTTCACTTGTCGCGGTGCTGATCCTCGGCCTGGCGCTGCTTCCGGCCGTGCGCGCAATGTTTCAGGCCAACCTGGGCGCGGTTCTCCAGACGCGCGCAGAGCTGAGCGTCTACCATTGGCCGACCTATCCCATCCAGGACGCGCTGCGTCGCCAGGCGCCCGGCAGCCCGCCGCCTGTGGACCTGGGCCCGGCGATCGCGCGCTACCGGGCGGCGCTGGCACTGGATCCTCGCAACCCCGCGGCCAATCGCCGCCTGGGGCAGATCGAGCTGTCGCTGGGCCACTACGAGGCCGCCCGCGCGCACCTGGAGGCCGCCTACGTGGCCGCGGCGGGGCAGCGGGCCACGCGGGCGCTCCTGGCCGAGGCGTATGCGGTGATGGGCGATGTGCCGCGCGCCGCGGCGCTCTGGCGCACGGTGGACCTGTCGGCGGGACAGGCGGCTTTGCGCACGTGGTGGTACACGTCCATCGGAGAGCGGGATGCTGCGGCCCGCATCGAGCGGGCGACACGCCCCGAGACTTCCCAGAGAGGATCGCCATGACCGTTGAAACGACCTCGCCGCCGACCATCGTGATCGAGCCGATTCGCGGCTGGTCGTCGCTGCAACTGCGGGCGGTGTGGGAGTACCGCGAGCTGCTCTACTTCCTGGTCTGGCGGGACATCAAGGTGCGCTACAAGCAGACCGCGCTGGGCGTGGCCTGGATCGTGCTGCAGCCGGTGGTGAGCATGGTGGTCTTCAGCGTGCTCTTCGGCGGCCTGCTCAAGGTGCCCTCGGGCGGCGTGCCCTATCCCATTTTCGCCTACGCCGCCCTGTTGCCGTGGAACTACTTCGCCTCGTCCCTGACGCGGTCGTCTACCAGCATCGTGGGCAGCGCGCACCTGATCACCAAAGTGTATTTCCCCCGCCTGGTGATCCCCATGGCCGGGGTGCTCTCCGGGCTGGTGGATTTCGGCGTCGCCTTCCTGGTGCTGATCGGCCTGATGGCCTATTACGGGGTGATGCCGACGCCGGCCACCATCCTGCTGCCCCTTTTCCTGTTGCTGGCCATGCTCACCGCCCTGGGCTTCGGCCTGTGGCTTTCGGCGCTCAACGTGCGTTTCCGCGACGTGAACCACCTGATCCCCTTCCTGGTGCAGATCTGGATGTACGTGACGCCGGTGGTCTACGGCAGCACGCTGATCCCGGAGCGCTTTCGCTTCCTGCTGGGCCTGAACCCCATGACCGGCGTGGTGGAGGGGTTCCGCTGGGCCTTGCTGGGCAACCGGTTGGCCGACGCGCAGGCGCCCGACGTGCTGTTCGCCATCTCCATCGCCATCGCGTTGCTGGTCCTGGTCAGCGGCGCGCTCTTCTTCACCCGCACCGAGCAGGAGTTCGCAGACGTGATTTGAACGTTGGAACGTTGAAACGTTTGAACGTTGAACGTTCGAACGTTCAACGTTCAACTTCCCGGAGCACACATCATGACCACGATCACCCGTTTCGAGGAAATGGAAGCATGGCAGACGGCCCGAGCGCTGGCCCAACAGGTGTACCACCTCTCGAAACGAGGGGCCTTCGGCCGGGACTTCGGGCTGGGCGACCAGATGCGACGCGCGGCCGTCTCTATCATGTCGAACATCGCCGAGGGCTTCGAGAGCCGCACGCAAGGGCTGTTCATCGAATTCCTGGGCCGGGCCAAAGGCTCTGCGGGTGAGCTCCGGGCGCAGACCTACGTGGCCCTGGACGCAGGCTACCTGAGCCAGGCCGAGTTCGAGCATCTCATGGAACAGGCCGACAAGTGCAGCCGCCAGATCAGCCGGCTGATAACCTACCTCCAGTCGCGGCCGAACACCCTTCGCGTCCGCGAAGAACGCACCGAATACAACATCACCGACTAACGTTCAACGTTCCAACGTTCAACGTTTCAACGCTCCAACCGAGGCTTCCCAGAGAGGATCACCGTGACCGTTGATACGACCTCGCTGCCGCCCCAGGAGTTCGCGGATGTGATTTGAGGGAGGGGTGTCGGGCTTCAGCCAGTTGACGCCAGCATACACATGGCGTAGAATTGCGAATAATGATGATAGAAGCGGATAGAAAGGATGCACGGGACATGAACCATGCCGGGACTGATTTCTACGTTGTGATCGAACGGGACGAGGACGGCTTTTTCGTGGGTGAAGTACCCCAGTTGCGCGCCTGTTATAGCCAGGGACGGACGATTGATGAATTGATGGCCAACATTCGCGACGTCATCGCGCTATGCCTTGAGGCAGAGCCGGAGTATAGCCCGACCGAGTTCATCGGCGTGCAGCGGGTAGTGGCATATGGCTGACCGGCCCATGTTGACCGCACGTGAGGTGATCCGCGCGCTGGAAAGGGCGGGATTCCAGGTGCAACGCCAAACGGGGAGCCACATCCGGCTAAAGCATAAAGACGGAAGAGTTGTGACGGTGCCGAGTCACCCCAGCCAGGACATTGGACGTGGATTGTTGCGCAAGATCCTGCGTGATGCCGATCTCTCGCGCGATGAATTCGCCGCTTACCTCGCGCTGCACGAAGAACGCGCCGACTACCAGGTTGAGGTTGCCTGAACGTTCCCAACGTTCAACGTTCAACGTTCAACGTTCAACGTTCCAACGTTCAACGTTCCAACGCTCAACGTTCCAACGTTCCAACGCTCAACGTTCCAACGAGACTTCCATGCTCAATTCGGATGCCATCTTCATGCCAGCATCCGCCCTACAGCCGCCTGCACCGGATCGGGGAAGCGCGCAGCGTACGTACGCAGTCGCTCCAGGTCGAGAGCGGAGAGCTCCAGCGCCTCCCATGTCAGGCTGGAGAGCCCTCGACTCACCATGTACAGCTGGTCGAGCAGCGCTTTCTCCGGCTCGGCCACATAGAGTCCGCCCTGCAGCACATAACCGAAGAAAAGCTCTGGTTTGAGCTGGCGGAACTCTACGGCGGTATCGCCCAGGACCATGCTCCGGCTGCGCCGGGTGGTGGCGAAGGTCAAGGCATAGGGCACCTGGCTCAGGATGCCGTGGCGAGACAGGGCTGACTCGAAGGAGAGGTAGGAGGGATACACCAGTTGATTGGCAATGCGAGCAAAGTCGGCCGCTTGCAGGGCTGCCTGGTACACCCCTTGCCGCAGTCGCACCAACACGCCGTACCGCACCAGGCGGTTGAGGGTGACGTAGAGAGCCGGCCGTTTCTGTCCCAGGATTTTCTCCAGGTCGGCCGGGCTGAAGCAGGGTTTGTTCAGGCTCAACAGCTTTTGGAGCAAAGCCACGTCCCTGGGTTTCATGCGCTCCATTGTTCGATCGCCTGCCAATGGCTTGTAGGGAGATACTTGCGCAGTTCTCGCTTGATGGCTTTGCGGTCGAAGCCGGACAGATCGGGCGTGAAAGGTTGGCGCAGCTTCTGGGCAATGAACCACAGATCGTAGAGGTCACGGGGTTCACGACGGCTAACCAGCGCCGCTTGCTTGTCGGCCCAGATTTTCTCTAACGTGGCCACCTGGCTCAAGACCGAAACCGGCGTCACCGGGCTGGTCAACAAGCGGAGAGAATAATCCCGGTCTCGTTCCCAGGCCTCAGGCCGGGTTGAGACTTCCAATTTGATGGAGAAAGCATAAGGCAAGTAAGGCTCGCGCACCTTATAGAGAGCGAACAGCGTGAACTGCTTGGACAACGCTTCAACCAGAGTTACTTGCGGCAGTCTCTTGAGGATCGCCTCGACCTCGCGCACAAAAAGTGCTTCGGGCAGCGGAGCAAGGAGCGAGAAGTCGAGGTCGTCTGAGAAGCGGGGTGAGCTGTACGCCAGGCGCAAGGCAGTGCC
>OGCI01000823.1_pt1 | contig 31041 bp, 27 predicted proteins | sample 1570021 | NCBI WGS metagenome assembly OGCI01 (sample SAMN06264664, study PRJEB24512) | hot springs metagenome | isolation source: Hot spring water | place: South Africa: Tshipise | collected 2015-06-21 | reverse complement strand
ACCAGTTCCGGTCGGGCATTACTGCTGAGCAGCTCTATGCCCGCCTACCAGCATAGTCACAAAGTGCAAAGATAGTGCTCACTCATGCTTATCCTCCTGGAGCAGATATGTGGTTGGCATTTTGGCATGATCTGGCCGTGATTCTTCACGGCGACAAGAAGAAAGCAGTCACCAGCCCCGAAGTCTTCACGCGATCGGTGACTGAGGCAAAAGCGTGAAGAAATATGACCGCCTTGACCCATATTCATTGTAAACGATTTCGTCGATTTTGGCAAATACGATCGCAGACCTCTTGATCCATGGGGCCGGGGTTTTGCGCGCAGCCTGTGATCTGTTATATTGGGGATATCTGCAAATTCGTGGAGTTGAAGATTCATGGGCAATATTTTGATCCTCTACGACAGCGCCACCGGCAACACGGCCCGCATGGCCACACATGTTGCCGAGGGTGCAGCGGCGATCCCCGGCCACGAGGTGCGCCTGCGCTCGGTGGATGAGGCCACGCGTGTAGATGTGATGTGGTGCGACGGGCTGGCCGTGGGGACACCGACCAATCTGGGCCTGACCTCCTGGAAGATGAAACGCTTCTGGGATGAACTCTCGCATGACATCTGGGGTCAGGTGGACGGCAAGATCGCGTGTGCATTTTCGTCGTCGGGCGGTTGGGGCGGCGGCGCCGAGCTGGCGTGCACTGCCACGCTGATCATGCTGATGAATTTCGGTTTTCTCGTCTTCGGCGTGACCGATTACGTGGGCAAGAAGTTCACCCTTCACTACGGCGCGGTCACCGCGCGCGAGCCGCGCGCGGACGAGGAGATCGCGGCCTGTCGGCGGCTCGGCCGACGCCTGGCCGAATGGGTCGCAGTGTTCGTGGACGGCCGGAAAGAACTGCATCCCGGGCCGCTGCGGGAGCGAGGCTGACCGACCGGATTCCGGCCGACGATGGTCACTGGTCGGGGAGGTGTATTTTCAGGCAGGAGGCGATGATGAAACCGCGCGAACGCGTGCTTCGGGCCCTCACGCATCGAGAAGTAGACCGTGTGCCCGTTGATCTGGGCGGCACACAGAACAGCACCATGTGCGTCGGCGCCTACGAGAATCTCAAGCGTTTTCTCGGGGTCGCCGCGGCCACACGCGAGTTGAGCCGCGTTTTTGCGACCGTGATCATGGACGAGGCCGTGTTGTGCCGCCTGCCCGTGGACACGAGGCCCATTTTTGCCCGACCGCCCGCAGTGAGCGCCACCCGTTGGCTCGATGAACGCACCTTCGTGGACGAGTGGGGCGTCACCTTTCGCCGTGCCGAGGCCGGCGTGCCCTACTACGATCCGGTCGGCCATCCGCTGGCCGAGGCGACGTTGGCCGATCTGGACCGTTATGTCGGGCCGGATGTGGAGGACCCATCGCGCTATGCCGGACTGCGCGATCTGGCGCGCGATCTCCACGAGAACAGCGATTACGCGGTCTGTGCATCCACGGCCGACACGACCATCTTCGACAAAGCCTGGATGTTGCGCGGCATGGCACAGTTCCTCTCTGATCTTCTGCTCGATCCGCAGTTCGCGCTCGCCCTGCTGGAAAAGGTGACCGACATTCAGAGCCGACGTCAGGTCGCATTTCTGCGCGAGGTAGGGCCGTATATTGACGTGCTGGTCATCTCCGACGACATGGGCACGCAGCGCGGCCCGATCATCCGGCCCGAACTGTATCGCCAGATGGTGAAGCCGTTCCACCGCCGCTACATCGCTACGATCCGTCAGCACACCGGCGCCAAGATCCATAACCATGCCTGCGGCAGCATCTTCGATCTGGTGGAAGACTACATCGAGATCGGCGTGGATGTGCTCAACCCGATGCAGGTGGCTGCCAATAAGATGAGCGCGGCGAACCTGTACGCGCATTTCCGGGGCCGGATGGCCTTCTGGGGCGGCATTGACTCTCAGCGGCTTCTGCCGCGCGGCACGCCGGACGAGGTGCGCCAGGCCGTGCGCGAGACGCTCGCGGCTATGCACAGCCTGGAAGGCGGACATGTGCTCGCCGCGGTGCACAACGTGCAGGACGACGTGCCGCCGGAGAATGTCTGGGCGATGCTAGAGGAAGCGTCAAACGTCGAACGTCAAGCGTGAAGCGTCGGGTGGGAAGCAGGAAGCGCAGGAGGGCATGAGGAGATCATCTGCGTCGCTGGCGTATCTGTTCGTCAATCTGGCGACGATGTTGTGGGCCAGCAATATCGCGTTCGGTCGGGTGCTGGCCGGGCAGATCGGGCCGCTGACTCTGACTGCGGTGCGCGTGACGGTCGCCGGGCTCCTTTTTGTGGGGCTGATCCGGCGGCTCCCGCCGATCGAGCGGCGCCTCGGCCGCGATTGGCCCGTGTTGTTGGGCATGGCGCTGACAGGCGTCTTCGGCTTTCCGGTGTTGCTCTATCTGGCGCTCCGTTTCACCACAGCCAGCAATGCTTCGCTCATCAACGGTGCCGGCCCGCTGATGACTGCGGTGCTGGCCGCCGTGCTGCTCCGCGAGCGCCTGCGCCGCCATCAGGCACTTGGCGCAGTCATCTCATTGGCCGGGGTCTTTCTCATCATCCGCGGCCATGGCGCGGCGGTCCAACCTGCTATGATCAATCCAGGCGACCTGCTCATGATCGGCAATGTCGCCCTGTGGGGTCTTTACTCGGTGCTGGCGCGGCTAGCCACACGGACGCGTCATGTGATCGCGGCGACCGCGTTCTCGACGTGGCTGGCGCTGCCGTTCCTCTATCCGGCCATGCTTTCCGAATGGCAGACCACGCCTCCGGCCGTTACCCCGCGGCTGGGGTTGACGCTGCTCTACATCGGCGTCTTTCCGGCCTTCGTCGCGTTTCTGGCCTGGAACGAGGGGGTGCGTCGGGCCGGGCCGAGCGGAGCCATGGCCTTCTACAATATGTTGCCGGTCTACGGTGCGCTGCTCGGCGCCCTGTTTTTGGGCGAGACGCCGGGAATCGGCCAGCTTGCGGGCGGCACGCTGGTGATCGCCGGCGGCCTGATCGGCGCCGGCCTGTGGCGCGCGGCCAGGGCGCGCCTGGCACAATTCACGGCACCGATTTCTGAAGGCCCGTGATGAGCTGCTGCTTCTCCTCGGCCGACAGGCGAGCTTCCGGGTGCAACAGGAGGTATTGCGGCGGCGGCATGGAGCCGTCGGTGATCACCTCGGCCAGCTTGCGAGCCCGCTTCGGTTGCTCTGCCCAATTCGAGAAGCTGAATTCATCCCGCCCCTCGACGACATCTTTGTAGACCAGCCATGAGGCAGGTGCCACATGGCTGTACCACGGCCAGACCGTCTCGTAGCTGTGACAGTCGAAGCAAGCTCGTTTTGCCAGCGCGCGCGTCTCCGGTGAATCCCACGCCGGCTCGGAGACTATCGGCGGGTTCGTGTGATCCCGGCCATAGGGCACGAACTGAATGGCGACAAACAGCACCAGAACGACGACCAGTCCGTACAGAATCACTTTTTTGACCATATGTTCTCCTCGCCATTTCTATGAATAGAACCGTAGCTCGTGTCGTATGCCGTGCCAGCACAAAGTTTTCTTGTCCTTTACGTGTCGGGAACTCGGCAAGAGGCCCGGCACGTGGGGCGACGTTCGAGCCTATAACCCCAGTTTGCTGAGAAAATAGGGCATCTGCACGCGCCACCACGGCCAATCATGGTTGACATCGTGTCCCCAGAAGTCAATCCAGGCCGGCACCCCTTTGCTTTCCAGGACACGGCCCAATTCGGCCGCGTCGACGCGCATTTCATCTTCCCATGCGCCCTGGCCCACGCACACGATAATCTGGCTCTGGCGGTACAGATCCAGATAAGCCGGGTCCTCCAGGTTGCGCAGGTAGGCCAACGGCGTGTTGAAGTAGACGTTGTCGTCCATGTAGGCGCCGATGAAATGGTTGAGCCGGAACAGGCCGCTGAGCGCGATGCAGCCGTCGAAGCAGTCGGGATGGCGGAAAAAGAAGTTGGCCGCATGGTACGCGCCCATGCTGACGCCGGTCGTGAGCGCCTTGCCGTTGCCATAACCGTAGCTGCGGATGAACGGCACCACTTCGCGCACGATGTAGCGATCGTAATCCTCGTGGCGGCGAGCCCGCTCGGCCAGCGGCGCGGCAAAATTGGCCCATGATTGCGCATCAATGCTGTCCACAGTGAAGACCAGAACCCGGCCGCTTTCGATGGAACCGGAGATGGCTGCGACCATCCCGAAGTCCTCGTATTCGTAGAATCGTCCGCCCTGCGCCGGAAACACCAGGATCGGTCGGCCGGCATGGCCGTAAACCTTCAGTTCCATATCTTGCCCCAGGTGGGGGCTCCACCATTTATGATATTCTGTGTGCATCGGTTATGTCAGCTCCTGGATGAAGTGCGCCGCGGCCAGGATCTCGTCCAGATCGGGGGACCGCACGAAATAGTAGTAGTCTCCCATCGCCAGCGCGAAGACAGACGGCATGGCCTGGTGATGGACGATGCAGTAGCCGAAAGCATCCATGATTTGCTCGTGGGAATGGCGATAGCTCTTGTTGAACTTCCGGCCGACAAAACAACAGTGGTATTTGCGCGCATAGCTTTCGACGAACCGATTGTTGACCACGATGTTGGCCCATTCCCAGTACAGGTCAATGTTGTGGGCATAGTTAAACATATCAATGATCGGACCGCCCGGTGGCCGCAGGTTGATTTCGAGCGCAATCACCTGGCCGTCGCGCTCAGAACGGAAGAATTCGCAGTGGAAAAACCGCTCGCGCACGCTAAACGTCCGCAAGATGCGGCGGCCGGCTTCTTCCAGATCGGCCGGGATCTCGCGCAGGTTGTAGAAGTAGATGTGTCGGTCTTCGTTGACGGTCTCCATCACGCCCTGGCTGTAGGTCATGGAGGTGTAGAACACCGGATTGCCGTCCCGATCGGTTAGACCGTCGAAGGTCATGATCTGTCCCTGGATGAATTCCTCGACCAGATAGGGCGTCGGCGATTTGGCATGCCAGAAGCGCATCACGTCCTCGGGGCCGTGCAGCTTGAACGTGTTGGCCGCGCCGACGCCGATGTCGGGCTTGCCCACCAGCGGATATCCCACCTCGTCGGCCAACCGCCAGAGGGCGTCGGCCGTCTCGATCAGCCGGCCGCGCGGCGCGGCGACGCCTGCCCGGCCGAACATCTCCTTCATGGCCGATTTGCGCTTGATGACCGCCAGATCGGCCATCTTCGGACCCTCGACGTTGAAATCTGTGCGCAGCCGCGCCTCAGCCTCCAGCCAGTACTCGGTGTGCGAGTCAATCCGATCTATTTTGCCGTAGCGGTGCGTGAAATAGCCGCAGGCGCGCAGCAACTGATCGTAACTGTGCATGTCATTCACCCGATAGTACTCGGTCAGCGCTTCGCGCAGGTCCGGCCGCAACCATTCATAGGGCTCGTCCGCCAGGCCCAGCACGTTCACCCCCAACCGGCTCAGATGGACGCAGAAGAGGTGATAGTTGGGCGGAAAGTGCGGCGACAGATAGAGATGGTTCATGCACTCGTATCTCACTCATAGACAGCAGTCTGAATGCGCTATCCGGTTTGACTGCCGGATTGTATGCGATTTGTGCACAGGTGTCAATGTGCGCGAGCGTATTGACAGGGGAGGTACACTTCGGTATCATGCCCGTCATCTGATCGCAGGAGTGATCACCCGATGAACGATGCCCATACAGACGACGCTGTGCGCGCCTGGGCCGCTGCCGTCCATCAACAGCTGCTGGCGACCTATGGCGAGCCGCTCTGGCGGCCGCATTACGCGCCGCTGGATGAATTCGTGCTCACTTTTCTCAGCCAGAACACCAGCGACATCAATTCAGGACGGGCGTTCGCGGCGCTCAAAGCGCGCTATCCGACCTGGCAGGCAGTCATCGCCGCGCCGGTGCACGAGCTGGCCGAGACGATCCGCTGCGGCGGGCTGGCCGAGCGCAAAGCGCCCCGCATTCAGGCGGCCTTGCGTCGCATCCTGGCCGAACGCGGCGAGTTCAACATTGATTTTCTGGCCGATCTGCCCGTGGACGAAGGGTTGCGCTGGCTGACTTCATTCGACGGTGTCGGCCACAAGACCGCCTCCATCGTGCTCCTCTTCTGTTTCGGCAAGCCGGCCTTTCCCGTGGACACGCATGTCGGTCGCGTGACGCGACGCCTGGGGCTGGTTGGGCCGCGGGCTTCCGAGGCGCAGATCAAGCAGCGGTGGGAGGCATTGGTGCCGGCCGGCTGGTTCTATCCCCTGCACCTGAATCTGATCCGCCACGGCCGCGAGATCTGTCGGGCGCGGCAGCCGCAGTGTAGCCGCTGCGTGCTGCGCTCGCTCTGTCGGTTCGATGAGAAAAGCGCGGCGGTGTAAGCCTTGCCTGGCGCTTCCGAATCAGCTATAATGTAGTCCGAATCACAAACAACGGTCTGAAGCGAGGCAGTGGAACCCGATGCAGAAACGGGGCGAACATGGATGACAAACGAGACTATCTGCAGGATACAGAGTTATTCCGTGATCTCTCGCCGCGCGACATGGCTAAGCTGGAACGGGTGACCACCCTGACGAACGTGCCGCGCGGTCGAGTCTTCTATCGGCCCGAAGACCCTGGCGAACGGCTTTTCCTGTTGCGCCAGGGCCGGGTGCAGCTCTATCGCATCTCGCCGGAGGGCAAGAAGCTGATCATTGCCACGTTGGGGCCGGGCGCCTTGTTCGGCGAAATGGCGCTTTTGGGCCAGCAGATGCACAATGCGTTCGCCGAGGCCATGGAAGACTGCTCGATCATGGTGATGAGCCGCACCGATCTGGAGCGGCTGATTATGAACGACGCCACGATCGGCCGTCGCATCCTGGCCCTGACGCACAAACGACTGAGCGAGGCCGAGGCGCGGCTCGAAGACATGGCCTTTAAGAGCATTCCCGCCCGGCTGGCCTCGCTGTTGTTGCGCCTGGCTGCAGAGCAGGACGGCGTCAACATCATCGGCCTGACGCATCAGGACCTCGCCGAGACGATCGGCACCTATCGGGAGACGGCGACGCAGGTGCTCAATGACCTCAAGAGTGACGGCCTGATTGAGATCGGCCGGAAGCGCATCACCATTCGTGACGCCGAACGGCTGCGCAGGCTGGCCGAGGGATGATCGGGCGGCAATCGGTTTGACAAACACCTGAACACCCTGTAGAATGAGCATTGTCAGGCCAGCGAATGGCAGCCAACAACCTCAAGTGGCTGGCAAAGACATCTACCAACGTCTCGAGGAGGAGCTCCATGACGCACATCATTACCGAAATCTGTCTGCGTGATGGCGGTTGTGCGGAAGTTTGCCCGGTCGAATGCATCATACCTGGCAAGCCGGAAGAAGAATGGCCTCTGTACTACATTGACCGCGATACCTGCATTGACTGCGGGGCCTGTGTGCCGGAGTGTCCCTGGGAAGCCATCTTTCCGGAGGAGGATGTGCCCAGTGCCTATGTCGCCAAGGGCATCATCAACGTGCGCGGCACTGACCTGCCGCAAAGGCTCAACAAACCGAAGGGCACCCCGGGCTTCGATCAGGTCTACGATGGCACGAACAGCCGGGGCGAAAGCGTCCACCTCGAGGGCACGCGCATCCTGCTGAAGGGCGAGGTCGTGGACCTGACGCCGGCCATTGCGCTCAACGACGCTTTCTTCAAAGAAGGCCCGGGCTATTCGGCCAAAGATTGATCTGCGCGCTTTGCCGGGCGCATTCGCCCGCGCGAGCAACGTTTGGTATGTGTCACTTTAGCCGGCTTTCCTCTACGCGAGGCGCCGGCTAAAGTTTTGGTGTGCAACGGACAAAAGGCAACATGCCGGATGACCCATGTCATCTTTGATCCGTGTATCCGCGATGGGACCTGCGCCGACGTCTGTCTGGTCGCCTGCATCGTGGCTGGGACGCCGGAAGCGGTCTGGCCGTGGTATTACGTGGATCCGAACAATTGTATTGACTGCGGCGATTGCGTCGCGATGTGTCCGGTGGATGCCATCTGCCCGGCCGAGCGCCTGCCCGCCCAGTATGCGGCCGCCTTGGAGCTGAATGCACGCTACTTTCGCACCGGGCCGGGCTACCCGTCGCGGCCCTGAAGCGAGACAGGCAATCACCTCGTCAGGAAACACGACCGCCGCTTATGCAACCGATCACCCCGACCAGCCCCGTTCAGGGCATCATCTTCGATTTCGGCAGCACCCTCTCCATCACGCGCGTCGCCTGGCCCGTCATCATCGCGGAGGGTGCCGCGGCAATCGCCGCATGGCTGCGCCAGGCCGGCCTGACTTTGCCCGATGATTTTGCGGAGCAATGGGCCGCCGCGCTGCGCCGTGCGAACCGGCATGGGGATACAGAGGGGATCGAATTCTCGGCCGAGACAGTGCTGGCCGAGTTGCTGGCCGCCCAGGGCCACGACTACTTCTCCGCCGATCGGCTGATGGCCGCAACCGATTGCTACTTCACCGTGGAGGATGGCCTGCGCGTTCCGGCACCAGGCGCAGTCGATCTGTTGGCGGCGCTCAAGCTGGCCGGTTATCGGGTGGGCATCCTCTCGAACACGCCGGGCGGCCGTTGGGTGCAGCGATGGATCGACAGCCACGGCTTCCGGCCCTACGTGGATATTGTGGTGACATCCGACATGCTGGGCATCCGCAAGCCCCGGCCCGAGATCTTCCTGGCCACCCTCAAACAGCTGGGCCTGCGCGAGCCGCGCCGCGCGGTGATGGTGGGTGACACGCTGGCGCACGACATCGCCGGCGCGCAGGCCCTGGGCATGCGCACGGTGCTCGTCGCGTTGCCGGAAGATCAAGGCTTTGTCGTGCCGACTGCTGACGGCCAGATCATGCCGATTGCGCGGCCCCCGGTCGCGGCCGACGTCTGCCCCGACGCCGAGATCCACGCGTTGGCCGATCTCATTCCTCTCCTTGAAAGGTGGCAGCGCGATGGCCGATGAGCGCGCGACGCGGCTTTACCCCACCCGGCCGTTCGTGGCCGTCGGCGCGGTGGTGTGGGATGGCCGTCGGGTGCTGCTGGAGCGTCGTGGCCAGCCGCCCGGCCAGGGCCGCTGGGCCCTTCCTGGCGGCCTGATCGAACTCGGCGAGACCGCTGCCGCGGCCGTCCGGCGCGAGGTGCGCGAAGAGTGCGGGATCGAGATCGAAGTTGGCCCGCTGCTCGGCCTGTTCGAGCCGATCCACCGTGACGAAGACGGCCGGGTGCGCTCGCACTACACCATCCTCGATTTTCTGGCCCACTATCGCGGCGGCGAGCTGCAGCCGGGCGACGACGCGGCCGAAGTTCGCTGGGTTGAGCCGGCCGAGCTGTCGGCTTACGAGTTGAGTCCGGCCACCGCCACAATGATCGCGCGCGCCCTGACACTGATCCAGGCGTTACCAGAGACAACACCATGATGGAGCGTTTCGCCCAATACACTCCCGATGTCCCCGGGCCGCAGCGCGGTACGCTCGGCCACATCCTGCTCGACGGCGAACATCTGACGATCGAGCAGGTGGTGGAAGCCGCCTATGCCGATCCCGGCGAGATCACCTTCGGGCTGACCACGGCGGCCGCGGCAAAGGTCGCCCGCGCACGCCAGGCGGTCGAGCAGTTCGTGACCGAGGGCCGCATCGTCTACGGCATCACCACCGGCTTCGGCGCCTTCAAAGACCGGCTGATCCCGCCCGAACAGACGCGCGAATTGCAGCGCAACATCATCATGAGCCATGCCGTCGGCGTCGGCGAGCCGTTCCCGACACCGGTCGTGCGCGCCATGATGTTAGTGCGCGCCAACGCGCTGGCCAAAGGCCATTCGGGCATTCGGCCCGAGACGCTCGCCCTGCTCCTGCGCATGCTCGAGGTCGGCGTCCATCCGATCGTGCCGCTCCAGGGCTCGCTTGGCGCGTCTGGCGACCTGGCGCCACTGGCCCACATGGCGCTGGTGATGATCGGCGAAGGGGAGGCCGAATTCGGCGGCCGGCGGACAGCGGGCGGCGAGGCGCTGGCGCGCGCCGGGCTGGCGCCGGTGACGCTCGAGGCCAAAGAAGGGCTTGCCCTCACCAACGGCACCGCGCTCATGACCGCGCTGGGCTGCCTGGCCGTCATCGAGGCGGAGAATGTGGCGGCCGTGGCCGATATCGCCGGCGCGCTCAGCCTGGAGGCGCTGCACGGCACGCTGTGGGCCTTCGACGAGCGCGTCCACGCTTTGCGGCCGCATCCCCGCCAGGTGGATTGCGCGGCGCGCATGCGTCGGCTGCTGCGCGGCTCTACCTTCGTCCGGCCGGCCGACGACCTCGATCCGCAGGATGCCTACACGCTGCGCTGCATCCCGCAGGTGCATGGCGCGTGCCATGATGCGGTCAAATATGCGCGCTGGGTGGTGGAGATCGAGCTCAACAGCGCCACCGATAATCCGTTGATCTTCTGGGAAGGGGAGCGACCACTGGCGATCAGCGGCGGCAATTTCCACGGCGAACCGCTGGCGATCGCGTTCGACTATCTGGGCCTCGGCATCACCGAGCTGGGCAATATCTCGGAGCGCCGGCTGACCCGCCTGACCGACGGCACGAGCAATCGCCACGTCCTGCCCGATTTTCTTACCGAGGCCGGTGGTCTCAATTCGGGCTTCATGCTCACCCAGTACACGGCGGCCGCGCTGGCGTCTGAGAACAAATCGCTCGTCCATCCATCGAGCGCCGATACCATCCCCACCTCGGCCAACTGGGAGGATCACGTTTCCAACGGGCCGATCTCGGGCCGCCAGGCCCGGCGCATTATCCGGAATGTGGAGAAGATCCTCGCCATCGAGCTGCTGGCGGCCGCGCAGGGCATTGACTTTCGCCGACGAGCGCAGCCCGCTGCCCGACTGGGACAGGGCACACAGATCGCCTACGACATGATCCGGGCGCGCGTGCCGTTCGTGGAACGCGATACGATCATGTATCCGCTGATGAATGCCGTGCACGAGCTGGTCGCGACGGGCGCGTTGCGCGATGCGCTGTGGCCGCTTCTCCACAGCGAAGAGCTTTGAGGCCACAAAACCGATACAGCTTACATACAAACACGCAAGTCCCGGCTATCATCTGGCGCAAGATTTCGATTTGTGCGACGGAGGATCTGATGAAGCTGACGGATTTGCAGATTGACTTGTATCGGCGGAACGGCTTTGTGAACGGCGGGCCCCTGCTGGATGACGCGACCGTGGAGGTCCTGCGGGCTGAGGTGCTGCGCGTCATCGAGGAGCGCAACAATCCGCAGGTCAAGCAGCCGGTGCTGCTGCGCAACCTGACCGGCGATGACGCGCGCCCGATCTGGCAGATCGTCAACATCTGGGAGGCCAGCCCGGCCTTTCGGGCGTTGGTGACCAACCCGACGATTGCTGCAATGGCGGCGCAATTGAGTGGCGCGTCCGAGCTGCGCATCTGGCATGATCAGATCCAGTACAAGCCGCAGGAACATGGCGGCCGGCTGCACTGGCATCAGGATTCGCCGGCCTGGCCCACCCTCCAGCCCAAGCACGCGCAGATCACGGCCTGGGTGGCGCTGGACGACGCCGATCTCGACAACGGTTGCATGTACATGGTGCCGGGCTCGCACACGTGGGGCGATCACGATGCATTTCTGCGGTCGTTGCCCGATGGTGCGCCCCTGCCCGACACCTATGCCGGGCATCCGGTCTACGTGGTCACCTGCCCGGTCAAGAAGGGGCATGTGCATTTCCATCACTCCCTCACCTGGCATGGCTCGGGCGCCAACATCAGCAACCGGCCGCGGCGGGCAATTGCGATTCACTACATGACCGAACAGACCCGCTATGATGCGACGGGCAACCATCCCATGAAGCCGTTCATCACGGTGGGCCATGGGGAACTGATGGCTGGAGATGCATTCCCGTTGGTTTGGGCCGCGTCGCGCTGACGCGGCGGTGTGCGGAGTGAACCGGTATTCCGCTGTTTTCGGAGCAGAAGACCCCACGATCGCATCATGAAAAGACACAACTTGATTTTCGGCATTTTATTGCTCCTGGCGCTGGCATTCAGTGCTGTGGCCTGCAGTCGGCCGGCGGCCGTTAAACCGTCGCCAACGTCGTCCGTCGTGGCACAGGCGCAGAAGACGATCACACCGCCCTCGCCGACCGCCACGCCGGCGCCAGCTCAGCCGCCGACGGCTACGGCGACGCCTCTGCCGACTGCGACCTGGACGGCCACGGCCACGCCCTCCCCCTCGCCCACGCCTACGGCCACACCGACGCCGCTCATCACCCTTGCCGTAGAGTGGCTGCGTCAGCAAACCTTCGTGGGCAGCGACCTGGTGCTCGAGCAGACGCTGGAGCCGGGGCGGAATTACAGCCGCTACGTCGCCTCGTATCTATCGGAGGGCCTGAGGATCTATGGTCTGTTGACAGTGCCCAATGGCCCTAAGCCGCCGACCGGCTGGCCGATCATCGTGTTCAATCACGGCTACATCCCGCCTGCTCAGTATCGCACCACCGAGCGTTATGTTGCCTATCAGGACGCGTTTGCGGTCAGCGGCTATATCACGTTTAAGTCGGACTATCGCGGCCATGGCCGCTCCGAGGGGCAGGCTGTTGGTGGCTACGGCAACGTGGATTACACCATTGATGTGCTCAATGCGATGGCTTCGCTGAAGCGGCTCAAAGACGCCGATCCAGATCGCATCGGCATGTGGGGCCACTCGATGGGCGGCAGCATCACGCTGCGGGCAATGGTGACGACCAAAGAGATCAAGGCGGGCGTGATCTGGGCCGGTGTGGTAGCTTCCTACCCGGATCTGCTCAGGCGGTGGCGCGTCACGCCGAACGCGCCGACGCCGACCGTGTCGCCCACCGCGCCGCGACGCTGGACGGTTGATTTGATCGCTCGCTACGGCACCCCCGAGGAGAATCCGGCTTTTTGGGCTTCGATCTCGCCCAACAGCTATCTGAAGGACCTGTCCGGGCCGCTCCAGCTGCATCACGGCACCGCGGACACCTCGGTTCCCTACGAGTTCTCGGTGACGCTGGCGCAGCAGTTGCGGGAGGCAGGCCAGATCGGCGAGCTTTATACCTATCCGGGCGATGATCACAATATTTCGGCGAATTTGGGCATTGCGCTGCAGCGGTCGGTGGCGTTTTTCGATAAATACGTGAAGAATGCCGGGCCAACGGCGATCAGGTAGCGGCGTGGTCGGTTCCAGGGAATGATGCTGACCTGGGAAGATGGATAGATGCGAAAAGGCCCGTGGCACATAGCCACGGGCCTTTCAGTTGTTCTGTATCTCCATGCCGGACATCCTGCAAGATGTCCGGCATGTCTGCCGCTGCGCCCACCGATCAGGCCGCAACGGCGGCCATCATTGGGTTATCGGCTTGTGGCAACTCTGGCAGGTGTCGTTGGTGAAGCTGGCGTGATTTTCCGGGCCGGGCTTCATCTTGCCCACGCCGTGACAGGCCACGCAATCCTTGAACCCCGCGCCCACGTGATTGGCCGGGATCGCTTTGGCCGTGCCTGCGGCCGGCGCCGTCGGCGCGGGCGTGGCGCCTGGTTCGGCAGCAGCCGTCGGTTTGTGGCAGCTCTGGCAGGTGTCGTTGGTGAAGCTGGCGTGATTTTCCGGGCCGGGCTTCATCTTGCCCACGCCGTGACAGGCCACGCAATCCTTGAACCCCGCGCCCACGTGATTGGCCGGGATCGCTTTGGCCGTGCCTGCGGCCGGCGCCGTCGGCGCGGGCGTGGCGCCCGGCGTTGCCGTCGGGGCCGACGTCGGACCGGCCGCCGTGGGGGCGGGGGGCGGGCCGGCCGGTGTGGCCGGCTGATGACAGGTCTGGCACATCTCGTTCGTGAAGCCGGCGTGATTGGCCGGGGCCCGCACGCCCATGGTTGCCGTAGGCGCATGGCACTGCACGCAATTGCGATAGATCTCCAGGGTGACGCTGTGCGGGATCGCGGCGGCCATGCCTGTGGCTGGCGCGGGCGTGGTGCCTGGGCCGGGCGTGGCTCTCTGGCCGGCGAGCGGATGGCATGCCGTGCAGGTGTTGTTGGCGCGGCCGGCGTGATCATCCGGGACCGGCTTGAGGGAGCCTGGGCCGGCATGGCACAGATCGCACTTCTCTTTGCCCTCAAGCGTGTGCGGAATCGCGCCGGCGACGCCGGCGCCCGGCTGAACAGCGCCCGGCGTGGGCATGGGCCCAGGTTTGTGACAGACCAGGCACGATTCCTGCGGCCGGCCCTCATGATTGGCTGGCATCGGGCTGATCCCCTGCAGCCCGTGACAGGTCAGGCATTGTTCTTTGCCGGCGATCTCGTGTTTGATCGTGGTGCCGATTCGGGTATTGTCCACCCCACCGATCGGGGTCGGCACGGGGGTGGGCGTCAGCGGCGCGAAGACCGGCACCGGGGTTGCGGCAGGCGGCACGGTGCTGATGGCGGTCGCCTCGAACGAGGTCACCAGGATCAACAGTCCCACCATGATCACGGCGGCCACCGTCGCAATCGGGATGAAGATGCGCTCGCGCTGGCGCCGGACTTCGGGCGGCGGCAGCGGCCGCACCAGGCCGTTCTCGATCCGCTCCAGCTCTTCGCCGTGTTCGTGCGCCATCTCCTCCCGTGAAAGCTTGCCGGTGAACATGCTCTTATTGAAGAGCTTGAGATGAACGTGATAGAAGTGCCAGATGAAGATGGCGGCGACGGCCAGGATCGCCTCCAGGCCATGCGCGGCTTTTGCGGCGGGAATCACCTGGCCAGGGAAGATCCTGGCTGCGGCGATGGGATTCCACAGGATGAAGCCGGTCAGACCCATGACGATGCCGCCCCAGATCAACGCCCAATACTCGACTTTCTCATCGAACGCGTAGCGCGGCAGCTTGGGGCGCTCGTTGGTCAGGCCGAGGTTGTAGCGCACCACATCGAGCGCGTCTGTAATGTCCCGAATTCCGGGCAGCATGGTCAACTCGATGCGCAGCACAAAGATCTTGTAGGCCAGGATGATGATGTGGTAGATGGCCAGCAGCGCAAAGACGATCGCGGCCGCATGGTGGATGATGCGGGTGCGTTCGATGCCGCCGAGCATCCAGATGAGGGACTCGGCGATGGCGTTGCCGGCGAACTTCTGCACCAGGCCGGTCAACCCCAGAACGGCAAAGGAGGTCAGCAGAATGATGTGCTCGATGCGCTGGCTCAGCGAGAAACGGACGTAGTAGCGCTCTTTTTCTGCCATGGCTCACGCTCCTTGCGATCCGCTCGGATGATGCCCGCGTCCTTTGACGCGGTCAATGACGCGACGGGTGGCATCGAGCACGACGAACAGCGCCATGCCGCCGAGGACGGTCGGAAGCAGGATGTAGTAGAACAGATTGACGTAGTAGACCAGCGGGAAATGCTCTCGGCTGGGCGGGAAATGGCCCACCCAGCTATCCGGGAACGCCGTGGTGGCGTCCGGATGGCATTTCTGGCAAGTGACCAACAGTTTCTCCTTCACCACGGTCGGGTCGGCCGACTTGACAGAGGCGATATCGTGCACGCCGTGGCAGTCAATGCATACGGCCTTGTTGCTGGGCTGATCCGGCGTCTGTTTCTCGAAGAGCTGGACGGTTGTGCCGTGGAAATCGGCCACGTAGGTGTTGAAGACCTCGGTGGACAGGCCGTACTTCCGCATCAGGGCCCGATCCGCATGGCATTTGGCGCACAGATTGGGCGATTTGAGGCGGAAGGCGATCGTGGTCGGATCGGCCTGCTGATGTGCGCCGTGGCAATCGGTGCAGGTTGGCACATCGGGATTGCTGGTCTCGGCCAATGCTTTGCCGTGGACGCTGACCGCGTATTGTTCGTAGATCTTGCTGTGGCACTTCTGGCAAGTCGTCGAGATCTTCTGGCGCGGCGATTCCGGGTCGGCGACATCGTGCGACCCGTGGCAGTCGGTGCAGATGGCCGCGTTGCGATTGCCGCCGGCCAAAGCACGCGCATGGTTGCTGTCGAGCGTCTCTTTGTATTGTTGGGGATGACAGGTTTGACATTGCGTATAGCGTTCGAGCTGGAAGCTGCGCCGGTCGCCCGCAGTCAACTTCGGATGCGGGTAGCCTGAGATGTTCGTGTGGCAGGAGACGCAGGTCAAGCCTTTGACGCCATGCACCGATGCGTTATAGACGTTCGGATCAACGAACAGCGGCAATACCTCGCCGCTGGCCAGCTTGATGCTCAGGTCCTTGTTGCTGTGACAGCCCAGGCAAGTGCCGTTGTCGCCCTGTGCGGCGTTCGCGCCGGCTGCGAACGCCAGGAGCAGCAGCAGGGCGAGACCGCTGCCAAGCAACCAGCGCCGATGCCTTCGGAGCCTATAAGCCATTGTCATCGCAGACCACCTCCTGAAAGGTGATGCCAGGGAAGATGTTAGCGTATTTCGTCACACAAAGCCGCATTATAGCAATCCACGGAGAATTTCTATATGACTGGCGTCATGCTGCTCGACGCCTTTGATTAGTTTTTGTAATAAACGTTATCAGATTCGGAATATGCCTAAAGGAAAGCAGAGAGAAGCCTGGCGGGTGGCAGTGGAACTACGGAACGGGCGCATCGAGGCTTGAGGCCAATGAAAGAGAGCCACGTTCGATGCAGCAACGATGGGATGCGCCCGTTCTGTCAATGCCTACTCTAGGCGGTTCCGCTTCCTGACAAAATGATGATCGTCATATTTCCGGCGACAAGATGCAGATCAGAAAGACGCCAATGCCGGCGCCGGCACCACGGCGGATGAAAGTCGCCACGTGCCAGGCACTCTGCAAGATGCCTGGCACGTGAGTACGGCGTTTTTCAGGACGCCAAATCGGCCAGCCGGCCGCGCAGACGTTCCGCGCGTTGCAACAGTTCGGCTTGTTTGGCGCGCTCGCGCTGCACCACGGCGGCCGGCGCGCGCTGGGCAAACGGGCCGGCAAGCAGTTGCTCGCTGCGCGCAATTTGCGTCTCGGTATCGGCGAGCTCCTTTGTCAGCCGCGCCCGCTCGGCCGCCAGGTCCACCAGCCCCGCCAGCGGCAGATAGGTGGACACGCTGCCCGTCACCAGGGTGACCGATTGGCCCGGCGCGTCCAGGTGCGCGGCGATCGTCAGCCGGGCCGGATCGAGGCGCGCCAGCGTGCACAATGTTTCGGCCTGATCCTGCAGGACGGCCAGCTTGTCGGCCGCCGAGATCAGGGCCGGGATCGTCTGGCCGGGCGCCACGTTGTACTCGGCGCGCGCATTGCGCACCGCCCGGATGATTTCCATGACCAGGGTCATGTCGGCTTCGGCGGCCGGGTCACGTGCCGCCGGCGTTGGCCACGGTGCCACGATCAGGCCGGCCGGCCATGTCTCGTCGCCGGCCGCCTGCTTCAGATAGCCCCATGTCTCTTCGGTCACAAATGGGATGAACGGATGCAGCAGGCGCAGCGCAGTGTCCAGCACTTTGACGAGCACCGCGCGCGTGCGCCGTTTGTCGTCCTCGCTGCCGCGATAGAGCGCGATTTTGGCGATCTCCAGATACCAGTCGCAGTATTCGCTCCAGAAGAAGTCATAGGCCAGACGGCCCGCCTCGCCGAACTGGAATCCGTCCATCAGCCGCGTGCAGTCGGCAACCGTGGCGGCCAGCCGGCTGAGGATCCAGCGATCGGGGAGCCGGAGGCCGGTGGTCGGCAGCTGGAAGCCAGAAGCTGACGGTTGGCTTCCGGCTTCCAGTTGCGACAGCACGAAGCGCGTGGCGTTCCAGATCTTGTTCGTGAAATTGCGATTGCCCTCCACCCGTTGCAGGCTGAGGTTCATGTCGTTGCCTGGCGCGGAGCCGGTGAGCAGGGTGAAGCGCAGGGCATCGGCGCCCATCGCCGGGATGCCCATCGGGTATTGTGTCCTGACATAATCGTCCAGCTCCTCTGGCTGCGCGCCGTCGAGCACGGCGATCGGGTCGAGCACGTTGCCGATCGTTTTCGACATCTTGCGGCCCTGGTCATCGCGCACGAGGCCGTGCAGATACACCGTCTTGAAGGGGATGTTGTTGGTGAACAGCAGCCCCTGCATGATCATGCGCGCCACCCAGAAGAACAGGATGTCGTAGCCGGTCTCCATCACGGTCGTCGGGTAGTAGCGCCGCAGGTCGGGCGTATCGTCGGGCCAGCCGAGGGTCGAGAAGGGCCACAGGCCGGAGCTGAACCAGGTGTCCAGCACGTCTTCGTCCTGGGCGATCTGCCGCGAGCCGCAGTGCTCGCAGCGGTCGGGGTCGGTGCGGGCCACGGTGATGCCAGAACAATCGGCGCAATACCAGGCAGGGATGCGATGCCCCCACCAGAGCTGGCGGCTGATGCACCAATCGCGGATGTTCTCCAGCCAGTTGTAGTACACTTTCGTGAAGCGGTCCGGCAGGATGGTGATGCGGCCGGATCGCACCGCCTCCAGGCCCATCAGCGCCAGGGGCTTTATTTTCACGAACCACTGGGTGCTCACCATCGGTTCCACGATCTCGCCTCCGCGCTGCGAGCGGGGGATCTGGGTGCGGTACGGCTCGGTTTTGATGGCCAGGCCGGCGGCTTCCATGTCTGCCCACAGTTTTTTGCGACACTCGAAGCGATCCAGGCCGGCATAGGGGCCGCCCGCCTCGTTGACGCGGGCATTTTTGTCCAACATGCTGATGATGGGCAGCCCGTGGCGCTGGCCGATCGTGAAGTCGTTCGGGTCGTGGCCCGGGGTGATCTTCAGCGCTCCGGTGCCAAAGGCCATGTCCACGTAGGTGTCGTGAATCACCGGGATCGGCCGTTTGAGGATGGGCACCAGGCAGGTGGCACCGATCAGGTGGCGGAAGCGTTCGTCATCGGGATGCACGGCCACGGCTGTGTCGGCGAGGATGGTCTCCGGCCGCACCGTCGCCACCGGGATGTAGCCTTTGCCCGGCCCGTCGGCCAGGTCGGCGCCGGCGATGGGATATTTGAAGTAGTACATGGTGGCGTCTTCTTCGTTGTACTCCACCTCCAGGTCGCTGACCGCGGTCTGCAGTCCCGGCGACCAGTTCACCAGGTACTCGCCGCGATAGATCAGGCCCATGCGGTAGAGGCGCACGAACGCCTCGCGCACGGCCCGGCTGAGCCCTTCGTCGAGGGTGAAGCGCATGCGATCCCAGTCGCACGACGCGCCCAGTCGCCGCAGCTGGCGCACGATATGGTCGCCGTACTTTTCTTTCCATTCCCAGATGCGGCGCAGGAACTCCTCGCGGCCGAGGTCCTGACGGCGGATGCCCTCGCGCGCCAGCGCCTTTTCGACCTGAAGCTGGGTGGCGATGCCGGCATGATCGTAGCCCGGCACCCAGAGCGCCGCGTAGCCACACATCCGCTTGTAGCGGATCATCAGGTCTTCCAGCGAGACGAACATGGCGTGGCCCAGATGCAGCTCGCCGGTGAGATTGGGCGGTGGGATGCTGATCACGAACGGCTCGGCGTCTGGCCCGGCAATTTCCGGTTTGAAGAAGCCAGAGTTCTCCCACCATTCGTAGATGCGGCGTTCGGACGCCGCCGGATCATAGGTTTTTGGCATGTCGAAGGATGGCATAGATAAGCTCCTGTACACTGCGTCGGAGAAACAAAAAGCGTCCTCTCCTCACAAGGACGAAAGGACGCTTCCGCGGTACCACCTTGATTGGGAGCTGGAAGCTGGCCAGCGGTTCCACCTCACCCACTCGGCGCGTTAACGGGCTCACCCGAGATGCCCTACCACAAAGAAGCCGGTTTTTTTGTGTCTGGTTTTTGGTTTCCAGCTTCCAGCTTCAGGCATCCGACTCCCCGGCGACCTTCGGCGACGCTCACATCCTGAGGAGGCTCGCACCCGGTGACCTCCTCTCTCTGGCGACGGCTTGCCGCCTACTCCTCCGGTTCAACGTCTTGATTGTTCGATTGTGAGCCAATTATACGCGGTTGTCGAAAACTGTCAAACGGCTCGCAGCCTCGGGCATGCCCGGTCTTCACTCGAGGATGCCGCTCGAAGACGTTTATCGGTCGGGCATCCTGACGACGCCCGTGAGCGAGAGCTCTCGACCGAAGTGGCACTTCACATAATGTCCAGGAGTGACTTCGTCGAACTCGGGTTCGTGTGTTTTGCAGATCTCTTCAGCGTAGCTGCAGCGCGGGTGAAAATAGCAGCCCGAAGGCGGGTTAGCCGGGTTGGCGACCTCGCCGGTTAGCAGAACGCGCTTCTCCCGTGGCCGGGGATCGGGCAGTGGGATGGCCGACAGCAATGCTTCGGTATAGGGATGTTTTGGCGACGAGAAGAGCTCGGCGGTAGAAGCCAGCTCGACGATCTTGCCGACGTACATCACGGCCACCCGATCGCTGATGTGGGCCACCACGCTGAGATCATGCGCGACGAACAGGTACGTCAACCCCATCTGCTCCTGGAGGTCCTCGAGCAGGTTCAGGATTTGGGCCTGTACGGAGACATCCAGCGCCGAGACCGGCTCGTCGCAGACGACGAATTTGGGATAGGGCGCCAGGGCGCGCGCCAGGCCGATCCGTTGGCGTTGGCCGCCGCTGAAAGCGTGTGGATAGCGCCGCATGTATTCCGGCCGCAGGCCGACCAGTTGTAGCATTTGCGCGACCCGATCCTCCAGCTCTTTGCCGTGTGCCAGGCCCATGGCACGCAACGGTGCGCCCACGATATCGAGCAGGGTCATGCGGGGATTCAAGGAAGCATAGGGGTCCTGAAAGATCATGCGGATATTGCGCCGCACGAGTCTGATCTGTTCCTTATCCAACTTGCAAATGTCCACGCGACCCAGCTTCGGATCGCGAAACAAGATGCGACCGTCCGTCGGCTCGATGGCGCGCAAGATGCAGCGACCGGTCGTGGTTTTGCCACAACCGCTTTCGCCCACCAGGCCCAGCGTCTCCCCCTCCTGCACATAAAAATCTACATGGTCAACAGCTTTGACCTGACCGACGACTCGCTTGAAGAAACCGCGGCGAATCGGAAAGTATTTCGTCAGCCCCTCAACGACCAGCAATGGTTCACTCGAAGCGGGCGAGGATTGAGGCATGAGATCAGGCATATTCGCGGGCATCCTTGTTTAGTGCGAAGGTGCAGGACCTGATTTCACGGCTTCCGCATACAGGTGGCACCGTACCATATGGCCGGGCCTGACCCAAATACTTGCCGGCTCCACTTGATCGCAGACATCCCCGATCACTTTCGGGCAGCGGGGATGAAATGGACAGCCTTTGAGACGAGTATAGGGATCGGGCACCATCCCTTTGATCATTTGCAGGCGTCGCCGCTTTTCGCCGCGCATGATGCTTTCATCGAGGCGAGGAATGGAAGAGAGCAGGCCCTGGGTATAGGGATGCAAAGGTTCGAGGAAAATCGTTTTGACGTCGGTCTGCTCCACGACCTTGCCCAGATACATCACCGCCACTTCTTCTGCCATCTCTGCCACCACGCCCAGGTTGTGGGTGATGTACATGATCGCCATGCCCAGCTCATTCTGGAGCGAACGCATCAGATCCAGGATCTGGGCTTCGGTCGTCACATCGAGGGCGGTGGTCGGCTCGTCGGCGATGAGCAGGTGGGGATGGCAGCTGAGCGCCATGGCGATCACCGCGCGCTGGCGCATGCCGCCGCTCAGCTGAAAAGGATAGTCGTCAATGGTGCGTTCGGGTTTGGGCATCTTGACGCGAGCCAGCATCTCGATTGCCCGCTTGCGTGCTTCGGCCTTGTTCACCTTTTGATGCAGCATGATGGCTTCGATGATCTGCTGGCCTACAGTGCGCACCGGGCTCATTGCGGTCATCGGCTCTTGAAAAACCATCGAGATCTGGTTGCCGCGGATATCGCGTATCTCGCGGCCATTTGGGTTGAGCGCGGTGATGTTGATGACGTCAACGCTTCCGTTGTCGCCTGCTGAGGGCTTATAGTAGAGGATCTCCCCCTGCGTGATGCGGCCAGGTGGCGGAATCAGCCGCAGCAGCGAGAGGGAGGTGATGCTCTTGCCACAGCCACTTTCCCCGACCACCCCCAGGGTTTGCCGGCGCTTGATCACCAGATCAACGCCATCCACGGCCCGGACAACGCCCTCGGCCAGGAAAAAGTAGGTGTGAAGGTCTTTGATCTCCACGAGCACCTGATTTTCCGGCATGGCGACCTCGCTCAAGTAACATAGGGGTCGGCCGCATCGCGCAGGCCATCCCCCAGGAAGTTAAACATCAGCACCGCCGTGATGACAAACACGACTGGTGTGAGCAGCCAGGGCAACTGGGCGATCGTCTGGACGTTTTGGGCATCTTGCAGCATGACTCCCCAGCTGATCGTCGGCGGATGCAGGCCGATGCCGAGAAAGCTGAGCGCGGTTTCGCCCAGAATCATGCCGGGGATCGCCATGGTCAGCGACACGATGATGTAGCTGGTGAAGCCCGGCAGCATGTAGCGGGCAATGATCTGCCATTCGCTCTCCCCATCCAGCTTGGCCGACATAACGTAGTCTTCTTCGCGCAGGCTCAACATCTTGCCGCGCACGACGCGCGCTAGCGAGGTCCAGCCGAGGATGGAAAGAATAATGGTCACGTAAAAGTAGGTGCGCAATTGGGGCCAATCCTGTGGCAGGGCTGCCGCCAGGGCCATCCACAGCGGGATGGCCGGCAACGAAACCAGCACGTCAATGATGCGCATGACGGCCTCGTCAACGAGGCCGCCGAAATATCCCGCCAGGCCGCCCAACACCAGGCCCAGGATGAAAGAGAGGAACACGCCGATCAGCCCCACGGTCAACGAGATGCGCGCGCCGTAGAAGATGCGCGAGAGCACATCGCGACCGAGATGATCGCTGCCCAGGATAAACAGCGGCATCTGGGGGTCGCCGGTGCCGAACAAATGAAGGTCGCTTGGGAACAGGCCCCAGAATTTATATTCATCTCCCCGCACGAACAGCTTGATGGGGTAGATTCTGGTCGTATCCTCTTTGTACACCGGTCGCATCGTGACCGGATCGCGCGCCCGGATGGCGCCGTATACGAACGGCAACCGCAACCTCCCTTCGGTATCGCGGATATAAATTACCGAAGGAGGTTTGGCGCTGAAGTCTTTGAAACGATGGAGCGGATCATATGGGCTGACAAATTCGGCAAAAGCAGCGATAAAGTACAGGATACCCAAGACGATCATGGCGAAGTTGGCCAGCCGGTGGCGACGGAACTTCCACCACACCAGTTGCCACTGACCGGCCCGATAGAACCGTTCATCTTTGGTTTGGGCCGACGGCGCTTGAACTTCTGCGCCTGGTTCCTGCTGTTTGCCTTTGAAGATGGACAAAAAGCCGCTCATAGTCCTTCCATGCTTCCGAATCGAATGCGAGGATCTACGATCGCCAGCAAGATATCGGAGATCAGGCTTCCCAATGCGGTCAAGGTGCCGATGATGACGATATAGGCGCCTGCCATGTACATGTCTTGCCGCATCAGCGAGCGCCACAACACCGGGCCGGCCGTGTTGAGGTTCAGCACAATTTCAACCACCATGCCGCCGGAAAAGAACCAGACTAGCAGCCAGCCGAACGTGCTGAGGATCGGATTAATCGCGATCCGCACCGGATACCGCAAGAGCACCGCAAATTCCGAAAGTCCCTTGGCGCGGGCAACCATGACATACTGCTTGCGCAGCTCGTCCAGCATGGTGGCGCGCATGGTGCGGATCAGGTTCGCGGTGCCGCCGATGGCCAGGATCAGCACAGGCAGCCAGAGGTGGCTGAGCAGATCCACAAATTTGGCCCAGCTCCAGGGTTGGGTTTCGAACTCCGGTGAAAATAATCCTCCCACCCTGATGCCAAAATACGTGTACGCGACATACATGATGACCAGCGCCAGGAGGAAGCCGGGCGTCGCCAGGCCGATAAAGCCCAGGAAAGTGAAGAAGTAGTCGGCCAGCGAGTACTGTCTTACCGCAACATAAATGCCAATGGGAATTGCCAACGACCAACAGACAACAAAACTCAGAAAGGCGATGACGAAGGTCGTCCCGATCCTGCCCACAATCACCTCGTTGACGGGCTTTTGCCATTCAAACGAATAGCCAAAGCTGCCTCGGGTCACGATATTGGTGATCCATTTCAGATATTGAATGTGCATGGGCTGGTCGAGGCCGTACATTTTGGTGAAGCGTTCCACCTCGGCCTGATCAATCGAGGCCCCGCTCTGGCGCAGGCGATTGAGGTGTTCGGTCAAATAGTCGCCCGGCGGCAGCTGCACGATGATAAAAGCCAGGATCGAAATCAGGAACACCTGTGGGATCATCCGCAACAGACGGCCGATAATATAACTGAGCATGACGATTCGCCCCCTTCTCTACCCGGTCTGACACACAATCAGTCCACGTAATCACCGGATGCAGGCACAAGGCCCGCATCCGGTGGTCGTTCAGTTCAGGACCTCAGACTCTCAGGCCCGCTTGCCGCCCTCGTAGTAGAAGGCTTCGGGGTGGTAAGTGGACAGGCCGTAGGAGTCCCAGCCGATGGGCACTTTGGGCCGCGGCAGGTTGCGCAGGTTCTTGTTGAAGAGCAACGGCGCCGGGCACTCCAGGACCACACCGATTTGCAGCGGGTTATCGGCCAGCCAGTCAAAGATCTGCTGCCCCAGCTTGACCCGCTCGTTCTCGTCTACCACAGCGGTCATCTGGTCGAAGAGCGCATACAGCTTCTGGATCTCTGCTGGCGGTTCGATGATCCCCGGCGCTTTGCGGTCTGCAGCTGTGTACCAGACCGCCCATGCCGAGCAGGCTGTTCCCTGGCCAGGATCGCCGGTGGGGATGAACCATTGCGGCTGGATGTGCAAGAGCATGTCGGTGCAGCGGTCCTGATGCCAGACGCCACAATGCACCTGATAGGCCAACATGCGCTCGTTGTAGAGGGATTCCTGGATCTGCTTGGTGGTGGCATCAATGCCGATTTCGCGCCAATAGGTGACCACCATCTCGGTCAACTTGTTGGTGCTGGGGCCAACGCGTTCGCCGGCGTGTTCGATGTTGAACTTGAGCGGCTGACCATCTTTGCGCAAGCGGATGCCCTGCGCGTTCTTCTTGTCCAGGCCCATCTCGTCGAGCAGTTTGTTGGCCAGGGCCTTGTCGTACTGGGCCCAGGCCGTGCCGTACTTCTCCTTGTAGTACTTGGAGTTGGGCATCGGGCTGCACTGGCCCGTGCGTGCCAGGCCGTAGAACAGGCTCTCGTTGATCTCTTCGCGGTCAATCGCCACCGAGAGCGCCTTCACGAAGTTGGGATGGTTGACGATCTCGGTGAGGACCGGATCATCTTTGAGGTAATGCTGCGGGAAGAGCACGTAGCGGTCGGACATGCAGGAGAGGTAATCGCCGACCTTGTAGTTGCCCTTGGCCTCATTTTCTTTGTAGAACGGGTAATCGGCAATGGTCACGTCGTGCTGGCCGACGATATCCAGCTCGCCCTGCGCGATCTTGAGCTTGACCGCCTCGACGTTGGTCACATAGTCATAGCGGAAGGAGTCAATGTAGGGGAGCTGGTTGCCGGTCAGATCAACCTTCCAGTAGTACGGGTTGCGCTCCAACAGGATCAGGCCTTCCTTCGGGCGTTGGACGAAGCGCCAGGGTGCCAGGACCGGGAACTCCAGGGTGTTCATCCAATCCGGGAATTGCCAGACGCCCATCCCCCAGCCGGCATACTGGTTGAACAGAGCCGCCCAGTTTTCCAGGCCCTTTTCCTTGGCTGTGGCGTCCAGCTTGGCCTTGTCCGCGTACTTGGGATGGAACTGCTTGTAGAAATGGGCCGGCGCCAGGATGTTGGGGCTGGGGCAGCTGACTTCCCAGCGGGTGAGGTGGGCAGTGAAGTTGCCGAACGTGGCGGCGAAAGTGAGCTTGACGGTGAAGTCATCCACCACTTCCAGCTTCATGTTCTCACCGCCGAAGCGCATCTGCCAGGGAGGACTGGCGACGAGCTCCTTGTTGAGGTAGTAGTCTTCCCACCAGAAGCGGATGTCTTCGGTGGTGACCGGCTGGCCGTCCGACCACTTCATGCCTTTGCGCAGCTTGAGACTGTAGGTCTTGCCATCTGAGCTGACCTGCCAGCTCTCGAGGATGTTGGGCACGATCGTGCGCAGATCAATGTCGGAATAGTGCAGCATGCGCTCGGCATTAAGGTCGTAGTTGCTGACGCACCAGATGGGGTCGAAGTGGATCATGCGCACTTCACCGCCGTAGGTCCCGATGGCATCGCGGCCGCCGACCACCAGCGGATTGTCTGGCAGTCGTTTCTCCACTGGAGGCAGTTTGCCGGCGTCCACCAGCGGCTTGAGCATGGGTGGTTCAGCTATCTTCTTCGGCGCTTCGACCGTCACCGGGACGACCTGGGTCTCTTTGACCACTACCGGCACCGTTTCTTTGATCACCTGAGGTGTGGCTGGCGCGCCACAGGCCGCGGCCGCGGTTCCCAACATAGCAGTAGCAGACATCATCAGGAATTTGCGGCGATTGATCGCTCTCTTGTTCATCTTTTCCTCCTTGTAGTTTGATAGCAAGATTTCGCCTGGCCACCGAGAGATCATAAAACGAGATTTATGCTAGATGTTTCTCGAATCCTCCATTCGCCTTCACCAGCCTTTCGTTAACTGCTCGATTTGAACGACCGTGCATACCAGAGAAGCAAGATTCCGGCTGCCAATTCGCCTACCAGAGCGAGCCAGCGCATCCAGTTTCCCGTTGCGATCCCTTGCAACCACAACAAGAACAGATCGGCAACGAAGATCAGCACCAGCAATGGCCCGGCGATCCTCGCAAAACGCTTCAACAATCCGGGCCGTAAAGCCCCTTTCCTGAAGGATGCTTCGGTCACGATCATAAAGACCAGCCAGATCAGGCCAAAAACCAGGGTGAAGACCCGGTCAAAGAACCTTGCCCGCCAGGCATGAGTCGCCGAATCGCCGACGTAAAAAGCACCCAAGACCCCCAGAAAGTCGGTCCGACCGATGATCAAAAGCCATAGAGCCAAGAGGAGGACAACGATCCATAACACATATGCCCAGACATAGCGGATACCCTGTTTAAGCATGACTGAGCCCCAAATACTGACACCGCCCATCCAAGGATCGAAAGAAGAAATCACGTCATGATGCGTGATCGTTGTTGAGGGGCAGGTCGGCGGCCACTCGCCCTTCCACTGCCGAACACCTGATACGTAGACGCCATTTTTATGGCGTTTTAGGAACTGGACGTGCCAGGCACCCTTTCAGGTGCCTGGCACGTGGATACGGTTGATTTCATAACCTGTCGTGCGTCGGACCGGCGCACAAACAGCTAATGCATAAACAACCGATTGGAGGTAACGACAGATGCAAGCTCTTTCGAATTCATAATTTTAGTATAATATACCCCATAATCGCTGTCAAGCACCTGACATAGCACGGCGCAGATCAGCAATAACTTCGCTCAGGTCCGCATAGAGCCGACTGCTCTGCGGCAGGTCAGCGATCAGCCTGTCTGCCTGCTGCAATCGCTCTCGCGCCTCGGCATAATCGAGTACACCCTGGCCGATCTGTTGGCGCACCGGCAACAGCAGCGCAATGACCTCGGCAAATATTTCGTCGGCCGAAAGAGGCATGGCCTCCATGGCGCTGCGCTGCGCGCGGAGGCCGCGTTGAGCAGCCGCGCTCGTCGCGATGTCGCGCGGATGCACGGCCCAGCGAGCGGCAGCTGCGGCCATCTCGCGGAAGGCTTCCTCTGCCACCGGCCGGGTGCTCTCAAAAGCATGGCTGGCGTCCACGATGTTGGCGCTCAAATCGGTGCGTCGGACGACCAGTGTGTATGTGCCCGGCTGATCGCCCATCAGCACGCCTTCGAGCTTGTAGGCGCGCTCGGGCGGAAATACCCATGACCATAGCGCCCTGATCCATGCCATGCCGCTCAGGTCGAGCGCAGACGCCGGCTCCACGGCGAGCTCTTTGGCCTGTACGAGCTCGCTCCATTCTAGTAGCTTCTCGGCCAGGGTATGAGTCACGATCTGGCTGCCTCCGAAATTCGAGAGGCCGGTGGCATCAATGAACTCGCCGATCAGGAATGGCCGGGCCAACGCCGGCCGGCGCAAGAGCGGCCGCACCCGCAAACAATAGAATTCGCGCAGAACGATCAGCGCGTGACGCAGGGCCGGCGCCAAAAAATAGAGCACCAGCACCACCAGGAGGATGGCCAGCACTGTCCCTGCGACGTCACCGATCTTGTCGCTCAGGGTGTCGCCAAAGCTCGGGGCGACTGTCGGCGTGGGCGGCGGCGGTGTGGGTCGCGGCGCTGCCGCGGTCGCGGTTGCCGTCCCTTGGGCATCCAGCGCCTTGCGAAGCCCGGTCAGCGCTTCCGGATGGCCCCGTTCTTCCATCAGAATCTCGGTATAGAGCTCGGCTGCCCTGGCGAATTGCCCGCCTTTGAGATAGGTGTCGGCCAGCAGCAGGCGGTTCTGCAGCTCGGTGAGGGTCGCGGTCGGCGTGGGTGTGAGCGTAGGCGTGCGGGTGACTGTGGGCGTCGGCGTTTCGGTCGGTGCGGCCGGTGACGCCGTTTCTGCGGTGGGAACAGGGGTGCCCTGGGCGGCGGCAAGTGGCGCAGCCATCAGGCCGACGACCAGCAAAAGAGCGACAACGCAGAGTCTGGTCGCTGCTGTGAACTCGTGTGATCTCATGCTGACCTCCGCGTGACTCTGTCTGAATGCCCGACGAGGGGATTATAGCATCTCTGTGTGCACCTGACAATTGGCCCGCATCCCCAACCATGCTATAATCCGCGCCGCGGAGGACAGCGGATGACTCATCCTTTTATCGAGCGAATTCGCCGCGGCCCACTCCTGGGCGACGGCGCCATGGGCACCATGCTCCATGCCCGTGGCGCTGCGCTGGACCAGTGCCTGGAGCAGCTCAATCTGACCCGGCCCGACTGGGTGCGGGAGATCCATCTGGCCTACATCCGCGCGGGCGCCGAGATCATCCAGACCAACACTTTCGCGGCCAGCCGCCCCCGGCTGACCGACTTCGGTCTGGCCGACCAGACGCGCGAGATCAACTTCCGCGGGGTGAAACTGGCGCGCGAGGCGCGCGAGATCAGCGGCCAGGGGGTGCTCATCGCCGGCTCGGTGGGGCCGCTGGGCCGCCGCGTCCGTCGCGGGCAACAGCTCATGGTCGAGGCGGCCGAGGCTGCCTTCGGGGAGCAGATCGGCGTGCTGTGGGAGGCGGGAGCCGATCTGCTGATCCTGGAGACCTTTTCCGACCTGAGCGAATTGACCGTCGCGGCACGCATTGCCCGCAACGTGTGCGACCTGCCGGTAGTGGCCGAGGTCACTTTCGGCAACGACGGCGTGACCGCCGACGGCGCGGGGCCGGCCGACGTGGCCCATGCGTTGGCGCAACTGGGGGTTGACGTGGCCGGGATCAACTGCTCGCTGGGGCCGGCGCGCATTGCCGAGTTCCTGGCCGAGATGCACACAGCCGAGCCGGGCCTGCGTTTGTCGGCGATGCCCAACGCCGGGCTGCCGTTCCGGGCGGGCGAGCGCATGGTCTACCCCTCGGCGCCGCATTACTTTGCCGAGCATGTGCCCCTTTTCCTGCGCAGCGGCGTGGCGCTGGTCGGCGGCTGTTGCGGCACGACGCCGGAGCACATCCGGGCCATGCGCGAGGCGTTGGACGCGCTGGTGAAGGCGCCGGCCGCGACCGCAAGCGCCGTGCCGTTGTCCGCTGTGCCTATGGTCCGGGTGAGCGCGCCGGGGCCGGTCGAGGCGGAGGCCGAAGCGCCGGAGCCGACGCCGTTCCTGCAGAAGCTGCGGGCCGGCAAATTCGTGGTCAGCGTCGAGGTGGACCCCCCGCGGGGCTTCAACGCGGCCAAGATGCTGGAGGGGGCTCGCATCGCCAGGGAGCACGGCGCGGACGCGGTCAACGTGGCCGATAGCCCCATGGCGCGCGTGCGCATGGGCGCCCTCGCCCTCTGCGTGTTGATCCAGCAGCAGGTGGGCATCGAGACGATCCTCCATTTCACTACGCGCGACCGCTCCCTGATGGGCCTGCAGTCCGACCTGATCGGCGCGCACGCGCTGGGGATACGCAACATCATCGCGCTCACCGGCGACCCGCCCAGCCTGGGCGACCAGCCCGAGAGCACGGCCGTTTACGACGTGGATTCTGTGGGCCTGGTGAAGATCATCAGCGCGTTCAACCAGGGGCTGGACCGCTCGGGCAAGCCTTTCGGCAGCCGCGCCGCGTTCACCATTGCCGTGGCCTGTGATCCCACCCGGCCCGATCTGGTGCGAGAGGTGGACCGCTTCCACCAGAAGGTGTCTGCCGGCGCGCACCTGACGATGACCCAGCCGATCTTCGACCCGCTGTTGTGGAAGCGGTTCTACGAGCTGTACGAGGAGCGCCATGGCCCGTTCTCCGTGCCCGTGCTCATCGGCATCCTGCCGCTACAGAGCCATCGCCATGCCACCTTTCTCCACAACGAGGTGCCCGGCATCACCCTCTCGGAGGCTGCTTTGGCCCGCATGGAGCGCGCCGGCGCAGACGGCCGGCGGGAGGGGGTCAAGATGGCGCAGGAGCTGCTGCTGGCGCTGATGGAGATGCCCAAAGTGCAGGGCGTGTATCTGATGCCGAGCTTCGGGCGGTATGAGGTCGCCTGTGAGGTGCTGGATGTGGTGAAGCGCGAGCGGCCTTAGCAGAGCTGCCCCGGCCGGCTGCGCCGGCCGGCCCCCTCCACGAGCGATTTTCCCCTGACCTTCTTGTTAACTCCGCTGCTTTTGGCAGTCTTCTGGCAGTCCCGTCTGTTATGAGCAAAGCGAGGCTTTACGTGCCAGGCATCCTGGAGAGTGCCTGGCACGTGACGTGTGGCGCTACGTGCCAGGCATCCTGGAGAGTGCCTGGCACGTGATGTGCGGCGCTACGTGCCAGGCATCCTGGAGAGTGCCTGGCACGTGACGTGTGGCGCTACGTGCCAGGCATCCTGGAGAGTGCCTGGCACGTGATGTGCGGCGCTACGTGCCAGGCATCCTGGAGAGTGCCTGGCACGTGACGTG
>OGCI01000822.1_pt1 | contig 31043 bp, 20 predicted proteins | sample 1570021 | NCBI WGS metagenome assembly OGCI01 (sample SAMN06264664, study PRJEB24512) | hot springs metagenome | isolation source: Hot spring water | place: South Africa: Tshipise | collected 2015-06-21 | reverse complement strand
GCCGGTCGAACCGCACCCCTGCCTGTGGGGGCGCCAGCCGCTCCCAACGGCGGTTGGGACATGGGGAAACCGGGTTTCCCCACGCCCCTCCCTGAGGGGAGGGTTTGGGAGGGCGCAGCCCTCCCAGGCTCATCGGTGGTGCGGGCAAACACCGCCGTTGCGTGCCCCATCACCGAAACGCAGGCAGGCCGATCTGCTCCACGCAGCGGCCATCCGGTGGAGAGGCGGGGTCGTTGAGAAAGGCGCGGATCAGCGCAGCAGGACACGCGCCCCGTCCCACCACGGCGTGCCCCGCGTCGCGCAAGGTGAAGCCATAGGCCCGGCTAAGCCCCTCGGCGGCGCGCTCGCGCCACACCGGCGGCGTTATCGGGTCGTAGGCCCCCGCCAGCAGCAGCGCCGGCGTCTCCGAGACGACCGGCGCGCGCCAGCGCGGGTCGGGTAGCGCGGCGCCGAAGCGCGCACAGAGGTTCTCGGCTTCGCCCGAAAGCTCGAGCAGTTCCTGGTAGAATCCCGCTAGATGCTCCTGTCCCGCCAGCGCCGCCTCGCGCCAGCCCGGCTGAAGCGTCCCCAGATCCTCGGCGCACTGAATGGCATAGTAGAGCGCCTGCGATTGCCCGGCCCCCGCACCGCGCCGCTGCGCCACCAGCGCCCGCAGTGGTTCCAGATCGCCGCGCTCTAGCGCGACGATGGCCCCCGGGAGGCGGGGCACGCTTTGCCAGGAGTACAACTGGCGGAACATGATCCGCAGCAGTTGATTGCCCGTCAGCGCGCCCGGCCCACCGCCGGGGTTCGCCGGCAGGGGATTGGCGTTGAGTGCCGCCACCAGTCGCCAGAAGCGCGCCTCCAGGTCGGGATAGGCTGCGGCGCAGGCCGGATGCGCCGCGCAATCGGCAAAGAGCGTCGCCAGGGCGCGGTTCAGGTTCGCTGGCATGCCCGCATACAGACTCTCCTGAGGTGGATAGGGGGAGTCAAGGATCACGCTGCGCGCCCCGCCGGGATCGTCGCGCAGCAGGGCCAGGGCCAGGCGCGTGCCGTAGGAGATGCCGAAGATGTTCCACTGCGCGTAGCCGAGGGCCAGACGCAGGTCGCGCAGGTCGGCGGCGGCAGCGGCGGTGGTGAAGGCGCGCAGTGGCGTGCCTGCGGCGGCGATGCGCTCGCGGCAGGCCAGTAGCGCCGCCGCCTCCTCCTGGGCGTAGGCCCGCCCCGCCAGGCCCTGCATCCGCGCCCGCGCGGCAAAGACACCCAGTTCCGGGCAGCGCAACTCCGGCCAGCTCGCGCCGACCCCGCGCTGATCCACAACAACCAGGTCACGCCCGGCAACGAAGGGTTGCCAGGCTCGCCAGAGTGCCGGCGCGCCGGCCAGGGCCGGGCTGCCAGGGCCCCCCGACAGGTAGACGATCGGGTCGGGGGCCGGACGCGGGTCGCGGAAGATGGCAAAGGCCAGCGCCGCGCTCCGCGATGCGGGCTGATCGCGCTCCAGCGGAACGATCAACGTGCCGCAATCAACCCGCGCCCGCGCGGGGACGGTGAAGGGGCAGGGTCCCCAGGCGATCTGCGGCAAGGGCTGACCGCCCGCTCCGCCACGCGCCTCGCGGCCCAACAGCCCGAGGCGCACCTCCGGCCCACCGGGGGTGGGATGGATCTCGAAGCGCGCTCGCTCGAACCACTGTACGGTGTAGGTCCGCCCATCGGCGAGGCGTTCCTCCCTGGGGGCGCTCAGTGGTAGCCCGAACAGGGCCAGGTTCTCGGCTTCGCTCCAGCCGCGTTGCCCATCAAGCTCCAGGCCCCGGGCGCGCCAGGCCGTCAGGATCGGCTCGCAGACACTGTAGCCGGTTTCGGCGAAGAACCGGCAACCGGGTACCGCTCCCGGCGCGCCGGGGCCAGGCGCCGCGCGGCCCCCGCTGCCGAGCGCCTCCGCGCCGATGGGTCCGGGGCGCACGTCCAGAGGTAGCGGCTGGTCCGGGCGCCATTCCAGACGCGCCCGCTCGAACCACTGCACCCGCGTTCCGCCATCGCCGCTCAGCAGGGGTGAGATCGGAAAACCGAATACCGGCAGCCCGCCGGTTTGCTCCCAGAACCTGGCGATGCGCCCGGCGATGCAGTGGCCGGTCTCGGCAAAACAGCGCACGCCGCCTGGCTGGGCCGCCACCGGCGCTGCCGGCACGACAATCGCGCTCATCATGCCCAGAAGCAGGGCAATCAACCATCGCTGGATCATGGCGCTGTCCGTTGCTCCGCATGCCGTGCTATCGCCCAGCGCTTCGTGGGGTCATCGTAGCGCCACACGGCCCGGCGCTGCGGTGATGGCCCCGAGGCGTTGACCTGTAATGTGTAGTTGAATGATACCAGGTCAACAATCAGCTCGCCATTGACGAAGCGGAGCTTGCGCGCCCGTTCACTTGCCGTCGCGCCCCCGGCGGTGAGATCGATGATCTCGACGGGCGGGCCGGTGGCGTGTCCCCGGGCGTCGAGTGGCACGGCGACAATGACCGGCCGGCGCGCCGATCCTGCCAGCAGCATGGAGCGCCCGTCCGCCCGCACTACCGTTACCCCCATGGCATCCAGGCCGTCCAGCGGCCTCGCCCGTAGCAGGCCGTCGGGTGTCAGGGCCACCACGCCGCCGCGCTCGACATCCGGGGTTGAACCGATGACCGTGCCGGCAATGAGCAGGCGCAGGTCACAGGCATAGCTCAGACCCAGCACGCCAAAAGGGTTGCGCTCATTCGCCGCTCCGGGCAGGGTGACGAATGGCCGCATCACCCCTGTGCGTCCATCCACGCGCCACAGGGTTGTCGCGCCCGCCGGGGGGTTGTCGGCCAGAGATTGACGCGGAGCCGGCGCGAGATAGACGTTGCCGGCCTCGTCGAAGGCCATCGCCCCCAGATAGCCGCCGTCGTCCCAGCTTTCGTGCTGGTAGCTGCGCCCGCTACCGTCGAGGCTGACGAGCGCCAGTCCCCGCGCAGGCTGATCGGTGGCCAGCGCCAGAGGGCCAGGCAGATCGGCAGCCATAGCTTGCACGAAGGGGGGCTGCCGCACACACTCGCTCGTCGCGGCGAGGGTGGTGGGCGCTGTGCTGGCGCGCCACATCCAGAGCATCCCCAGGCTTGCCAGGATCAGCCCGATGCCCACGCCCGCGCGACCAAGCTCGGATAGACGCCGCGCGCGCATACGCGGCGCAGTGGCTCTGGAGCCTGACATAGCGCACCTCATAAGACGCCCGTGCGGCGTAGCCGCATAACGACAGGAAAGAAAAGAGACTCTTCCGGGAGGGCGTAGCCCTCCCCGACCCTCCCCTCAGGGAGGGGCGCAGGGAAACCTGATTTCCCCATCCCTCAACCGGTGGTGGGGGCGCCTGGCGTCCCGGCGGGCAGGGGCGCAGGGAAACCTGATTTCCCCATCCCTCAACCGGTGGTGGGGGCGCCTGGCGTCCCGGCGGGCAGGGGTACGGGGAAACCCGGTTTCCCCGTATGGATCATTCGGGCAACCGGCTTGACTCGCGCCCTACCCGTGCAGACAGCGGTGTGATCTCCATCCCCGACCCGCACGGCCAGATGCGCGGCACAAGCATGCCATGCTCCAGGGCAGTGTCGGCCCAGCAGCGTTGCCGTTCAGCATTGGCGATACGTGGCACAAACCAGACCACGGCTCCCTCCGCCAGCGACTCGCCGTTGATGAACTGCTCTGGTCCCTGCCTGGCATCCAGCGCGCAGCACGAGCCGATGCTCGGCAGGTCGCCCTGACCCTCGGCCTGAGCGGGTCGTGTCCAGTAGACATACGCATGTTCCGCCTCTGCCCAGAGCGGAACCAGGGCCAGCGGGCCGTCGGCAGTGTGCGCTTCGAGGGTCCGGGGCGTGGTGGGGCGCCAGGTAGCCTGGCCCTCACTGGTGAGGCGCGTGCCGCTCTGGTCACGCAGATCGGCGCCGGGAGGCAATTCCAATCGCAGCACAGGGTGGTAGATCCCCTCGGTGCCGCAGCCGCGCCCTTCGTTGATCGCCACGATCCGCACACTGCCATCGGCGCCGAAGTGGGCGCGGGTGACGTACTGGTAGTTGCAGGGCTGCGGCCAGTTGGGGCTGCGGAACGTGAGTTCCAGGGTGAAGCCGCCGTCGGGAGCCGCGGCGATCACCGGCGGAGCATAGGGGATAACCGCCGCCGCCGAGAATACCGGGCAGCCAATGGCGTCGGAGAAGCCGACACGCTGGTTATCGCGCCCGGCGTAGCCTACGTGCCAGTCCACGACTTTGGCTGAAGCGAGGATGGGCCGACCCTCGAAGCGCAGGTCACGCAGTTCCAGACCGTCTGAGCTGGTCAGCAAATAGCTCAGGCGCCAGCCGTCGCGTTCCAGCGTCACCGGCGTCTCGCACAGGGGCGCCAGGGCGGCGTCTTGCAGCGTCGCCTCGCTCCAGACACGACGCCCACTCGCGCCCTGGTCGGTCCACGCCGCTCCGACAAGGCGAAACTCGGTCAGGTCCACGATTGTCCAGAGAGCGCTGGCGCCCCACTGAAAGACCGGCGCAACGCACAGGTGCCGGCTGCGCTCGCACGTAGTGCGTTCAAGGGCGGTTTTGGTGGCGCTCATTGTCGCCAGCGCCGCGTCGGGGGTCAGGCCGTCGAAGGCGCTGGCAACCTGCGGATCGGCAAGGGCGATCTGCACGGCGAGATCGGCCAGGTCGCGGGGGATCTCGGGCTGGGCGTCTGCCAGCGCATCCACGCTGAGCACTGTGCCATCGGCGGCGACCAGGGCGGTGAGGGTAGTATTGGTGGGATACACATAGATCTGTACCCGCGCGCAACGCTGGCCGGTGCAGGTGAGTTCAAGGTGGTGAGGAACATCGCCCGCGCTGGCGGGGCCAAGGGCCATGACCTCGGCGCGCAACGGTTGCCCGTCGGGCGCGCGCGTTGCCGCCTGCACGCGCGGGTCGGCAACGGCCGCCGCCTGGGCCGCGGCCAGCTCGTCGCTGGTATGCGGCAACAGTAGAATGTAGGGCGGTGCAGCCAGCGCGGCTTCCAGGCGACCCTTGCGCGCGGCGACCGCAGGCAGATCCGGCGCCGACGGTTCGGCAAGCATCGCCCGGGCTGCCGGGGTGGGCGCGGCGGGGGCCACGGGGTGCGCGGCGCAGGCGCCGAGGTAGCCGAGAGCAAGCAAGCTAACGATGAAACAAACAACCTGGTTCACGGGCCTCTGGTGGGGAGCGGGCGCTCTGGTGGCGGTTCTGGTCATAGGCTATCTGGCGGCGAATGGCTCAGCGCGGCCTGCTGAGGTTGCAGCGATGCGAGTGGCCCTGGGGCAGCGTTTGCTCGGCGAGCAGCGCCTGTCGCTGGATGGACGGCGTAGTTGCTTCTCGTGTCATCAGCCGGAGCGAGGCTTCACCGACGGGCGCGCGGTAGCCGCGCCAGGCGGCCTGAACACCCCGCCGTTGTGGGGCTTGAGCGAGCGGCAGGTCTTCGGCTGGTTCTCGCCCGAGATGCGCAATCTGGAAGCGATGGCGCTGCGGCCCCTGGACGACCCCGCCGAAATGGGGCCGCGCAGCGAGGCGACCCTGGCCCGGCTGCGCGCCGATGCAGACCTGCTGGCCGCCTATCGCGCCGCCTTTCCCGGGGCCACGCAGGCGGTCACGTGGGAGCAGACCGGCGCGGCCCTGGCCGCGGCGCTGCGCGCGATCCAGCCGCCGCCGGGGGCTTACCAGCGCTACCTGGCCGGGGAAGCGACGGCCCTGAGCGCCGCGGCGCTGCGCGGGCAAACCCTCTTTGTTGAAGTGGGCTGCGCCACCTGCCACCGCCCGCCGGACTTCGGCAGCGATAGCTTTCACCACATCGGCCTGCCCGTAGACCCGTCGCGCAACGCCGGACGGGCGCGGGTGCCGGGGCTGCGCGGGGTGCGCCACACCGCGCCCTACTTCCACGACGGCAGCGCAGCCACCCTGGAAGAGGTGGTACGCCACTACGCCCGCGGCGGCGGGCCGGGGGCCAGCCCGGCGATCACCCCGCTCAACCTGACCGATACCGACGTGCATAACCTGGTGGCCTTCCTGGAAAGTTTGTAGCAGCAGCGTGGCCCACAGGTATACCGCTGGATCGGACGAAAGGATACGGCGCCCGGATGAAACACGGAGCGGCGCAGCAGTGCTGCGCCGCTCCCAACCCCTTCACCGGGAGGATTTGGGAGAGCGCAGCCCTCCCAGGAAACAACCCGCCAGCAGGGAGGGTGTGGAAGGGCTACGCCCTCCCAAGGAAAAAACCTGTCTTCATCTTGTCATACCAATTACCGTTGATGATGCCGCATTGCTTAAAGCGGTTTTAGGCGTTGTGCTGCCCAGTGTGGCAATCCACAATCCAAAATCTAAAACCAAAAATGGTATCAGAGGATGGGGAAGCCGGGTTTCCCCACGTCCCTGCCCGTGAGGAGCGTGTGGGAGGGCTGCGCCACCCCGGCCGTTGAGCAGCGCAGCCGCGCAGAGGACCTGTGGTGTCTTCAGAGCGAAGCGGGAGCATACACCCGGGCCAGCGCTTCCTGGGGGGAGCGCTCGGTGTGCAGCTTATCCAGGGACACGCCCATCCGGGTCAGGGTGAGGGCAATAGGGGGAGAAATACCGGTGAGTGTGACCTGGCAGCCAAACAGCTCCAGGGCCTGAGCTGTCTGTAATAGCGCCTCCACTACCTGCGTATCTACTGCCACGGCTCCTCGAAGATCGATAATGACATGGTGGGCGCGTTGGTTGCTGGCCTCCTGTAGCAGGCGGCTGGTGAACAGGCGTGCGCGCTGGCTATCAAGGGCGCCAACGATCGGCGCCAGCAGCATACCGTTGGCCAGGGCAATCGTCGGCGTCTCCAGCGTCGCGATAAGTTCGAGCAAGCGTTCCTGTTCCGCATTGCGCCGGGCCAGTTCCTCGGCCTGCCGCTCAGCGCGGGCGCGTTCGACCTCGGCGCGGGCCCGCTCGGTCTCTGCCTCATATCGGGCAATCTCCAGATGGTGCACATTGTCAATCGCCAGCCGGCTCAGGATCATCCCGCCCGTAATTATCGTGAAGGTAACCAGCGGTATCAATTCGACATAGGGACCGCCACCTGCGCGGTAGCCAGAGGCGATCAGCAGGGCCAGCGCACTGCCGAGCACCCACGCTGGACCCGTCAGCACCAGCGCAATAACCGGTACAGTGTAAAGTATATGATGAAAAGCCGGCTTGAGATATTTCGGGTCTACGCCAACTATTACCAGCAGGGTCAGCAGAATGACCAGAGCGTAACGGCTCCCTTCCCAGCCATAGGCATAGGCCCCCCACAGGGCGCCACAAATTACTGCTCCAGCCCCTATTGGCAGCAGCGATTCCCGCTCGGTATTAAGCGCCAGTAATACGATAAAGGTAATGCCAGCAACGCCGGTTATCAGGCCGAACACTCCGTGGTTGATCTGCTTTTGCGTTAGACGAAACATGGTCCTACTCTCTACACTCAACCTCCCAGCGTGGGGAGAAGCGGGCCCCTCCTCCAAACGGGTTTAGGGGCGGACAGAACATCCGAGTCAACGTGGCTTGTACCGCATTGGAACGCCCCCGCGCGCGGCTCTGGTCTTCCCGCTTCGACAGGCTCAGCGCAGGCTCTCCAGCTTCGCTGGAGCGGGGCCGGGGGTAAGACCAACCAGCGCGTCCCAACGCCATAATACCAATTTCACTTGAACACTCCGCAAGCAGCGTTGCGTCAAAGCGCACCCGGACGCCTTGCGCGACAATCTGAAATCCAAAATCTACAATCTGAAATGGTATAACGCCCGTCGGCGCTCATACGTTCTGTCCGCCCCTGAACCCAAACGGGGGAGAGCCAGGGGAGGGGCGAACAGGCTTGTATGGATACGTACCTTATCTAGCAATTTCGATACATGGTTCTCGATAGCCAGCGTCGAGGCTGGTTCCAGACTTCTATTGGGACACGCCATCCTCCCCCTGGTTGATTCAGTGATCCAGAAGAATGACAAACGGACCCGATACAGGGTCAAGTGTATATGCCCGGCCTTACCCGCCTGTTACCCCGCCTAATGCCCGCTCAAGCCCCATGGCCCGTTCAGGCGAGTAGGGACCCTCGCTGCGCCAGTAGATCTGGCCTTCCCGGTCAACCAGCAACAGCGTGATCGTACTCTGATTGCGAATGTGCAGGGCCGCAGTTACCCGCCCGACATCGGTGTAAACGGTCAACGTGCGTTCGCGCACCTTCGGGTCGGGGATGGCAGCGGCCATGCCTCCGTCAATGAATGGGCGCGCCAGGGCAAACACGGTGCTGATCATCGGCAGCTCGTAGGCCCGCAGATCCTGGCGTTTTGACATAAGCTGTTCGAGGTACGGGAACCACGAGTCGACCATGGCCTGATGCCAGCGTCGGAAGGCGATCAGCACCACGTTGCGCGCGCCGCCGAACCCGGAGGGCAGGTAGACGCGCTTGCCGTTGAGATTGCGCGCTTCCAGATCTGGAAAGCGAATTGCTGCTTCGGGAGCCATCGAGACCTCCTTGTAGGAATGTCGATTCGTCTGAGGTGAAAATTACGGGGAAACCGGGTTTCCCCATCCCCCTGCCCGTGGGGGCGGCAAGCCCTCCCCACCGGGAGGGTGTGGGAGGGCGCAGCCCTCCCACGAACAAATATGTTCATTCCGGCGTTGTACGGCGCCGCCGCATAGATGGCTGAGGTGAGCATAGCCCGCGCGCGGGAGGGTTTCGGAGTCTTGCAAGGTTGTCGATCTGTGCTATGATTACATCAACCAGGAATGATAGAAACGGCGCATTACCGTAAGTATTTCCCGTTTTGAGGCGGAGGTATCTGGATGAGTGTGTGCGTTGGCATCAATGGATTTGGACGCATCGGACGGCTGGCCTTGCGAGCGGCGTGGAACTGGCCCGAATTGAGGTTCGCCCATATCAATGAGATCGGCGGTGATGCGGCAGTTAGCGCCCACCTGCTGAGCTTCGACTCGGTTCATGGTCGCTGGAACCACGAGGTTCACGGCGAGGGAGCGCAACTGGTTATTGACACCACAGCAATCAGCCATAGCTCGATCAAAGACCCGGGCGCGGCGCCCTGGGCCGATGCGGGGGTCGAGATTGTGCTCGAAGCCACTGGCAAGTTTCGCACTCCTGAACAGCTCGAGTCCTACTTCAAAGCCGGGGTCAAGAAGGTCATCGTAGCTGCCCCGGTGAAGGGCGAGGCGCTCAACATCGTGATGGGCGTCAACGATCATCTGTACGATCCCGCTCAGCATCATCTTATTACAGCCGCTTCGTGCACGACCAACTGCCTGGCCCCGGTGGTAAAGGTGATCCACGAAGGGATCGGCATCAAGCACGGGATGATTACCACGATCCACAGCTCAACCAACACCCAGAGCGTCCACGATCAACCCCATAAGGATCTCCGCCGCGCGCGGGCTTCAAGTCTCTCGCTGGTACCCACCACCACCGGTTCGGCGACTGCCATCGGGATGATCTTCCCCGAGCTGCTGGGCAAGCTCGACGGCCAGGCCGTCCGTGTGCCCCTGCTCAACGCCTCGCTGACCGATTGTGTGTTCGAGGTCCAGCGCCCCACTACCGTTGGCGAAGTGAACGACCTGCTTCGCGCCGCTGCCGAGGGGCCGTTGAAGGGCATTCTGGCCTACGAAACGCGCCCGCTGGTGTCGATCGATTTTGTTACCGATCCGCACTCGGCAATCGTTGATGCCGCCTGTACTATGGTTACGAACGGGACGCAGGTAAAGATCTACGCCTGGTACGACAACGAATGGGGCTACGCCAACCGCTACGTTGAGCTGGCGCGTAAGGTGGCCCTGAGCCTGGAGTAATGCCCATGGCAAGCACCGAGACGCTTCCCGCTACCCGTCGCCAGGCTGATCGGCGCAATTATGCGCTGGTCACCCTCGCCTACTGGGCCGATACGCTGACCGACGGGGCCATTCGTATGCTGGTGCTGTTTTACTTCTACCAGCTTGGCTATACCCCTTTTCAGGTGGCCTCGTTGTTCCTGTTCTACGAGGTGTTCGGCATTATCACCAACCTGTTTGGCGGCTACCTCGGCGCGCGCTTCGGCCTGAAGACGACGCTCTTTATGGGTCTCGGCACGCAACTTGTGGCCTTGAGCCTGCTGGCCTTCGCTCCGCCCTCGCTCCTGGTGGTGCCGTATGTGATGGTGGCCCAGGCCCTCTCGGGGATCGCCAAGGATCTGACCAAGATGTCTTCGAAGAGCGCGGTCAAGCTCGTCGCCAGCGAGTCGCAAGGTCAATTGTATCGCTGGGTCAGCGTGTTGACCGGCTCGAAGAACGCGATCAAGGGTCTCGGCTTCTTTGCCGGCGCGCTCCTGCTGACCGTGGTGGGCTTTCAGAACGCGCTGATGATCCTGGGCGCCCTGGTGCTGGCGGCTCTGACCAGTTCGATGATACTGATCAAGGGCGACCTGGGCACGGCGAATAAGAAGGCGCGCTTCACGCACATGTTCTCGCATAATCGGGCGGTGAACCTGCTGGCCGCGGCACGCATTTTCCTCTTCGCCGCCCGCGATGTCTGGTTCGTGGTGGGCCTGCCGGTCTTCTTTGTGAGCGTCCTGGGATGGGATTTCTGGCTGGCTGGCGGCTTTATGGCTGCCTGGACCATCGGCTACGGCTTCGTTCAGGCCTCCACACCCGGGCTGATCCGCCGGCGCGTCGAGGGGGCGCACGAACCCGACGGGCGCACGGCGATGGCCCTGGCCTTCGGATTGGCCGCCTTTCCGGCGGGAATCGCTCTGGCGCTTATGAACGGCGTTGCGCCGGTTCTGGCCGTTGTCGGCGGGTTGCTGGCCTTCGGCGTCGTCTTCGCTCTCAACTCAGCGGTGCACAGCTACCTGATCCTGGCCTATACGGACAGTGACAAGGTGGCGATGAACGTGGGTTTCTACTACATGGCCAACGCAATGGGCCGCCTGGCGGGCACTGTGCTATCGGGGTTGCTCTACCAGATCGGGCTGCGCTACGGCGAAAGTGGCGGCCTTGTGCTCTGCCTGTGGGCCTCGATGGCCTTCCTGCTTGTCGCCGGGGCGATCTCCCTCGCGCTGCCGACGCAGATGGCCCCGCGCACGCGCCCGATTGTGGTGAGCGATATGGGTGAATGACGCCCTTCGCCGGGCCTGCCGCCCCGGCAGACGAGGGGGGCAATCTTTCAGGTGTAGCGTTCTTAGCGGATGGCGTCCTGATGCGCTGCTGGTCCTCATCCCCCCTGCCCGCCCTTCGGCTCCGCTCAGGGCAGGCCTCTCCCTGAGCGGGTTTAAGGGCGGACAGAACATCCGAGCATGGCGCCCGTGCTCGCGCGGCTGCCGGGTTGGCGCGCATCCCTGGAAGAGCCGGGCACACCGTTCGCATTCGTTTATTCGTTTCCCATTCGTTGGCGCATTTCGACCCATTTCGTTTCCCATTCGTTGGCCCATTTTCCTCGCTCGCATCAGGAAACGCATCCCGGAGCAGGTGAAACCCTTTGAAGCACCGTCCTTCCCAACTCTTCCGACGTGGGCTATTGCGCCCTCGGCACTGCGTAGAGCCATCTTCGTACGTGTTCACACTTCTCCTGGGTGCGCGGGCATCTTGCCCACGTCCAGGCCATTGCGCATCGGAGGCCCGCACACCCCGGATGACGCCTTACCCCAAATGTGAACACGTACCCATCTCCAAGGTATGGTACAGTAGCAAGTGTCCGTTTGGACCATTATCTGGAGGAGGAGATCGTGGGCCATCGAATCCGCTCGCTTCTGGGGCTGGCGGTGCTACTGGCGCTGCTCGCAGGCTGTGTCCAGCAGCAGGTTACGCCAACGCCCCCTGCGGTGAGCCTGCTCTCTGGCGAAACACTGGCGCCGGTTGACCCGGCGCTGGTCAGCGGCCCGCTGGAGATCACCGGCTCATCAACGGTCTATCCGCTCACCGCCCGCATAGTCGAAGAGTTTCATGCCGAAGGGTCACGCTCGCAGATCGACGTGAAAGTCACCGGTACCAGCGGGGGCTTTCGTAGCTTCTGCAACGGCGACCCGATTGAGATTGTCAACGCGAGCCGCGCCATCAATGAGCAGGAACTGGCCGCCTGTCGCGCCATCGGTCGTGAACCGGTGGGCTTTCAGGTCGGCGTGGACGCGCTGGCGGTGGTGGTCAGCCAGGAGAATACGTTCGTCGAGGCGCTGACTTTTGCCGACCTGGTCCAGATCTTTTCGGGGCGCTATCGTACCTGGAACGAGGTGAACCCCTCGTTCCCTGCTGAGCCGATCAGAATCTTCAGCCCCGGTGTTGATAGCGGTACCTTCGATTTCTTCGTCGAAAAGGTGCTGGGGGATCGGCTGCTGCTCCCCGCTGTGCCGGGCGCGGTTCTCAGCGAAGACGACATTGAACTGGTGAAGGGGATCGAGAAGGACCCCTATGCTATCGGTTATTTCGGCTATGCGTATTACGCAGGCGATGTGGAGCGCTTGCGCGCCCTGGCCATTGACGCCGGCAGCGGCCCGGTCGCGCCCGGTCTGGAAAGTGTGTCCGCTGGCACGTATCCCCTGACGCGACCGTTGTTTATCTATACCGACACGCAAACGCTACAAAGCAATGTGGCAGCGGCGGCGTTTATCAGCTACTACTTGCAGCACGTCGATGAGGTGATCCGCGACGTTGGCTATTTCGCCGTCTCCGATACGGTCGCCGACGAGGCGAAACGCACGCTGGTGGCTGCGTTGCGCTGATCGCTGCTGCCCGGAGAGGGCGCCTCACGGAGCAGGCGAGGTTAGAGGTCTGTCGCGCTGATTGTGAGAGAGGCGACGGGGGACGGGGGAGGGCGAAGCTCTCCCCCGCAACAAACTACCCATCACTACCAGGTTGGCAAGCGATTAGCAGAAGGTGAGGCAAGGGCGTGGCCAGAGCCATAATGGAGTTCATCGGGACGTTCTTTCTGGTGTTTACGATTGGAATGACGGTGGTCGAACCGGGCGTGGGCAATATGGCCCCACTGGCGATTGGTTCGGTGCTGATGGCTATGATTTTCGCCGGTGGGCATCTCTCCGGCGCGCACTACAACCCCGCCGTCAGTCTGGCGATCTATATTCGCGGTAAGCTCGCGCTTAACGACCTGATCACCTACATGGTGGTCCAGTTTCTTGCCGCGGCAGTGGCCGCGGGGCTGGTCCTGTTTATGAAAGGCTTCCCGGTGGTCACCCCCGGCGCGTGGCAGATTGTCCCGGCGTTGATCGCCGAGTTTCTGTTTGCCTTTGCCCTGTGCTTCGTGGTGCTCAATGTGGCCACGGCAAAGGGCACAAGCGGCAATTCGTTCTACGGTCTGGCAATTGGCTTTATGGTGCTGGCAGGGGCCTTCGCCGTCGGTTCGGTTTCCGGCGGGGCCTTCAATCCAGCGGTGGCCCTGGGCGCCACCGTGATGGGCCTGTCATCCTGGGTCAATATCTGGATCTACCTGGTGGCCAATTTTGCCGCAGCGGTGGTTGCCGGGTTGACGTTTCGCGCCCTGAACCCCGACGATGTGTGAACCTGAGGTGAAAATACGGGGAAGCCGGGTTTCCCCACCTGCGGTGAGCCTGTCGAACCGCACCCCTGCCTGTGGGGGGTGCCAGCCGCTCCCAACAGCGGTTGGGAAATGGGGAAACCGGGTTTCCCCACCTGCGGTGAGCCTGTCGAACCGCACCCTCCTCCCCGGCGGGAGGGCTTGAGAGGGCGCAGCCCTCCCAACAATAAACCCGTGTGCATCTGAATAGGGGAAACCAGGTTTCCCCATACCTCTCCCTGTGGAGAGGGCTGCGCTATCAGCCCGGGTAGGCGGCGAACGTGTCCGTCAGCGCCGCGACCTGCTCGTAGCGCGCCCGCACATCGGCGAGCACCGCTTCGTCTACCGTGGCGGCGTTGCGGTAGACCTGCTTGTCGAGCATGCGCCCTTTTTCGCCGCCGGGCCAGATGCGCCACGAGTCGTTGTCGATCACGTCGGCCACGAGCAGGGTCCCGCGGGCGCGCCCGAACTCGATCTTCAGGTCCACCAGGGTCACATCCTGCGCGGCCCAGGCTGCCTCGAGCACGGCGAAGACACGGCGCCCCGTGTCAATCATCTGCTGCACCTCCTCGGCGGTGGCAAGATTGCGCGCGACGATCTCCGCCTCACTGATCTGTGGGTCGTGGGCAGCGTCGTCCTTAAGGAAGAACTCCACCAGGGGTGGATCGAAGCGCTGGCCTTCGGGCACCTCGGGATGGCGTCGCAGGTATGAACCGGTGGCCAGGCGGCGCATAACCACCTCGAGCGGCAGCATGGCGCAGCGCTGCGCCACGGTAAGCTCCGGCTCAGGGGCGCTCACAAAGTGCGTGGCAATGCCGGCGCGGTTGAGCAGGGCGAAGACATTGGCCGTGGTGCGGCCCGCCAGGGCGCCTTTGCCCGGGATTTCGTTGCGGCGCGCCCCGTCGCCAGCAGTGATCCCGTCTTTGTGGCGCATAATGATCAGGTGTGGATCATCGGGATGGGCATAGATTATTTTTGTTTTGCCCTCGGTAATTCGTGGTCCCAGTTGCATCTTTTTTTCCTTTACTAACCTGAAAATAGTCCTCGCGCGGGAGGGTTTGGGAGGGCGCAGCCCTCCCAGAAAACAACCTCATTTTCATTCGTTGCTACACCAGGCGCACCTCCGCCTCTGCCGTAACCGTCCCCACGCAGCGGGCCTCGGGCACGGCGGCCAGGGCCTCCGCCGCGGCGCTGGCAGGCACGATCGCCAGCATCCCCAGGCCCATGTTGAAGGCGTGATAGGCTTCCCGTTCCTCCAGCTTCCCCTCCGCGACCAGGTAGGCGCAGATCGGCGGGATGTTCCACGTGCCCCGTTCGATGACCGCGCCCAGCCCCGGCGGCAGCACCCGGGGCAGGTTGTCGAACACGCCCCCGCCGGTAATGTGCGCCAGAGCCTTCAGCGGCACGGCGGCGCGCAGGGCCGTCACCTCCGGCAGATAGCAGCGATGCACCGCCAGCAATGCCTCGCCCACACTGCGTCCCTCCAGCGCAGCCGGGCGGGCGTCGTAGCCGGCTTGCGCGGCGATCCGGCGCGCCAGCGAGTACCCGTTGGTGTGCAGGCCGCTGGAGGGCAGGGCCAGCACGGCGTCTCCTGGCGCAACATCGGGCCGGGGGAGCATACGCTCGCGTTCCACGACCCCGACAATCGTTCCGGCCAGATCAAAGGCGCCCGGGGCGTACACATCGGGCATTTCCGCGGTTTCGCCACCGAGCAGAGCGCAGCCCACGGCGCGGCAGGCTGCCGCCACCCCGCCGACAATCGCCGCCACCTGCTCCGCGTCCAGTTTCGCTGCCGCCACGTAGTCGAGGAAGAAGAGCGGTCGGGCGCCTTGCACCAGGATGTCATTTACACAGTGGTTGACCAGATCCTGACCCACCGTGTCGTAGCGACCCAGGGCCGCCGCCACCAGCGTCTTGGTGCCGACACCATCGGTCGAAGCCACCAGCACTGGCTGGTTGCCGAGGCCGGCGGCCTCGAGGTCAAAACAGCCCCCGAAGGCGCCCATCCCCGCCAGCACTGCCGGTCCATGGGTCGAGCGCACCGCTGCGCTCATCAGTTCCTTGGCCCGTGTCGCCGTGGCGATGTTTACGCCGGCGGCCGCGTAGGCATCAGACATAGGCATTTCCATTCAGACCTGCTCCTCCTCCAGGGCTGCCAGCAGGCGCGTGTAGGCTTCGCTCTGCGCCTTGAACACGTGTTGCACCTGCACGGTGCTGATGCTCACCGCTCCGATGGCGCGCAGGTGATCCACCGCGGGGAGCAACTCCTCCTGGGGCACCACGACGTTCACCGCGTACCACTGCGGCGCGCTGCCCGCGCTGGCGTACTTGCTCCACACCGGGGCGATCGTTGGCCCCTGTAAGCCCGCCAGTTCTACCCGCGCGGTGACGCGACGCCCCACACCCTCGACCGACTCGCCGGTGAGGTTGGCAGTGAGTGAGTAAAACAGCCGCCCGCGCCGGCGCGCCTCGATCAGTTCGAGCAACTCGCGCACCAGCCCCAGTTTCTCCGCATCGCCACGCAGGGTGCGCCGGCTGCCCACCAGGACGGCCTGGGAACTGAGGATCGGCCCGCCGACGATCTTCAGCTTGTTGTCGCGGATGGCGGTGCCGGTCTCGGCAATGTCAGCGATCATATCGGCATAACCCAGCCCCGGCGCGGCCTCCGTCGCTCCCTGGGAGAGCACGATCTCAAACGCGGTGATCCCCTGACTGGCGCAGAAGCGGCGCACAATCGTCGGGTATTTGGTGGCGATGCGCAGTCGGCGTCCCTGGGCGCGCAATTCTGCCGCCAGGTCGGCCAGATCTTCCCAGGTGTGCACGTCCACCCAGCCCTGGGGCACCGCAAAGACCAGTTCCACCCGCCAGAAGCCCAGGTCCTCGAAGAGCACCAGCAGGTCCTCATCGTCGCCGCGCTGCTCAACGACCAGGTCATAGCCGGTGATACCGATGTCAATCGAGCCTTCGGCCACTTTCTCGACGATGTCGGCGGGGCGGTGCAGCAGCACTTCGGTGTTGGGAAGACCGCGCAGCACGGCGGTGTACTGGCGCGGATTTGCCCGTACCACGCGCAGACCGCAACTTTCGAGCAGCGCCAGGGCGCTATCGTAGCCGGAGCCTTTGGATGGGAGAGCGAAGCGCAGCATAGCTACCCGTACTCTTCTAACGCGAACATGCGGGGAAACCGGGTTTCCCCACGCCCCATCTTTGTGCTCATCGCACCTTCGCGGCGCGCGCTCACGGCCAGGGGTCACCCGGACTCCGGCGAGAGCGGCACGGATGCGCTGCCGCCGGTCACCTCCCGCCACCAGGCGGCGGTCAGCGCTTCAGGGTCGTCGCCGTAGCGCGTTGTCAGGCTTCGGTAGCGCTGGCGACGCTGCGCGTAGAGGGCCTGGAGGGGCGCCGGATCGCCGGTGGCCAGTAATCGTTCGACGGCGCTGCCGATCCGTTCCAGCGCCAGCGACAGCGCGCTGTTGCCCAGGGAGGCCGCGGCGGCGCCGCGCGGGTCGCGGCCCACAACGACGCCCTCGAGTGGTCCGGAGCCGAGGGCCTCCATATCCAGCAGGTCGGGGCGCAGGACAAGCAGGACCGAACTCTCCCAGAGCGCGCCGTGGTCGAGCATGTCATCGTCCACCAGCGCCAGAGGGGGAACGGCCAGCACCAGCAAGCCGTGGCTGGCGAGGGCCTCTTCGGCGGCGGCGATCAGCAACAGTTCGTGTCCCGGCGAGTAGAACCCGCTGATCACCACCACGACGCGCCAGCCGTTCCTGGCCAGCGCCGCCAGACCCTCGGCGAGCAAGGCCCGGAGCGTCGCCGCGCTCAGCCCCAGCGAGTCGCCAGCGTGTGGCATTGCCAGGGGCCAGGTCAGCGCCGGCAGGAGCACCCCGCCGGTGCGCCTGGCGGACCGCTCGGCGATCGCCTCGGCGATCATCGTGTCCAGCCCCAGGGGCAGGTGCGGGCCGTGCCGGGTGAGGCTACCCCAGGGCAGGTAGGCCACCGGGGCGCGCGCGCGCAGGGCGGCGAGTTCACGTGGACGCAGTTCGCTGTAACGCCCCCAGGATACGGTGTCGCTCATAGCTTCCCTTACAGCTCCCCCCCGAGCGCGTCGAAGCTGACGCGCCGCTCGTCGTGGCGCTCCAGGTCGCGCCAGACGACGCTGCGGCTGGTCCGTTCCTCCACGCCAACGATGGCGACGTACCGGGCGCCGCGCCGCGCCGCGTCACTCAGATTGCGCGCCAGGGTGCGCCCGCGCACGTCTACGCTGGCGGCCAATCCGCGCTCGCGCAGGCGATGGGCAACGTCCTGGGCATAGGCGTAATCTTCATCGGTGACCGGCGCCACCAGGGCCAGCGGGCGCCGCGGCGGCAACGGCGCAGTGGCCGCGGCAACCACGCGCTCCAACCCGTAGGCGAAGCCTACCGCCGGCACCTCCTTCTGGCCGCCCAGGGCCGCGACCAGATCGTCGTAGCGCCCGCCACCGCAGAGTTGCGTTCCGCCGGCATCGGCGATCTCGAAGATCAGGCCGGTGTAGTAGTGCAGGCCGCGCCCAAGACCAAAATCCAGGTCAATCCGGTCCGGGTCAATGCCGTGGGCCGCGACCATGGCGAGTATCGCCCGCACCTCGTCAAGGGCGCCAGCGCGCAACCCCTGCTCCTCCAGCAGTGCCGCCAGCGCCGGCAACGCCTGCGAGGCCGGACCCTGAATCGCCACCAGGCGCTCCAGCACATCCAGGGCCCGATCAATGGCTGCGTGCTCGTCGCGGCCCCGGAGCTTCCGCAGCAGCCGGGCCACCACCTGCTCCAGTGAGCGCGTGCCGGTGCTCAGATCGATCTCCATAGCCTGGAGTGTGCGTAACAGCCAGGCGCGCGCCTGCTCCTCATCGAGACCCGGGGGCAGCTCGATCGGCGGCGCGCTTGCGCGCTCGTGCAGGTGGGCGCGCACCGCTGCCGCGCCGTCCTTGCGCATCCGCTCCAGACTCCACACCAGCGTGTCCCGGGTGCGCTCGGTGAGGCCAAACTGGGCCAGCAATTCACGTACCACTCCGACGTGCCCCATCAGCACCTGGTAGCCCGTCACACCTGTCGCGTCGAGCCCGGCACAGGCTAGAGCCAGGGCCTCGGCGTCGGCGCGTGGAGAAGGCCCGCCCACGATCTCTACCCCGACCTGGGTAAACTGGCGATAGGTGTGGCGATGCGGGCGCTCGTAGCGAAACACCGGCCCGTTGTAACTGAGCCGCAGCGGCAGCGGCTGGTCCTGGAGATGGGCCACATACGCCCGCAGCACCGAAGCCGTCCACTCCGGGCGCAGGGCCAGGTCGCGACCGCCGAAGTTGAACTCGTAGACCTTGCCTGCCAGTTCTTCGCCCAACTTGCGCAGGTAGAGTTCCCGCGACTCGATGATCGGCAGATCGACCGGCGCGTAGCCGTAGGCCTCGAAGGTTGCTTCCAGGGTGCGCTGCACCGCTCGCGCCTGCCACTGCTCGGCAGGCAGCACATCGCGCATCCCTCGCACTGCCTCAATCGTTCCGCTCACCGGTTCCTCTGCGGCTGCGCCGCCCAACAACACGATGAAAACAGGTTTATGTTCTGGGAGGGCGAAGACCTCCCAATCCCACCTGGTGGGGGAGCGCTTGCCGCCCCCGCAGGCAGAGGGATGGGGAAACCTGGTTTCCCCTCCTCACAGGCAGGGGTGCGGTTCGACAGGCTCACCGCAGGTGGGGAACCCCGGGTTCCCCGTTTCCCAACCGCTGGTGGGAGCGGCTGGCATCCCCACAGGCAGGGGTGCGGTTCGACAGGCTCACCGCAGGTGGGGAAACCCGGTTTCCCCGTATGTTCACCTCAGCCACATGGCTTCTCGCCGCGCCCGGCGCTGAAGCCGTACACTAATGCCGCGCGCCTGGTATTGTATCCGATTGCCAGACAGGGGACAAGCCGTTGACAGCGCTGCCCGTACCGGGTATCCTGCCGCAACACGGCCCTGCGCTGAGCGCCTGAAAGCCCGAGGGTGCGTGTTCACACATGGGGTAAGGCGTCACCCCGGGAGCGCGGGCGTCTCGCCCGCAAGGGCCTGGATGCGGGCAAGATGCCCGCGCTCCCAGGAGAAGTGTGAACACGTACGCCTGAGGTATGATTCAGACCCGCCTGACAATGTTGTGAGAACGTGCCCATGACTCGCCTGCTGCCCTATGCCGTACTCTTTGCTGGTGTGCTGATCGTTTCCACGGCCTCAATCCTGATCCGCTACGCCCAGGCCGCCGAGGTGCCTTCGCTGAGCATTGCCGCCTGGCGCCTGGCGCTGGCGGCCCTGTTGCTCACGCCGCTGGCCTGGTTTCGCGCCGGCCCGGAGTTGCGGTCATTGCGTCGCCGCGATCTGCTGCTGGGGGTGGCCTCAGGAGCCTTTCTGGCGGCGCATTTCGCCAGTTGGATCAGTTCACTGGCCTACACCTCGGTTGCCTCCAGCGTGGCTCTGGTTGCGACCAACCCGTTGTGGGTCGGGCTGGCTTCTATCCTGTTTTTCCGCGAACGGCTGGGCTGGCGCATCCTGGTGGGCATTGCCGCCACGCTCCTCGGCACCCTGCTCATTGGCCTCTCCGACCAGATGAGCAGCAGCGCTCCTGCGCCGGCGCTGGGCAATGCCCTGGCGCTGGTCGGCGCGGTGGCGGCCAGCGGCTATTTGCTGATCGGGCGCGACCTGCGCCGCCACCTGAGTGTGCTGGCCTACATCTACGTGGTTTACTCCACCGCCGCGGTGGCGCTGGTGCTCTGGGCGCTGGCAGCCCGACAGCCCCTGTTCGGCTTTCCGCCCTACGCCTACCTGCTCCTGCTCGGCCTGGCGATTGGTCCACAATTGCTCGGCCATACCGCGATTAACTACGCCCTCTCGGCTCTGTCGGCCACCTTTATCGCCATCGCCATCCTCGGCGAGCCGGTCGGCTCGGCCTTGCTTGCCTTTGTGGCCTTTGGCGAACGCTTCGCGCCCCTGCAACTGGCCGGCTTTGTGCTGCTGCTGGCCGGGATTCTGATCGCCTCGCAGGAGGAGGCCCGCCGTCCTGCGCCGGCTATTCGCCCGGTTGATACCAGATACGGATCGCGTTAGACGCGCGTGAGGGCTACGCCCTCCCCAACCCTCCCACCAGGGAGGGGGTGGGGAAACCCGGTTTCCCCACCCCCCAACCGCGCCAGAATGAAAATATTATTTGGGAGGGCGTAGCCCTCCCAAACCCTCCCCGCTGGCGGGTTGTTTCCTGGGAGGGGGTAGGGGCGCGGCGCCGCCGCGCCCCTACGCCCAAACCCACCCGCGGGCGGGCTATTTAAGACGTTTTCAGTACCCAATTCCTATCCCTCCCCCCTTACATCTCTTTACAGTTCGTGCTAGAATGGCGCTGCGTACTATCGGTACGCGAGTTCACACTTCCCGGGCGCTTTGTTCGATTCTAAAGCCGCCGCTATGGTTGCGGCGTAAGGAGTTCGCGATGTCTCCGCGCAGGCTCTGGCCTCTCCTGCTGTCGGTCCTCGCTCTCGTCGTCGTGCCTTTCGCCCATAGCCCGCGCGCGGAGGCTCAGGAGTTTCCTTCGAGCAGAACCTACACGGTGACCAACACGCTCGATAATCGGTCAACACCCTGTCAACCGGACTCAAACCCGAGTCCTGACGGTTGCACCTTGCGCCAGGCGATCCTCGCTGCCAACGCCGATGGCGAGGCCAGTCTGATCCGTTTTGGCTCCGGTTTTCCCCCGGGCGAGCAGACGATTTCTCCCGATGGGCAACCTTTTCCAGCACTTTCAGGGAACGGCGATAAGATCGAGGGCGCCGTTGACATTTTTGGTCGCCCTCGCGTCGTGATTGATGGTGTCAATCTGTATAGCTATGGACTAGAGATCACCGGTAAAAACATTGTCGTTTCGCAATTGGTCTTTATCCGCTTTACCGGTTCTCAGGGCACGGGTATATGGATTAACTCACCGAACGCTACTGGCAACCGGATTGAGGGGTGCTACTTCGGCGTGCGGCCCGGCCAGACAACCGCGCAGCCTAATCGTTTCGGCGTGCGGATCACCGATAGCGCTCGTGAGAACCAGATAGGTGGCAACATCACCATTCCGAATCAACGCAATGTCATTGCCGGCAATCTGGATAGCGGAATTGCCATTACAAATGCCAGCCAGAACTTCGTCTACGGCAACCATATTGGCGTAGCTCCGGATAGTTCTGGAAATCTTATTCCGCTTGGTAATGGCGATGCGGGTATTGAGCTATCGAACAGTTCGGGCAATGTGATTGGAGATAGCTCATCTACCGGAACATCGCCCGATGTTCGGCGCAATCTCATCTCTGCCAATGGCCAGGTCGGCATTCGTATCAGAGGCGGCGTCGGCGGAGGCAATTTCATTCGCGCGAACTACATCGGCACCGATGATAACGGTCAGGCTCCTCTGGGCGCGCAACCGGTCGGTGTGTGGATCGGAGAAAGCGCTGCCGATAATCAGTTGAACGGTATTCGTGTCTCAGCCCCGCTGGTCATCAGTGGCAACACCCAGTATGGCGTGCTGATCACCGCTGGCGCCCGCAACAACCGCGTCCAGGGCGCTTTCATCGGTACAAATTATCTCGGGGACGCCCCGCTCGCCAATACTCTGGGCGGGGTGCGCATCGAGAACGGGGCGGAAGGTAACATCATTGGCCCCGATACGGTTGTCTCCGGCAATTCCGGCGATGGTATCGTCATAACGCGCGGCGCGCTGCCCAACGCGCTTTCGCCGAGGAACAATCGCATCGAGCGCTCGATCATCGGCCTGAACGTGAACGCCACGAATCCGTTGCCCAACACCGGCCGCGGGGTGGCCGTGCTCGATGGCGCGCAGGGTACGATTGTCGGTAGCGACTCGACGCCCACGGTCTTCCAGGGTAACATCATCGCCGCCAATACTCAGGAGGGCGTGCAGGTGGGGGGCGAGGCCAACCAGGATACGCTGGTGCGCGGCAATGTCATTGGCCTGCGCCGTCCCAGTCCTGGCGCTCCGATCACCGACGCTCAGCCCAACGGCGGCGCTGCGGGCATCCTGGTGACCGGCGGGGCCAGAGGGACGCGGGTGGAGCGCAATACCGTCGGCGGCACGGCCACCGCCAGTTCGGGTATTCCTGGCATCTGGGTGCAGGGCGATGGCACCGGCTCGGTGGGCGTGCCCAGTCCGACCAATATCGAGAATGTGTCGCTGGTGGGTAACCGCATCGGCTGTTTGCCCACCAGCGACGCCAGCCCCCCCTGTAGTCCCGACCCGATCGCCCGCCCCAACTTCGGGGGTATTGTGGTCAGCGGCGGGGTGCGCAATGTCGAGCTGATCACCAATACTGTGCAACTCAACTTCGGACCCGCCGGCATCCGGCTCAGCGATGTCTATACGGTGACCCTGCGCTCGGATACCAGCGATGCCCGCTCGATTGCCCGGAATGCCGGCAATGGTATTCAGGTTGACGGCAATAGCTTCAACGTGAGCCTGCTCGATACGACGCTGCGCGAAAATCAAGCCAACGGCATCCTGATCGCCGGGACGACTGCGAATGTTACGGTGCAGAATAATACCCTGCGGGCCAATGCCGGGCGGGCCATTCGCCTCGAGGGCAACGTGCAGCGGGTGCGGATGCTCAGTAACCGCCTGACCCGCAATGTCGGCGGCCCGATTGAACTGGTTGGCACGACCATCAACTTCCCGCCCGGCAGCAATCCGGGCAACCCGAACAACCCCAACCACGATATTGACCCCCCCATTGTTGACCCGTCGTTTGCCAGTCCACAGCGCCTGCGCCTCTTCCAGTCGGGGCGCGTCGAGGGCTACGCGCTGCCCTCCACGGCGCCAGCGGACCAGCCGCCGAACCCGCCCTCGGCCTGTGTCAACTGTAGCATCCAGATCTTCGAGCCTGATCCGACGCTGCCCACCCCTGACGGCCAGGGCTTTAACCTGCTGCGCGCCGCAGCCGACATCGGCGCCCCCGGGCAGGATCTGCTCTCCGTTGACACGAACGGCTTCTTTCGTGGCTTCCTGCAACTGAGCGGAGGGCGCCTCCCGCGCCAGTTGCTGCTGATCGCCACCGACGGTCGGGGCAACAGCTCGGAGTATGCCACCTTCAACGTGACCACCGGGTTGGCCCTGGAGGCCACCTCGCCCCTGGCGACCAGCCGCGGCCCCGGCGAGACGGTGACCTACACGCTGCGCGTGCGCAACACCGGCAGCGTTGACTTCGACAATCTCGTGCTCAGCACCAGCGGCACCCTCACGGGCTGGCAGCTCACCGCCACACCGGCGCCAGGCACGGTCTTCCTTCCACCGCTGCCCGCTGGCGGCACGCGCGATATTACCGTGACCCTGACCCTGCCGCTGGGCGATCACCCGAATGTGCGTGTGCCAAAGCGCGATGTGACGACGGTGACTGTCACTTCTGCCGGGGTGGCAACCGCCACCGCCACGCTGGAGACGACCGTGCTCGGTCGCCCGATCATCCGCGTGACGCCGACCCGCAGCATCGGCGCGGGCCGGCCCAACGAGCGGGTGCCCCATAGCTATGTGTTGCGTAACGACGGCAACGTGACCGTCACCCTGGGGCTGAGTTTCTTCACCCGCGACCCGGCGATCAGCCCCGGCATCTGGCAGACGAGCCTCAACACCACCACGCTCAGACTGCCGCCCGGCGCGCAGCGTGACCTGCTGGCCGAGGTTACCGTGCCCCCGGCCGCCCAGCAGAGTGTGGGCGGGCAACTGGTGGAGGCGACAACGTTCATCACCGGCACCATTCCGGCCAGCACCGAGTTCGGCTATCCATCGAGCACCGCGCCCTTCAGCGCTACCACGCGGGTGAACGTGGCGCCGCGGGCGCTCATCTACCCCGATCAGGAGCAGCGCGCCGCTGCCGGCAGCGAGGTGCGCTTCACCCACATCGTGGAGAATAAGAGCAACGGCCCGGCGCGCTTCTGCCTGGCGGCCGTGACCAACCAGGGGAGCAGTGTGCGCTTCGAGTCGGCCACCAACGGGTTCGTCATCGACAGCCAGGGCTGCTTCTCGATGGACACGACCGCCGACTTCGCCGCCGGGCGCTTCCAGCTCGCGCAATTCGTCGTGATCGTTCGCACCGATGCGCGCCTGCCCCTCGGCGAGATCGAGACGATCAACGTCTTCCTGCGTAGGGATACACCCAACGGCGAGACCCTGGCCGAAGCCAGGCTGGTGGACCGCATCGTGATCACCCGCGGTGAGCGGTTCTTGTGGCTGCCCTTCGTGCGCAGGTAGACAGGGTGAGGGACCCCGGTTTCCCCACCCCCCTCCCGGCGGGAAGGGTGGGGAAGGGCGTAGCCCTCCTCCGCCACTCTCGAAGGAGGAGCGGGGAACCCGGGGTTCCCCACGCCCCTCCCGGAGGGGAGGGTGGGGGAGGGTAGCGCGCTCCGACATCCGAACATCCGTCAATGCCCCCGGGGTTTGTTCGTTCCTGTTCAGGAAACCGTGAGGAGAACGTCTGTGCCAAATCTCGCGCGCCGTTGTAGCTTCATCCTGCTCCTGGCCCTGGTGGTGGCGGCGTTGCCCACCGCCCGGCCCGCCCTCGCGCAGAGCCTGGTCGTTACCTCCTCTGCCGACACCGATGACGGCGGGCCCACCTGCGGCGCCAGCGACTGTACGCTGCGCAAGGCCATCCGGCTGGCCAATAGCACGCCTGGCCCTAATACAATCACCTTCGCGCCGACGGTAACCACCATTCAGCCCCAGACCACTCCGCTGCCGCCCCTCACCGATAATCAGACGACCATTGACGGCGGGAGCGCCCGCGTGACCATCAGCGGCGTGGTGCTGACGGCGAATGGCGGCTCAGGCCACGGGCTGACCATTACCTCCAGCAACAACACCATTCGCGGTCTGGTGATCGTGGGTTTTCCTGTCGGTGGCGTCGCTGCGGCCAGCGGCTCGGGCATCTTTATTGATGGCAGCTTCAATGGCGGCGACAACAATCGGGTTTACAACTGCTACCTCGGTGTCGAGGCCGATGGGGTGAGCGCCAATGGCAACGGGCGCTATGGCGTGGCCCTTGCCAATGGGGCCAGCGACAACATCATCGGCGGCGTCGCTGCCAACGAGCGCAATGTGATTGCCGCCAATCGGGTGTCGAATGTGGTCGTAGCCAACGCGGGTGAAACTGCATTCAACCAGAACAACCAGATCGTCGGCAACTACATCGGCACCAACGCTGCTGGCACGGATCGCCCCACGAATGTAAATACTGCCCAGACCGAAGCAGGTGTTACCATCTCGGTTGGCGCGCGCGGCACGCTCATCAGCGACAATCTGATCGGCGGCCATACTTCGACCGGCGCCAGTAGCGGGATTATTGCCGGTATTACCGTTGCGAGCTTTGAAACGACCTTCAACAGTCCGCTTACGCCTCGCGACACGACGATTGTCCGTAACCTTATCGGTGTCAATAGCGCGGGCACGGCGATCCCCAACCGGGTCGGGATTCTGATTGGCGCCCTCCCCAACCCCAACTACGGTCCCTACAACACGGTGATCGGTGATCCGCTGGACCCCGTCGGGGGACGCAATGTGATCGCCGGTAATACGAGCCGGGGGATCGAGATTACCGAGAGCACCCAGAAGTTCGGTAACGTAACCATTGCCGGCAACTACATTGGTCTCAACGCAAGTGGCGCGCCGCAGGCCAACGGCGCCGAAGGGGTGTACGTGGGGCGCTATAACCCCGCTGCGGTTGGCGACGATCCAGTGGTGAGCATTGGCCCGGCCAACGTGATTTCAGGCAACAACCTCTACGGCATCAGACTGCGCTCCGGCGGCCACGTGGTGCGGGGCAATTTCCTCGGGACCAATGCCGACGGTTCCGCTTCCCAACTCGCTGCGCCCCGGACTGCCAACAATGCCCCCAGCATCTGGATCGAGAACGGCAACAACATCCAGATTGGCGGCTCCGGCACTGCGGACCGCAATATCATTGCCTGGAGCGGTTCGGCGGCGGGCGGCGTGGGGGCGGGGATTCTGGTTGACCCCGAAGCCTCGGGCTCGCTGAATAACTGTAGTGGTCCCTGCGCTACCGGCGGCCATACCATTGAGAACAACTTCATCGGCGTGCGCCGCGATGGAACCGCGGCGCTGAACGCCAGCGCGCCTCTCGCGCGCGAGGGCATCCGGGTGCGACGGAGCAACAACAATACCATTCGCAACAACGTGATCTCCGGCGTTGCGATCGGCATCAGGCTGGGCGGCGCCAGCGCTGGCCAGGAGGCCAGCAACAACACGGTTGTCGCTAACCGGATCGGCACGCGAGCCAGTGGATCGCTGGCCTTCGGCACGGGGATCGGGAACCTGCAAGAGGGCCTGTTCCTGGTGTCCGGGGCAAGCAATACCATCGAGAATAACCTGATCGCCTTCAATGGCAGCGCCAGCCTGCCTGCCGATCCCTTCCACGGCATTCGCGTCAATGCGTCGAACAACCAGATCCTCGCCAATCAACTGGCTTTCAACGGTGAATTCGGGGTCGGCGATGGGGTGCGCGTGGATACGGCCACCGGGGTCAGGATCTCGCGAAGCGCGACAACGCAGAGCCGCGGTGACGGTATTGCTCTCGTCAATGGCGGCAATGGCGGCCAGGCGCCGCCGGTGCTCACCGGGGTAAGCCCTGGCTCGCCGCCAGTGCTCACCGGCACGGCCTGCCCCAATTGCACGGTGGAGGTCTTTACCTCCTCTGTCGCCGAAGATCGCGAGGGTCCGCTCTTCCTGACCAGCGGCGCCGCTGATGGCAGCGGCAATTTCAGCATCCCCATCCCCGGCTGTCTGCGCTACCTGACGGCTACGGCAACCACCCCCGGCAATAACACGTCACCCTTCACCAACGCCTTCGACAGCGGCGCTCTCGGACCATGTACCGGAACGCCCACCATCAGCCTGGGCGCCGCCTCGCCGAGCAGCCGTAACGTCAATATTGGCAGTTCCACCGTCTTTCTCCATACCCTCACCCATAATGTTCCGGTGGAGCGCACCTATGTCATTCAGATCAACTCGTCCCTGGGATGGGCCAGTGGCCCGACCACGGTGACGGTGCCGGCTGCCCCTGCGGGGGGGCAGAGTTCGGTGGAGTTCGGGGTGACGGTGGGTGTGCCCCCCGGCACGGCGCCTGGAACGACGCACGCGGTGACTGTGCGCGCGTTCTCTGGCTCTCTCAGCTCGAATGAAGTAACCGACACCGTCACCGCCGTGGCGCCCACCGTACAGCCCGCCACGCCGGAGGTGACCCCGATGACCCAGACGCTGCCCCTCGCCGGCGCGTCGGTCACCTTTACCCACACGGTCAGAAACATCGGCGACCAGGCCGGCAACTTCGAGGTGGTGGGCCTGAACTTCGTGGGCACGTCGCCGGCAGGCTGGAGCATCGCGCCGCCGGTGCTCAATCCGACCAGCATTCCTGCCGGCGGCACGGCCACGCTCACCATCGTGGTCAACACCCCCGGCGCGACGCCGCCTCCCGGCGAGGTGCGTGTGCGCTTCCGCGTGGGCGTTGTGGGCACCGAGCGCCGCACCGACCCGGTGGACGACGTGATCAGCATTCCGACGATTCGCGGCTTTACCTTCCTGCCCGCCGATGACCCCTTGATCCGCACGGTGCCCGCCGGGGCTGATGCGATCTTCGAGTACACCCTGACCAATACCGGCAACGCGCCCGACAGCTTTACGGTGACGCCCACCCTGCCGAGCGGCTCGCCGCTGCAGGTGCAGGGGGTCAGCGCCACGCCACCGCTGACCAGCCTGGCGGCAGGGGTGGCCTCCACCGTGCGCGTTACCATCCGTGTGCCCTCTGGCGCCGCTCAGGGATCATACGACTTTACTGTGACTGCCGCTGCCTCGGGCGGGTCGGGCCCGCCGCCAGCGGTGACGCGCAATGCCCGGGTGGTGGTGACCGGCGGCGGGGCCGCGCGGATTGACCCCGGCAGTGGCACGCCCGACCCGGTGGATGTGCGTACAGCCCCGGGCACGGTGACCTTCGTGAACACGGTGACCAACACCGGCAATGCAGCCGTGCCGATCATCGTGCCGGCGACGTTCAGCGCCCCCGCAGGCTGGACGGCCACGCGAACGGCCACGACATGCAGCGGACCAATCGCCCCGAACGCGACCTGTACCTTCACGGTGGTGGTGAGTGTGCCGCAGGGTGTGGATGCGGGGGCGTACCCGATCGAAATCTCGGCCACCGCTGACAACAGCGCGCAGGTTCCACCTGTCGACAACTTCACCGCCACGGCCACCATCACCGTCAATGTGCAGCGCTTCCGCGGGGTGGATCTGGCGCCCGATCTTGAAAATGAGGGCGCGCCGGGCGCGGTGGTGACCTTTGTCCACACCCTGACCAACACCGGCAATGCTGCCGATAGCTTCGACCTGAGCGTGAGTTCGAGCGAACCGGGCTGGACGGTGACGGTCTCGCCAGCGTCGGCGCTGGACGTGCCGCGCAATGGTACGCGGACGATCACGGTGCAGGCGGCCATCCCGACGGGCCTGGGGGCCGGCGCGGCAACGACGGTCACCGTCACTGCTACGGGCCGCGACGGTGGGCCGAGCGACAGCGCCACTGCCATAGCGCGCGTCGCCAGCATCACGGCCGCCGACCTGTCGCCGGGGCAGCGCCGCAACCTCAACCCGGGCGAGTCGGTGACCTACACTCACACGGTGACGAACACCGGCACCACGACCACGGCCTTCATCATCGAGACCAGCGACAGCGCGACCGGCTGGAGTTCGACCGTAACGGGCAGCCCCACCCCTCCGCTCGGCCCGGGTCAAACGGCAACCATCACCGTCCAGGTGACGGCGCCGGCCTCTGCGCCGCGCGGCGAGCAGAACACCACGGTGGTGCGCGTGCGCGCGGTTGGCGAGGGCACACCGGTGCTCGACGAAGAAGAGGATGTCACCGCTGTCGGCCCGGCGCGGGGGGTAATCATCGAGCCGGATCGCAGCGCCGAAGGGCCGCCCAACAGCACGGTCGTCCTGACGCACACCGTGCGCAACATCGGCGCGGAACAGGGCCTCTTCCGGCTCACGGTGGCCGAAGCCAACGGCTGGCCGGCGACCGTTGCTCCCGATCTGGTGAACCTCGGTCCGGGGCTGGAGATCGAGGTCACGGTGCGTATCTTCATCCCCGATGGGAAGCGCGCCGGTGACCCGGGCTTCGCGCGCGTGCGGGTGGAACTGGTCGGCGATCCGCAGATTTTCGACGAGGCCGAGAATCGCCTGACAGTGAGCCGGGTGGCAGGCGTGACCCTGGCTGCGTCGCAGGTGCGGTTGATCCAGGCTGGCGGTCGCCCGCAATCCCTGAGCGGGTTGGCAGTGACCAATCGGGGGAGCGCCGCCGATGTCTTCGACCTTACGCCAATCGGTCTGCCCGCTGGCTGGAACCTGACGATCACCCCATCAACCGCCCCGGTGGACCGTGAGAGCACCTTCCGGGTAGGGATGCAGGTGGAGGCGCCGTCCGGCGTCGCGCCGGGAACAATCACCCGCTTTTTCGTCGAGGCGCGTTCCCGTTTTGACGCGGCGGTGCGCGATCGGGTGGAGATAACGCTGGTCGTGCCCGAGGCGCCCCCGCAGGTGCGCCCGCGCGTCTACATATATCTACCACTGGTGCGTCAGGCGGCTCAGTGACAACCCCGCTCAGGAGCGTGTTTCGGGGGTGGCCCGGCCACCCCCGAAATGCGTTGCTCTCAAACCTTCTCTCCAGCCAGGCGCAATGAAATCCTGGGAGGGCGCAGCCTCCCAAACCCTCCTGCCAGGGAGGGAGTTGGGGAAACCCGGTTTCCCCAGTTCCCAACCGCGGTTGGGAGCGGCTGGCGCCCCCCCCAGGCAGGGGGAATGGGGAAACCCGGTTTCCCCAGTTCCCAACCGCTGGTGGGAGCGGCTGACGCCCCACAGGCAGGGGTCCGGTTCGACAGGCTCACCGCAGGTGGGGCAACCCGGTTGCCCCGTATGTTCACCTCAGGAGTTGCCGAAACACCAATCAGCGGGTATAGTAATCTGCGTCGGTCAGGCTACCCGTGGAGGAACTTCATGAACCTTGATGAAGCGATCAGCGAGATCACCCGACGAATCCACGCCGCCGCACCGGACGCGGTTATTCGCGTGACGCGCGTCTCGAGCGAAGAAGCCACCATCCGTGCCTACGCGCAGGTCGGCGAAGAGGGCGCGATCAAAGAGGCGACCCACGAGTACACCCTGCAACTTCTGGCCGGCGAAGGGCTTGATGTGCAGGTGCTGGTGTACGACATTGCTACTTCCCTTCCCCCCGAAGAGTAATAGCAACCCCTGCGGACCACATATCGGCGTGCCGGTGGAAGGATGTGGGCGGGCATAGCCCTCCCAAACTCTCCCCTCAGGCAGGGGCATGGGGAACGCCGGGTTCCCCATTGCCCAACCGCTGGTGGGAGCGGCTGGCGCCCCCACGGGCAGGGGTGCGGTTCGACAGGCTCACCGCAGGTGGGGAAAC
>OGCI01000821.1_pt1 | contig 31047 bp, 26 predicted proteins | sample 1570021 | NCBI WGS metagenome assembly OGCI01 (sample SAMN06264664, study PRJEB24512) | hot springs metagenome | isolation source: Hot spring water | place: South Africa: Tshipise | collected 2015-06-21 | reverse complement strand
CTCTCTAGCATTTTCTCTATATTTTCGACTTTTTTGTATATTTTAGGTATTTTCGAAAGTCTTCTATATTGTAAAACATTGAATAAGATTAAAAAAATAATATAGATTAAAATAGCAATCCCTATACCTTGGATGAGATTTACAATAAACGAAAATTCAGGGATATTTTTAATATACGAGATAATCTCTGATGAAATATTTTTTACTGTTTCTTTTTCATCCATTATTTTTTTTATGAAGAAAGCTTTATAAGTTATTCGCTTTTTTGTGTTTTAGGGCTCTGTAGCTTAGTGGTAGAGCGCCGCTCTCATAAGGCGGAGGTCGCGAGTTCAATTCTCGCCAGAGCCATCTGGCTTTAATCAATAGATTTATTTAAAAAGATTTATAAAACAAACCACCAATATTATTTATATGAAAAGTTATATAAAAAAAAGAGAGGTTATTTTCCCCTTTAAAAAATATGAAAATTTTAGAAAAATTTTTTGCATTTTTCTTTTATTTATCTTCTTTTTTTCTTTGTCTTCCGGAGAGGAAATTTACAGTCAAATAGAAGGCAGAATAAATAATCTTTCTTCGTCTTTTTTTATTTTTAACGAGGATAGTTGTTTTGTTGAAAATAACGACTCTTTTGATTTTGAAAGTCCGCCAATTCCTAACAGCCATGTTTCTTTTTATTCTGTCGTAGGTAATAAAAATCTTTCAATTGATTGCTGGAACCCAAAGAATTCTTTTTTAAGAAATTTAAGTTTGGTCTACAAAATTGTTCCTCCAGAAAATGAAACAGGAAATCTTTATTTTTACTGGGATCCATCTTCTTTTTTTATTTCTTCAATACCTCAATCAAGGTTGAATGTTTTTTTATTTGATATTCTTACAGGACAGAAAATTAATTTAAGCGCACAATCATCTGTTTTTTTTTCTAATTCACAAATAGAAAGAAATTTTATTTTAGAAACAAAGTATGAATGGTGTGGTGATAATATAGTTAATTTAAACGAAAATTGCGACGGACAAAATTTAAGTGGTAAGACCTGTATTTCATTAGGATTCAGAGGAGGTAATTTAGGATGTAATCTGAATACTTGTAGATTTAATTTGACAGAGTGTTATAATGAACAAGGAGAAAAGATAAAAGATGATGGGAGTATTTTATCGGGAGGAGGGGGGAGTGGTCCTACCACGAACAATCTTTGTAATGATGAGTGTATTTTAGGTAAGAGAAAATGTGTTTTAAATGATAGTTTTATGGTTTGTGGAAATTTTGATAATGATAGTTGTAGCGAGTGGGGCAGAGAAGAGAAATGTTTGGGCGTTTCTTCTCTTTGTAAAGAAGGGTTTTGTTATGAGTGCTTAACAGATAGAGATTGTAAAGAAGGTTTTTGTATAAACGGTAAGTGTGAAAATAATTGTGGAAAAAGTTGTAAAGAACTTGGTTTAGAGTGTGGAAGGTATTTTTTTTGTGGAAAATTATTAGATTGTGGTAATTGTTCTTCAGGTTTTTGTAAAAAAGGAGTTTGTTCAAATATACCGGAAGATGGTTATAAGATGAAAGAAGCAATATGTGATCCTAATTATATATGTTCTCCTTGGTCGGATTGTAATGTAGAATTTGATTTTGAAAATATGATATTGGGAAAAGATTGGTTTAAGGGAAAAAAAGAAAGAATTTGTTTTGATAAAAATAGATGTTACTCTACAGTAAAAGAAAAAGAAGATTGCATTATTAAGAGAGAGATTTTTATTAAAAAAGTTAGTATTTGTGGAAGTGAGTATATAGAAGTTTATGATAAAAAAACAAATGCTCTTTTAGCAAGGTTAAGAGATTCCAGGTATTCAACAAAATCTTTAATAGAGGTTTTTTTACTTCCTAAAAATTTAATTTTTTGTGAAGAAGAGAGGGAAAGTTACAACCTTTCTTTATTTGAAAGAGTAATGCTATCTTTAGATTTTAGAAAAATTTTTAATATAATAAAATGAGGGAAGATGTTAAGAGGTTTATTGAGCAGGCTGTTCAGAACGGAAAAGACAAAAAATATGTCAGAGATTTTCTTTATGGGAAAATAAAGGATTTAGAGGTAGTAAGTGCTTTGGAATATTATGACAAGCTAAAAAATTCTAAAACGAACAAGTTTTTTTCTTTTTTTATTTATATTAAGGGTTTTTTAAGGTTTATTTCTATTTTTCTTTTTTATTTGTTTTTGAAGTTAGTAGTTTCTCTTAAAAAATTAATCGGTAAAAAGGAGGAAAAAGAGATAAAGAAGATAGAGGAATTAGACAAAGAAAAGAATTATTTGAAAGATTTTTTTAAAAAAATTAGTAATTGGTTTAAGAAGAAGTCTAAGAGAGAGAAAAGAAATTTTATTCTTTTAAGTTTGTTTTTTTCTATTCTTTTTTTAACTTTTGTATATGCGAATTTTTTTTATTACAAGAAATGTGATAATAAAACTTGTTTTATGGATTTGACTAAAAATTGTGATAGGGCAATGTTTGAATCAGAGGATTTTATTTTTTTAGTTAGCAGGATTGAAGGAAGGGGGTTAAATAACTGTTATTCAAATGTTATTTATTTTGATAAAGAAAATAAGAAAAAGATGGAAATGAAATGTGTTTTACCTCTCGGGCAAAGTTTTCTTCCTTATTCTAACATAGAGTTTTGTTCAGGGGAATTAAGGGAATTTATTCAAGGGAAAATATTATCGGAATTAGAACAATCGGTAGGTCAGAACATCTTTGAATTAAATAATTTTTTCAAAAAGTAATATGGATTCAATTTTAAGTTTAATTTTTATTTTTCTTATCGTTCTTTTAGTTTCTTTCTTTTTTAAAATTTTGAGACAACCATTAATTGTTTCTTATATAATTGCAGGAATATTGACTGGACCTTTATTTTTTAACATTATTTCTAAGGAAAGCCCTTTGTTAGTTTTTTCTGAGTTCGGAATTTCTTTTTTGCTTTTTATGATAGGGCTTAATTTAAATCCTTCTGTAGTAAGAGAGGTTGGAAAAGTTTCCTTTGTTACTGGAATTGGACAAATTTTTTTCACGTCGTTGATAGGTTTTTTTATTTGCAGATTTTTGGGTTTTTCGTTTGTTTCTTCTTTATACATTTCGATAGCTCTAACTTTTTCTTCTACAATTATTATAATGAAACTTCTTTCAGATAAAGATGCATTAGAAAAACTTTATGGAAGAATCTCTATCGGTTTTTTAATAGTCCAAGATTTAGTTGCCGTTATAATTTTAATATTAGTTTCTTCTTTTACAAAATCATCCAGTGCTTTCGAAGTTCTCACTTTAATTTTCATTAAAGGGTTTCTTGTTTTCTTCTTGCTTTTTTTATTCGGAAAATATATTTTGTCTAAGATGGAAAATTTTTTAGCAAGTTCACAAGAATTTCTGTTTTTATTCTCAATTGTTTTTGGTTTAGCTATTGCCGGTTTGTTTAATTATATTGGTCTTGGTTTAGAGGTTGGGGCATTAATTGGGGGCGTTGTTTTTTCTCGTTATTCTTTTAGTAGAGATGTCGGAGCAAAATTAAGACCTTTAAGAGATTTTTTTCTTATTTCTTTTTTTGTTCTTTTGGGTTCTTCTATGAATTTAACTAATCTTTCTGGTTTGTTTTGGCCAACAATAATTTTTTCTTTGTTTATTTTAATAGGGAATCCTCTTGTTGTGCTTGCTTTAATGGGATATCTTGGATATAGTAAAAAAACCTCTTTTATGGCAGGTTTAACTGTAGCGCAGATTTCAGAGTTTTCTTTGATTTTAATTGCTTTGGGTGCTAAAAAAGGCCATATTATTTTAGAGAAGATAGGTGGAGAATTTATCCACATTCCTTCTTTAGTTACCTTAGTTGGTTTAATAACAATAGCAGGTTCAAGCTATATGATAATGTATTCTGAGAAAATTTTTTCTTTTTTGGAAAAGCCATTGTCTTTCTTTGAAAGAAAAAACTTGAAAGAAAAGGAATCTGAAAAAAAAGAATTCTTTGATTATGTTTTAATTGGTGAGAACAGAGTGGGTTTTGCTATAATGCAAAATTTTCTCAATAAAAAAAAGTATTTAATAGTAGACTTCAATCCTGTAAGAGTTAAAAAACTTCTTTCAAAAAAAATAAATTGTGTTTATGGAGATATTTCTAATTCTGCTTTTATAGAAGACCTTTATTTAGATAAATCGAAGATGATTGTTTCTACTGTTCCGGATATTGATACTAATTTGATGTTAATTTCTAAAATAAGAGAGAAAAATAAAGACTCAATAATTGTTGCTGTATGTAATAAGGTTTCAGAAGTTTCTTCTTTATATAATGTTGGCGCGGATTTAGTTATTGTACCGAATATAACAGCAGGCGAAAGATTAGCTAAAATTATCGAGTCTTTTGATTTAGATAAGAAAAAATATAAGGAATTTACAAAAAAGCAAATGAAAGATTTTAAAATAAGATTAAATTATTAGGTTTTACAAATTTTTTTTAACATTTGATAGAGAAAACATAAATTTTTTTCTAATAAACGAAATAAAATAGGATTTTAAATCTTCGCAAGAGATCGTCATTTTAAGTTTATATAACCATACATGATAAAATTATCAATGTAGAAAAAATTAAAATTTATATTCTTCTGTTCTATTGACATCTTCTTTTTTTTAAGAGAGGTTTGCCAAATTGAATCTATTTTCCTTCTGTATAATTCCAAGTAATAATGGCTTGTCTTTTTCTTTTATCAATTTATCAGAAATATGCTTACAATCATCAAAGCACTAATAATATCAATTCTATTTTTAATCTGCATATCAAAATTTATAAGGTCTTAATTTAAATTCCCCTCAGAATCAAGAATAAATATAGTTTTATTTTATTAATATCATTTCCTCTTCACTTCTTTCTTTTCAGGCTGAACTATTTTTATATGCAATTCCTTTAATTGTAAATCAGTGACTTCCGAAGGTGCATTCAACATAATTTCTTTTCCGTCAGAATTTTTAGGAAAAGCAATAACATCCCTAATTGAAGGAGTATTAAGAATTAATTGAAGTAACCTATCTAACCCGATAGCAATTCCACCATGAGGTGGAGCACCAAACTTCAAAGCATCTAATAAGAACTTAAATTTTCTTTCCTGTTCTTCCTTGTTAATTTGCAAAATTTCAAAAACTTTCTGCTGAATTTCGGCATCATGAATTCTAATACTCCCTCCGCCAATTTCTACTCCATTCAAAACGAGATCATAAGCTAAACTTCTAGCTTTTTCTGGATTTTTCTTGAAATCTTCCATATTGGGAGAAGTAAAAGGATGGTGATTCGCTACATATCTCCCTGATTCTTTATCATACTGAAATAACGGAAAATCTACAACCCATAAAAATGAAAATTCCTTAGGATTATTTTTATCTTTTCTCATATCGGGCTTATCGCTATTGTGTTTTTTCATAGCTTCTTCGTAAGTCATTCTTGGAAATGGGGTATGTATATTAACATTCAAAATCTCTTTCCAAATTTTCTTTATTAGCCCCTCTATTAAAATAAAAATATCTTCTTGAGAAATAAAAGACATTTCAATATCTATCTGTGTAAATTCAGGCTGTCTGTCTTTTCTTGCATCCTCATCTCTCAAACATTTTGCAATCTGAAAATATTTTTCCATTCCAGCAACCATTAGGAGCTGTTTGAATAGTTGGGGAGATTCTGGTAAAGCCCAAAATTTTCCAGCCTCTATTCTTGAAGGAACAATAAAGTTCCTTGCTCCTCCAGGAGTATATTTTACAAGCATAGGAGTCTCAAATTCATTAAACCCGTTAGAATACATGTATTCTCTTATTATTTTTATTATTTTGCTTCTAGTTAGAAGATTATTCTGCATCTCTTTTCTTCTCAAATCCAAATACCTATACTTTAATCTTACTTCTTCTCCTAATTCTTTAGCATCAAGTTCAAACGGCAAAACAGGACTTAAAACCAGTATTTTTAAATCCTGAATCTGCAATTCAATTTTTCCGGTAGAGATATTTGGATTTTCTGTTCCTTTAGGCCTCAAAGAAACCTTTCCAATAATTTCAATGCTACTCTCTTTTGAAACATTTTTTGCCAATCCTATATCTTTATGGTTACCAAAAATAACAGTTTGAATAATTCCAGAAATATCTCTTACATCTAAAAAAACAACCCCGCCTTGATTTCTTACAGTATCAATCCATCCATTAATCTTTACTTCTTTTCCAACATCTTTTTCACTTAAACTTCCTATCATGCTTCTTTCCATAATCAGCATAAAAGACCAATATTTTTAAGTTTTGCTACATATATTTTATTGGAAGGAATAATAATGTGGCTTAGGTATTTAATCTATTGGTCGTTATTTTTACAATGATAAAAGAGCTGTTTAAAAGTATTTTTGAAAGAAAGGGGAAAAAGAGATTAGAAAAGTTAAACTTCTTCCCAAATATTTTAAGTTTAAAGAATTAAAAACAATTTGCATGTATTTAAACATAGGAAAATTTCAATATTGTTTATTAATCAGAACGCTGCTAATATTGAGATTAATATTTTAAGACAAGCAGTTTATTGCAGATGGATTTTGAGAGGAAGAAGATAAAGATATCTATTGTTAGGTTGTTATTGAATTCAAGAAGTTTGCAGATAATAAAGGGCTGACATATGTTTATTCTAATGTTTATGGAGATATTTGCTACATTCAAGTCATTTATATTTTTTGTTATGCTTTTTTTTGTATCTTGGTTTTCAGAATCTTAAAATTAATCTTTTTGTTGTTAGTTTCATTTATTTTTGAAGGTCTAAAGTAGTTCTATTGGCATCTTCTTTTGTTTTTTTAAGAGGGGTTTGCCCAATTGAATTTATTAGTTTTTTAGTTTCATTATAATTGTCTATTAGCGGATTCATTAGTTTGGACATTGTTCCATGTATATTATCTAAATCTTTTTGTATTAATTTTGTGTTTGATTCGAATTCGCTTATTTTTCCAATTAGTGCTCTTTGTAAATAATCGAAGTTATCCTCTATTCTTTTTAATCTTTCTTTTAAATTTTCTATCTCTTTTTCAAGATAAACATTTTGTTTTTTTATATTATTTAATTCATTAGAAATTTCCCTTATTTTTTTTGCTATAATCTGTTCAATAATCTCTGTTGTAGTTTCTACTGATGTGTTTTGATAAGAGTAGTAATTTTCTTCAGGAACAGAATATTCGCTACTGCTTACTTGATAATTACTTTGAACAGGTATGTCGTTAGTCGTTTGTGGGGCTTGGCTCATCGCCTCTTTTATTGTCGCATGATTTATTGCATCATTTATTTCACTTACAGAAAAACCTTCTTCTTGCATTAATGAAAAAATTTGATTATCTGTTTTTTCCTCATTCTTTAATTGAAGATATCTTTCTAATGCATCCATGATTATTTATCTTCTTTTAGATTTAAATATTCTTCTAAATCTTTTTTTCTTATAAATTCAAGAGGTTGAAAATCCTTAAGCATTCTTTCTATTAAGATTAAATCTTCTTTTTTTACAAATTTTGTTGTTTCTTCAAATACAGATTCTGTTTTTCTTTTTAATTTTTCAAGTTTAAAATTTATATCGATATTTTCTTTTTCTATTTTTTCAACTTTCTCATCTATTTCTTCTTTTAATTCAATTAAACTCCTCGCTACTAAGTTTATTTTTTCTTTCAAGGAATTGATTTTTTCTTCTAGCGAAGTTATAAAAATACCTATGTCATAATATGCCTCTTGACCCGAATTTTCCATTTTTTCTATAATCTTTTTTAATTTAAATAGTTTCTCATTATTATAGGAAACTTTTTATAACTCTTTTTACTTTTAATTTTATGATATTCAAAGACAACTCTGTTTTCTCAACAGAAGTTTTAAGGATTGAAGGGGAAAATGTTCTTTTTATTAATTTCTTAGGGGCGGATTTTGTTCCTTCTTTAATAAACTCTCCGGATTTGATGGCAAGAGTTATTGATATATTATCTAGTAATAGGAATGTTTCGAGGATGGTTTTTGTTCAATATAAAAACTATAACTTCAATTTTGAGCAATTAAAAATGCTAAACGAAATCTCTGAATTTTATGATTATTTAATGAAAAAAGAGAATATTTTATCCAGCAAAAAACTTTCTTTTTTTAAAGATTCACAAAGAGCCTTTAATTTTATTTCTAATTTTTTAGTTAATTATCTAAAAAAAGATCCTGTTTTTGCTTTTAAGATTTTGAAGGAAGAGATAAATTTTGTTGAAAATTTCGACGAAAAATATTATACTTTTTTAGAAACTATTTTGTTGAAAATGGAAAATCTTTCTCTTATAAAAAAGATAAAACCGCTGTTAGAAGATCCTTCTTATAAAGGGAGAAGTATATATTCTAAGATTTTTTATCCAGAAATAATCCCAAATTTTGTTTTTACTAGGCTTGTTTCAAAAATACCAGAAGAAGCAGAGATTGTTGATGAATATAAGATAGGAAACGATTTTGATGAGTCTTCTGTTACAATAATAAAGGATAAAGAGAATGCAAGATATCTTTATCATCTTTCTCCACCAGAATATTCTCTAAAAGAAGCACACCAAATTCTTCTTAATTCAGCTAAGCAAGTTTTAGCAGAACACAAACCAACAACAGAAGAATTTAATGATTTTGAAAGAACAAGACAAGTTTTTTTTAATGTTGCAAGAGATTTATTAAAAGATTTGTCTTCTTCACAAAATATTTTTTTAAGTTTTTCCGAGCTTGATGTTTTAGCTTCTATTTTGGTTAGGCATACAATAGGTTTCGGTATTTTAGAAATTATTTTACAAGATGAAAATGTTCAAGATATTTTAATAAACTCTCCAACTTCTGCTTCCCCTATTTTTATTAAACATAATAAATTTGATGAATGTTCTTCCAATATTTTTGTTTCTTATGAAGATGTTGAATCGTGGGCGGCGAAATTTAGAATGCTTTCAGGAAGAGCACTTGACGAAGCACACCCAATTCTTGATTGTTCTCTTAATTTAGAAAAAGCTAGTGCAAGAGTTGCAATTGTTCAGAATCCTCTTTCTTCTAGTGGGATTTCTTATTCTTTAAGAAGGCATAGAGATAAGCCATGGACTTTGCCATTATTTATGAAAAATAAAACTTTAAACGGATTGGCAGCAGGATTGCTTTCTTTTTTAATTGACGGAGCAAGAACAATTTTAGTTGCAGGGACTAGAAGCTCTGGAAAAACCTCTCTTTTAGGTAGTTTAATGTTAGAAATAATGCCAAAGTATAGAGTGATTACAGTGGAAGATACACTAGAACTTCCAATAAAATCATTAAAGAAGCTTGGGTATGATGTTCTTTCTATGAAAGTAAGAAGCGCTTTAACTGGGGAAACAAATGAAGTTTCAGCAGAAGAAGGGATAAGGGCATCTCTTCGTTTAGGAGATTCTGCTTTAATTGTTGGTGAAATTAGAAGTGAAGAAGCAAAAGCTCTGTACGAAGCGATGAGAGTCGGTGCATTAGCTAATGTTGTCGCAGGAACAATTCATGGTGCTTCTCCCTATGGTGTTTTTGACAGGGTTGTTAATGACTTAAAAGTCCCAATAACTAGTTTTAAAGCTACAGATTGTATTTTAGTACTCAATCCAATAAAAACTCCGGGAGGCCTCCAATCTGTTAGAAGACTTCTTCAAATAAGTGAAGTAAGAAAACATTGGACAGAAGATCCTTTGGAAGAAGGAGGTTTTATTGATTTAATGAAATATGATGTTGAAAAAGACATTTTACTTCCCTCAGATGATTTAATTAACGGCGATTCTGAGATAATAAAGTCTGTTGCTTCAAGAGTGAAAGGGTGGGCCGGAAACTGGGATGCTGTCTGGAATAATATCTTGTTAAGACAAAAAATGAAAGAAGAACTTATCTTTTTAGCAGAAAAAACACAAAATAAAGATTTTTTAGAAGCAGAATTTGTTGTTAAAGCAAATAATTCTTTTCATGAAATATCAGAAAAAGTAAGAAAAGAAACAGGGGATTCTTCAGAAGATATATTTTCTCTTTGGAAAGAGTGGTTGGAAAAAGAGGCGAGGAAGTTTAATTTGAAATAGAAGAGTTTATTAAGCTTTTTTCTCTTAAAAAATAAAAGAGGAAAATGGAAGATTATAAGAAAATTTTTAGTGAATATGATAAAAAATTAAAATCAAGTATAAGCTCTTTTAATGGAAAAGATTATAGTTCGTCTTACTTGGAATTTATAAAAAGCTATGATATTCCTCTTTCTTCTTATGAAAGATGGTGTAAGGCATTAGGAAATATTGTTAGAGTCAACCCTTCAAAAAAAGAAAAAGAAAAAATTCAAAAATTTATCGATAGAGCGCATTTGAATATTACTCCTACAGAAGCTTTATCTTTTTCATTTATATCGTTCTTTTTAGTATTTTTTCTTGGATTTTTTTTCATTTTAGGTTATTGGAATCTTTTTACTACAGGGAGTTTTGAGGAATTTCCCTTTGGTTTGCTTTTATTGGTTCTTTTTTCTTCAATTTTTCTTTTTTATTTTACTTATGGGATGCCTGAAAGACTAGCATTATTATGGAGATTAAAGGCAAGCAACCAAATGGTCCCGGCAATTCTTTATATCGTTATTTATATGAAAAATACTTCTAATTTCGAGAAAGCAGTTGCTTTTGCAGCCGAACATTTAGATCCACCACTATCTTTAGATTTTAGAAAAATTTTTTGGGATGTTGAAATTGGAAAGTATAAGAATGTTAAAGAAAGTGTTGATGCATATTTAGAGAGTTGGAGAGGTTATTCTTTAGAATTTATAGAAGCATTTCAATTGATTGAATCAAGTTTATACGAGCCTTCTGAAGAGAGAAGAATTTCTTTTTTAGAGAGGGCTTTACAAGTTATTCTTGATGGAGTTTATGATAAAATGCTGAAATATACGCACGAAGTTAAATCTCCTCTGACTAATATCTATATGTTGGGAATTATTCTTCCTACATTATCTTTGGCAATAATACCTCTTGCTTCCGCAATGTTGCAAGAATCTATAACGTGGTTTCATTTATTTTTTATTTTTAATCTTCTTATACCTTTTATGGTTTTTTATTTAACTTGGAATGTTGTTAGTAAAAGACCTGGTGGTTATGGAAGTACAAATTATTTAGAAAAAAACCCTCTTTATTATCAATACAAAAGTAAAAAACCTTACATCAAAGCATTTTTTTTAGTTTTTCCATTGTTTTTAATAGGGATTATTCCTTTAATTTTTTTATATACTCCTATTTATGAATGGGTTGGTTTAGAGAGCAAGGATATTTCTTTAGAAAAAATTGGTTTAAGAATGTTCGGTCCAAATTCTGGACTATTTGGTTTTATAGAGAAAGAAGGAAGTTTAATTGGTCCCTTTAGTTTTATTTCTGTTATTTTTTCTTTATTTTTAACTCTTTCAATTGCGCTATTTTTTATTATTTCATTTAAGGAGAAAACGAAGGAATTAATTAAAGAAAGAGAAAAATATTCAGAAGTAGAGGAAAGTTTTACATCCTCTCTGTTTCAATTAGGAAATAGGCTTGGTGATGGGCTTCCTGCAGAAATTGCTTTTGGGAAAGTTGCTCAAACATCTAAAGGAACATCTAGCGAAGGATTTTTCTTGGCTGTTGAACAAAATATAACTTCGTTAGGAATGTCTGTTAAGGACGCAATTTTCGACGAAAGAAGAGGAGCAATTATTTTTTACCCTTCTTCTTTAATTGCAATTTCAATGAGAATTTTAGTTGAATCAGTTAAGAAAGGTTTGCAAATAGCTGCAAGAAGTTTGATTTCTATTGGAGATTATGTTAAAAATGTTAAAAAAATAAACGAGAGAATGAAAGATCTTTTAGCAGAAATTATTTCAGATATGAAGTCAAATATGACTTTTTTAGCACCAATGCTTTCAGGAATTATAATCGGTCTTTCAGTTATGATAACTTCTATTTTAATGATATTAAATAGCTTCGTTTCTAATTTAGGTAATCAAGGAACACTATCTATAACTGGGAGTATCCCTGTAGGTCTTTCAACTATAGTAAACATTTTTAAGGTAGAAGAAATGATTCCACCTTTCTGGCTTCAAGTTGTTATAGGTCTTTATCTTATAGAGATAATATTTATTTTAACCTCGACGTTAGTGTCTATAAAATTTGGGCAAGATAATTTAGAAAAAACTTATGAAACAGCTTTAAATTTGCAAAAAGGAATTATTTTTTACTTTTTTGTTGCTTTATTTTCGATAATTATTTTATCTTTAGTGGCAAGCTTTGTTTTAAGAGGAGTTGTTATTAGCATATAAAACAATTATGAATTTATTAAGATTATTTTTTATTCTTCTTTCAAACCCACACTCTCTTTTTTTAAAAATTCAAGAATATTAACAGATTTCGGAAAGATGGAAATTTAAAGTTTTATTATTCTTTTAATGGAGAATAAATTTTTAAATTTTAAATATTATATTTTTTTATGGATTATGGTTTTCCTGAAAGAAGAAAAACGAGAAAAGATTTAAAATTTAAAAGAAAGTATCGAATATATAAAAAAGGCGGGGATTTTAGAGAAAAAGAACTAAAATGAGATTTGAAATTTTCTTTTTTATTTTTCTTCTATTATTTGTTGCTTCTTTTCAAGATTTTAAAAGGAGGGAGATTGACTATTGGTTAAGTATTTTTATTCTCTTTTCAGGTTTCATTTTTTTGATTTCTGAGGCGTTATTTTACAAAGAGATTTCTTATTTAGTTAATTTTTCTTTTCTTTTGATTTTTGTTTTTTTTGTTTCTTTATTGTTGTATTATGGGAAGATTTTTTCAGGCGGAGATTGCAATCTTCTTTTTTCTTTAACTCCTTTTTTCGTTTCAATAAATTTTTTTAATTCTTTTAATAATTTTTTATTTTTTTTAGTTTGTCTTTTTGTTTTAGGTTCTTTTTATGGGTTTTTTTGGTCTTTTGGAGTTTTTTTAAAAAATTTTAGCAAAGTTAAAGATAGTTTTTTTTCGACGAAAAATTTGATTTTTTTTTCTCTTGGCTTTCTTTTTTTAGTTTTGTCTTTTTTCTTTAATGATTTTTTATTAATTTTTATTATCTTTTTTTTTCTTTTTTTTAGTTATGTTTTTCTTTCTTTAGAGAAAGAACTCTTTGTTAAAGATGTTTTAACAACCAAATTAAGGGAAGGAGATTGGTTAGAAAAAGACATTAAATTGAATGGGAGATTAATCAGGAGTTCTTTTGAAGGACTTGAAAAAGAAGAAATTTCCTTTCTGAAGAAGAATCTAAAAAGAGTTAGAATAAAAGACGGGATTCCTTATGGTTTTGCTTTTTTTATTTCTTTTATTGCTTTTTATTTTAAAGATTTTATTATGGAATTCTTGCTTTTAATTTTAATAGGTTAGTTTTTTCCTTTTGAACTTTTTGTTTTTTTTCTATTTTAAGAATTTGTTGAAGATTTTTTAACTCTTCTTCAGGAGCTTTTTTTCTTTCTTTTTCTCCCCCATAAAGGGGAATAACTTCTATTAAAGCGTGAGAAAAAATTTTTGTAGGGTTTATTTTTATTTCTAAAGGATTAAATTTTGATTTTATTTTCGAGGCTATTTTTTTTGCAAGTGAAAAAGATTTTTTAGGGATTTTTTCTATTTCAAGGTGTTTTTTAGGTACAATAAGAGTATGGCCTTTGCTTAACGGATTTATTTCTAAGACAGCAAGATTTTCTTTATCTTCATAAATAATGTAAGAAGGAATTTTTTTGTTCACTATATTACAAAAAATACATTGACCTTCTGTTTCTTCTTTGTAGATTATTGAGTTTTCTTCAAGAAATTTTTCTAATTCTTCGTTAGTCATTGACAAAATTTTTTCTTTTATAAAATCTCTTTGATCTTCTGGAAAATCTTTTAGGTGGAGAAGAAGTTTTTCTTTTATTTTTTCGGCTTGTTCATTAGTCATCATAAAATTTTAAATATTTGTTTATTTAAAAATTATTCTAATTTTTATTCAAAAGTTTTTTTAAATTTTAATGAGTAAACTTTATATAAAATTTTTTTATTAAAATGTCTATTCTAATGCTCTTCTATAATCTATAACATCTATTGAAGAAACCCCTTCTATTTTTTTCAAAGATTCTTCTAAAGGAGTTGATTCCTCTTTTTCATCTAACATCACAACACAATTTAGCGCCTTCAATCCGAAAGCAATAGGTTGCTCATTAGAAGACAAAAGTTTTCCCTTATTTTTTTCTGAAATTTTCTTTATTTTTTCTTTTAATGCTTCTAGATTTAAAGAAGGACATTCAGGCATTATTTTGTAAGTAATTAAAACTTTTCCCATTTTATGGACCTATAAAACCGCATTTTTCACATTTATATTCGATCGAAATTTTTCTACATCTATTACATCTATTAATTTTTTCTGAACATTTTGGACATTCAAAGACAATTATGTTTGTTCCTTCATAATTACACGAATTACATTTTACCATAAGAAAAAAATTTTTTATACATTTATAAATGTTTGTTTTTTATATTCTTTTAAGATAAAATGTCGCAGAAAAAACATGAATATAGATTTAATAGGTTATTTTTTTATTATAATTATTTTTCCCTTTGATAATCTTTAAAAACTAATTCTTTTTCTTATTTAAATGCAAACATATGATTTTATTTTGAAGAGGATTTCTTCTCAAACAGGGCTTGATGAAAAGGAAATAGAAAAGAGAGTAGATATGAAAATCGCTAAGCTTTCGGGTTTGATTTCTAAAGAAGGTGCTGCTCAAATTGTTGCTAGCGAGCTTGGTGTAGGTTTTGAAAATATGGATTTAAAACTTGCAGAGATTATGCCTGGAATGAAAAAAGTAAATTTTTTAGTTAAAGTTGTAAAAGTTTTTCCTATAAGATCTTTTAATAAAAATGGGAGAGACGGAAAAGTTGCTAACCTTATTGTTGCAGACGATAGTGGTTCGGCGAGGCTTGTTTTATGGGATACTAATCATATCAGGCTTTTAGAAGAAAAATCAATTAATGAAGGAGATAGCATCGAAATTAAAAATGCTTCTATTCGTGATTCAGAGATACATTTAACTGGTTTTTCAGATATAAAGAAAAGTTCTTTAATCGTTTCTGAAATAAAAATTACAAGCGTTCCATTAGAAAAAAAAATTTCAGAAGTAAGGCAAGGAGAGAATGTTAAAATAAATGGAACTATTGTGCAAATATTTCCCCCAAAATTCTTTTTAGTATGTTCTGAATGCAAAAGGAAAATTGTTAAAAACGAGGAAGGTTTTTTTTGTGATAAGCACGGTAAAGCAAATCCTATTGAAAGAGTTCTTTTAAGTTTTGTTATTGATGATGGAAGTAGCAATATTAGGGTAGTTATTTTTTCTGAACAAATACAAAAAATTTTTAGAGAAGAAGATTTAAAATTCGAAGAAGGATTTAGGAGATTTAAGGAATCTTTTTTAGGAGAAGAATTAGGGGTTTCAGGAATTGTTAAAAAAAATATTTTAGATGGTTCATTGGAATTGAATTCTAACGATATTAATATTTTAAAAATAGAAAACTTTCTCTCTTAATCTTTTTCTCCTAAGAATATTTCTATAGTTGTTGTTAAAATTATTGGTCCAATGATTACTCCAGCTATCCCAAAAACTTTAATCCCGCCGATAACTCCCAAAAACATTAAAATAGGGTTTATTTTTGCTTTTTTTGAGCTTATTATATTTCTTAAAATACTATCTATTCCGTAAGAAAGAATTAATCCGAAGATTAAAAAAGATAAAGATGCGGAATAGTTCTTTATTAAAAAGTTAAAAATAACTATCGGAAACCAAACTACTGCGGGCCCAATTATCGGTAAAAAAGCTAATAAAAAGATAATAAAAGAAAGAAGAAATTTGTAAGGCACATTAAAGATGCTAAAGAACAAAAAGGAAAAAATCGCTTCTATAATAGCTATTAATAAATTTGTTTTTATTATTGAATTAGATATGTTGTTTATATTCTCTAAAATTTTTTCTTTATTCTTAAAAGGGATTATTTCATAAAATTTTTTTTTCAATATTTCCCAATCTATTAAAAGAAAATATGTAAAAAATAAAACAATTATGAAAGAGATTATTCCTTTTATGAAGGTAAATAAAGAATTTCCTATAAAACTTAAAGAATTTTTTAAAAAACTTTCACCATAATTTAAAATTTTTTCCGAATAAAAAATATTTTCTTTCTTAAGATAAGTTTGGAAGTCTTCTATTATTTTTTTTGTTGTTTCATTTTTCAAAACACTATTTATTTGGGCATAAACTTGCTGAGAAATTAAAAAAACAATCAAAAATAGAATAAATGTTGTGATTACAACACATATTAAAGAGCTTATGTATGGATTAATTTTTTTAGAAATTTTTTTATGAAGAGGTAAAAGAAGGTATGTTAAAACAACTGAAGAAAATATTATCGTTATGAAATCCTGTATTAAAAAATAAGAGTAAACTATTAAAACAAAAAGAATCCCTATAAAGAAATAGTTTTTTATTTCTTTTTCCATTTATTTTTTTATTTGTTAAAGTTTTTAAATCTTCTTTTCTTTTTTTGCTTATGCTATTTAGAACGCACATTCTATTTTCTTTGGCCTTTTTTTTAATTTTTTATAGTTTTTTTCAAGTATTTTATTTTTCTTTGTTCTTTCTTTTTTCCATCTTATTTGTTGACGTAGATACTAAAAAAAGCAAAATGGGTAAAATTCTAATTTTTAGACCTTTTCAAATTTTTTTTAAACATAGGGGGAGGTTCCATAGTTTGTTTTTTTGTTTTATCTTTTTTTGTCTTTTTTATTTTGTGATAAATACTAGTGCTGCTTTTGGTTTTTTAATAGGTTTTTTAAGCCACCTCTTTTTAGATTGTTTAACTTTAAAAGGAGTTATCCTTTTTTGGCCAATTTCAAAAAAAAGAATTAAAGGTTTTTTTAAAACCGGGGGAATTTTTGAAACTTTTTTATTTTTTATTCTTCTTTTTGTTGACTTTTATCTTTTATCGAGAATTCTTTTTTAAATACTATTTTAAAAGATATAAATATTTATAAAATCTTTTTTAACAAAACTTTTATGAGTGATGATATTGAAGCGATAAAAGAAATTATTTCTGAAGAAGAAAAAAATCCGAAGAAAAAAAAGAAAAAAGAAGAGGAAGAACCAAAATTAACTGATGTTCCAGGTATTGGTCCTGGGACTGTTGCAAAATTAGAAGCAGCAGGCATTTATGATTTAATGGGTTTAGCTGTTTTAGGTCCTTCTGAATTAGCTGAACTTGCGGGTCTAGGGGAGGCTAGTGCAAGAAAAGCGATACAAGCTGCTAGAAAAATGATGAATTTAGGTTTTTCAGACGGATTAGAGTTCGCTGAGAAAAGAAAAGAAGTCGGATTTATCACAACAGGTAGTAAGAATTTAGACAACCTTCTTGGGGGAAAAGGAATTGAAACTAAAGCGATAACCGAGGCATATGGGGCTTTTGGTAGTGGGAAAACTCAATTAGGTTTGTCTCTTGCAGTCAATGTCCAGCTTCCACTAGAAAAAGGCGGAGTAAATGCAAAAGCTGTTTTTATTGATACGGAAGGAACTTTTAGGCCAGAAAGGATTAGGCAGTTAGCAGAGAGATATGGGGCAAATGCAGACAAAGTTCTAAAAAATATTCTTGTTGCTAGAGCATTTAATTCTGATCATCAGATTTTGCTTTTAGATAAGATCAACGAATTGATTAAAGATGGTGAGCCAATAAAATTGATTATTATCGATTCTCTAACAGCGCATTTCAGAGCAGAATTTTCTGGAAGAGGGCAATTAGCAGATAGGCAACAAAGATTAAATAAATATCTTCACAATCTTTTAAAATTGGCAGAACAACATAATTTGGCTGTTTATGTTACTAACCAAGTCATGGCAGATCCTGCACAAATGTTTGGGGACCCGACGAAGGCTGTTGGGGGGAACATTGTTGCTCATGCTTCAACTTATAGAATTTATTTGAGAAGAGGAAAAAAAGACACAAGAGTTGCTAAGCTTATAGATTCACCAAATTTACCTGATAATGAAACTATTTTTGCCGTCGACATTCAAGGATTAAAGGATGTTGAAGGTGTTGGGGATTAGTTCTGTAATCTTTAAAAACTCTTTTTCCTTTGATTTTTTATGGATTTAAATTCGATTTTGATGATTCTTGTCGGAATAGTTCTTTTTATTTTTGGTATTGAAAATTTTTCTAGTGAAATTCAGAGATCTGCCAGTAGCTTGCTTAATAAAATTCTCAAAAAAGCAACTGAAAATAAGTGGCTCGGCGCGTTTTATGGATTTTTAACTACTGCTTTAGTTAATTCTAGCACAGCAACAACTTTAATGGCAGTTAGCTTAGTTAATGCAGGTTTTATATCTTTTGTTCATTCTCTTCCTTTAATCTTTGGTGCTAATATCGGTTCGACAATAACTGCGCAACTGGTTGCTTTTAAAATAACCTCCTATGCTTCAATTTTTTTGATTTTTGGTTTTTTGCTTTCTTTTTTTAGAAAAACAAAATTTTTGGGAAAATCTATTTTTTATTTCGGATTAATTTTTTTCTCTTTGGATTTAATATCTTTTGTTATTTCTCCTTTGTCTAAAGATCCCAGAACACTTGAAGTTTTTTCAATGTTTAAAAATTTCTACGCTCTTTTATTTTTAGGATTTATCTTTACTTTAATTTTTAATTCAAGTGCTTTAACCATTGGAATAATAATTGTTTTGGCTTCGAAAGGTTTTTTTAGTTTAGAGAATTCCTTTCCTTTAATTTTAGGCGCTAATCTTGGTACTACAATTTCTACTCTGATTGCTTCAATAAGAATGGACCTTTATGCAAGAAGATTGGCCTTTGCCCATTTTCTATTTAATTTTTTAGGCGTTATTTTAATTCTTCCTTTTATTAATCCTTTTTTAAGGATTATTCCGCTTTTTGGTGGAGGGATTGAAAGACAGATAGCTAACGCCCATTTTTTATTTAATGTTTTAGCAGCTATAGTTTTTCTTTTATTTTTAAAACCATTTAAGAGGTTTGTTGAAATATTGGTTAGAGGAAAGGAAGAAGAAATTTTGCTTTCTTCAAAATTTATTTCAGAAGAAGTTCCAAAAGAAAACAAAGAAGCTTTTTCTCTTGTTGAGAAAGAAATTAAGAATTTTATTGAAACCGATAAGAAAATTTTATTTTATTCAAAAGAGTTTTTATCTACGGGAAATGAAAAGTATTTAAGAAAAGTTGAGAAGCTTTTGTATCTCTCGAATGTTCTTAATGAAATGATCGGAAAATTTTTGTTTAGTTTTTCTATTAGAAAATTAAATGAAAAAGAAGCAAAAAAAATTCTTTATTTAGTTAGAATTTCTAATTCTTTAGAACAATTAGGAGATTTTTGTGGGGATTTTGCTTTTTTACCAGATAAACTAAAGCAGAAAAATCTCAAAGATAATTTCAATTTTAGGAGTATAAAGTCTTTCTTTAATAAATTTGATTTTGTTTTTGATAAGCTTATTGAATGTTTTCCTAAAAAAATATCTTCTGAAGAGGTTACTTTTTTACATAGCAAAAAGATAGTTTCTTTTATTAATGAGCAATATTCTTTTCATTCTAAAAATTTAGAAAAAGAAGATTTCAGTGCAGGGAGTTTTTTCGTAGAAGCAGTTTCAATTACGGAAAGTTTACTTTTTAAGATTAGGGAGCTTTTCCTTCTTTGCGAAGAATACTCAAAAATAAGAGAATAGCAAGGCTTTTAAGAGTGTTTTTCTTTTTATGAAAGAAAAGATGGTGATGAGAAAAAATATATTTTTTGTAACTGTAATTTTGATCATTCCTATATTTGTTCTTTTTGCTAACTCTTTAAATTGGCAAGGAAGAGAAGTTAATTATACAACATTTGAAGAAGAAATTTATTTTCATAACCTAACATTAAATGTTAGTGGGTATAACAGAGATATAATATTCGAAATTGCCCCAACCCCTGCGCAAAAAATTAAATGGACGAACAATTCCGGAACTTATGAATTTGAATCTTATGAGAATAGTCCAATTAGTGCATGGATTAAAATATTAAATTCAAGTGAAGGAATTTTAAAAATTAACTCAACATTAGACAGACAAACAGGTTTTTTCGAAATACCCATAAAAGCTACGAATATTTCTTCAGGTTCCGCTAGAACTGATTACTTTTACTTTATCATCAATGCAACTAATGACGCACCTGTCTTTTCAGGTTTAAGAAATGTTTCTAATCCATATAATACAAGTCTTAATTTTTTAGGAAATTCTTTCTTTAATATAAGTTTTTCAGCTTCAGATGAAGAAGAACACTATCCTATTTCAATTTCAAATTTAAGTTTTCTTTCTTGTTTAAAAGCGCTTTGGACAAATCAAACAAATTGTTCTCTACAATTTTCTTTTTCTGGGATTGGGAATACTAATTTAATTTTAAACTTTACAAATTTAACTAGCGAAAATGTCGGGCTTTATAATTTAAGTGTTTGTATTAAAGACAATATAAATTCAACAAATAATTATCCTTTATACAGAGTTCCTAATTATAATGAGAATAAAACTTCCTGTCAAAGTTTCTCTTTAAATATTCTTTATTATTTAAGCATAAATTCTTCAAATTGTTCGGGGCTTTCTTTAACAGAAGGGGAAAACCTTTCCTGTTATGTAAACATTACAACGAAAGAAAGTTCAGAAAGTTTTTATCTTTGGAGTAAAGCGTTTTTAAATTTCACCAATTCAACTTATTATATAAATCAATTAACAAAGGAAGATTGGTTCTATCCCCTAAGACAAAATTTTTCCGAGAATTTTTTTAAGCAGATTTTTATAAATATAACCAATCTTACAAAGAGAAATGTTGGAAATTGGACAATAAATCTAAATTCTAATTTAAGTGACGGAAGCTTTTTTTCTCAAAACATAACTCTTTTTATTAATAAAACAAATTACTTTCCCAAATTTAACTTTAATTTTTCAATAGAAAACAACAAAACTTCGGTAAATTCTTTTAGTTTTTTCAATTTTTCTTTTTACGACGAAGATTTTTTAATTCCAGATAAAAATTTTTACAATGAAACAATAAATTTAACAATAAGAGTTTTTAATAAATCAAATCCGACACAAGAGGTTTTTTGGCAAAATTTTTCAAAGAAGGTTTTCGTTTATCAAGGGAATTCTTCTTATTCAAATCAGAGTTTGATTTTTACTCCAAACTTAAGCCATGTTGGAAATTGGACAATTAATTTTAGTTATGTTGATATGGAAGGGAACTCCGGCTTTGAAATTTTTGATCTTGAAATCATTAATAATGAGGCACCCAAATGGAACCAATCTTTTTTCTATTTAATTTGTTTTGTCAATTCAACAAAAGAAACAACAAACCCTTGTATTCAAAATGTTAATTTGACGAATTTTTCCAACGGTCTTTTTTATGCCTATGATTTGGAAAATGATTCTTTAATTTTTTCTTTTGATGGAGAGAAACCATTTAATTTTAATTTAACTTCTAATGGAATTCTTAATTTTAATCCGTGGAAAGAAGATGTTTCTATTTATAGGGGAAATTGGGATTTTAATTTAAGTGTTTCTGATGGATATTTGTTTAATTCGAGTTTAAGATTAGTAATTAACGTATCTAATATTAACTCTCCTCCAAGAATAATGAACTTAAGTTATCCTTTATCAATAGAAGAGAATAATTTTACTCTAATATCTTTTAGAGTTTATGACGATGATTTGTTAATTCCTTTTTATTATTATCCTGGTTGGTTAGGCAGAGAAGCAAATTTTAGTTTATCAAAAACAAGTTTTTCTCCAAATACGCAAAATTTAAAATTGTCAGATTTTTCCAATTGGTTTGATTATATATCTCAAGGTTATCTTTCCGATAATAGTTTTCCAGTTAATTTTTCTTTTACACCAAACAAATCAAATGTTGGAAACCATACAATAAACATTTCAGTTATGGATAAAGAAAACTTTTTGAATTGGACTTCTTTTAATATAACTGTCTTAGGAATTAACAATCAGCCAACATTTAACGAAAATATTTCGAATTTCAGTTCAGCTATTGGGAGAAATTTTTATCTTAAGGTTAATGCTAGTGATGAAGAAGATGGAGATGATACGGTAGGAAATTTAAGTTTTAATTATTCTTTATTAAGAAGACTTCTTTTTGGGAGATATTCGAAGAATGAAACAAGAATATTTGATTGTATTGGTTGTTTTAACTCAACGAGCGGGATTTTTAATTTAAGTTTAAACCAAAGTCATGCAGGTTTTTATGTTATTAATGTTAGCGTAGCTGATAGGGGATTTTCTGATAAACCAAATAAAACATCTTGGCAGATTTTTTGGCTTTTTGTTTATGATTATCCGAATATAACTTATCCTGAAGAGAATTTTATTTTTAATTTTTCAGAGAACTCTACGCAAATTTTTAATTTTTCCGTCAACCATTCAATTGGAAATAATTTAACTTATTTTTTCTATATAGACGGAATTTCGTGTTCTTATCAAAATTCTTCGAATTGTTCTTATTCTTTGCTTTCTCTCAAAGAGATGAAAAATTTTTCTGGGAATGGCTCGAATGTTTCATGGACAAACTATTTTGGTTTTGACGAGGAAACTTATGGAAATTTAAAAAATTTAACTCTTATTGTTTACCCTTCAGATTCTAATTTAGACGCGAGGGAACTAATTAATTCCTCTAAGACATTCAAATTGAACATAACTCATGTAAACTCTCTGCCGAATATTTCTTTTATAGGATCAAGAGGAGGAACATACGGAAGTGCTAACCCAATAATAATAAATTTATCACAACATGTTTTTGACTACGATAATGCAGATCCTTTTTATAGAGAAAATTTGACCTATTTTGTTAATAGCAGTTCGGATAGAAGTGAAATTTATTTAGATTCAACTTATAGTGGAGCGAATTTACTTCCTAAGATTTCTTTTACTCCTATTATTAATCTTTACGCTTTAAAGTCTTTGACAGAGGAAATTTTTGTTGTTGTTAATGATTCCTTAAATAATTCAGTAAGAAGCAATAATTTTTCAGTAATTTTTACAGAACCGTCTAAACAACAGGTTCCAATTATCCAATCTTCTGGCGGTGGTTCATCTATTAAAGAAACAAAATTTGTTTCTCTTTCAATAAAGGTTCCAAGTCTTGTAAAAGCAAGAGTAAATGAAATTCTCGAAGTCCCAGTTTCAATAAAAAATACAGGAGAATTAAGAATATCTTCAATTTCATTAGGTTCTGGTTTTAAACAACCTTCTAATGAAAATATCTCTATCAATCTTTCTTCTAATTTTATAGATTTTTTAGAAATCAATCAAGAGAAAAATCTTTCACTTTCTTTAAGAATTAGTACAAATAAATCTGGAACATATTCTGCATACGTAAATGTATCTTCAAATAATCCAAGAATTTTTCAAGAAGCAAACTTTTATATTGAAATATATTCTATACCAGGAGTTAATGTAGAAGAGGTTTTAGTTTTCACAGAAAAGCTTCTGACAGAAAATCCTGAATGTGCTGAATTAAGAGAGAGGATTGTTGAAATAAATAACTTAAAAGAAAAAGACGATTATGAGAAGGCATTTTCCTTGGCTAATGAAGTAGTAGAGTCTTGTAAAAAATCTATATCTCAAAAAAGAAATTTTATTTTATTCCAAAGAGAGGTTCCCAAAGTTCTTTTTTATCTTTTTTCTTCTTTAGTTTTAGTTTTTGTTGTTTTTTTAGTTTTCTATATTTATAAAAGAGTTAAATTTAATAAGTCTATAAAAGAGGAATATGTATGAAAAAGGTAGTTTTAAAGGAAGTTTCTTCAATTATAAACAGTATAGACAAAGAGCTGGAGAAGATAATTGTGGGCCAAAAAGAAGTTTTTAGAGATATTTTTAGGGCTGTTCTCTGTGAAGGACATGTTCTTTTAGAAGGAGTTCCCGGTATTGCTAAAACTCTGTTGATACAATCTTTAGCTAAAATTCTCGGTTGCAATGTAGGCAGAGTTCAGTTTACAGTAGATCTTCTTCCAACAGATATTTTAGGTATTACAATGTACAATGAAAAGGAAAATAATTTTGAAGTTGTCAAAGGTCCTATTTTTGCAAATTTTTTAATAGCAGACGAGATAAATAGAAGTCCCCCCAAAACACAATCTGCACTATTAGAAGCTATGCAAGAAAGAAAAGTTTCAATCGGAAAAACAGATTTCCCATTACCGAGACCATTTGTTGTTTTGGCTACGCAAAACCCTATTGAGCAAAGCGGAGTTTATCCCTTACCCGAGGCACAGATTGACAGATTTTTATTTAAATTAAAAATGGGCTACCCGAATAAAGAAGAAGAGCAAAAAATTCTTGATACAAATATCACTATAAAAAATTTTAATGATTATAACTTAAAAAGTCTTTTAGGTCCTGAAAAAATAATTTTTTTACAAAAGCAAGTCAAGGAAGTTTATTGTTCTTCTGAAGTTAAGAAGTATATTATTGATTTAGTCAGTTTTTCAAGAGAAAAAAATTTAGAAATTTCAAAATATATTTCTTTCGGGGGAAGTCCGAGAGCTTCAATATCTTTGTATATTGCTTCAAAGGCAGAAGCATTGATGAATGGAAGAAATTATGTTTTACCAGAAGATGTTAAGAGAGTTGCACACATTTCTATGAGGCATAGAATTCTTTTAAGTTTCGAAGCAGAAGCAGACAAAATTTCCTCAGAGGATATTATTGATTATATTTTAAAAAATGTTCCAGCCCCATGATATGGAAAATAAAGTTTTACAAATTAATTATAAAGAAAAATCATCTAATTTTGAGAAAATTTTAAAGAAATTTCAGCTTAAAAAAATAATTTATCGAACTTTGTTTAAAGGTAAAGGGCTTGAATTTGAGGGTTATAGATTTTTATCTCCGGAAGATGATTATTATTTAATCGATTGGAAAGCGAGTTTAAGAGTTGGAAAAAAGATGACAAAGGTTTACAGAGAAGAGAGAGATGTTTCTGTTTATTTTTTAGTTGATTGTAGTTCAGCTATGCTTTTTGGAAGCGGAGAAAAACTAAAGGCCGAGTTTACAGGAGAGATTGTTTGTGTTTTGTCTGATTTGATTGTTGGGAGTGGAGACAAAGCCTCTTTAATTATGTTCTCTGATAAATTAATTAAATTTGTTCCACCTTCTCCAAGTAAAAAACAGGTTTTAATTTTTCACAAACTTCTTTCTGATTTAAATAATTATGGAGGAAGATTTGATATAGAAAAACTTTTAAATTATTCGGCGTCTATTGTTGGTTTTTCTTCTTCAAACTCTTTTGTTTTAGTTTCGGATTTTCTCTATTTAAAAAAAGGTTTTGAAAAAAAAATTCCAAGTATCTTAAAGAAAGGAGATTTTTTTTCTTTGATGGTTAGAGACAAATTCGATGAGATTCTTCCTAAAAAAACAACAAAAGTTTTTGTTAAAGATCCTTTTTCTGAGAAAAAAATGTTTGTTGACCTCTCGCTTGTTAGAAAAGATTTTTATAAATATTCAAAAAGCCAAAAAGAGAAAGTGGTAAGAATTTTTAATTCTAATAATGTTGATATTCTTGAACTAAAAAGTGATGAGGATTTTGTGTTACCTCTGTCTAAATTTATGAAAAGCAGAGCAGAAGAATTTCGATTATGAATATAGCATTCATTTATCCAAAATTTTTGTATTTTCTTTTAGTTATTCCGCTGATGATTTTTTTTTATTTTTTTAGTTTTTATCATTCAAAAAAAAAGCCAATTCTTTTTTCTAATTTTAGGGCTTTGGAGAGAGTTTTTGGGATCGAATTTTTTTCTAAAAGCATTTCTCATTTTTTTATGGAAATATTAATTGTTTTTTGTTTGATATTGGCTTTGTCACAGCCAGTTGTTAGCTATAGAACCAAAGCAAGTGATTTTAGTTATGTTATTTTGATTGATGTTTCTAGAAGTATGGAAGTTGAAGATGTTGATATGTCAAGGTTAGATCTTGCCAAAAAAATATCAAAAAATTTTGTTGATTTAATGCCTTTTGGGAGTGAAATAGGGGTTGTTGCATTTGCTGGTGATGTTAAAGTTATTAAAAAAATAGATTCTTCTTCTATGAAAACAAAAATGGCTATAGATTCTTTGGAAATTTCTTTTGTTGATGGTTCAAACATTTTAAACGCAATTGTTAGTGCAGATTCTCTTTTTGGAAATAGAAAGAAAGCAATTCTTCTTTTATCCGACGGAGGTTTTGGATTGGAAAATATTAGTTCTGTTTTAGGTTTTGTTGAAGCAAATGGAATAATTGTTAATTCTATTCTTATTGGAAGAGGCGAAGGAAAAGATTCTTTTGGTAGAGTGCACGGAAAAAACGAAGAGAATTTAAAGGCACTTTCTTTTACTTCCGGGGGAAGATTTTTTGATGCTTCTTCCGATTTAACTAATTTTAAGAATGTAATTATTGAAAGTGAAAGAGATATTAACCTTAATGTAGATTTTTATTTAATCATTCTTTCTTTAATTTTATTTTTAGTTTTGTGGTTTTTTAGGAATTTTGGAATTTAACTTTTTCAGACGAATTTTTTCATTTTTTGTTTTTTCCCTTATTTCTTTTTCTTTTTCCAAAAGTTTCTCTAAAAAAGAAATCTTTTCTTTTCTTCTTTCCTCTTCTTTTTTTTCTATTTCTTCTTTTCTTTTTACTTCTTCGAGAAATTCTTTTTTTAGTTTTATTATTTTTTCTTTTGTCGGTTTGCTTTCTTTATAAAAGTAGTCTTCAAGTTTTTTAGTTATGTTAATAAAGGAAGGTTTTTCTCTTTTTTCAAGTTCTTTTATTATTTCTTTCAGAGAAAGTTTTTCACTTATTCCATAATATTTTTTTATTTGACTTTTTATTGCAGAATTTAAAGAGTTCAATAGTTCTTCTGTGGTCTTTCCTTCGATTAAAAGAGGGGATTTTTCTTTTAAATAAAAAACTCTTCTTTTTCTTTTTTGCTTTTTTATTGCTAAATAAGCAAACAATACTCCTAAAAAAAGAAGTATTGCTGCAAAAATATATCTTAATGATAAATCCATTATCTTTTTTTTGTTTTTTGGTTTTTAAAATTTAACTAATTTGGTTTAAAAAAATTATAGATATCTTGGATTTCTGTTGAATTAAGAGTTTTGTTAAAAATTATTACTTCGTCGATTGAACTATTTAAAGTTCTAATTGAATACCCTGCTGAATCCCATGCATCTCCTGCTATTCTTAGGGGCAAAGTGTTATTGAAATTAATAACTTGATTGCTATTAGCAGTAGATTGTAACACACCATTAACGTAAATTAAAAATGTCGTTCCATTTCTAGTCATGACTACATTGTTCCAAGTGTTATTTATTAAATTTATCTCTCTGGCTATGCCTCCGGTCCAACTCCATGTCTGGTTATTGGCGTGGAATATCGCATTTGTTTCAGATAATCTGGATTGTAAAAATCCCCAACTGTTTGCATTGCTTGCTCCACTATTTAAACCTTTTACTAATATTCCTGCATATCCACCTGATGAAGTTCTCATAGGAGTTTTTATCCAAAATGAAACAGAAAAATTAGCTGTTCCAAATCTCAAAGCGCTATTGTCTGCTACCTCTATATAATCGTTTACACCATCAAAAATTCCTGCATTACCATACAACCCAGCGCTTGAATATGCCCCATTAACATATGTGCCATGAAAATTATTCCCGCTCAAATCAAAAGCGGTTGTATTTGTGTCTCCATCGAAAGACCAATAAGCAATAAGTTCATTCTCAAGACTGTAAGAGTTTGCGATTTGAAGTGATTTTGAGGATATTTCGTCTTTAATGTAGAGAAGTTTTTTTTCGAATTTTTCAAGTTTACAATTTTCTAAAATTCTTTTTGAACTTAAAGCGCAAACTTTTTCATTTTTTCCTATTTTTATTGTAGGATACAGTTCTATTTCTTCAACTTTTTTAATTTTACCAACATTTAAATAAAAAATTTCCCCCCCTCCAGAAAAGCTTGAATTTATTTTATAAGAAGTTGATTTTTTTCTATTGTCGATAATATTTATTAGTGCGCCGGAATAGTTTATTTTTTCATCATTTTTTTTAAGAATTTGAAGAGCAATCACTCCTTTATTTTCATCAGAACAAGTAAATCCTGATGAAGACTCTATATAAAGATCCCTCATAGCTATTGAGCAATCTTTTTCTGAAGAAAGATTTTCTCTTATCATAGGAAAAATAAATGTAGCGATTATTCCAATTGCAACTATAGAAATTGAGACAATCAAAACAGTTGAAACTATTTCGTTCACAGCTCTTTTATTCATTTTTTTTTAGAATTATTAGGGCTTTTTATATTTTTGTGTTGGTGCGTTAGTGAGTGTTAAGTAGTATACATTCTTACACTTTTTTATTAATTCTTCTAACCAATCTATCCAAAGGGGCTCTCCCTTGGAAAAGATAATATCAAAAATTTCATCTTCAATTATTTTATCAATTACTTTAAGTTGTTTTTTAGATATCTTAATTACTTTATTTTCCGAACAAAGCCCCTACTCTTTCAAGACCATTTATACTGGGATAAACTAAAGTAACATTATTAATATAACCAGATGCCCCAACTGCACCAAACAACCCAACATAATCACTTTCTTTATCAATTAATAAGTTATTTATATTAAATCCATTTCCATTAAATTTTCCATTAAATCTTTGGCCAGATATATCTATGCCAATCGGTTCAAACCCTGCACCACTATTCCACTCACTAGTTTCAGAACAGTTAATATTTCCGACCAATTGATAATGTGCACTCAAATCATCCCTCATCTCTTGTAATGGAGTACAATTAGTAATATCATATGGGTTAGCTAAACTTCCATTACCTGTTCCAGAAAAAGCAGAAACAAAATTCACGCTAAAAAAAATAAATATTCCTAAAAATAATATTACAAATACCAAACCTTTTTTTCCATGATAATAAAGATATTTAAAAACTTTTTCTTTTTGTTTGCTTTGCATCAAAAGTCAATCTAAATTAGAATAATAATTTTGCTTCCTTAAATTGTGAATTATTATCCTTGCAGTTAGTTGCACAAGTTTAGGAAAAGAATTAAATTTTATTAGTGGTTTATTCTTTCTCTTAAAAGAGAAATGAAAACTTTCTGCGTGACTTCTTTGATGATAAATTTTCAACCTTCCTGAGTATCATAAAATAATTCTAAAAACATTTCTTTCCAGTAAATTTTTCCATTTAAATCAATATTTTTCTTGGAAAAATAAATGGTTTTATTCCCATTCACAAATTTTTCTTGTTAATTCTCTATCGATAAAACCAGCATCTAGTCTTAAACTATCCCTATCAACATTAAAATTAATGCATAAATGCCATCGTTATTTTGGTATGCAGTACAAGGATTTTTTTAGACAGTTCTGTAAAGAAAAAGCAGACAAATTAGACCTTAAAGGATATGTAAGAAACCTAGAAACGGCTTAATAGAGGTGCTAGTAGAAGGAGAAAAAGATAGCATAGAGGAAAATGTATAAAATACTCAAAAAAGGTCTGCCCTACGCTCAAATAAGAGAAATTAAGCCAGAAGAAAAGAAGTGTTTGGAGAATTTAAGGACTTTACAATTTTGAGATTTTAGTTGTTATCCTATAGTTACAACAAACCGAAAGGTTTATATAATCCATTTTTTTGTAGAAAGCATGGCAAAGAATCAACCAAGAGTAGTAAGAATAATAACTGAATTATTGGTTCCACATGAAGAAGGAGAAATAGCATTTGCTTTTCCATCTGTTGGCCAAAATAGTTACATAAAGGTTGGAAGAAGGATTTTAATTGCTTGACAAAAAGTTCCTACAGGAGATTATACTTCTTCTTTATTGCATTCTTCTTATTGTGGTTCTGCAAAATACGAAGTATAATTTTTAATGTTAGACAATTAGCAAAAGGCATATTATCTTTAATTTTTGTAAAGAATAAGAAAATCTATAAAAGGGTATAATGATATCAAGAATATGAAACAAGCATTTCACCAAAAGTATTCGGGAGGGTATACACTATTAGCACATTTAATAATCATATTTTTCACTTTAATTGTTACTCTTACATCTATCCTGACATTCGCATATATTCTGGTTCCTTTACTTAAGGGTTTAACCCCTGCTTTTGCATTTTTGATAATACCACTATTTTGTCTAGTAGTTTATATTTACGCAAATAAAAAAATAAAAAAGGATTATGATTTTGTAGATAAGAAACAGCAATATAAAATGGATGTATTTAGACTAACTTTAGTTTACATTATTGTAACGCATATTTTATTCTTTTTCTTTCTATTAATTCTTTATTTCCCATGGCAAAAGCAAGGGATTAACAATGAACCTCTTAGTTTTAGGGTTCAACCTTATTTGTTTGAAAATGAATTATATCTTTTTTCTGAAGAGAACTTTACAAAAGCCCATCAAATCTATTCAAAATATAATATTTCATTTTCTATTTTAGAGCCAAAAAAATTTAACCAGTCCTCCAATAGGAATCTTACCGAACTAATCTTTAGACAGAATTGTTCCGCAATAGAAGAAGTATTTAATCTTACTGATTATAAAGACGACAAAACAATAAAGTTAATCCTTTTAGAGTCCAATAGTTCAATGGGAGGCATGGCACATATTTGTGGTAAAGGTAATCTTGTTATTGTAAAATTAAATAATTCCATGTCTGGATGGGTTTTGGCACATGAATTGGGTCATGTTTTTTGGGCAGAAAAAGAATGCTGGAAATTTAACTTAATGAAAGAATATTCTAGGGAATGTTGCAGAGCAAATTGGATTACTCATGATTTTATTAGAAATTTGCAACCTGATTTCCTAAATCAGAAGCAAGTTGATATGATTAAGAGTTCTATAAAGACACGATTTACATACTAATGATGTAACACTGGAATAAACTTCTGCATTTGTATCCATAGTTATATTTCATCGAAGA
>OGCI01000817.1_pt1 | contig 31145 bp, 21 predicted proteins | sample 1570021 | NCBI WGS metagenome assembly OGCI01 (sample SAMN06264664, study PRJEB24512) | hot springs metagenome | isolation source: Hot spring water | place: South Africa: Tshipise | collected 2015-06-21 | reverse complement strand
TGGCATAAGCCCGCTGAAGTTGTTCGACCAGGGTTTGACGTAGAGCGTTGGTAAGGCGTATCCGAATGCGCATGAGAAATGTCTCCTTTCGAGCGGCTTTGCTTTACTCGTGAGCATGACATCTTTCGCCCATTTTGTCCAGTTGGGCACAGCCCAAAATCACGGATCTTTATCTGAACTTCTATATCATCGCCTGGAACACGTACTCCGACGATGAGAACGTACTTGCTGTTTATGAAGCGCGAGCCGGTGTAGCAGCCGAAGGGGATCACGCGGCGATGCTCTACCGTCGTACTCAAGATATGCCTGGCTACGGGGCGTTCAACGCAGCCTATCAGGCGGCCGGGTTTCCCAACTACGGAGATGAAGCGATGGCATGGGGCCCTTATGCTTACGACGCCGCCAATATCATCATCGCTGCTATCAGGCGTGCCCAGAGCGCCAACCCGAATGACATTCGCGATGCGATTGCAAGTACGACCAATTACCAGGGAGTAGTGGGCACCTACGAAGGGTTTGATGCCAAGGGAGACGTCATTCCGCAGTGGGCTTGGCTAGAGCGATATTCTAACGGCCAGTGGGTGATACTGCACCCTAGCAAAGTATTCTTGCCCCTCACGCTCAAGAACTTTGGACAGTAAGGTATGGTATTCACAAACTGGAGGGCGGTCTAACAACGTGTGGAGCCGACGCCCACCCTTGCGCTTTAAACTACCCGGTCATGCTCGCGGTGGTGCTGGTGATTCAGGCGGGTCTTGCCAGCGGGGGCGGGTGAGCGCGGCTCACACCAACCGTTAGGCCGTCAAAACCAGAGAATCGCATTACAGGCGGCATTCGACATCGGCACAATGTCCCACTTAAGATGCGGGACACGCCGTGAATGCATGTGTTATAACAGAAAACCACTGGATTCGTGAAAGGAGCCTACAAATGCGTAAGTACTTCGTCCTAATTGCGTTATGTGTTCTGTTCACACTGTCCATTCGCTGAAATGCCTTTGACTTTGCTCAATTCTCGGCCAGTCGGGTGTACACACCTGGCGACAGGCCGAGCAGTTCCAAGATGCGTGTTTGCAGGGCCGATAACGGCGTAACGTGCCGCATGAGTTGCCCGGGTAAGCGGACAATGGTCAGCGTGATGCCGTCAAACGCTTTCAGCAGCCGTTCGGTTGTCGGATTATTGATACCCTTCTTCGGGTTGTTGGCAATCAAGCCGACGAGCAGCTCCTGGTTCTGTTGGAGTTGGCGGCGGACGACAAATTCGAGCAGCGTTAGCAGCCGGACGGCGATGCTGAGCAGGTTGGTCAGGCCGACGATCTGGTCGTCACGCGTGACGAACAGCGGATCGAGGGCTAAAGGTGCGCCTTTCAAGCGATGAAAGTTCCGTTCGATGATCCATTCATCCCGATAAGTCAACACCGCGTCTGCCAACGACAGGCGTGCGGCCGGGGCATTGGTGACATACGCCCGCCAGCCGAGGGTCTCTGCCTGAGCAGCAATGGCATCGGCTTGCCGATTGACCGCCGTGATCTGATAACGCACCGTCACCAGTTCGCGCTGGGGCCGGTCGGGACCCCCGCGCCCGCGGCCGACATACTTCGTTTGCCGCTGCTCTTGCCGCTCAAAGGTATAGGTCAGCAGCCCGGTCACGGCCTCGGCTTGCAGGATGGTGGCGGCGGCATTGACCAGAGCGCTTTCCTCCTGGATCTGGCGTTTGCCGCGGCCCGGTGCGGGTGTCAAGGCCAGCAAGCGGGCAGTGGCCCGCTGCAGACGTTTTTCCAGACCAGCCTGCTGGACTTGCCGGTAGTGTTCCGAACGCACCACCAGGACGCGCTCCGTCCAGGTGTGCTCGCCGTCGGCCAGCGCCGCAGTCACCGTGCGTTCAAACGCATAGCCTTCGGCCAGCAAGCGGCGTTCGCCCGCGTCATCCGCGATGTAGACAGCCTCCAAGGGGTGGTCAGGTGTACCCGCCGCCGCAATCCACTGGGGCAAGTCCTGCCCCGTCTCGCCGGTCAAGGTCAACGGACACAAGTAGTGGTGGTTCAAGTGGGCAATGTGGGCGCGCGTCGCCAGCGCACTCATCTTGCAGTCGCCGACAAACAACAGGCCCAGGCCGTCAATGATCTGCAGCACCCGATCTACCGCCGGCTCATAGAGCGGATCATCGGCCGCATTGCCCGCCACGACTGCGGTGACCAACGGCAAGCCCAGCGGATCCAGCGCCGCCACCATCACTTTGACCTGGCGCAACGTCGGGTCATCCTTGCTGTGCCCAAACTGGAACAGACGATCCGCACCGCCGGCATGGTGCCCCGAAACGGTTGTCGGATCCAGGCGCACCCGCTCCGGTGTCAAGTCATACACCCGCAGGATATTCCGGCCCAGCTCGGTCTCAATCGCGGCCCAAGCCGTCGGCTCACTCAAGCGGCGCAGCAGCAGCGTCAAGCGATCATCGGTGAAGTCCAACTCGGTCAGTTCCGGCAACCCGGTGAGCCGCCGCAGCGTGTCACCGCCCTGGCGCACCCAGGCTTGCACCGACAATTTGCGATGATCCCCCTGCGCCAAGATGTGCGCCAACCAGATCGTCGCCAGCCAGCCCCAACTCAACCCCTGGTGCAGCCCATGCCGCGGCAGATGGCGATCCAGGATCGCCGGCAGATCCAGCCGCTGCATCGTCGCCAACAACAGCGGGAAATCGTCAATACGTTCGGTTGTAATCGTAAGCTCAGTTGTCATACCCTGAGCTTACCAGCTAATTCACGATTACGCTAAAAATTCCAGCGAACAGACTGCAGCTAATTCACGATTACGCTAAAAATTCCAGCGAACAAACTGGTTCATCTCTAATCGAGCTTTAATCAACTTTTTCATAACTCGCGCTATAATACCCTGCGGCCTGTTGTGATCGGCGACGGGCCTTCAGGCATTGTCTTTTTCTCTACGCGAGGGCATCAACGCATGATTGAGGTCAAAAACGTCTCGAAATCGTATGGGCCGGTGCAGGCGCTGCGCGAAGTGTCGCTGACGATCAAGCCTGGCGAGATCGTGGGGCTGTTGGGCCCGAATGGCGCGGGCAAGACGACCCTGATCAAAATCCTCACCGGCTATCTGCAGCCCGACAGCGGCCAGGTGCACGTGGACGGGCTGGACGTTCTGACGCACACGCAGGATGTGCAGAGTCGCATCGGCTATCTGGCCGAAAACGCGCCGCTCTATGCCGAACTGTCGGTGCAAGCCTATCTCAAGATGATGGCCGAGCTGCGCCGCGTGCCCGAAAAAGAGCAGCGCGCGCGCATCTCCGAGGCGGTCTATGCCACGGGCCTGGCCGATCACCTGACCCGCCCCATCGGCCAGCTGAGCAAAGGCTATCGCCAGCGGGTGGGGTTGGCCCAGGCGATCCTGCACAAGCCGAAGCTGCTCATCCTCGACGAACCGACGGTGGGGCTCGACCCGACGCAGATCATCGAAGTGCGCGGGCTGATCCGGCGCCTGGCCCAGTCGAGCACAGTGCTCTTCTCGTCGCACATCCTCTCCGAGGTCGAGGCGCTATGCCAGCGCGCGGTGATCCTGCTCAACGGTCAGGTGAAGGCCGATGCGCGGCTGGCCGATCTCGAGGTGACCGCCGACGCCATCCTGGTGCTGAGCCGGCCGACCGACGGCACGGAGCGGGCATTGCGCACCCTCAGCGGCGTGCGCGGCATCGAACATGGCCGCACGGCCGACGGCTATCCGCTCTATCGCGTGCTGGGCATGGGCGACGTAGACCTCTGTCCGGCCATCTACGACCTCGCCCGCAGTCGCGACTGGCCCGTGCGCGAGCTCCGTCGCGATGTGCGGACTCTGGAGACGGTGTTCAACCAGCTCGCAACTGCGGCGTAAAGCGCCAGAAGGCAGGAGTCAGTTCGCCAAAGGACCATCTATGAAACAAACCCTTTCCATCACCCGCAAAGAACTATCCATCTATTTCGGCTCGCCGATGGCGCTGATCTTCATCGGCGCCTTCCTGGCCGCGACCTTGTTTGCATTTTTCTGGGTAGACACCTTCTTTGCGCGTGGCATCGCCGATGTACGGCCGCTCTTCCGTCGCATGCCCGCGCTGCTGATCTTCCTCGTCGCGGCCCTCACCATGCGCCAGTGGAGCGAAGAGCAGCGCTCCGGCACGCTGGAAGTGCTGCTGACGCTGCCCGTGAACAAGGCCCAGCTGGTGATCGGCAAATTCCTGGCCGTGATGTCGCTCGTGGCGCTGGCGCTGGCGCTCACCTTGCCGCTGCCCATCACCGTCTCGCTGATCGGCAACCTGGACTGGGGGCCAGTGATCGGTGGCTACCTGGCCGCGCTGCTGCTGGCGGCCGCCTATGCTGCCATCGGCCTGTTCATCTCTTCCCGCACCGATAACCAGATCGTATCGCTGATCGCCACGGTGCTGTTGGGCGGCCTCTTCTATCTGGTCGGCGCGAGCGGCGTCACCGACTTCGTGGGCCGTACAGTCGGCGATGTGCTGCGCAGCCTCGGCACCGGCAGCCGCTTCGAGAGCATCGAACGCGGGGTGATTGACCTGCGCGACCTGGCCTATTATCTCTCGCTCACCGGCATCTTCCTGACCCTCAACATCCTCTCAGTGGATGGCAAGCGGTGGAGCCGCGGCGCGGCGACCGCCGGCTATCGCCGCAGCGTAGCGCTCACTTCTGGCCTGGTAATCGCCAACCTGCTGATCGTCAACCTCTGGCTCTATCCGCTCAGCGTCCTGCGGCTGGATCTGACCGCAGGCCGGGAATACAGCCTTTCCCGCACCACGCGCGATCTGCTGGCAGGCCTCCAGGAACCGCTGGCGATCCGCGCCTACGTGAGCGAGAAGACGCACCCGCTGCTGGCGCCCCTCGTCCCGCAGCTCAACGACCTGTTGCGCGAATACGAGATCGCCGGCCGGGGCAAAGTCAACATCGAAGTCGTGGATCCGACCAAAGACCCCGACAAAGAGATCGAGGCCAACCAGACCTACAACATCCAGCCGACGCCCTTCCAGATCGCCGGCCGCTACGAGGCATCGGTGATCAACAGCTACTTCGATGTGCTCGTGCGCTACGGCGACCAGTACACGGTGCTCAGCTTCCGCGATCTGATCGAAGTGCAATCGCGACGTGATGGCCAGCCCGATGTCCGTTTCCGCAACCTGGAGTACGACCTGACGCGGGCGGTCAAGAAGGTCGTGTACGGCTTCCAGAGCATTGACAACGTCTTCGCCTCGCTCAACGGCCCGATCAAGCTGATGCTGATCGTCACGCCCGACACCCTGCCGACCCAGTTCAAAGATGTGCCGGACACCGTGAAGAAGGTCGCCGACGAGCTGCAGGCGAAAGCGGCCGGCAAATTCAGCTTCGAGATGATCAACCCGGACGCGCCGGCCGCGGCCATCACGCGGCAGACGCTGGTGAGCACCTACAAACTGCGGCCGATCTCGGTCTCCCTCTTCTCGTCGCAGTCCTACTACCTGGACATGCTGCTGCAGATCGGCGACAAAACCCAGGTGCTGGCGCCGGAAGGCGAGCTGACCGAAGCGAGCATCCGCACGGCCATCGAGGCGGCGCTCAAGCGTTCCACCACCGGCTTCCTGAAAGTAGTGGGCTGGTACTCACCGCCGACGCGACAGACGCAGAACATCTTCGGACAACTCATCCAGGACATCGAGACTTGGCAACGCGCCCAACAGCAGCTGCGCGGGGACTACACCGTGCGCAGCGTAGACCTGAGCAGCGGCCAGGTGCCGGCCGACGTAGACGTGCTGGTGCTCATCGGCCCGCGCGATCTGGATGACCGGGCGCGCTTCGCCGTGGATCAGTACCTGATGCGCGGTGGCTCGGTGATCGTCGCCGCGGGCAGCTACGCCCTCACCGTAGACATGCTTGGCCAGAACCTGGCGCTGGAGCCGGTGCAGAACGGCCTGGCCGATCTGCTGGACAGCTACGGCATCCGTATCGAGAACGCCCTGGTCATGGATCCGCAAAACGAACCGTTCCCGGTCCAGGTTGACCGCGCCGTGGGCAACACGATCGTGCGCGAGATGCAGGCCATCAACTACCCGTTCTTCGTGGACGTGCGGCCCGACGGCATGGACAAATCCAGCCCGATCGTGAGCCAGCTCGCCGCGGTCACCCTCAATTTCGTCTCGCCGATCACTGTGGACGCGGCCAAAAACAAAGATCGCCAGGTATCAGTGCTGCTGAAGTCGTCGCCCAACTCGTGGCTGCGCACCAACCCCGACATCCAGCCGAACCTCCGGCAATATCCGAACGTCGGCTTCCCGGTAGAAGGGGAGCGCGCCGCGCGGCCGCTGGCGGTCGCCGTGCGCGGCTCTTTCGAGAGCGCATTCAAGGACAAGCCGATCCCGACGGCATCCAGCCAGACTGCGACCAGCGAGCAACAGGGCACGCCCACGCCGACCCCGACGCCGCAAGCAGGCAGCGTGATCGAGTCATCGCCCGATACGGCGCGGCTGGTCGTGATCGGCAGCAGCGATTTCCTGACCGACATCATCTTCCAGATCTCGGCCAGCCTGGCGGGCGATCGCTACCTGAACAGCCTGAAACTCCTCCAGAACGCGGTGGACTGGTCGGTGGAAGACCTGGACCTGCTCGGCATCCGGGCGCGCGGCACCTCGGCGCGCGTGCTCAAGCCGATGGAGGCCGGCGATCAAACCGTTTGGGAAGTATTGAACTACGGCATCGCGCTGGCATCACTGCTCGTGATCGGTGCAGTGTGGGCGGTACGCCGCCACAGCGAACGACCGATGGCGCTGGTGAAGGAGAAGTGACACCGTGACCCGACTCCATCAAATCCTGATCGGCCTGTTGGCCGCGCAACTCATCCTGGTCGGCCTGGTCTTCTTCCTGCCTCAACCGGGACGGGCGGCAGCCACCCCATTGCTCGGCGACACGAAGGCCGAAGACATCACGACATTGACCATCCAGGATGATCGCGGTGTTCGGATCAAGCTGGCGAAAGCCGCGGCGGGCTGGGTGCTGCCCGAGGCCGATGATTTCCCGGCCGACGATGCCAAAATCACACCGGTGACGGTCAAACTGGCCGCGCTCAAGGCGGGCCGTTCGGTGGCGCAAAACGAGGCCAACTTCAAACGGCTCCAGGTGGCCGATGACACCTATCAGCGCAAGATCGAAATCAGCACGGCTGCGGGCGCCTCGTACACCCTCTACCTCGGCTCCAGTGCGGGCGGCCGGGCAACGCATGTCCGTCTGGCCGGCCAGCGCGACGTGTACATCGCCTCAGACCTGGCGCCGTTCGACGTGAACGCGGATGCGGCCTCGTGGATCAACACCATGTACCTGGAGGCCTCATCGGCCGACGCGGTGGCCTTGACGTTGAAGAACGCCAACGGCGAATTCATCTTCGAGAAGAATGCCCAGAGAGAATGGACGATGCAGGGGGTAAGGGCCGACGAGGTCTTCAGCACGAACAACTTCAGCACCGTGCTCACCTACGCCAGCAGCGTCCGCATGACGAAGCCGCTCGGCAAAACCGATCATCCCGCCTACGGCATGGCCCAGCCGAGCGCAGTCGTAACGTTGAAGACAAAAAAGGATGATCAGGAAAAGACCATCACCCTCACCATCGGCGCGCGCGACGCTCAGGACAGCACCTACATCGTCAAATCGTCCGAGTCGCCGTATTATGTGAAGGTGAACGACTACTCGGTGAGCGAGCTGGTGACGCGCGGCCGCGCGAACTTCATCTTGCAGCCGACGCCGACGCCGGGACCGACCGCCACACCGACCCCACGCGCGCCATGACCTGAAATTGTTGCGCCAGGTGCCCATATGGGCACCTGGCGCAACAATCCCGACACAAGACCAGAGATCGGAGATCTGCGGAACGCGCTCACGCGCGGCCCGGCTCGCGAACACCGCGCAGCGCGATGATCGAGATCAGGAACATGACGCCGTAGATGACGAACAACAGCACATAGCCGAGCCCGGGCGACTGGGGCACGAGTGCCGTGAAATGATCGGCGATCGGGCCGCCGATGTACGCGCCGACCGCGCCGGCGCCCGCACCGGCCAGATTGGAGATGCCCAGATAGCGCGCCGCCTCGGCTTTGGGCACCAGGTCGGAGCCCAGCGCCCAGTTGGCGGCATAGAACAAACCGGTGCCGATCCCGATAATCGCCGCGCCCACGAAAATGATGCTCTGGCTGGCCGACAGCAGCGCGATGACCGTGCCGACGAGCGCGACGACCCCGCTGACCGCCACCATACGCTTGCGGCCGACGCGATCGGACAGCCAGCCGCTGGGCAAAGCCGCCAGCAAAATGCACACGCCGACGATCAGCATCATGATGGCAGCCGGGCCGGCCGCCTTTTCCCGCTCCAGCCCCAATCGGCCCTGCAGGAAGTAGACGGCAAAGCCGGACAGATTGATCACCCCCACCAGGAACGCTAACCGGTTGATCACCCACCAGGTGAAAGAAGGATTGGCCGCCGCGACTGCCCGGCCGATGCTCACGCGCACGCTGAACCAGACGCCGACGGCCACCGCAGTGGCCATCGCGGCCAGCCCGGCCAGCCCCACCAAAGCCACCTGAACCGGCACAGATTCGATAGCCGTCAGTGCGACGGCCAGCCCGCGCACCACCGCGCCCAGCCCCAGGATGACCGTAGTGAAGAAGGCAGTCATCAGCAGCAGGCGCAGGAACGGCTGCCAGTTGAGCGACCCCGGCCGGCGGTTCAGCCTGGCATCCGGGATCAGCATGGCCAGGGCCATGCTGAGCGCCAGGGTGGCCATCGTCACCGCCAAGCCTGCCCACAGGTTGCCGGCCGAAATGAGCCGCGCCACCGTGAAGGAAACCAGGATCATCGGCAGCGGCACTTCGAGGATCGCCTTCACACCGGAAAAGCGTCCGCGCTTCTCTTCCGGCACGAGATCGGGGATGATGGCCTGTTGTGCGGCCTGCCCCGCATTGGACGCCACCGACAGCAGCAAGGCAACGCCGAAGAAAAAGGCGAAGCCGCTCATGCCGGCCAGATTGGCCGAGGCACCGATGAGCGCGATGAAGATCAGCGCCGCCAACGTGCCGCCGCAGATGAACGGCCGACGCCGGCCCCAGCGCAGGGTGGTGTGATCCGACAACATGCCCCACAGCGCCTGCGTCAGAAGCGCCACCATCAATACCCAAAGGCGGACGGTACCGAAATAGGTGCCTTTCTGTGCTTCGCCCACGAACTGCTGGACGAGCAGCGGGAACACCAGGCCGTTGGTCTGCGAGAGGGCGGTCAGGCCCAGGAAGTAGATGTTGAATGTGATGTAGTCATACCAGCGGACGGGGCGATCCATGGGGTCTCCTTGTCATGTAAGACGCGGCGGATGAAATCGTGGGTCAATTCGAAAGCCTGGGTCTGTTCGACGCCCAGCAGCAGGGTATGCACCGACTTCTCCAGCCAGTAGGTCTCTTTGGTGGTCGAGCGCACCCTGGCGGCGATCTCGGCAGGCGCACGGGAAGAGACGGTCGTGTCGCGGCGGCCCTGCATCAGCAGAAGCGGCTGGCGAATCTGCGGCAAGCGCCGACGCACGACGCGCTGCAACTTGAGCAGCTGCACCGCGCCGCGCAGCGGATTCACCGGGTAGCCCTGCCACAGCTCGGCGTTGCTGAGCTGGCCCTTCGGCAGATAGGCTTTCCAGAGCGCCAACAGGCGAAGCAGCACCGCCTGCGTCGGCGAGAGGGTCAGCCGCAGAGCCGGCGCGTAGCAGAGCACCGCAGTCACTTCCGGGTGCTCGCTCGCCAGGTAAAGGCTGAGGAGCGCGCCGGTGGACTCGCCGCCGACGATCACGCGCTCGCAGCGCGCCGCGATCTCGCGATAGGCGGTCTCGATAGTGTGCGTCCAGTCGCGCCAGGTGTAACGATTGGCGTCCTCCGGGTAGGTGTTGTGGCCGGGCAAGAGCGGCCCGACGACAGTGTAGCCGTGTTCGGACAGGTAACGCGCCAGGGGTCGCACCTCGGCAGTCGTCGCAGTGTAGCCGTGAATCAGCAGCACCCCGGTGGGACCGCCGGGCCAATAAAAAGAATCCCCATCAAGATGCGGATTATGGATCATGCGTCGTTCCATACCTCTCTCCTCTCATGGCCTGGCGATGGCCGCGAGCACGCGCTTGGGTAACTTGCATATCATCGTGTAAGCCGGATCGTAGATATTGCCCAGATCGTATACCACACATTGCCCCAGGAGCGTGCCGGCCTCGGCGAGATTCAACCCGTAGTCCGCGATCAGCCAGCGCAACATCTCGGTGGTGGCGTGTTGCACCGCCTGATCGAGCGGCCGCGCATTGCCGACGGTAAAAATGTAATCCGCATCCTCTCCGCGCGGCCAGCCGATGGTTTTGCCCTTCAGCACGCGCACGGTGAACTGCACCTCGAACGAGGTCTCGATGCCGGTGCCGACGATCTCGCCATCGCCTTGCATCGCATGACCGTCGCCCAGGGCAAAAAGTGCGCCGGGCACGAAAACGGGAAGATAGACGGTAACGCCGGCCACGAAGCCCCGGTAGTCCATGTTGCCGCCGTGCTCACCGGAGGTCATCGTCGAGATCGCCTGGCCACCGGCCGGCGCGACCCCGAAGCAGCCGAGCAGCGGCGTGAGCGGCAGGCTGAGCGCAGCCAGGCCCGGCGTCGGCTCGGCCAGGGTGGCGGTCTGCCGCTCCCGGTCCAGGCGCCAGAGCACCCGCTGACGTGGTGGCAACTCGGGCACGAAGCCCGGCTCTACGACGTTCGGCGCCACCGGCGTGTAGGTGAAGCCGGTGTCGCGGTTGGGCGCCAAATGGTCGAAGCGGACGGCCAGCGTGTCGCCCGGCGCGGCATCCTCGACGTAAAACGGCCCGGTGAGCGGGTTGGGCCGGCTGCCGACCACGTTGCCGTGCTGATCCATGCCGTGCGCGTCAATGGTTGTGGTGATCACCGTCTCGCCGTTCGGGATACGCAAGACCGGCTCATGCGGCCCAAGCGTGTTGTGGTAACAGATGGGTTGAAAACGGAGCATTCCGGCGTCCTCCTCAAAAGGTCAGGGGAAACAAACTGGCATCCGCAGTCACGCGCCTGCAACCTGAGTATACCGCACTTGCGCCGATGTGACAATGTAACGCGGCGCAGATCGCACGGCCGGCGATGGGCTGCCCGCATTCAGGACCCCATTCACGGGCGGCCACCGTCGGCCAGGCGTTGCCGCTGCGAGTTAACGGAGTTGGATCGGCCCGCGAGGTCTGGTATACTTGGCCTCGACGCATCACCCGCAAAAGGAGGCCAGATCCGATGTGCGATACAATCGTCGCCCTGGGCCGCGCCACGGCCGATGGCGTGACCCTGTTCGGCAAGAACTCCGACCGCAACCCGCGCGAGGCGCATGGCCTGGTGCGCATCCCGGCCGCGCAACACGCCCCAGGGGCCACAGTGAAGTGCACCTACATCGAAATCCCGCAGGTCGAACGCACCTGCGAGGTACTCCTGTCCAAGCCGTTTTGGATCTGGGGCGCCGAGATGGGCGTCAACGAACACGGCGTCGCCATCGGCAACGAAGCCCTCTTCACCAAAGTGCCCCACGAAAAGGAGCCGAGCCTGATCGGCATGGATTTCCTGCGCCTGGCCCTGGAACGCAGCGCGACGGCTCGCCAGGCTGTGGACGTGATCACCGGGCTGCTGGCCGTGTACGGCCAGGCCGGCAACTGCGGCTATGGCGGCAAACTTTTCTATCACAATAGCTTCCTGATCGCCGACCCGCAGGAGGCATGGGTACTGGAGACCGCCGGTCGGCAATGGGCAGCCGAACACGTCGAGGATGTGCGCAGCATCTCCAATCGCATCACCATCGGCGATCATTGGGATCTGGCATCGGCCGATCTGGTCGCCTATGCGGTAGATCGGGGCTGGTGTCGGAGCCGGCGCGATTTTCACTTCGGCCGTTGCTATTCGGACTGGCTCTACACCCGCTTCTCGGATGCAACGCGGCGCCAATGTCGCACGACCGCACTGCTGGAGGCCCGTCGTGGCAAGCTGACGGTCGCCGATCTCATGCAGATCCTGCGCGATCACGGCCCTCACGCCGGCCCGAACTGGACGCCGGCGCGCGGTCTGACCGGCGCGACCGTCTGTGCGCACGCCAGCTTCGGTCCGATCCGCATCTCGCAGACAACCGGCTCGCTGGTCTCGCATCTGGCGGCCGATGTGCAGACCCATTTCGTCACCGCGACGGCGGCGCCCTGCACGGCGCTGTTCAAGCCGGTGTGGCTGGGCGCCGACCTGCCCGAAGCGAGCCTGGAGCCCACCGGCGCCTATGACGAGGCGTGTCTGTTCTGGCGCCATGAGGCACTGCATTGGGAGACGTTGCGCAACTATCCTGCCGGCCTGGCGCTGTACAACGAAGAACGTGCCAGCCTGGAGCAACGTTTCGTGCAGGGCGCGCTGGCGCGACGCCATCAGCCCCTCGCCGAGCGCGCGGCGTACACCGCGGCCTGCTTTGCAGAGGCCGATGCCGCCGAAGCCAGCTGGCGCAAACGCCTGGCCGCGGCCAGGCTGCCCGAACGCCGGTCCTTCTATCATGCCTGGGCCTGGCGGTCGGTCGAACGCGACGTACGCCGGGCCGTCGGATGATGCCGGTGCACCTCTGCCTTTTTTGACAGACATCGCCGATGGTGGTATACTCTGGCCATTGGGTAGAGGGATGGCCGCGGAGGGATGGCCGAGCGGCCTATGGCGGCGGTCTTGAAAACCGTTAGGGCGAAAGCCCTCGGGGGTTCGAATCCCTCTCCCTCCGCCAAATGAATCGCCTGTTTTCGACCCTGGGGAGGTCGCATAGTTTGGTCGAGTGCGCCCGCCTGCTAAGTGGGTAAGGGTGTGTTTAAAGCATCCTTCGCGGGTTCAAATCCCGCCCTCCCCGCCTGGCCCTCTCACCAGGGTCAATCGCATATGTCCCAGTAGCTCAGTGGATTAGAGCGCTTCCCTGCGGAGGAAGAGGCCGAGCGTTCGAATCGCTCCTGGGATACCAGCAAAAAAGCTCCCGGCTCGGGAGCTTTTTTGTTGTTCAAGGCAACAGGCCGCATCTACCCTCCTCATTGTCAGGTACCCCACAGCCCGTTGAGCCGCGATCGGTTTATACTGCACCTGAATCTGGCGAGATCATTACAGGAGAAGAGTGGAATGGACCGGCGTCGGGTGTTCAAATCGGGATGGATCATTTTGCTCGTTCTGGTCGTTGCTGCGTGCGGGCCGGCAGCACAGCCTGTGCCGCCGACGCAGGGAGGAGACGGGACGGCGTCGCCTGCACCGATAACAGCGGTCGCGGCGACCACGCCTCCTGTGGCGGCAATGCCCTCGCCGGCCGCTCAGGCGCCGACCGCGACGCCTCTGCCCGCGGCAACCCGGCCCCCCGAGCCGCTCGCGACCGCGACGTCCACTGTGACATCCCAGCCCCTGCCCCCGACGCCTGCGCCGACCGCGACGCGGCAGACGCGGCAAGCCGGGTCGGCTGTGCCGACGCCTGCTGTGACATCGGCTGCAGCCGAGCTATCGCCCCGCATCGAGACATTCATCTCCGGCCTGGATACCCCCTGGGCGCTTGACTTCGCGGCCGACGGCCGCATCTTCATCAGCGAGCGGCCGGGACGCATCCGCGTGGTGGCCGATGGCAAGCTGCTGCCCGAGCCGTGGATCGTCCTGCCGGTGCGCGAGGTCGGCGAGGCCGGCCTGCTCGGTCTGGCGCTAGACCAGGACTTTCTCCGCAATCGCTTCGTCTACGCGGCCTACACCTACAGCACGGCGACCGGCCTGCGCAACCGGCTCGTGCGCCTGCGCGAAGACCCAACTACCGGCAAAGGCGTCCTGGATGCGATTCTGTTCGACGATGTGCTGGGCAACACCACGCACGACGGCGGCCGCGTCAAGATCGGCCCCGACGGCAAGCTGTACTGGACGATGGGAGACGCGCAGGACACGGCCGCTGCTCAGGACCTCGCATCGCCCGTCGGCAAGATCCTGCGGCTGAATCGGGATGGCACGATGCCGGACGACAACCCGTTTCCCGGCTCGCCAGTCTATTCCTACGGGCATCGCAATGTCCAGGGGCTGGCGTGGCAGCCCGGCACCGGTCGCCTCTATGCCACAGAGCACGGCCCCAGCGGCGGACAGGGGTGCTGTCGAGATGAAGTCAACCTGATCGAGCCGGGCAAAAACTACGGCTGGCCGGTGATCACCGGCGACCAGACGCGTCCGGGGATGGTGTCGCCGGTAATCCACAGCGGCACGAGCGAGACGTGGGCGCCGGCCGGCGCGACCTTCGTGACGGCCGGGCCGTGGCAGGGTTCGCTGCTCTTCACCGGGCTGCGGGGCCAGACGCTGTATCGGCTGACACTTGATCCGGACGATCCGGCCAGGGCCATCGGGCTGGAACGGCTCTTTGTGGGCCAGTTCGGTCGGCTGCGCGATGTGGTCGAGGGGCCGGATGGCGCCCTCTACATTTTGACGAGCAATGGCGACGGTCGCGGCGTCCTGCCGGCCGACGGCGATCGCGTGCTCCGGCTCACCTTCGGCCGGTGACCCGCTGAAGCGGTCGCCTCGGCAAGCATTGCCGGCCCTGAGAATAACCCAAATGTGGCGCAAGATGATATCTTGCGCTACATTTTTCTCTCAGCTCCTTCTCAGCTCCCTCTCAGCTCCCTCACAACTTGCTTTTAACCGAGAGAGACATACTTGAGCGGTTGTATTCGGACATGATCTCCGGCCCGGCCGAGATCATCTCTGTGTGACGGTCGGGCTGCAAGTCGGCAAATCCTCATCATGACGAAACGAATATGGGCGAGGCTCCGCTTCGATCCGTTCCTGATCGTGTGCGGGCTGTTCAGCATCCTGCTGTTCGTACCGCTTCTTCAGCCTGGCCTGCCGCAGGCGCCCGATGCCGTGCTGCATTTCTATCGAGCGGCTGCCTGGCGCTGGGCCTGGGATGACGGTGTGTTGTGGCCGCGCTGGCATACTTTGCTTCATCAGGGCTACGGCTATCCGGTGCTGAATTTCCAGGCCCCTCTGTGGTACGTGCTCACGGCGCTGGCGAGCTATGTGGCGTCTGATTTGAGCGCGGCCATGAAAGCCGTTCTTTTCCTCGCCTGCTTGCTGTATGCGGCGGGGATGTATCTCTGGGCCAGGACGATCCTGGGCCGCTTCGGCGCGATCGTCGCGGCAGCTGCCTACGCGTTCGCCGCTTTCCGCTTCCGCGAGCTCTATTTCCTGGGCGGATATCCGCAGTTCCTGGCCTGGGCGCTCTATCCCATCGTGCTCTACTTCTTCTTGGAGCTCGCCAGACGTCCGACAGCCGGTCGCTTCCTGGGTGCCGTCCTGTCGTTGGCCGGGGTGGTCACCGCGCACAATATCAGCGCCATGTTGTTCGCGCCGGTGGTGGCCGTGTATCTCGTGGCCCTGGCGATCATGTATCGCGGATCGCATGTCTGGAAGAGACTCGGCGCAGCAGTCGTGGCCGCGGCGCTGGTGTCCGCGGTCTTCTGGCTGCCGGCTCTGAGCGAGATGGGAGATACCCGCGTCAGGGTACTGACGTGGGGCTACTTCGATGTCAGCCTGCATTTCGTGCATCCGGCTGACCTGATCGCGGCCACGCCTCCGCTGGATGATCGAGCCGCCAATCCTCCGTTGCCGTTCACGTTCGGCCGCTGGCACCTGCTTCTGGCCGGCGCCGGCGCGCTGACGATCTTCCGCCGCGCCAGGGCCGGCTTCACCACCGGCCATCTCGTCGTCGCACTGGGAATAGTGGGCACATGCGTGTTCATGATGCTGCCGGCCTCGTTGCCGCTCTGGCGCAACGTGCCGTTGATCGGTTTCGCCGAATATCCGTGGCGTTTGTTCGGCGTGGCCTTTCTCGGCTCATCGCTGCTGGCCGGCGCAGCGATGGGGTGGTTTCGCCGCCCGCGCGGCCTGCAGCGGATTGCAGCTGCCGTCGCCATTCTCGGCCTGCTGCTGTCGGTGGCCGTGTATCAGTTTCCTCGGCCTTTTCTGGCTGTCCGCGCCACGGCCGACGATTACCTGGTCTACGAAACGGCTTTTCGGGGCATGGGCACCACCGGCGCCGACGAGTTTCTGAGCCGCTGGACGGAGCAGGCGCCGGATGAAGCGGCCCTGCAACCTGGAGGACAGCGCCGCGCGCTCATCAGCCTTCCGGAGGGCGTGACCGCCACAGTGCGCGATGCCAAAACGCGCGCGCTGGAACTGGCAGTCCGCGCAGAGCAGCCGATCACGATCACGGTGGCGCAGTTCTATTTTGCGGGCTGGGTCGCCTGGGTGGATGGACAGGCGAGCGCGGTGTGGCCGGCCCCTCAATCCGGGCTGATTCAGATGCGCGTGCCGGCTGGCAATCACACGATACGGCTGGAGCACCGCGACACACCGGTTCAGCGGGTCGCCGGTTGGCTCTCGGCCGGCGGCCTGCTCGCCACGGCAGCGCTGCTGTGGCAGATGCGTTCACGACGCCGGCCACCTGGCCCGCCAGGGTAGGATGACCGACTGCCAGAGGAGGAAGAACAAATGCAGTCCCAATTAGCCCATGAAACTGCGGAGGCGCGCGCGGTCTGGCGAGATGCGCTCGTGACGGGCCTTGTACCGGCGATTGCGCTGTTGTTGGGCGTGCTCTGGATCGGCCCGCATACGTCCTGGTTCCGTCGGGCATCGCCCCCGAATCAAGCGCTTCCGGCCACGCGCCAGGTATCAATGCCGCTCAACGACTCGGCAGCGCTAATCGGCTATGACCTCTCCCCGACCCGCGCGCGGCCGGGGCAAGAGGTGCATGTCCGGTTGTACTGGCAGGCGACGCAGCCCCTGACACGAGATTATGCGTCATTCGTGAAACTCGTTGCCGGCGTCGAGGAGGAGGAATGCGCGCGCTCCGACCGCCCGCATCCCGGCAACATCCCCACCACGACGTGGCCGACGACGCGCTACGTGGTGGACGGCCATTACGTGGCGCTGCCGGCCGATATGCCGGCGCTGGCCCTGAAAGTCGTGGTGGGGCTATATCGGCCGGACACGCTGGAATGGTTCGGCGCGACGAGCCTGCCCGAATCGGTGTATGTCGTCCGGCAGGTAAATCTGCGCCAGGCGCAGATGTCCGACGAGTCGGCGGCCCGCTTCGGCGATAGCATTCGCCTGCTGGGCCACCGCGTGGAGAAAACCGGCGACGGCTTGCAGCTCACCCTCTTCTGGCGGGCGACCGCGCGACCAGGGCACGACTACCAGGTCTTCGTCCATGCGCTGGATGCGGCGGGGAATCTGGTGGCCCAGGCCGATGGGCCGCCGGCGCGTGGCTTCTATCCATCTTCGGCCTGGCTGCCGGGCCAGGTGATCGTTGATGCGCGCGCTGTGCCGGGCGCGGCGGAAAGCGTGGTCGCGCTGCGCGTGGGCCTGTACGATCTCGGCACCATGGAGCGCCTGCCGGTCCGTCTGGAGAGCGAGCCGATGACGCCGCGCGATGCCGTCGCAATACCGATCAATCCCTGAAGGCCTTTCGAGTTTCGGCCATGATCGGCTCGGCCTCGATCGCGCGCGTGCGCTTCACCCCAGGCCGGGCGAGCGGTGCCGACTTTCGAAATTGACCAGCCCCATAGCCCAAGGCGTCAGCGCGCCCACGTTTCCTTCAGCACGCGCAAAGCATTGAGGCCCAGGACCTTGGCGATCTCTTCGGCTTTGTAGCCGTGCGCCACCAGCCAGCGGGTCACGTTGGGGAAGACTTCGGCCGGGTTCTCCAGACCTTTGACGTAGGGAACTTCCTCGAACTGCACTTTGCCGCGCGCCGCGCTGATCGAGAGCGCCGCGGCGAAAGCGTGGTGCAGCCCCACATGGTCGCCGAACAGAGTGTCGGGCCCGAACGCGACATGATCTATGCCCACCAGATTGGCGACATACTCGAAGTGCTCCATATACGATTCGATCGAGTGGTGGGGATGCTTCGCGGTCAGCGTGGTGTGCGGCGCGGCCTCGATACCGATCACCCCGCCCTTTTCGGCGCAGGCGCGGATCGCGTCGTCGGTCTTGAGCCGGTTCGTGTTCCATAACGCGCGCGCCGGCATGGGTGATGAAGGTCGGCTTTTCGCTGGCCTCGATGGTGTCCAGCGTGGTCTTGTCGCCGCAGTGCGAGGTATCTATGGTCATGCCGAGCTTGTTCATGCGGCGCACGACCTGACGGCCGAACTGCGTCAGGCCGCCGTCATTGGCCTCGCGCAGGCCAGAGCCCAGGGCGTTGGATTCGGAGTAGGTGATGCCCATGATGCGGATGCCCAGCCCATAGAGCACATCCACCCGGTCGAGTTCGTTTTCGATGGGCGTGGCCGACTCCAGGCACGGGATGAGGGCGATCTTGCCCTCGCGCTTGGCGCGGTACAGGTCGTCCAGCGTTTGGGCAACGAAAACCATGTCCTGATGGACGAAGTCGCTGAAGCGGATGCCGATGTCGTGGATCACATCGGTCCATTTCCAGCCGGCGCGCGATGTGATCATCGCTGTGCCGTCCATGAAGTTCTCGACGACGACGTCCAGGCCGGAAACGCTCAGCCCCTCGTAGCCGGTCCAGTTGCGGCCCAGCCGGTTGTATTCGAAAATCTGGCTCACGTCCTCCGGGGTGACGAAGGTGTGGTCGTGGAGCGAGAAGACGATGTTCTCCTCCAGCAGGCGTTGTACTTCCGCCTCCTGCTCGGGTGTGACCGGATAGATGTAGGGTTCGACGCGGCCGACCTGACGGGCCAGGCGGAAGGGTTTGTAGTCTATCTCTGGTTCGAGGTATTGGAAGGACTGATAACCGTTATACGGTTTGGGTTTCATGCCCGGGCTCCTCAACGTCTACGTGCCAGGCATCTTGCAGAGTGCCTGGCACGTCCCGATCCATCTCACGTGCCGGGCATCTTGCAGAATGCCTGGCACGTCCCGATCCATCTCACGTGCCAGGCATCTTGCAGAGTGCCTGGCACGTCCCCCGATCCATCTCACGTGCCAGGCATCTTGCAGAGTGCCTGGCACGTCCCCCGATCCATCTCACGTGCCAGGCATCTTGCAGAGTGCCTGGCACGGTTGGGGGCCTTCCCAGGACGTTACTTCCCGTCGGACACCCACCACTCATGCACGTTGCGCAGCAGCGCATTGGTCGTGATCATGTGGCTGGCGTTGTTGACGCGCTTGTTGATCGCCACCAGGCGCAGCGGCCAGTAGAGCGGCACGATGGGCATCTCCTCCAGGAATTGCTCCTGAAACTCATCGTAGATCTTCTTGCGTTCCGCTGTGTCGGCCGTGTTGGCACCCTTCTCCAGCAGGTCGTCGAGCACCTTGCTGCTGAACTTGCCGAAGTTGTACTGGCCGCCCGTCTGGTACTGTGAACGCACGTCGGGATCGAGCACGCCGCCCCAGCCGACCAGCCCCAGGTCGAACTCACCCTTGCCGAAGCGAGCCATCATCGTGGGAAAGTCCATCTTCTCGATCTTCACCTTGACTCCTGCAGCGGCCAGGTTCGCCTGGATGATGTCTGCCGAGAGCTCGCGCACGATATTGCCGGTCGGCACCAGGAGCGCATACTCTTTATTCGCATCCCAGTTCGCTTCTTTCAGCAATGCCTTGGCCTTCTCCACATCGTACGGGTACTTGCCCTCGATCTTGGGGTTGTAGTAGCTGGTGACCGGGATGATCGGCCCCTGGCTGACGACGCCCTGCCCCTTGAGCAGCTTGTCCACGATCAGCTGGCGATTGATGGCATAGGCCAGCGCCTGGCGCACCCGTTTATCCGCCCACGCCTTCGTTGGATCGCCGTTGATGATCATGTACTGATAGCCGTTGTCCTGGTAGCTGTAGGCCTTGACGTTCGGCAGGCTCTTCACGCGCTCCCAATCGTCCAGGGGGATGTCGCCGATGCCGCCGCCGGCAGAGATGTCTACCTCGCCCTTTTCCAGCTGCGCCACCATGGTCGCCGGCGTGACGATACTGACGATCAGCTTGTCGAGGCGCGGCTTGCCGCGGTAGTAGTCGTCGTTGCGCACGTACTCAACGAACTGCCCGGTCTCATATTTGACGAACTTGAACGGGCCGGTGCCGACCGTCGGCTTCATCCAAAAGTCGGCCTTGCTGAACTGCTCGGGCGGGACGTCTTTCAGGATGTGCTTGGGGATGATCCACACGCCGGTGCCGATCAGCTCCAGCAGGAAGAGCGGATCAACGGGGTTTTTGGTGATAAACTGGACCGTGCGCTCATCCACGACCTTGACGCCCTCGACGCTATCCACCCCTTCCGGGCGCTTGGACCCTTTCAGGCCTTTGAGGGTCGAGACATTGGCGCCCCGGTTGGTTTCGATCTTGGGATGCGTGATCGCCCAGATGGTGAACTCGACATCGGCCGCCGTGACGGGCGTGCCGTCGTGCCATTTGGCCTTCGGATTCAGATGGAAGGTGAAGGTCGTGTTATCTGCGCTCACCTCCCACTTCTCGGCCAGCCGCGGCACGAAGTTGACCTTCTCATCGAACGTGACCAGAGTGTCGAAGATCAGGCCGACATTGAAGTAGCCATAGCTGGAATCGGTGTTGATCGCGTTGAAGTTGTTGGGGGGACTCCACATCGCGATCATGACCTTGCCGCCCTCTTTGACCGCACCTGCTGCGGGCGCCTGGGTAGCAGCGGGCGCCTGCGTGGCGGTCGGGGCCGGCGTCGGCGCTTGCGGCGCCACGAGCGTCGCCGGCCGCGTGGCGGTGGGCAGAGCGGCCGGCGTGGGCGCCGCCGCACAGCCCGCCATCGTGCTCATCAGCATGACGACAAGCATCAGAGCCGAGACGATTTTGAACCACCGATCAGCCTTCATGTGTTGCTCCTCCTTCTTGAGATGATTTGGTGATACGATCCCTGCACCCAACGCACAGATGGCCACCGCGCTCAACGGCGCAACTGCGGATCGAGCGCGTCGCGCAGGCTATCGCCGATGAAGTTGATGCTCAGCACCGAGATCAGGATCATCAGGCCGGGCGGGATCCACAGCCACGGCTTCGACTCCAGGATCGTCAACGACTGCGCATCGTTGAGCATTTGGCCCCAACTGGCGGTCGGCGGCTGCACGCCCAGGCCGAGAAAACTGAGGGCCGATTCGGAGAGGATGGCGCTCGCCACGCCGAAGGTGGCCGCCACCAACATCGGCCCCATGGCGTTCGGCAAGATATGATGCGTGATGATGCGTCGGCTGGGCGCGCCGATCATGCGCGCCGCCCACACGAAATCGTGCGTGCGCAGCCGTAGCACCTCACCCCGCACGATGCGCGCCACCTGCGGCCAGCCCAGCAGGCCGAGCACCAGCATGATGTTCTGCAGGCCCGGCCCCAACAGGCTCACCAGCACCAGGATCAGCATCAGGGTCGGGAACGACAGCACGATGTCTATGAGCCGCGAGATGACGGTGTCCACCCGGCCGCCGTAAAAGCCCGCCAGCGCGCCCAATACCGTGCCGATCACCATGTAGATGCTCACCGCCACCACGCCGACCGACAGCGAGACCCGGCCACCGTGAATCAACCGGCTCAACACGTCGCGGCCGATGCGGTCCGTGCCCAGGGGATGCGCCGGCGTAGGCGCTTCATCGAACACCAGCGGATCAATGAACGCAGGATCATAGGGCGCGATGACATCGGCTGCCACTGCGACGACCACGATCAGCAGCAGGACAATGCTGGACACGACGGCCAGGCGGTGGCGAATAAATCGCCGCCAGATGAGCACCCGCATCGGAACAGCCGGATGGCGCTGGACATCGGCCAGCAACGTTTCGTCCGGTGTGTTTTTTCCGCCCTGCCCGGAGATTCGTTCGTAGAATGTCACACCCAACTTCCCCCTTTGGCCGTGATCGGCCCCCTAGCCGCCTTCCGTGTACCGGATGCGCGGATCAACCACGCCGTACAACACGTCGGCCAGCAGGTTGCCGGTGATCACCATGATGGCCGCCAGCAGATTGATCCCCATGATGGTCGGATAATCGCGCTGCGTGATCGCCTCGACGGCCAGGCGACCCATCCCCGGCCAGTTGAAGATCTGCTCGGTGATGATGGCGCCGCCGAGCAAGAAGGGGAACTGCAGGCCGGCCAGCGTGATCACGGGGATCAGGGCATTGCGCAGTGCATGGCGGAACAGCACGACGCGCTCGCGCAGGCCTTTGGCGCGCGCCGCCCGGATGTAGTCCTGGTGGATCACGTCCAACATGCTGGAGCGGGTGTAGCGCATTACCGCGCCGGTGTTCTGCAGGCTCAACACCATCACCGGCAGGATCAGATGCGACAGCCGATCAGACAACGAGAAGGCCGCGCCGATCGTGTGCGTTCCGCCGGTCGGGAACAGGTCCAGCTTGAGCGCAAAGAAGTAGATCAACAGCAGGCCGAAAAAGAACGAGGGGACCGACACGCCCAGAAACGAGAAGACCGTCGCGATATAGTCCCATACCGAATACTGACGCACGGCTGCCAGGACGCCGATCGGGATGGCAACCATGTAGGAGAAGAGAAGCGACATGAAGGCGAGCGTCAGGGTGGCGCCCAAGCGCTCGCCGATGCGCTCGGTCACCGGCCGGCGATTGTAGAACGAGTAGCCGAGGTTGCCCTGAACCAGCTGGCCCAGCCACCGGCCATACTGAACGATCACCGGCTGGTCGAGGCCGAGCGCCTGTCGTTTCAGCGCGATGTCCTGCGGGCTCAAGCCGGGGTCCACGAGCATGTCCACGGCATCGCCGGGCGCCAGGGTCATGATGAAATAGGCGATCACCGTGACGCCGAACAGCACCGGGATCGAGATGAGCAGGCGGCGCAGGATGTATTTGGTCATGATTGGTCGGCCAGATTGAGCAGGAAAGCGGCGATGGACTTCTCGCACATGCGAATGCCGTCCACCGTCGCGTATTCATCCGGGCTGTGCTGGCGGCCGCCCTGCCCCAGGCCGCCCATGACGACCGGAATCCCGAGCGTTTCGGTGAACAGATAGAATGGCGCCGATCCGGCCAGGTGCGGCCAGATCTCCGGCTCGAAGCCGAGATCCCGATAGGCCTTCAGCATGGCCTGCGCGGCCGGGTTGGCCGACAGGCCGGCCTTGCCGGGCGGATAGCCATCGTGCACCACCACCTCGATCTTGTCGGCATAGCCGTGGCGGGCCAAGTGGTCCTTGACCAGTTGGAGCATTCGTTCGGGCCGCATGTTGGGCACCATGCGGATGTCAATCTTGGCTCGCGCCTCGTGCGGCAGCAGGGTCTTCGTGCCTTCGCCCGTGTAGCCGGAGATGATGCCGTCAATGTTGAGCTGCGGCTGATACAGATACTTGCGCAGCAACGGCACCCCGGTCAGGTCATATTTGAAGCGCCGCGCGTCGTCGCGAATCAGCTCGGTTTCGGGGGTGAAGGTCGTGATCAGACGCTCCAGCAGCGCCTCATCTTCGGCGCTGGGCGGCACGATGTCGTCGTAGAAGCCGTCAATCAGCACATGCTTCTGGTCGGGTGTGAGCATGCTTGCCAGGGCATGCACCAACACCCAGGTGGGACTATGCAGCCAGACGGCGTTGGAGCCGTGGATACCGCGCGAGGTGGGGCCGCCCCAATCGCCGCCGCGCGCGATCAGCTCCAGAAAGAGGATCCCTTTGACGCCCAGGTACATGATGACCTTGCCGGTAAGATCCTGGGAAAAATGCGCAAAAAAGGCGTAATCGGCCTTCAGGCGCTCTCGATTCTGGGCCACGAAATCCGGCAGATGACGGCTGCCCAATTCCTCTTCGCCCTCGATCATGAACTTCAGGTTCACGGGATAGGGCTGGCCCACGGCGCGGAAGGCCTGCAACGTGTTGAAGAAGCTGGCCAGTGGCCCTTTCTGGTTGGCAACGCCCCGGTTCACCAGGCACAGGCCCAGGTTCGACATCTCCAGCAGATGGCCGCCGAAGGGATCGGGCACGCTCCACTTTTCGCCGGCCACCGGCTGTACGTCGTACATGCCGTAGACCAGCAACGTCTTCGCGGCGCCGACATTGATCTCGCCGTACACCACCGGCCAGCCGGCCGTCGGGACGATCTCGGCCGAGCCGCCCGCCTCCGCGATCAGGCCGGCGACCATGGCCGCCGTCTCGGCCATACCCACGCCCTCACCGCTGATCGAGGGCTGGCGCACCAGGGTGCGCACACGTTCCAGGTGATCATCGAAATGATCGTCAATGTAGCGATAAATGTGCTCCAGAGAAGACATGGTCTCTCCTCAGAGTAAGGATGAATAACCGAGCGACAGCAGCGGCGCTGGAGGGAACTACGACAGTCAACAGAGTCAACCGACCCATGGAGGACGACAAGCAGGTGTGTATTGTAATGAGTTTCGCAACCCTGTCCAGCGCAATCCCCTGATGAGCAAGCCCCAACAGCACACGGAGCAGACGGCGGCGCTGGTCATACTGGCCTTCACCATCGGCTTCTTCATCGGTGAGCCGATCCGCGATGAACTCTGTCGTAGCGATCAATGGAAAGCTAGCCAAGTTAAACCTGGCGCCCAGCGAACCGGAGGCCGCGGCCGTGTTGGTACAGGCCGACATCTACGACAAGTTGCCAAACTGGCCGCTGCATCGGGCCGATCTTCGGCTTGACCTGGTAGCACAGCAAACGCGACTGCAGAGCTGGAATCTGGCACCAGCGCGCGCAGATAGTTTACGGTTCGACACGCCATTCGACAGCATCGTCGCCCGCGACCAATGGCAGGCGAGCTCCGCTGCCCGGCAGGTAAAGCCCGACTCGCAGCCTCATGCCGGGATGCACGGATGCCGCCAGCTTATGGTGGTCGGGCACTAGGGGACCAACCGGCCAGCGGGATAGCACGTAGCGGCCGTCTCCCGGCGCAGCGTCATGTTGAGCGACGATCTTCCCTGTCTCATCCAGCAAATGGACGAAGACCGTATAATCTTGCGTCTGCGGTCGATCTGCCTGCCAGAGCAGTGTGACCTCGATGCTGCCTTCTGTCTCACTCAGTCGCCAGCCGACCAGCCGGACGCCGCCGCGGAACACGGCGGCGCGGTAGGTCTGTGCTGTGGGGGGCGCTTCGACGCGAACGCGGGCGATCTCATGCCAGTGAGCGACGCCTCCATCTCCGGCCAAACCGATGCACAACACATGTTCGCCCTCCGGCAGATCGGTCGGAAGAGGTACGCGGTGCTGCGTGTGCCACACGCCTGCCGGCAAGGTCGGCAGCGCGGCTCGCCACACCTCGCGGTCGTCCAATGCAAAACGTACGATCTGCGCATCCTGGCGCGCGGCCGCCTCCCAGCCCAGCCCAACATCAAGCCACAGTCCCGCCGCGACCGTCGCCATGGGCGCATTGACGGCGATTAATGTCAGGCCGGCGCCCAACTCGATCGGCACAGGCAACGGTTCGGCGGCGCGATACATCTCGGCCAGCGGCAGCGGCGGGCCGACCTGGATTTCGCCCAGCATGATCGTGTCCTGGGGCTGGCCTTCGGGCCCGGCCACGGTCAACCGCATGCCGGTATCGGCCCGATAAACGATCAACGCCAGCCGATAGATCCCGGGCGGCGCGCCCGCCGCGGCGATGAGCGTGTGCCAGGTCGTTACCACATCCCCGGCCCCCCAGTCCTGGCTATAGCGCGACCGGCTGTCTAGCAGGAACGAGTCGGCCTGGCCGAACACATAGCCGGCCGTGTCGCGCAACACCAGCGAGATCCGGAGCGGTCCGATGTCGGATCGCTCGACTGACCAACGCAGCGCGACCGCGCCCCGGCCAGCCGAAGTCAGATGAACACCGCCAGCCGCCTGACTCGGCGCAACGCCCCAGCCGATCAGCCGTAACGCGGGACCGACACCGTCACGGAACACGGTCGCGGCAGGCCGATCGGCGACGGGCAGCACTGGCCGCCCCTCTACAACCGACAGAGAATACACCTCGGTGTAGTAGCCCCGGCCATCCTCCACGGCGACCCGCTGCCCGACCTGATTGAGCAGAAGCGACGCCAGTTCGCCGGGATCGGCCAACACGTCGTCGCCGCTGGTGAAGCGCACGATGCGCACCGTACGAGGCCGACGTCGAGCCAGGAAGTCGGCCAGGCGCACGGCCGCGTCGGATTGTGACGAAAAGAAGTAGTGGACGGCCTGCGCCTGGCGCACCAGGAAGTCCAACGTATACTTATCGCTCGCGGCCTTCCAGCGCGCGCTCAGGGGTACGATGAAGGCCGTCTCGTTTGTTGCCCGATTGATCTCATTCGCGATGGCGCGATCGCTACCCTGGAACGCCTCGAACGCGGTGGGGCTGTCAGCCCAGCGGCCGAAGTAGTCGTGGGCCGTTATGCCAGCCTCGCCGATGATCAGGAGCGCGGCCAATCCACCCCACGCGACCGTCAGAACGTTACGGCTACGCTGCGTCAACCTGTCAGATAACGCCTGCCACAGGGTGATCACCGTCACAGCCGGGAAAAAGTATGTGATGGGCAGCGCGCCGATGGTACGTAGCATGTGACGGGGAGTCGTCACAGCCAAGATGGACGGCAAGAGCATTACGAAGAACCATACCAGCGCCACCGCGCACGCTGTATCGCGCATGGCGCGAACGCTTCGAGCTCCCGCGGATGGCTTTAGGGAGCGCTCGCGGGCGGCAACGGCGCTCGCGATGACCGATACTGCCAGGCGCGTCGCGCGGCCAGCGCAGATCAACAGACCGCTCCAGAAGAGCACGGCCAGCCAGGGCGAAAGGAGCGACCGGCCAGGGATGTTATGCCGCGGCTCGTCGTCGCCCGGCCCCCCGAACATCCCCAGATTGCTGGCCACGTGCTGCACCCAGAGCGCCATACGCAGGTCGGTTGGGGCTTCGCTATCCATTCCGGTGACTAGTCGGGCGCGCCGGACGAAATCGGCCGGGTGCGCTGCAAAGTAGCCCAACAACGGCGCCATCACCAACAGGCAGGTGCAGGCCAGGATCAGGATCTCGCGACGTCGCCTGCGGAGGAGCGTCCGGCCTTCCCTCGTCAGCGCGATCAGCGCGGCGGCGAGCAAGATCAGCAGGTAGACGAAGCGTCCCGCCAGGTAAGTGTAGAAGCAAAGTCCGAGCAGCGCGCCGGCACCGATCGCGCGACCGGTACCGCCGAGGCGGAGTACCCGCCACGTGCAGGCGAATGCCAGCGTCATCACCAGCGGCAGTGTATTGGCGCGGAACGAGATGCGATTGATGCTGATCGCCCAATAGCTGCCGGCGACCAATCCAGCTGCCAGCAGTGCAGCCCATGCAGCCTTGCGGCGGCCCATATCCTGCAGCAATTCATATGCGAGGAAGAAGACGGCCGGCACGGTCGCCACACCGACCAAGGCCGCGGGAAGGCGCACGGCCAGCGGTTCACGGCCCAGTAGCGCCACGAAGGGCACAATCAGATAGTTCAGTAACGGCTCTTTGCCCAGGGAGCGCGCGAAGAAGATGGTCGGCCGGCCAGCGAGCACATCGAGTGCATCCAGCCCGTTGCCGGCCTCGTCGAGATAGAGGCCCGGCGGCACATCGGCCAGCCTATAAAAGCGCAGGCTGGCCGCCAGGCCCATAACCAGGAGCAATAGTAGGGCAATGGCCCATCGTTCGGATCGGCTATCGGTCATGGCGTACAACGCTGTCCCTGGCGCGGCCCGGTCAGACACCATCACAGCGACACGACAAGCTGCAGGTTACGTGATACACTGACCATTTGCTGCCGCTACCTGGCCGAACTTAAGTCCGAAGCTCTGGCGCAGGGTGTTGACAACGCGACGGTGAGATAGTAGACTGTGGACAGTCTACCATAGATGTGTTGCTCCACAAAAAGGATATACGCCATGCAATCTGCCAAGGAACTGTACGATTTTGCCAGGCAATACCTGCCGGGAGGCGTGTGCGCGTCGGCCCGCAGCAATCCGGCTATCGGCCGGCCGTTTTACGTGTCGCGAGGCGACGGGCCATACGTCTACGACCTGGAGGGCCGTCGCTATATAGATATGTGCATATCGCACGGCGCATCCCTGCTGGGCCACAACCATCCCGCGATTCGGGCGGCGGTGGCGCAGGCCCTGGAGATCGGGATCATCTGCGCATACGAGACCGCACATCACGCGGCCCTGGCCCACCGGCTGTCCGAGCTGGTGCCGTGCGCGGAGATGGCGCGCTTCGCCGGTTCGGGCACCGAGACGGTCATGCACGGCTTGCGGCTTGCCCGCGCGGCAACCGGCCGCGAACGGATCATCAAGTTCGAAGGCCACTTCCACGGCTACTCCGACCATCTTTACTACAGCTCGGCACCGCCGCTCGACCAGGCCGGGCCGGCCGACAGCCCGCGGCCCTATGCGCAATCCGCAGGCATGCCGGCCGCACTGGCCGACCTGATCACGATCGTGCCGTTCAATGATCCCGACGCGCTGGAGGCGGCCTTCACACGGCACGGTCACGAGGTCGCCACGCTGATCCTGGAGCCGATCAACTACGATTCGGGATGCATCCTGCCGCAGCCCGGTTTCATCGAGCTTTGCCGCACGCTCTGCGATCGCTACGGCGCGCTCCTCTTCTTCGACGAAGTGCTGACCGCGTTCCGGGTCGGCCTGGCCGGCGCGCAGGGAACCCTCGGCGTCGTCCCCGATCTGGCCGTCCTCGGCAAGGCGTTCGGCGGCGGCATGCCCATCAGCGCGTTGGTGGGCAAACGCCAAATCATGGCACATCTGCGGCCCGCCGGTGCCAGCGAGCACAGCGGCACCTACCTGGCGCATCTGACCGCCGTGCTGGCGGCGCGCGCTGCGCTCGATGAGTACGCGCGGCCCGGCTTCTACGAGCGGCTGGCAGAATTGAGCCGACGCTTCTATGCCGGCTTCGAGGAGATCATCCGGCGCAGCGGCGTGCCCTGCCGCCTGCAATATGCCGGCCCTCGCTTCGGCCTCTACTTCGGCGTGACGGAGCCGGTGTGGAACTACCGGCAGGCCGCCGCTCAAAACCAGGCCATGCTGCTGACCTTCATCGCCGGCTGCATCCGCCGCGAGGTCTACTTCCACGTGTCGGCCCATCACGGCTTCTCTGCAGCGCACACCGAGGCCGATCTCGACCAGGCACTGGAAGCCATTGCGGGCGCCATGTCGGATGTGCGCAGCCGATTCATGGCACCCACGGCTTCGTGATCGGTGCGCTATTCCGGTTTGACATACCGTTCGACGCTGCTATAATAAGTAATCACTCACTCATTATCGCACGACGGCAAGGCCACGACCTGGGCTTGGGATCGGGAATGTCAATCATGTCACACGAGGAAAGCCAGCCCGCGCGTCGCCGGCCGGCCCAACGGCCAGCCGAGATCCTCGCCGCAGCCGAACGCGTCTTCAACCGTTGCGGCTACGACCGGGCCACCACGCGCGAAATCGCGGCCGAGGCGGGCGTCTCGGAGGGCACGCTCTACAACTACTTCCCCAGCAAACGCGCCATCCTGCTCGCCCTGATTGACAGCACCGCCGAGAGCTGGCGCCAGGATATCGAATGCATTCACGCTTCCACCCTGGAGGATGCCATCGCCCAGCTCATCGCGGCCCGGCTGCGCTTCGCCCAGGAACACCCTCTCACCATCCTCACGCTGCAACAGGCCGTGCTCGACCCCGAAATAGGCCGCCATCTGGATGCCATGGTGACGCGCGGCCAGGACGACTTGATGGCGCGCTTTCGCGCGCTCTCTGCCAGCGGCGCACTGCGACCGATTGATCCCTTCGTGGCCGAAGAGGCCCTGGGCAGCATGATCATGGGTCTTACCATCGGCATCGAACTGGCTGCGGTCGGCTGGCATCGCCAGCCGCTCTCCCCCGAAGAGATCGCCCATGCCCTCGCCGACGTCCTCATGAACGGGCTGCGGGCCAGACCAGAAGAGAAAGGAACCAGCCATGAGTCGTGACATCACGCCTGCCGACTTTCCCGAAATCCGCTGGCGTGGCAGCTGGATCTGGGTGGAGCCGCCGCCGGCCGGCCGTTTTCGCCCCGGACGAGAAGCCGAGCCGAAGCGGCCAGAGGCGCGTGGGTTCTTCCGCAAAACTTTCCATCTCGCACGCGTGCCCGAGCGTGCGCCGGCCCGCATCACTGCCGATTCGCGCTATCTCCTGTTCGTCAACGGCCAGGAGGTCTATCGCGGCCCGATCCGCAGTCAGCCCCGCCGTCTCACCTACGATTTCTTCGACCTGACGCCCTATCTCCGGCCAGGCGAAAACACGCTCGCCGTGTACGTCGTCTACTACGGCACAGCCCGCTCCTTCTGGCAGCCTGCGGTCGCCGGCGGCGCCCTCGGCCGCAACGGGATGCTGGTCTTCGAGGCGAACCTCGGCCCCCAGGCCTTTGAAGTTTCGGGAACCTCAAAAACCTCGCCATCCGAAGATGTCTGGCTGGTCAGCGACGCCAGCTGGAAAGCCCTGAAAAGCGATGCCTGGAGCGAGGACTGGAAGAAGGCCGAAGAACTGCCGCCCATGTTCGGCGACGCGATCCCGACCGAGGTCGTGGATGCGCGATGGCTGCCGTTCGGCTGGGAGCAGCCCGACTTCGACGACAGCGCGTGGGGTAACGCCTATCTGGTCTCGCCCGCGCATCCCGGCAGCGGCGGCCGTGCCACGCCCCCGGCCGATCCCTATGGTCCGCTCTACCCGCGGCCGATCGGCAAGCTGGGCGGCGACCTGCGCCTGCCCGTGACCGTGCGCGGCGAATATCTAGCCGGCACGGTGGACACGAGCATCGGCGACCCCATGCTGCGCTTGCAGACGGTCATCCCGATCGCAGGGGCGGCGGCCATTGTCTCTGGCCTGGCGCCGCGAGAGCGCTGGCCGCGCATCATCGCGACGATCACCGACCCCAAACGCCTGATCGTGCAGACCTGGACATGGGGCGGCGACGCCGGGCCGGTCGAAAGCGGGCCATTTGGCTGGAGTTTTACGCCGATCTGGGACGTCCACAACCAGATCATCATGGCCGAGCCATTCATGCAATACGTGGTGCACGACGCCATCGCGCTCGCCGGGCAAGCCGCCCGCCTGCCCGACCTGTATCGGCGCTGGAGCCAGTTCCTGACGGGCGGCTACGACACCATCGGCGAGTGCTGGGGCTGGGGC
>OGCI01000814.1_pt1 | contig 31231 bp, 28 predicted proteins | sample 1570021 | NCBI WGS metagenome assembly OGCI01 (sample SAMN06264664, study PRJEB24512) | hot springs metagenome | isolation source: Hot spring water | place: South Africa: Tshipise | collected 2015-06-21 | reverse complement strand
ATCGTTTAAAAACGTTCCACCATTTTTGTAGTTGTCTTGTTGTGTAGCCAACGTCCAATTATATGCCCAGCGGGATACGCCTGCACACTGAAATAACTTTGTTCTTTGCTTATTGTTCGGCAAAAGCATGACCTTATAAGTTTTTATCATCTTTTACCAACTCCTGAATCATTTTCTTGGCTTTATTGGCTCTTTTTCCTTGCAATTTACAGCTGAACACTGTGATTATTTGAATTAAATCTTCAACTAATTCTTGCTCCTCTGTTTTTTCGGTGCTGTCTATTACCTCAATGGCAGTTCTGTATTTTTTACAAATACTTTCTATTTCTTAACGTTTGCTCTGTTTTCCCTATCAGCTTGGCAAATTTCCCTATGCTGTAATACTTCATAACCTCTCATCGTTTCCCACATGTTTACTATTATTATAAAACAAACCGTAGGACAAAATATAGACTAAACGAAAGAAAAAAAGAACTGGAAATTCCCAGCTCACAACGGAAATAATAGTTTACAAGCAAACAAAAGCAAAATGGCTCCGCCTAACGCCTCGCTATATGTACCTAGCCAGCGTTGAAAGCGGCGTCCAAGAAGCAGCCCCATCCACGTTAACATCATGCTCGTCAATCCAAACGCCATGACCGCTAATGCCATTTCTACTCCGTAAATCCCTAAACTCAACCCGACAGAAAAGCTATCGAGGCTGACGCTAAATGCAAAGACAAACAAACCGATACCGACCGGTCTCAGCCAATGTTCTTGTTCATGACGAAAGGACGCGATGACCATTTGTATACCGAGAATAAACAATAGCCCCCCACCAATGTATGTCGCCATATGTCCAAGCTGAACAGATAACAGCCGCCCGATTCCCATGCCAATTAAAGGCATAATAATATGAAAACAACCGACCGTTAATCCAACATAGGCAACTTGTTTCAGACGAAGCCGAAGCAGCCCCATGCCAAGGCTGACAGAAAATGCATCCATCCCTAATGCAAATGCCATCATCGCTAATGTCACGATTTCTCCAACCATACGAATGCCTCCTTAGGACGTGCCCTCACGTTAACATATGCACACCCTAAGGAGTTTAGACATCATTTTTCCATCATTTGTTGATAACCAGCTGCTTTTAACAATCGATTCATAATAGCGACCCCGATCCCTTCGTCCGGAAACGCCTCGCTATAAATCATATCCACATGTGTTTCATCAAACGTTCGTAACGCATCATAAAGCTGTTTCGCAACCGTTCGTAAATCGCTTCGTTGTCCACAGGCGATAACGACATCAGCTTCATACACGTCGCGCCGCTCTTCCGTCGTCAACACTCCTACAGTGAATCCACTCGCTCGTTTTTCATTCACGACTTGTTGTAAAAATGACGGTGAGCCGTACACAACGACGAGCGGAGCTTTCGGGGCGTAATGTGTATATTTCATTCCCGGAGATTTCGGCACAGCCTCTTTTTCCACAAGTGCGCGGTCGATATCCACAGCCCCGATCACCCGTTCAATCTCTTCTTTTGTCACACCGCCCGGCCGTAAAATTGTCGGGATATTTGACGTGCAGTCTATGACCGTTGACTCAACTCCAACACCTGTCGCTCCCCCATCGACAACAGCTGCAATCCGTCCATCTAAGTCATCGAGCACATGTTTCGCCGTCGTCGGACTTGGTCTTCCTGAACGATTCGCACTCGGTGCGGCAATAGGCAAACCGCTTGCTTGGATCAGAGCGAGCGCAATCGGATGGTTCGGCATGCGCACGGCTACCGTGTTCAAACCAGCCGTAACACTCGGGGAGACAGCATCTTTTTTCGGCAAAACGAGCGTGAGCGGACCCGGCCAAAAATGATCCATTAACGTATATGCGACAGACGGAATGTCGCAAGCAATATCATGCAGCTGTTCCTTTGTCGCAATGTGGACAATAAGTGGATTATCGCTCGGTCTTCCTTTTGCGATAAATATATTTTCCACAGCAGCTGTGGACATCGCATTCGCTCCTAGACCATATACGGTTTCTGTCGGAAAAGCGACAAGCTCGCCTCGCTTGAAATACGAAGCAGCCTCTATGATCTGTGGATAAGTGCTTAAATCATCCACATTTTTATCCACAAAAAACACACGTGTCTTCAACTTTTTCACCTCATAAACATTCAAGTTGTTCGTTTTTTTATCCGATTTTATCCTTGTTCAACAGCTATTTCTTCAATTGAGTATAAAAAATTGTCACAACATACACAATGATTGTCCACAAATTGTGAATAAGTTTCTCCTTTTTGTTGATAAGTTTGTGGATATGTTTATTGCATCAGCTTTTTCCATACTTCCGCAACGAAAAATTTCACTTCTACTTCCTGTTCATCGTCAACAACGAGCGGAGTTGCGTCTGTTTTTACAGCTTCTTCTTGTTGTTCATTTCGTTTTTCCACAGAACGAACAGCTTCACCTGTGGAAAAGTCGAGGAAACAAAGCGGCGGAAATAAAACGCACCACCAATTCGCTCCTTCACCTTTGCCGAGCGTAATTAATACCGCATCGTACTCCCCTGCAGGATATATGTACGATCCATATATTTTTGTCGGGAACGACACGCGTCCGAACGTTACTGTATACGATTGGTCGCTCTTCTTTTCGCGAACAATGCGCGCGACAGTTTGTTCAATTTCCGGTATATGTTCGGCGATTACTCGTTTTGCTTCTTCAAATGACGTTAAATCGCTCACCCATGTCGTAATTTGATCGTTTACCGCATCGCGAACGGCACGTTTTAACGCTTGATCAGCTGGTGCATCGCTGTTCGCTAAAATGCGCAGCCGTACCGCTTCATTTGGAATGACGACATCCCCTTGCGCTTCCGTTTGTTGTCCATATATCGTCACAATTGCACCAATCATCACCATTGTTATATATATCATCATAACGTATTTGTTCATCGTTTACCTCCCCTTTCTTGTTATGCATTGTAACCAGAGAAGGGGATTTATAAACTATGAAAATGAAAAAATATAAAAAAGCTTCCGATGTTACTCGGAAGCGAGATCGGCGATGACGATGCGCTCCTTGCCGTTTATATCACACATCACATCCACACGCGCAGAGGGAAATGCATGTTGCAACATCGCTTGAACAGCTTGTCCCTGCCCATGACCGATTTCGAACGCAATAAGCGCTTGATCGGAAACGACGTGGGGAAGTTGCTCCGCCAAACGGCGGTAAAACAACAAACCATCTTCGCCACCGACAAGTGCGCGGAGCGGTTCTTTTTGTACGACAGGCGATAGCGTCGGAATTTCGTGCGATGGAATGTATGGCGGATTAGAAACGACAACATCAACTTGTACGCCACGCTCGATGATCGGCTTAAGTAAGTCCCCTTCGAGCCAATGCACGTGAGCGCCAAGCTTTTCGGCATTTTGTTTAGCCACTTCGAGCGATCGGACGGCAATATCAATGCCATACACTTGCCATGTTGGCCGCTCTAACGCTAATGTAATGGCAATCGCCCCGCTCCCTGTTCCGACGTCAACTAGGCGAAGGGGCTGCTCGGTCGTACGCGCAAGCACATGGGAAACGAGCTCTTCCGTTTCTGGACGCGGAATGAGTACGTGCTCGTTTACGATAAACGTTCGTCCATAAAACTGTTCATATCCGATTAAATATTGAATCGGTATATGTTCAAGCGCATGTTTTTTTACGTCAGCCATAAATGTTTGCTTGTTCATTTCATCGATTGGTTCACGCAACGAAGCAAATAATTGCGCGCGCGTCATGTGCAAATGGTGGCGCAGCAACCATTCTGCAGCCGTCTCTTCTTTGCCGTGCTCTCGGAAAAAAGAAGAAGCCCATTGAAGGACTTCATATATTTTACTGCTCATTGTTCGCTTGCTCCAATTTTTTCGATTGATCGTCTAAAATGAGCGCATCAATAATTTCATCTAGCTTTCCTTCTAACACTTGATCAAGCTTTTGAATCGTCAAGCCGATGCGATGATCGGTCACGCGGTTTTGCGGGAAGTTGTATGTGCGAATGCGCTCGGAGCGATCTCCTGTTCCGACGGCTTGTTTGCGCGTTTGGTCATACTCTGCACGCGCTTCTTGTTGATATTTATCGTAAATGCGCGCACGCAATACTTTCATCGCTTTTTCTTTATTTTTAATTTGCGACTTTTCGTCTTGACACGAAACGACAATGCCTGTTGGAATGTGTGTTAAACGAACCGCTGACATCGTCGTGTTGACGCTCTGTCCGCCTGGACCGCTCGAAGCAAACGTATCGACACGAATATCTTTTTCGTTAATTTCAATTTCGATTTCTTCCATCTCCGGCAAGCATGCCACCGTCGCCGTTGACGTATGGATACGACCGCCCGATTCCGTCTCCGGTACGCGCTGAACGCGATGGGCACCATTTTCGAACTTCAGCTTCGAATATGCCCCTTTTCCTTGAATCATAAAAATAATTTCTTTATACCCACCAAGTCCTGTCGGATGTGCCTCAATGACTTCTGTTTTCCATCCTTGCGACTCGGCATAGCGCGTATACATGCGATATAAATCGCCTGCAAAGAGCGCTGCTTCCTCTCCACCTGCCGCTCCGCGAATTTCCATAATAACGTTTTTATCATCGTTCGGGTCTTTCGGAAGCAACAATACTTTTAGCTTTTCAACAAGCTGCTCTTCACGCTCTTCTAGTTCGCTAATTTCTTCTTTCACCATTTCGCGCATATCTGGATCGAGCTTTTCTTCAAGCATCGCTTTCGCATCCGCAAGCTGCTCACGCACCGTTTTATATTCACGATACGTTTGGACAGTCTCCGCTAAATCGGATTGCTCTTTTGAATAATCGCGCAACTTTTTCGGATCATTTAACACATCTGGATCCATTAATAGTTCATTTAATTTTTCATAACGGGCTTCTACCGCCTGTAAACGATCGAACATTTTTCTCACCTCGACTTTTCATTATATCATAAACGATCATACGAAAAAACTCGCCCTTATGGACGAGTCGCCGTCTCTGTACATGTTTTATTTTTCGCTGGATGATCAGGTACTTCATGATGATGGCGGCAACGTGGTTCGTACGATTCGCTCGCACCGATTAAAATGACAGGATCATAATAAGATGCAGGACGTCCGTTAATGAGCCGCTGCGTGCGCGATGCTGGGGAACCGCAGACAGTACAGACAGCTTGTAGCTTTGTTACCGATTCGGCGATGGACATTAACGTTGGAACGGGACCGAACGGCTCACCGCGAAAGTCTTGGTCCAATCCAGCTACAATGACGCGATATCCTTCATCAGCAAGCTGTTGCACGACGTCAATGACATGCTCATCAAAAAATTGCACTTCATCAATTGCCACAACGTCCGTATGCGCAGTAATATGCTTGCGAATGTCTAATGCACATGACACCGGAATGGCAATAACAGACGTTCCATTATGGGAAACGACTGCTTCTTCGCTATATCGATTATCAATCGCTGGCTTAAACACTTTCACTTCTTGCTTCGCAAACTGCGCTCGGCGTACACGACGAATGAGCTCTTCCGATTTTCCAGAAAACATGCTGCCGCAAATGACTTCAAGCCAGCCGGATTGCTTCATAACATACATGAGGGCGTCCCCTTTCTTTCAAGCTTTCACGAAAAAAACAGGCAAGTGAAAAATGTTCGCTTGCCTGTTTTCATGACATACGGATTACTTAAGGCCGTATTTTTTGTTAAATTTATCAACACGTCCTGCAGCAGAAGCGAATTTTTGACGTCCTGTGTAGAATGGATGGCACGCTGAGCAAATTTCTACGCGCACTTCGTCTTTAACAGAACCGCTCTCAAACTCGTTTCCACACGCACATTTAACCATCACTTTTTTATAGTTTGGATGGATTCCTGCTTTCATCTCATTTCATCTCCTTCCGCCCTGAATCTTTTCGAAACAGAGTTTATATGCAATGAAAAACACACATGATAAAATTATAACAACCGTCCCGATGTTTTGCAACTATCCATTTATAACCGTTTTAAATTTCCGTTTGCTTTCCACTCTTCATCTAACATCGCAAAAAACTCGTCGTTCGTTTTCGTTTGCTTTAAACGTTGAATAAAACGTTCAATAAAGTCTGGCGTGTCCGACATCGTCTTGCGAATCGCCCATAATTTTTCTAAATGTTCCCTCGGAATTAATAACTCTTCTTTTCGCGTGCCAGAACGACGAATGTCGATGGCAGGGAAAATACGTTTTTCCGCTAGTGATCGGTCGAGATGAAGCTCCATGTTTCCTGTTCCTTTAAATTCTTCGTAAATGACGTCATCCATGCGCGAACCTGTGTCGACAAGGGCGGTAGCTAAAATCGTTAAACTGCCCCCTTCTTCAATGTTGCGCGCCGCCCCGAAAAATCGCTTCGGACGATGGAATGCCGCTGGATCAATTCCTCCTGACAGCGTACGTCCGCTTGGCGGAATGACTAAGTTGTACGCCCTCGCTAACCGCGTAATGCTGTCCATTAAAATGACGACGTCACGCTTATGTTCGACAAGACGCATCGCCCGTTCGAGCACAAGCTCCGCTACTTTAATATGATTTTCTGGCACTTCATCAAACGTGGAGCTGACGACATCGGCTGATACAGAACGTTCAATGTCCGTCACTTCCTCTGGGCGTTCATCAATGAGCAAGACAATCAGTTCAACATCAGGGTGATTCGTTGTGATGCTGTTGGCGATTTCTTTTAATAACATCGTTTTTCCTGCTTTTGGCGGTGCGACAATTAAGCCGCGCTGACCGAATCCGATCGGAGCAATCAAGTCGATGAGGCGGGTAGATAGCTTGTCCGGTGTCGTTTCCAGCTTCATTTGACGGCTTGGGTAAAGCGGTGTGAGCGCTGGGAAATGGACGCGTTCTTTCGCGATTTCTGGGTCTTCACCGTTTACAGCCTCGACGTGCAATAAGCCGAAATATCGTTCGTTTTCTTTTGGCGGCCGCACTTTTCCTGAAACTTTATCACCGTTGCGCAAATCAAAACGACGAATTTGCGATGCGGAAATATAAATATCTTCCGAACTCGGGGAATAGTTAATCGGACGCAAAAAGCCGAATCCTTCTGATTGAATAATTTCAAGCACGCCTTCCATGAAAAAGAGGCCGTCTTGCTCGGCGCGCGCTTTTAAAATCGCAAAAATTAATTCTTTTTTTGTCAGTTTGCTGTAATATGAAATTTTGTATTGGCGAGCTAACTCATATAGCTCTTTAATTGTCATATTTTCTAGCGTTGCAATTGTTAAATCTCCTAGCTCCATACTTACACCACTCTTTTATTTATTTTGATGAATTCCTCTTTGGATGGAAACAGCGAAGATGAAAAGATGATGAGAAGAGACGTAACACGACTATTTTACCCTTTTTTCATATTTTCAATCAATAGAAAAAGAGCGAGAGCGCAAAAAGTTCGCGCATCTCGCGATCACTTCATAACAAGGTTCGGCTTTTTCTTTAAGCTATGGCGTCCTTCAATGAAACGAACAGTTCCCGATTTTGCTCGCATGACAATCGAATGTGTCTCTCCATACGCCCCTTTAAATTGCACGCCGCGAAGCAACTCCCCGTCAGTCACCCCCGTTGCCGCAAAAATGGCGTCATCCCCTTTGACGAGATCTTCCATGCGCAACACACGGTTAACATCTAAGCCCATTTTCTTGCATCGTTCTACTTCAGCATCGTTTTGCGGCAACAGTTTTCCTTGTATTTCTCCTCCGAGACATTTGAGCGCAACAGCCGCTAATACCCCTTCTGGAGCGCCGCCTGAACCGAACAAAATGTCCACCCCTGTATGATCGAACGCTGTATTGATCGCCGCCGCAACATCACCGTCATTAATGAGCTTAATGCGCGCACCTGCTTCGCGCAACTCAGCAATGATGCGCTCATGGCGCGGACGGTTCAAAACGATCGCCACTACGTCTTCCACATCTTTATTTTTTGCTTTAGCAACAGCTTTTAAGTTATCAATAATGGGAGCGTTAATGTCAATCATGCCGACCGCTTCTGGCCCGACAGCAATTTTGTCCATATACATATCTGGTGCATGAAGCAAGTTGCCGTGATCCGCTACTGCTACAACCGCTAATGCATTCCAACCACCAGAAGCGACGATGTTCGTTCCTTCAAGCGGATCGACCGCCACATCAACACGTGGACCATAACCGTTACCGAGCTTCTCGCCAATATACAGCATTGGCGCTTCATCCATTTCCCCTTCGCCGATAACGACCGTTCCTTTCATCGGAACGGTGTCAAATACGTCGCGCATCGCAGAGGTAGCAGCTTCATCTGCTTCGTCTTTTTTGCCACGCCCCATCCAACGCGCCGCAGCTAACGCCGCTGCTTCTGTTACACGGACAAGCTCCATTGATAAACTTCTTTCCATCGTTTCTCCCTCTCCCCTTTGATGCATTATGTGTTCTTCAGTTGCTCAATTTCTTGTTCAGTCATTTGTTCGCGCCAAACGGTTGCGCCCAAGTTGGCAAGTTTGTCAACTAGGTTGCTATAGCCGCGATCAATATGTTCCAATCCTGTAATTTCTGTAATCCCTTCAGCCATTAATCCAGCAACGACAAGCGCTGCTCCTGCGCGCAAATCGGTCGCACGCACTTTTGCCCCTTGCAGCCGCGATGGCCCTGTAATAATCGCTGAACGCCCTTCGACTTTCACATTGGCGTTCATGCGCCGCAATTCATCAATATGTTTGAAACGTGCACTATAAATCGTGTCGGTGACGATGCTCGTCCCAGACGCTTTCGTTAATAGTGAAGTGAATGGCTGTTGTAAGTCGGTCGGAAAGCCAGGATAAACGAGCGTTTTAACATCGACCGCGCGAAGATGATCTTTCGTCGCTACAAGAACTTGGTCATCGCTCGTTTCCACAACGACACCCATCTCGCGCATTTTCGCAATGATAGCTTCTAGGTGCTGCGGGATGACGTTGTCAATGACGACTTCTTTTCCCATGGCTGCACCGATAATCATATACGTCCCCGCTTCAATGCGATCTGGAATAATGGAATGGCGGCAACCGTGTAGCTGCTCAACACCATCAATGCGAATGACATCCGTTCCTGCTCCTTTAATGCGCGCACCCATATTTGTTAACAGCGTCGCTACATCAATAATCTCCGGTTCTTTTGCCGCATTTTCAATAATCGTTCTTCCTTTTGCTAAGACGGCAGCTAACATGATGTTAATCGTCGCACCAACGCTGACGACGTCTAAGTAAATGCGCGCACCTCGAAGCTCCTCAGCTCGTAAATAAATCGCACCTTGTTCGTTTGTCACCTTCGCCCCGAGTGCCTCGAATCCTTTAATGTGTTGGTCGATCGGACGCGGACCGAGATGACACCCACCCGGAAGACCGATGACCGCTTTTTTGAAACGTCCGAGCATCGCACCCATTAAGTAATATGATGCGCGTAACTTTTTGACTTTTCCGTTTGGTAAAGGCATAGAAACGATATGAGACGGGTCAATGACGACTTCATTTTCATCAAAATGAAACGTACCCCCAATTTCTTCAATCAACTGTCCTAGCACATGAACGTCTGAAATGTTCGGCAATCCTTCAATGACTACGGGGGAATTCGCCAAAATAGCGGCTGGAATGAGAGCGACGGCACTGTTTTTCGCCCCGCTAATGCGCACGGAACCTTGAAGGAGATCACCGCCGACGATTTTTAACTTTTCCATATTTGTCTCCCTTCTCGCAAAGCAAGTACTAGAACGCGACGGAAAACTGCTCATTTATTATTTTTGATTTGCTTTATGCCAGTCTGCTAAAAACTTTTCGATGCCTTGATCTGTCAGTGGATGCTTAAACAATTGCATTAACACGTTGTAAGGAACTGTCGCGATGTGCGCCCCTTTTAATGCCGCTTCTGTCACATGTTGTGGATGACGGATAGATGCGGCGATAATTTCCGTTTCAATATCGTGAATCGCAAAAATGTTTGCGATCGTTTCAATTAAATCTAAGCCATTATGACCGATATCATCGAGGCGTCCTAAAAATGGAGAGACGTACGTTGCACCAGCGCGCGCCGCTAACAACGCTTGATTTGCGCTAAAGATGAGCGTGACGTTCGTTTTAATTCCTTTTTCACTAAACACTTTTACTGCTTTTAGTCCCTCTGGCGTCATTGGCACTTTAATTGTAATATTTGGAGCAATTTTCGCTAACTCTTCTCCTTCTGCAATCATTCCTCCTGCATCTGTTGCAATCACCTCAGCGCTAACGGAGCCTGAAACGAGAGAAGTAATTTCACGAAGGCGATCGTGGAATGATACGTTTTCTTTGGCAACGAGGCTCGGATTGGTCGTTACCCCCGCTAAAATGCCAAGTTCGTGAGCGTGGCGAATTTCGTCAATGTTCGCTGTGTCAATAAAAAATTTCATAATTTTCAACCTCCTAAACGCTTTCAAAATGGAATGAAACAAAACCGCCCGCTTCAGCAAGGCTGAAACGGCGCGGCTTGTATTACAACGCTTTGCCGGAAGAACCGAACTCGCGCATTTTGCCAATCACTGTTTCTTTAATCGCATCGCGACCAGGGCCAAGGAATTTACGAGGATCGTACACTTTTTCGTCTTTCGCTAACACTTCGCGCACTACTTTTGTAAACGCCATTTGATTTTCTGTATTGACGTTAATTTTTGATGTACCTAAAGAAATAGCGCGTTGAATTTGCTCTGTTGGAATGCCTGTTCCACCATGCAATACGAGCGGCACACCTGTACGATCACGAATTTCTTCCATTTCTTTAAATCCTAACTTCGGCTCACCTTTGTATGGGCCGTGCACAGAGCCGAGCGCAGGTGCTAAACAGTCAATGCCTGTACGCTTCACAAGCTCTTCGCACTCATCTGGATTTGCATAAATGATTCCTTCTGCAACAACGTCATCTTCTTGTCCGCCGACTGTTCCGAGTTCAGCCTCAACAGACACCCCGCGCGCATGAGCGTACTCTACTACTTTTGATGTAATGTCAACGTTTTCTTCAAATGGGTGATGGGATGCGTCAATCATAACGGACGTAAATCCAGCATCGATCGCTGCTTTACATTTTTCAAAGCTCGAACCGTGGTCAAGGTGAATGGCGACAGGAACAGTAATGTTCATGTCTTCCATTAATCCTTTCACCATGTTTACAATCGTCTTAAAGCCGCCCATATAGCGAGCTGCTCCTTCAGACACACCAAGAATGACAGGAGATTTCTCTTCTTCTGCCGCCGCTAAAATAGCTTGCGTCCATTCTAAGTTGTTAATATTGAATTGACCGACCGCATACTTACCCGCCAATGCTTGCTTAAGCATTTCCGTCATTGAAACTAAAGGCATCGTTAAATCCTCCTTAAATGTAGCCATTGTTCACTATCCGAAAGCGCCTTTCACATGTACAATGACCAAAATACGACAAATTTATACAAGACGGTCTCGAATAGTATGTACATTATAAGAATAACAAACTTTGTTTCCATCCATCAACATTATTCACCGAAACGAACAAAACTTTGTGAAAAAAGTTCAAAAAGCTGTCAATGGTTAACCAATATATTTTTTCACTGCATCACGCATATCATCAATGTCAAAAGGTTTCGCAAAATGTGTCAACGCACCGAGCTTTTTCGTTTCATGAATCATATCGAGTTCTCCGTAGGCCGTCATCACGATGACTTTCACATGTTCGTTCATCTGTTTCATTCTCTTTAAAATTTCTACCCCATCCATCCCCGGAATTTTCATATCTAACAGCACTAAATCGGGAGAATGTTTCGCAAATATATCGAGCGCCTGAATGCCGTTCGCCGCTTGGTACGTTTCGTATCCTTCTTTTTGAAACACTTCATTTAGTAAAATACGAATGCCAAACTGGTCGTCCACAATTAAAATCTTCCCCGCCATACTCAACACCTCTATTTTCTCTTTATATCATACCCCTATTTTTATTATCGTATCATTATTTCGAAATTTTTACCATTTATCCTGCTTACCGTTCGAATTTTGATCATTTTTTTATTTTTTAATATAATGAACAACAAACGAGTAGTCGCATGAAAAGGAGATTAGTCATGTTAAAAATATTATGCACACAACTTGCAGGGGTGTTTCAACGAATAAGTGCCCAAGAAGAACAACAGTTTGAAGATGCGGCACGGCTGCTTGCGCAAGCGATGATTAGCGAAGGAACGATTTTCATTTACGGGATTGGTGAAATGGAAGCGGTCGTTGTTGAAGCGTTGCATGGGGCTGAACGATTCCCAAACGTCAAACGGTTCAATATGGACGACGTAACAACTGCGGATCGCGTGCTTATCATCTCCCGCTTTTGCACAGATGAAGAGGCAATTCGCCTCGCAAAACAACTGCGCGAACAAAACATATGGACAATCGGCATGTCATCTATTGTAGGAGAAACGACGACATCGCTTGTCGACCACGTCGATGTGCATATTGATTTATGCTTAAAACAGCCGCTCGTTCCAATAGAAGACGGGACACGTATCGGTTTCCCTTCCGCTCTTGCCGCTTTGTTTGCTTACCATAGCTTAATGCTTATGACAAAAGATATTGTTGCAGAATATGAATAAAAAGGATGTCTAGCTAGACATCCTTTTCTTATTTTTCCAGCGATGCGCGAATAAATTCGCGGAAAAGAGGTTGTGGACGTGTCGGGCGAGATGTAAATTCCGGATGAAATTGCGCCGCAACAAACCACGGATGATCTTTTAACTCAATAATTTCTACAAGACGGCCATCTGGGCTTGTACCTGAAAACACAAAGCCGTTCTCTTCCATCATCGTACGATATTCGTTATTAAATTCATAACGATGACGATGGCGCTCATAAATGACTTCATCTTGATACGCCTCATACGCTTTCGTTCCTTCTACAAGCTTGCACGGATATAAGCCGAGGCGAAGCGTTCCGCCTAAATCTTCAATATCTTTTTGTTCCGGCAATAAATCGATAATCGGATGCGGCGTATTCGGATCAATTTCTGCCGAGTGAGCGCCTTTTAAACCGACGACATGGCGGGCAAACTCAACGGATGCTAGCTGCATGCCTAAACAAATGCCAAGGAACGGAATGCGCTGTTCGCGAGCGTAGCGAATCGCTTCAATTTTTCCTTCGATGCCGCGATCGCCAAATCCGCCTGGAACGAGAATACCGTTTACTCCTTGCAGCAATTGCGCCACGTTGTCCCGATCAACATGTTCGGAGTTAATCCAACGAATATCGACATCCGTATCAAACGCATATCCCGCATGACGTAACGCTTCCACGACAGAGATGTAAGCATCTTGAAGCTCGACGTATTTTCCGACGAGGGCAATCGTTGTTTTGTTTGATAAGTTGCGCACTTTTTCAACGAGCGCGATCCATTCTGTCATATCCGCTTCGTTGCAGTTTAGTTTTAAATGTTCGCAAACGATTTGGTCTAACTTTTGTTCTTGAAGCATAAGCGGGACAGCGTATAACGTGTCAGCGTCACGCGCTTCAATGACCGCTTTCGGATCGATGTCGCAAAATAGGGCGATTTTATCTTTCATATCTTGGGACATCGGCATTTCTGTGCGCACGACGATCACGTTTGGTTGAATGCCTAGGCTGCGCAATTCTTTGACGCTATGTTGCGTCGGTTTCGTCTTCATCTCACCTGCCGCCTTAATGTACGGGACAAGCGTACAATGAATGTACATCACGTTTTCGCGGCCAACGTCGCTTTTGATTTGACGAATCGCTTCTAAAAACGGAAGAGATTCAATGTCACCAACTGTCCCTCCGATTTCTGTAATAACGACGTCCGCATTCGTTTCGCGACCTGCGCGAAAGACGCGCTCTTTAATTTCATTCGTAATGTGCGGAATGACTTGTACCGTACCGCCTAAATAATCACCGCGACGTTCTTTTTTCAATACAGTGGAGTAAATTTTTCCCGTCGTTACGTTGCTGTATTTGTTCAAGTTAATGTCGATAAAGCGCTCGTAATGTCCTAAATCTAAGTCTGTTTCTGCGCCATCATCTGTGACGAATACTTCTCCGTGTTGATACGGACTCATCGTCCCCGGGTCAACGTTAATGTATGGATCAAATTTTTGAATCGTCACTTTTAAGCCGCGATTTTTTAGCAATCGGCCAAGTGATGCAGCCGTAATTCCTTTCCCAAGCGATGATACAACGCCACCTGTTACGAAAATATATTTGGTCATGAAACCTTCCCCCTCAACTCATTTGGAATAGTTACAGTGTGTGCGACTTCGGGGAAAAATAAAAACGCTCCACTTACAAATTAGTAAGGGAGCGAACGTATCTCTATGAAAAGAGCCCAAACAGAATTCTACATATATCGATGTAAAAAGTCAAGGTTATAATTCCTCATCTTCTTCTAACTCAAGCTCTTCATCGACGACATCTAATTCTTCGTCAATCGGAGCATCGTCTAAATCTAGTTCTTCATCTAATAAATCGTCGATCACTTCTTCATCTTCGTCTAAAGCAAATTCATCGTCAAGCAATTCCTCGTCCTCTAACAATTCTTCATCTAAATCGTCGTATACGAGTTCATCTTCATCCATTAGCTCATCGAAATCATCAAAGTCATCGGCCGCTTTTTTCTTCTTCTTGACGCGTTCCACAGGTACCGCTTCGTCTTCTGTTTGATCGTATGGATACCATGCGCGCAAGCCCCAAGCTGTTTCCCCGATACAAATAAACCGTCCATCGACGTTTAAATCTGTATAAAACTGCGCCAAGCGCGGGCGCACTTCACTTTCGGATAACCCTTTTATCGCGACGAGTTGTTCGACCATTTCTTGAAATGATACCGTCTGCTTTTTCTCACACAATAGCAAATACGCAAGTTCGACGAAAGACATCTCTCGCAATTGTTCTTGAGAGTATTGCTCCAAACTCACTTTCCGCACTCCCTTTCTCCAACGTATGAAAACATCAAAAATCCATACCATTCATTATAAACAAATTCATTTACTTTATGCTAGAGCGTTGTCCAAAAAAAATGTCGGGACATTCCCCGACATTACATATTGCGGCGATATTGTCCACCGACTTCGTACAGCGCTTTCGTAATTTGTCCTAAGCTTGCTACTTTTACTGTTTCCATCAGCTCAGCAAAAATATTTCCGCCGCTTACTGCTACATGTTTTAATCGTGCAAGCGCCTCTTCGACTTCCCCTCTATGCTCTTCGTGGAATTTACGCAAGTTTTCAAGTTGCAACTGTTTTTCTTCGTATGATGCGCGAGCAAGCTGCAAGCTCTCAATTTCTTCTTCGACAGCAGCATTCGGATTTAAATACGTGTTTACTCCGATAATCGGGAGTTCCCCACTATGTTTTTTCATCTCATAATACATTGACTCGTCTTGAATTTTGCCGCGCTGATATTGCATCTCCATCGCTCCGAGCACGCCGCCACGCTCATCGAGACGTTCGAACTCTTTTAGCACTGCCTCCTCAACTAAGTCGGTTAACTCCTCAATAATGAATGAACCTTGCAGCGGGTTTTCATTTTTCGTCAACCCGTGCTCTTTTGTAATAATGAGCTGAATCGCCATCGCGCGACGAACAGATTCTTCCGTCGGTGTAGTAATTGCCTCATCATAAGCGTTCGTATGGAGCGAGTTGCAATTGTCATGAAGCGCCATAAGCGCTTGTAACGTCGTGCGAATGTCGTTAAAGTCGATTTCTTGGGCATGTAGTGAACGACCCGACGTTTGTACGTGATATTTCAATTTTTGGCTCCGTTCATTTGCTCCGTATTTTTCGCGCATCGCTACCGCCCAAATGCGCCGTGCGACCCGGCCGATTACGGTATATTCGGGATCGAGACCGTTGCTGAAGAAAAATGATAAGTTTGGTGCAAAATCATCAATGTGCATACCTCGGCTTAAATAGTATTCCACGTACGTAAAGCCGTTAGCGAGCGTAAATGCCAATTGCGTAATCGGGTTCGCTCCCGCCTCGGCAATATGATAACCTGAGATCGAAACAGAATAGTAGTTGCGCACGCGGTTGTCAATGAAATATTGTTGAATGTCCCCCATCATGCGCAAAGCGAATTCCGTCGAGAAAATACACGTATTTTGCCCTTGGTCTTCTTTTAAAATATCAGCTTGCACCGTTCCGCGCACCGTTTGTAGCGTCCATGCTTTCACTTGCTCGTATTCTTCTTTTGTCAGCTTTCGCCCAAGCTCTGCTTCTTTCTTTTCTACTTGTTGATCGATCGCTGTGTTCATAAACATCGCTAAAATGATTGGCGCCGGACCGTTGATCGTCATCGATACGGACGTGAGCGGATCGCACAAATCAAAACCTTTGTATAGCTTTTTCATATCATCTAACGTACAAACGCTTACACCGCTCTCACCAATTTTCCCAAAAATGTCCGGGCGTTCGTTCGGATCCTCGCCATATAGCGTTACAGAATCAAACGCTGTGCTCAGCCGTTTCGCGTGATCATCTTTACATAAGTAATGGAAACGTCGGTTCGTCCGCTCTGGCGTCCCTTCCCCTGCAAATTGCCGCTTCGGATCTTCTCCTTGCCGTTTAAACGGAAATACGCCTGCTGTAAACGGAAACGCGCCCGGAACGTTTTCTTTATAAATCCATCGTAAAATTTCTCCGTAATCTTTAAATTTCGGGAGCGCCACTTTCGGAATATACAACCCGGCTAAACTTTTTGTCGTTAGTGGGGTGACGATTTCTTTATCCCGCACTTTCGTCACAAACTCTTTTGCGGCATATTTCTTTTTCACGTCTTCCCATGATGCTAATAGCTTTCTTGACTCTGGCGTTAACTTTTCCTCATATGTCCGCTTCGCCTCTTGTAAAGCTAACAACGCTTGTTCATCATGGCGCTCGTTCATCGCTTCGATTGCACCTTCAAGCTGGAATATGCGGCGAGCAATCTCACATTGTTCATTGACACGTTTATGATATTGTCTAATCGTATCCGCAATTTCACGCAAATAATGGCGACGCTCATTCGGAATGATGACGTTTTGTTTTTCGACATGATCGACTTTTTGTAACGTCGTTGTCCAATTCGTTCCCATTCGTTCGTTAATTAAATCAATTAATGCGACAAACAACGTATTCGTTCCAGGATCGTTAAATTGGCTAGCGATCGTACCGAACACCGGCATGTCGCTCACATCGCGATCAAACAATTGATGGCTGCGCTGATATTGCTTTTGCACTTGACGCTTCGCATCTTCTGACCCTTTGCGCTCAAATTTATTAATGACGATGAGATCGGCATAGTCGATCATATCGATTTTTTCAAGTTGCGATGGTGCGCCAAATTCACTCGTCATAACATACATCGCAATGTCGCAAATATCTTTAATCGCCGCATCACCTTGCCCGATCCCGCTCGTCTCGACGATTACTAAATCAAAGCCTGCCGCTTTGACGACTTCAATTGCATCTTGAATCGCGAGCGATAATTCCGAACGGGAACTGCGCGTCGCTAAACTGCGCATATATACGCGCGGTGAGGAAATCGCATTCATACGAATGCGGTCGCCAAGCAACGCACCGCCCGTTTTTTGTTTTGTCGGGTCAACGGACAAAATAGCTACTTTTTTGTCTGGAATTTCGTTTAAAAAGCGGCGTACAAGCTCATCGGTAAGCGAGCTTTTCCCAGCACCACCTGTTCCCGTAATACCGATTACCGGGACGCGTTTTGCCATCGCCTTCACTCGTTGTAAAGCAACTTCTGTCGCAGCGGCTACTTCACTATGATCGTTTACGCGATTTTCACACACGGTAATGAGTCGCGCCACCGCTTGAACATCCCCGCTTGCTAATCGCTCGACTTCATCGGTAATTTCCCTGACGGTCGGAAAATCACATTGCTCCATCATGATATTAATCATTCCTTGCAATCCGTAACGCCGACCATCTTCAGGCGAGAAAATACGTGCGATCCCATATTCGTGCAATTCTTTTATTTCCCTTGGAATAATAACGCCACCGCCGCCGCCGTAAATGCGAATATGTGAAGCGCCGCGCTGTTGCAATAAGTCGTACATATATTTAAAAAACTCCATATGTCCACCTTGATAAGAAGACACCGCGATCCCTTGTACATCTTCTTGAATGGCAGCGTTCACAATTTCTTCGACGGAACGATTATGGCCGAGGTGAATGACCTCTGCTCCGCTCGCTTGTAAAATGCGGCGCATAATGTTAATTGCCGCATCGTGCCCATCAAACAAGCTAGACGCTGTTACAAAGCGAACGTGATGTTTTGGACGATAAATGTGCGCCATCTTTCTCCCATCCCCTTTCGCTACCGCTTTATAATGCCGTCAAGCAATAGCTTCGTTTGCAACTCAATATATTCATCGAGCGTATACATTTTTTTTAACGCCCAACGACGGAACCCCCACATTTGACCGAGAACGAAAATGTTATGTGCAAATAATTGAATTTCCTGCTCTGTCAACGAAAATACCCCATTGTCGACACAGCGTCGCAAAATGTGCTCAAACATCGCAACCATTTGCAATTCTTTATTCAGCACGTACGGAAGCGATTCTTTGCCGAGCGCTTTCGCCTCTTGATACATGACGAGCACTTCATCTTGCAGCTCATCAACAACGCGAAAATAGTAGCCAATCGCTAGCTTTAAACTATCCAAATCCCCTTGTGTCGTATCAATAGCTTGCTCCATGCGATCGCGCACTTCATCGTAAATGCGGTCACAAACTAAATAAAGCACATCCTCTTTTTTGCGAATATATTCGTATAACGTTCCGATGCTAAAGCCGGAAGCGCGGGCAATTTCACGCGTCGTCGTTTGGTGAAATCCTTTTTGTTTAAATAGTGAAATCGCCCCTTTAATCATTTGATTGCGCCTTTTTTTCACAAGCCGCTCGTCTTTGACGGACGCTGGTACCTCACGCTTTTTCATCTCATCCCACCTTATTTCGTTAACATTCTTGAAATGACGATGCGTTGAATTTCTTGCGTTCCTTCATAAATTTGTGTAATTTTCGCATCGCGCATAAACCGTTCAACCCGATAGTCTTTCGTATAGCCGTAACCGCCGAAAATTTGTACCGCTTCGACCGTAACTTTCATCGCCGTATCGCCCGCGAACAATTTCGCCATTGCCGATTCTTTTCCGTACGGCAAGCCGTTTGATTCAAGCCATGCTGCTTGATATGTTAGTAAGCGCGCCGCCTCAACGGCCGTTGCCATATCCGCTAATTTGAAGGCAATGCCTTGTTGTTCAGCGATTGGCTTACCGAATTGAACGCGTCCTTTTGCGTATTCGACCGCTGCATCTAACGCGCCTTGCGCGATGCCAACCGCCTGCGCAGCGATGCCGTTTCGGCCCCCATCGAGCGTCATCATAGCGATTTTAAATCCTTCTCCTTCTTCACCGAGCAAATTTTCTTTCGGAATGCGGCAGTCTTCAAAAATGAGCTCCGTCGTTGGTGATGAACGAATGCCGAGCTTTTTCTCTTTTTTTCCAATCGAAAATCCAGGCGTTCCTTTTTCAACGATAAATGCGCTTATGCCGCGATGTTTTTTCTCTGGATCGGTGACCGCAAAAACGATATAAATTTCCGCTTCTCCGCCGTTTGTAATCCATACTTTCGAACCGTTTAATACGTAATGGTCGCCATCGCGCACGGCACGCGTTTTCATCGATGACACGTCAGAACCAGCTCCCGGTTCAGACAACCCGTATGCTCCGAGCTTTTCTCCCGTTGCTAACGCCCGTAAATACGTTTGTTTTTGCTGCTCCGTCCCAAATTTATAAATAGGCCAACTCGCTAACGAAATGTGAGCAGAAAGCGTTACTCCTGTTGATGCGCACACTTTTGACAGTTCCTCAACAGCAATCACGTATGCTAAATAGTCGCTCCCGATGCCGCCGTATTCCTCTGGCCATGGGATGCCTGTTAAGCCGAGCTCCGCCATTTTATTAAAAATGCTGCGATCAAATCTCTCTTCTTCATCGCGTTCGGCCGCTGTCGGTGCGACTTCATTTTTCGCAAAATCGCGCACCATTTTTCGAATCATTTCATGCTCTTCACTTAACTGAAAATTCATTTCCCCATCCCCCTCAACACATGTTTACTAATGACGAGCCGTTGAATTTCGCTCGTTCCTTCGTAAATTTCACATACTTTCGCGTCGCGGAATAACCGCTCAACCGGATAGTCTTCTGTATAGCCGTTTCCTCCGAAAATTTGCACCGCTTCAATCGCGTTTTCCATCGCTGTTTTTGATGCAAACAGCTTCGCCATCGACGCTTCTTTTCCGCACGGCATGCCGTTTGCGCGTAAAAAAGCTGCCCGGTAAACGAGCAATTTAGCAGCTTCGACGTTCGTTGCCATATCTGCTAGTTTAAAAGCAATACCTTGTTGTTCTGCAATTGGCTTGCCAAACTGGATGCGCTCTTTCGCGTAGTTCGTCGCATGTTCAAGCGCAGCTTCAGCAATACCAAGCGATTGGGCTGCGATCCCGATGCGACCGCTATCTAAATTAGCCATCGCAATTTTAAAGCCATCGCCTTCTTGCCCGAGCAAGTTTTCTGCTGGCACGCGCATATCTTCAAACGATAATTGAACGGTGCGCGACCCGTGAAGCCCCATTTTTTTCTCGTCTTTTCCGATCACAAAACCAGGGGTATTCTTTTCCACGATAAATGCGCTTACCCCTTTACTTCCTTTTTCTTCGAGATTTGTGCGGGCAAATACGATATACGTATCCGCTTCGCCTCCGTTTGTAATAAATACTTTTGAGCCATTCAATACGTAATGGTCACCGTCGCGAATAGCTGTCGTTTTTAAGCTTGCCGCATCGGAACCTGATCCTGGCTCTGTTAAACAAAACGCCCCTAAATATTCGCCCCGAGCAAGCTTTGGCACATATTTTCGCTTCTGCTCTTCCGTTCCGAAATATAAAATCGGGTTTGTGCCGACGGATGTATGAACGGATAAAATGACCCCGACAGTTGCGCTTACTTTTGAAATTTCATGAATAGCAATAATGTATGACGTAAAGTCCATCCCTGCGCCGCCATATTGCTCAGGCACAGTAATGCCCATTAAACCAAGCTCTGCCATTTTTTCGAGAATGGGGCGCGGAAACTCGCCGCGCTCCATCCGCTCAACGAACGGTGCAATTTCATTTGCCGCAAATTCGCGCACCATTTGACGCATCATTTGTTGTTCTTCTGTAAAATGTACATTCATGCTGTCAACCCCTTTATTCGTACGTATAAAATCCTCGCCCTGTTTTTCTGCCAAGCCAACCAGCTTTCACATATTTGCGCAAAAGCGGACACGGGCGATATTTGTCATCACCAAGCCCATCATGAAGCACTTCCATAATGTATAAGCACGTATCTAAGCCGATAAAGTCCGCTAAAGTGAGAGGTCCCATCGGATGATTCATTCCAAGCTTCATCACTTCGTCAATCGCTTCTTTCGTCGCGACACCTTCGTATAAACAATAAATAGCCTCGTTAATCATCGGCATTAATACGCGGTTAGAAACAAATCCTGGGAAGTCGTTCACTTCAACTGGCACTTTTCCTAACGTTTTTGTCATTTGTTCAATCGCTTCATACACTTCATGAGCGGTTGCGAGACCGCGAATAATTTCGACGAGTTTCATAATCGGTACTGGGTTCATAAAATGCATGCCAATCACTTTTTCTGGTCGTTTCGTAGCTGCAGCGATTTCTGTAATTGGTAGTGAGGACGTATTTGTTGCTAAAATGGCATGCGGAGGTGTGATTTCATCTAGCTGGGCAAACAGTGCTGTTTTCACATCCATATGTTCAACGACTGCTTCAATGACGACATCGACGTCGCTTCCATCACGCAAATCGGTCGATGTGCGAATGCGGCTCATCGCTTCATCACGCTGTTGTTCGCTTAGCGCTCCTTTTTCGACGAATTTGTTTATACTTTTTGCGATATTGTTAAACCCCCATTGTACGCGCTCTTCATTAACATCGTTTAAAATAACGTCATATCCTGCTGTGGCGCACACTTGGGCAATGCCTGATCCCATTTGACCAGCGCCAACAACCATTACTTTTTTCATCGCCCCATCCCCCGTTAATAAACTTCAATCATGATCGCATCGCCTTGACCGCCACCGCTGCAAATCGCTGCGATGCCAGTGCCGCCTCCGCGACGTTTTAATTCGTGAATAAGCGTAATAATGATGCGCGCCCCACTTGCTCCGATCGGGTGCCCAAGCGCGATCGCGCCGCCATTGACGTTTACTTTTTCTTCAGGCAAGTCAGCAATTTTCATGCTCGCTAAAGCGACGGAAGCAAACGCTTCGTTAATTTCAAATAAATCAATGTCGTTTACTGTTTTTCCTGTTTTGCGCAACAATTCATTGATGACGATGCCTGGCGTTTTTGGGAAATCTTTTGCCTCGACCGCAATCGCCGCATGTGCGACAATCGTCGCAAGCGGAGTGAGACCTTCCTTTTGCGCCCGTTCTTCGCTCATTAAGACGAGCGCGGCAGCCCCATCATTGACCCCTGGTGCATTGCCTGCGGTAATCGTTCCCGTCGGATCAAAAACTGGTGCAAGTTGCGCTAATTTTTCAAGCGATGTATCCTTTCGTGGTGATTCATCAACCGCTACCGTGATCGGTTCTCCTTTTCGTTGTGGAACGGTGACAGGGACAATTTCTTCTGCCAATTTGCCGCTTTCGATCGCCGCAATCGCTAATTGATGGCTTCGATACGCCCAACGATCTTGCTCCTCGCGCGTAATGCCTAACTCTTTTGCTGTTTCGCTTCCGTAAATCCCCATATGCACGCCTGTAAAGCTGCATGTCAATCCGTCATATACCATCATATCTTTTACCGTTGAATCTCCCATGCGCAATCCCCAGCGCGCTTTCGGCAACATATACGGCGCATTGCTCATCGATTCCATTCCCCCAGCCACGATCACATCGGCATCACCTGCGCGAATAATTTGATCGCCGAGCGTGACGCTACGCATCCCTGAGGCGCACACTTTGTTGATCGTCTCCGTTTTCGTCTCCCACGGAATGCCTGCCTCTCTTGCGACTTGTCGCGATGGGAGCTGCCCTTGTCCACCTTGCAATACCGTGCCGAAAATGACTTCATCGACATCTTCTGCACGAACGTTTGCGCGCACTAACGCCTCCTTGATCGCCTTTCCACCGAGCTGCGCTGCGCTAAATGAGCTTAAACTTCCACCAAACTTTCCGAATGGCGTGCGTACCCCGCTAACAATGACCGTTTTCCCCATGTTTCTCCCCCTTTTCGTAATAAGAAAGCCCTTTCAAAAATGTTGAGCGAACGCTCGTTCAATTATGGACGGGCAAAGAAGGCGCACGCAACCGTACACCTTCCTATTGCTTTCATTATACTTAAAATATCTTAAAAATAAAACTATTTATTTTTTTTAGAATTTTTAATGAACCGGGCCAAATACAGCTTTTTCTAACAGTTCAGCTACATCATACGTACCTACTTTTTCTTCGACCTCTTTCGCTTTCGTTCCATCCGAAAGCATCGTTAAACAGTACGGACAGCCGGAGCTAATAACTGTCGGATTCACCTCAAGCGCTTGTTCTGTCCGCGCCACGTTAATGCGCGTGCCTGTCGTTTCTTCCATCCACATTAATCCACCGCCTGCACCACAACACATACCGATCTCGCGATGACGTGCCATTTCGACGAGTTTTACTCCCGGAATCGCTTTCAATATTTGACGCGGCGCATCGTATACGTCGTTGTATCTACCTAAATAACACGAGTCGTGGAATGTAACGACCTCGTTTACTTCATATTTCGGAACGAGACGACCTTCGGCAACGAGCTTCGCTAATAGCTCCGTATGGTGATATACTTCCGCTTCAAATCCGAAATCCGGGTATTCATTTTTAAATGTGTTATACGCATGAGGGTCAATCGTCACAATTTTTTTCACACCTGCTTTTTCAAACTCTGAAATATTCGCTGTCGCTAATTCTTGGAATAAAAATTCATTTCCTAAACGGCGTGGCGTATCGCCAGAGTTTTTCTCCTTATTGCCTAAAATCGCAAATTTCACCCCTGCCTCGTTTAGTAAGCGCGCAAAAGCTAGCGCAATTTTTTGGCTTCGATTATCAAACGATCCCATCGAACCAACCCAGAATAAATATTCGAATTCTTCCCCTGCTTTTTGCATTTCTTTTACTGTCGGAATGCGTACATCTTCACGCAATTCGCGCCAGTTTTCTTTTTCTTTTCGGTTTAGTCCCCACGGATTTCCTTGGCGTTCAATATTCGTCATCGCCCGTTGCGCATCTGGATTTAACTTTCCTTCTGTTAGTACGAGATAGCGGCGCAAATCAATAATTTTATCGACGTGTTCATTCATGACCGGACATTGATCTTCACAGTTGCGGCACGTCGTACATGCCCAAATTTCTTCCTCGGTAATGACATCGCCAATTAAGTTTGGCAGTTCGATCGTTGCCGCTTGTTCTTGCATTCCTTGCGCCATGAAAGCGAGCTGGTTCCCTTTCGTGTTAGCAAACGCAAACGTTGGCACCCAAGGAGCTTTCGATGTAATCGCTGCCCCTTTTTCTGTTAAATGGTCGCGCAATTTTAAAATGAGGTCCATCGGCGATAACATTTTTCCTGTTCCTGTTGCAGGGCACATGTTTGTACAGCGCCCGCATTCCACACAGGCATATAAATCGATCAGTTGGGTTTGCTTAAAGTCTTCGATTTTACCAACGCCAAACGATTCTTGTGTTTCGTCTTCAAAGTTGATTTTTTCAAGTTTTGGCCGCGTTAATCGGCTGAAAAAGACATTAACTGGCCCAGCGATTAAATGCGCATGTTTCGATTGTGGCACGTACACTAAAAACGTTAATAAAATAAGCAAGTGCACCCACCAAGCGACAAAAAACAATACCGCCGCACCTGTTTCCCCTACCCAGCCAAACGCGAGGGCAATGGCTGAAGCGACAGGCTCGCTCCACGACGTCCCTTCGCTATGCCAAATGCGGCCCATGCCGTTACCGAACAACACGGAAAGCATAAGTCCACCGATAAAAATGAGCACAAGCCCTGCTTTCAAATCGCGCTTTAAACGGACAAGCTTTTCAATGTAGCGACGATAAAACGCCCATAAAACAGCCACTAAAATAAGTAATGTCACAATTTCTTGGAAAAACGTAAACGCTGGATACAGCGGTCCGAGCGGCAAGTGCGCCCCTGGGATAAGCCCTTTAATGATGAAATCAATGGCACCAAACTGTACGAGAATAAAGCCGTAAAAGAACATGACGTGAATAATGCCGCTTTTTCTGTCTTTTAACAGCTTTTTTTGCCCAAAGACGTTCACCCATATGTTTTGCAGACGCTCTTTTACTTTCCCATCAAACTCCACTTTTTTCCCTAGCTTAATATAGGCGATGCGCGTTTTGACGAGATACACGAATAAATGAACGGCGTACGCTGTCACAAGTAAAAAAGCGATCCAGTTCAACCAAAGCACGATACTCTTCCCCCTTTGTTGTGAAAATAAAATAAATTTTCTGAACAAACTTACTTTCATTATATAATGAATGAGCATTCAGTCAATATTTTTTCTTATTTTTTATTTTCTTTTTGGGGAAACTACGACAACGAAAGGAGTGAAGACATTGCGCTGGCTCGTCATTGTTATCATTTTATTGTTTCTTCTTTTACTTGATTATAAATGGGGAGACAAAGTTGCAAAAAATGCCGCACGGAAAAAAATCGGCATCGAACGACAAAGCGATATCACGCTATTTACGACGGGTGAAACGCTGTTCGATGATTACTTTGCAGAGTTAGAACGAGCAAAACATCATATTCACATTTTATTTTATATCGTGCGCGATGATGAAATGGGACAACGCTTTTTTTCTTTACTTGAACAAAAGGTAAATGAAGGGGTAGAAGTGCGTCTGCTCGTCGATTGGGTCGGAAGTTTCGGACTACCGTCTTCCCTTCGACAAAAAAGCGGGCAATTCGCCTTTGCGAACCGTCCGACATTGCCGTTTTTTTTCTATAAGCTAAACGAGCGAAATCATCGCAAAATTACTGTCATTGACGGAAAAATCGGCTATTTAGGCGGGTTTAACGTCGGAAAAGAATATATCGGTCAAGATCCGAAGTTTGGCCATTGGCGCGACTGTCATTTAAAAATAACGGGGGAAGGGGTGGCTGATTTACAACGGCAGTTCGCAGAAGATTGGAAAGAAGCAACGGGGCCATCGTTTGGAGATGATGAACGATATTTCCCATCTCTTCAAAAAGGAGCGGTAAAACATCGATTTCTTCCGACAAACGGGGCGTATTTGGAAGAGGAGTTTATTGAGCTCATCAAGCACGCCAAACGGGAGATCGTCATCGGTACTCCGTACTTTATCCCGAGTAAAAAAATGATGAATGCTCTTTTGGAAGCGATAAAGCGTGGGGTGCAACTAACGGTTATCGCACCGATCCAAGCGGATCATCCGTTTGTGAAAGAAGCTTCATTCCCTTATTTTCGTCAGCTTCTTCATGCAGGCGCTCATATTTATCAGTTTTATAACGGGTTTTACCATGCAAAAGTGATCGTCATTGATGATGACATATGTGATATCGGCACCGCAAATTTCGATCGCCGCAGTTTGTTTATCAATTACGAGATGAATTGTTATATATATGACAAACCGTTTATTCAACATGTGAAACAAACGATCGCTCGCGATATCGACACATCTACATTGTTGACAGCGGAATATTTCCGTAAGCAATCGTGGCTTCATCGCTTCAAAGAAGCCGTTGCAACGATGTTGTCTCCATTACTATAAAAAGCCCTTCTCGACCGAGAAGGGCTTTCGTATTACATTTTTTCTGGCGCATGTACTCCAACGAGCGCTAAAGCATTTTTTAATGTAATTTGCACCGCTTTCATGAGCGCTAGGCGGGCGCGGCTTTTTTCAACGTTCGCTGCATCAAGCACTTTTTCTGCATTGTAAAAACTATGAAGTGCCGATGCGAGATCAAAAATGTAGTTCGTCATGCGATGTGGTGAACGTTTCACAGCTGCCTCTGCCACAGCGGAAGGAAATTCCCCTAGCTTTTTCAATAAGTCAATTTCTTTTTCCGCTAATTCGTATGTGAATGACAAATCACCGTCATAACGCCATCCTTGTTCCTCGCCTTGACGCAGCATGCTGCATACGCGTGCATGAGCATATTGCGCATAATACACAGGGTTTTCGTTCGATTGCGATACGGCTAAATCCATATCGAAATCTAAATGCGTATCCGATGAGCGCATCGCGAAGAAATAGCGCGTTGCGTCTAATCCGACTTCTTCCATTAAGTCACGCAACGTCACCGCCTTTCCTGTCCGCTTGCTCATGCGCACTTTTTCACCGTTTTGATATAAACTGACGAGCTGAATAATTTCAACTTCTAATACATCCGGATCGTACCCGAGCGCAGCGATCGCCGCCTTCATGCGCGGAATATAACCGTGATGATCCGCTCCCCAAATGTTAATAATTTTTTCAAAGCCGCGCTCAAGTTTATCTTGATGGTATGCGATATCTGGTAATAAATATGTGTACGTTCCATCTTGCTTAATGAGCACACGGTCTTTGTCGTCGCCGAATGTCGTCGAGCGGAACCATGTCGCGCCATCTTGTTCATAAATATGACCTTTTTCACGTAACGTTTCAAGCGCTTTATCGATTTTTCCGTTATTATAAAGCGACGTCTCCGAATACCAAACGTCAAATGTGACGCGGAAGTCTGCTAAATCTTTTTTAATTTTATCCATTTCAAACGCTAATCCGTACTCACGGAACAGCTGAAGCCGTTCTTGTTCATCAAGCGTGACAAATTTGTCGCCATGTTCTTCCGCTAGCTTTTTCCCTAATTCAATAATATCTTCACCGAAATATCCATCTTCCGGCATATCTTTCTCGATTCCGAGCGCTTGAAAATAACGTGCTTCTACCGATTTCGCTAAGTTGGCAATTTGATTGCCGGCATCGTTAATGTAATATTCACGCGTAACATCAAAGCCTGCTTTTTTCAAAATGTTGCATAATGAATCGCCAACCGCTGCTCCACGAGCATGTCCTAAATGTAAACTACCTGTTGGGTTTGCTGAAACAAACTCAACTTGCACTTTTTGACCTTGACCGACGTTTGTTTCACCGTATGCGTCCCCTGCTTGTAAAATGGCGGGAACGAGCTCTGTTAAATAACGATTGTCCATGTAAAAATTAATAAATCCTGGTCCAGCAATGTCTACTTTTTTCACGAACACAGCTTCACCGTTAAAATGACGAACGATGTCTTCCGCAATCATACGCGGCGCCTTTTTCGCCACGCGCGCTAACTGCATGGCGACATTTGTTGAATAATCACCGTGCGCTTTATCTTTCGGTGTCTCTAAAATGACGCTTGGCACGTCTGCTTCTGTCGCGACCCCTGAACGAATGACCGCTTCTTTTATTTCTTCTTTTAACTTTTGTTTCATTTGTTCAACAATATTCATCGCTTTGCCTCCTTAAACGAAATCGTCACCGCATGACGACCAACATGTTTCCCTGATAAGTGAAGTATGTAAGAAAAAAACAACTGCCCTTTTTTCGTTTTCTCGTTATACTGATACAGCACTTGTTCTGTTTTTGTTTTCATTTCCCAGCGCGCCACTGGGCTTTCGTACGTGCCGATCGTTTCCGACTGTTTACGAAACGTATGGCGCATCGAAATGGCACCAGAGCGAAGCACGACAACTTCATCATTGGCGATTTTTACGACGTTTTTAATCGTTTCTCCTTCATGCGTCTCTTCAAACGTCACATACGTCGCATCTCCTTTTAAGTAGTATAAACCATTTGCCTCGATGACAACAATTTCTTTTCGCACGCCATCACGAATTTCTGTCACTTGCTTTAGTTGTATCGGTATTCCGTTCACCTTCCCCACACCCTCGCTGTTGTTGTGACTGTAGTTAAGTAGGTTATCAATTTTATTAAAATCATAAAATCATGGGAAAGATTTTAACAAAATTGTTTATCCGTCCACGTCGTTTAAGCGACATGTACTCGGATCGGGTGTAACCCCACACCCACTATCCCATTGGCAAACGCCTTTGGGAATACTTTTCTCATGATGTTGTATGCCCCATTGACATCTGCGTGGATGAGCGTTCCGTTTTCAGATTGAAACAGCCCACGCTTGATGCGCGTTCCTTTGTATTCCTTTTGTTTCTTCATTTCTTCCATGTCTAAAAAACTGCATTTCGATGTATAGCTTTCTTCTGTCACGATGACACGAATGCCATGCTGTACCGCTTTGTACTGCAACTGATGAAGAAACGTTTGATACGGAATGTGAACGAACGCTTGATTTGTGCGCTTTCCGAGATGGACTTCACGCTTCCAATCTTTATTCATCCCCACCACAATCGTATCGCAGTCTAAAGCCAGCGCATGTTTGATGACAAAGGCACTCGCTTGGTGCATAAAGTTTTCTACGATGCGGTTTCGTTTTTCTGTCATTTTGCTCATTCGTTTTGTCCAATCGAGTCCATTCATCTGTTTCGCTACTTTGCGGTAGTGGCTCATCTGTTTGTTGTAGTATTGATTGACGGATTTTAGACCTTTACCATTGATCACGATCGGTTGTTTCCCCACATTGTTCACAATGGTTGCGAAGTTATCTAAACCTAAATCAATACTGATATATCTGTTGTGATCTTGTTTTTGCGCTGGGATAGGAATTTTGTAAACGACTTCGACGATGATATGGCGGTGTTTCGGAATGAATCGGACTTGTTGTAGCTTCCCTTTCATGTTTGTCTTTAACCGAAACCCTTGAAAACAGATAGGAAATATTATATGATCATCGACGACTTTGCATGATTGATTCGTTAGCACAAGTACATATCGTCCGTCTTTTTTGAGATATTTGGGCGGTTTCGGTCTGCCTGTATATTTGTCTTTGTTTTTTGTCCAATCTTTCATCGACTTAAAAAATGATTGCCAATTTTGATGCAACATTCTTAACGTTTGTTGGGCACATTGAGCCATTGGCATCGCTCGATAGTCTGTATCCATCCCTTCTGTTTTCAGCAGCTTGTCTAGCTTGTTGTAAGAAAGATACGTGCCGTGTTGAAAAAACGTTTGCCTCACTTGATAGTTGGCGAAGTTGTACAAGTTTTTTGACCGAAAACAATACTCGTCGATCATCGGATAATACGGATGAGTGGCGCAAATCATATGCCTTTCCACTCGATTCGCCATCATGACGGAAGTTCTCCTTCGCTTAATATTTGCTTGATCTTCTCGCCTTTTCTTTTGCTGTACATCTTCATGGAATAACAATGCAACAGGCTGATGATTTCTTCAAATATTTCCTCGCTGTCTAATTTTTCAGAACCCACTTCGCTCATCACAACAATTTCACAATGGTATTTTTTAAACAAATGGTGAAATAATTCAAAACCCACTCTACTCAACCGATCTTTGTAACTAATGACAACTCTTTCAACTTTTCCAGCCAACACATCATCAAGCATACGAAAAAAGTCTTTTCTCTTTTCAAAACTGATGCCACTTGCAATATCTGAAAAAACTTTGGATACAGAATAGCCATTCGCAAAACAAAATTGTTTTAGCATCTGAATTTGATTTTCTAAATCGGCTTTCTGTTTTGGTGTAGAAACTCTGGCGTAGATATATGTTTTTCTTTCCACGCCTTTATTAAACAATTGATATACACTTTCTTTGTCATAATCATATCTTCCGTTAGGCAAGACATGGACTTTTATGATTCCTTCTTTTACATATTTAGTGAGCGTTGGTCTTGATATTTGCAACAACTCTAATACTTCTTTCGCTTTCATCTCATCACCTCCTACTTATAATAACAAAAATAACTATACTTTTGAATGCTTTTCATTAAAATTTTTAATATTTTTAAACAAATTAATTAAAATTTTTCAACCTAGAAAAAAGTTGAATGCACACAGTAGCTCAGGCAGTAATGTGCAATTTAGAATTAAAAAACAAAATTTTATATTAATGACTCTCCACCAAAAGTTGTACTTGATTTTTTGTAATACGCTCTACCGAAGCTTGTGAGAAACAATCAGCAA
>OGCI01000811.1_pt1 | contig 31258 bp, 26 predicted proteins | sample 1570021 | NCBI WGS metagenome assembly OGCI01 (sample SAMN06264664, study PRJEB24512) | hot springs metagenome | isolation source: Hot spring water | place: South Africa: Tshipise | collected 2015-06-21 | reverse complement strand
CCGCGGCCGGTTGGTCGCCACGGCAGGGTCGGGATGATAGTTGCCGTTCGGGTCGAGAAAGCCGGTGCAGTCGACGATCATGTACTGGAACTGGCCGATCATGTTCGTCATCCTCTCCCCCCCCGTGACCCCGATCCATTTCACGGCGTTCGTCGTCGACTTGGCCAGCAGCTCCAACGGGCCGCCGAGGAGGCTCTGCGGCACGAACCATCCGGCGTACCAGTTGAGGATCCAGTTCCCACCCCAATTTAAACGAACGTCGTTCGTCCCGTGGTTTTCGCCCGAATGGAGCGCAAACGTCGGCCAATTCGGCGCGACCCAGCCTTGGGCGTTCGCGTTCGCCTCGATGTGGCGCAAGGCCTCCGCAAGGCCGTAGTAGACCATCTCCATGGCTCCGAGCTGGTCCCCCGACATGCGGGCGGCGCGGTGCTCGACGCGCATCGTGGTGGCGAAGGCCACGCCCATGATCACGAGCATGGCCATCAGGCCGAGCACGATCACAAGGGCGACGCCCTCGCGGCGGGGATCTCGTCGGCGGCTTGTCATGGCAGCCTCCTCAGAACTTGTTCATGCCGGGCCAGTTGTGCGGAAAGGCGCGGTGGACGTAGCGGCGGACGTTCCGCTGAAGGTAGTTGCTGCGGGCGGTGCCCTCCAGGTGGGCCGCCCGGATCGCGTCATCCTCGTCCATCAGAAACATCACGATGTCCATCCAGAGCGGCGGCGGGTGGACGGCGGAGTTGTAGTCGTCGACCCGAATCGGCGCTCCACCGGGGCCGGGCACATAGACATAGACGTTGAAGCGAGCGACGTGCTCCGCCACGACGTTGCCGTATTCGGGGAGGTAGGCGTCCATCACGCCGGTCCAGTCTCGCCTCTTGTAGCATTCGTACACGGTTAAGCGCTCGTTCTGCGTGACGAACCGGACGAGCATCCAGCCCACCGGCGGGTTGGTGGTGGGTGGAACCAGGCGGTACTGGACCTGCTGGACATCCCGGTAGGGCATCTGGTTCCGGATCTCGGCACGCTGGTCGAAGGAGGCGAACGTGACCCTGTGGCTGGGGTTGCCGAAGAAGTCGTTCGGCCCGCTCTGGACGCGCATCGTCAAGACGGTGTCGACCATCGCCATCGTCAACTGACGTCCGATGAGTTCGAGGGCCGCGCGGGCGTTGAAGTCCTGGTCCACGCGCCGGCTGCCGACCTTCCAGGTCTGGGTGCTGTCGGCGAAGAGGCGGGCGACCAGTAGCACGATGATCGAAAGGATCGCCATCGCGGAGAGGACCTCAATCAGGCTGAAGCCGGCGGAGCGTCGTCGCGTCACGGCGGGCCTCCCATGTTCAGATTCTTCCGTCGAACAGCAACGTGGCGTAGACGCGGGCGCGGTAGTAGTCCGTGGGGCCGTAGCGGCCGGGCCAGACGAATAGGGTGAGCCGCTTTAGCTGGGGCGGGCGGTCCTCGATGACCAGTTCGTAACGCAGCGCGGTCTCGATCGCCTGGCCGGACCCGCCGGAGGCGGCGGGGATCGTCGCCGTGTTGACGTAGGTCTCAATGCGGCCGGGAATGATCTCGGCGGTCTGGTCGGGGCCGCTCCAGACGCCCGGCTCTACGCCGGGGACCGGGACGCGGGCGGTGTTGAGGTCGGCCCAGGACTGGGTGACCGCCAGCGCGCGGTAGCTGCGCAGGACCATCTCGGCGAAGAGGCTGGCCTGGGTCTCGAAGCTTGCCGCCTGCGACTCGACGAGGCCATGGGGAAACAGCGCGAAGGCGCCCAGCACGCCGACCGAGAGCACCAGCAGCGCGAGGCACACCTCGACGAGCGTGAAGCCGCGGCGAGCGCGCAGCCGATGTCGGTTCATGGCGATAGCTCCGTGATCTTCACGCGGCCGGTCAGCGGCCGGACCTCGAGCATGAACGACGGGGCACCCGGCTGGATCATGTAGTCCACGAGCGCCGCGGTCGTGGGATTCACCCTCACCGACCCCTCAGTGACAAAGATGACAGGAGTGCTGTCCTGGGTGGTGTGGAGTCGGCCGTTCGGGTTAAACCGGACCACCGTCACGGTCTGGTCGACTTGGTTGCTGGCTTCGATTGGAAAGGGAATCGTCGAAAGGTTGTTCGAGACGCTCCGGTCGAAGACGTTGACGTAGCCGAGCGCCACCCGGCCGGGCGGCGGGGTCCGGACACGGTCGAAGATCACACCCTTCGGCAAATGGTGCCACTGGTTGAGCATCCGGCTCCATCGGCCGGTCGTGCACAGGCAGTAACTCGAGTAGCGCGTGAAGGCGAGGTTGGTGGAATCGGACAGGTTCACCTGGTCGCAGGGGAAGACGACGAAAACGATCTGGCGGTCGGTGATCGCATACTGGCGCGCCAGGGAGAGGGTGGTCTTGAGCTCGGTCAGCGCCGCGCGCAACTTCGCGCCCTTGCCGACGCCCTCGAACGCCGTGACGGTGATCGCCAGCATCATGCCCATGATGCCGATGACGACGAGCAGCTCGACCAGGGTGAAGGCCCGCCGGCGCAGGGCCTTGAACCGGCCGTGCCCCAGCGCGAACGGGGCGTTATTCATGGCTTCAACTCCCCCACGAGGTGATGTCGTCCAGCCGGTTGGTGGGCTGGGCGTCGAGCCGGTCGGGCCCCTGCGACCAGACGAGCACGGGCCGGGCCCGGATCGTGCCGTAGGGGCCGGCGTTGATTTCACGGTTGTTGTCGAAGTCGGCGAACACGCGCAGATCGCTGTCCCACGGATCCTGTAACCGGCCCTCGCTGGTCAGTTTTTTCTCCGGAACGTCGAGGAAAGGCGTGCCCTTCGGGTTCCACGTGGCGTCGAGGCCCCGGAGGATCCGGATCAGCGAGATGTACTCGGCGCCGGCGTACTCCTTGTCCGCCGAGCCGCTGGTCTGGAGGGGGAACCGCCCGTACTCGTTCTGGTAGGCGTTCATCGCGGTTTCGACCGCCACCACCGCGCGCTGCGCCTCGGTCCGCTCCGCGGCCAGGCGGGCGGTGCGGATGGTGGGAAACAGCAGCGCGACTAGGATCCCGATGATGCCCATCACGATGAGCATTTCCACCAGCGTGAATGCCCGCCGCCGCTCACCGTTCATCGCGCACGCTCCCCCGGGGCAGGCCGACAACTCGTCGCCGCCCTGCCCCAACGCCAGTATGACATCGCCCGCGGTGGTTGCAAGCCTCCGCCGCCGCTTTGTTTGGCCGCTTCACGCCCCGCCGATCTGGCCGATGATCGACAGCATCGGGAGGAACAGGGAGATCACGATCGTGCCCACGATCACGGCCAGGCCGACGATCAGCAGAGGTTCGATGACCGAGCTCAGCGCCGCGACGGTGTTGTCGACCTCGTCGTCGTAGGTGTCGGCGATACGCATCAGCATGTCCGGCAGCTTGCCGGTCTCCTCGCCGACCTCGACCATGCCGATCACCATCGGGGGGAAGATGTTGGAGGCCTCCATCGGCGGGGCGATGTTCTCGCCCTCCTTGACGCTGTCGTGCACCATCTGGATGCCGCGGGCGACGACCTCGTTGCCCGAGGTGTCTCGGACGATCGTCAGGGCCTGGAGGATCGGCACGCCGGACTGCAACAGGGTGCCCAGCGTGCGGGTCATCCGCGCGATCGCCGTCTTCTCGATCAGCGGGCCGAAGATCGGCATGCGCAGCTTGACGCGGTCGATCGCCAACCGCCCTCCGCGGGTCTTGCCGATGACCTTGACCAGGACCACGAACACCACGATGCCCGCGAACACCACCGGCGCCCGCTGCGTCAGCGTCTGGCTGAGGTTCATCACGAACTGCGTGAGGGCCGGCAGCGCCTTGCCCTCGAGCAGATCGTCGAAAATCTCCTTGAACTTGGGGACGATCCGCGTCATCAAAAAGTACATGATCGCCGCGGCGACGCAGAGGACGACGACCGGATAGGTCATCGCGCTGGCGATCTTGTTGCGGATCTTTTGCATCTTCTCCATGAACTCGGCCAGGCGGAGCAGGACGACGTCGAGGACGCCGCCGATCTCGCCCGCCTTGACCATGTTCACGTAAAGGCGGCTGAAGATCTTCGGGTGCTGGGCCATCGCGTCGGCGAGGGTGGATCCGGTCTGGATCGCATCGGCCAGGTCGCCGAGGACCCGCTTTAGGCGGGGATGGCGCTCCTGGCGCTGCAGCACCTGGAGGCCGCGCAGCAGCGGCAGGCCGGCGTCGATCAGGGTGGCGAGCTGCCGGGTGATCACCATCAACTGTTTGGGCTTCACCCGGCCGGACATAAAGCCGGGCAGCTGGATTTCTTTCTGGGAAATCCCCTTCCGGGCCTTCGCCGGACGCGCGGCGGCCGCCGCGGCGCGCCCTCCGGCGCCGACCTCGACGACCTGGGTAGGGAAGCAGCCCTGCGCGCGGATCTGCGCGACGGCGGCGTCCCGCGTGTCGGCCTCCACGGTGCCCTTGACCTCCTTGCCCCTCTGGTCCGCTCCGACGAACGCGAACTTTGGCATCGCCACATCCTCCGGTTCAGGTGTATTTGAGCACTTCCTCGACCGTCGTGTAGCCGTCGAGGATACAGCGGATGCCATCCTCGCGGAGGGTCCGCATGCCCATCTCGATGGCCTTGTCGCGCAGCACCAGCGTCGGCTTGCGCTGGTTAACCAGATCTCGGATCGGGTCAGTAATCCGCATGTACTCGAAAACGCCTCGGCGCCCGCGGTAGCCGGTGTGGTTGCACTCCTTGCAGCCGGCGCCGAAATGGAAGGGCCGGTCTCCGACCTGATCGCGGGTCAGGCCGAGCAGGGAGAGCTGGTCGTCCTCGGGCACGTAGGCGGTCTTGCAGTGGGCGCAGATGGTGCGCACCAGTCGCTGGGCGAGGACAGCCTCGAGGGTCGAGGAGATTAGGAAGGGCTCGATGCCCATGTCGATCAGCCGAGTGATCGCGCCGGGCGCGTCGTTCGTGTGCAGGGTGCTGAAGACCAGGTGGCCGGTCAGCGACGCTTGGATGGCGATCTCGGCGGTCTCCTTGTCGCGAATCTCGCCGACGAGGATGATGTCCGGATCCTGGCGGAGGAAGGACCGGAGCACGCGGGCGAAGGTTAGCCCGATCGCCTCGTAGATCGGGATCTGAATGATGCCCTCGATGTCGTACTCGACGGGGTCCTCGGCGGTGAGCAGCTTTTCCTCGATCGTGTTCAGCCGCTTCAGCGCGGCGTAGAGCGTCGTGGTCTTGCCCGAACCGGTGGGGCCGGTGACGATGATGATCCCGTTGGGCTTGGTGATGTCGAAGACAAACGTCTCATAGATGTCGTCCGGCATCCCGATGTTCTCGAGGTCGAGCTGCACGGTGGTCTGGTCGAGGATGCGCAGCACGACGCTCTCGCCGAACTGGGTGGGTAGCGTCGAAACGCGGAAGTCCACCGGCCGGCCGGCGATCGTCAGCTTGATGCGACCGTCCTGCGGCAGGCGCCGCTCGGCGATGTTCAGCCCGGAGATGACCTTAAGGCGGGAGATGATTGGCAGAGCGAGCTGCCGGGGTGGCGGGGCCATTTCGTAGAGCGCGCCGTCCACCCGGTACCGGATCTTGAACTCCTTCTCGAACGGCTCGAAGTGGATGTCCGAGGCGCGGTCCTGCACGGCTTGGTAGAGCACCAGGTTCACGAAGCGGATGATCGGCGCCTGGTTGGCCATCTGCTCAAGGTCGATGACCGAGCCGGAGGCGGAGGTGGTGAGCCGGTCGCCCGCCTCCTCCAGCTCGGCCTCGAGCTCGACGAGCATGTCGCCGACCGAATCGGAGACCGAGCCGTACAGGTCGGTGATCAGCTTCCGGACGTCCTCCTGCCGGGCGACCACGTAGTTGACGTCGCGTTGGAGGACGAAGTTGAGTTCGTCCAGGATCTCCGGCCGCGGCAGGTCGGAGATCGCCAGCGTGACCGTGCTCTCGCCCACCTCGACGGGGACGACGCTGTACATCCGGGCGGAGCTGGCGCGGACGGCCTTCGCAACTTCCCGCGGCACCTGCATCGCGGCCAGGTCTACCACGTAGGTGCCCATCTGCCGCGCGATGAAGTCGAGGAGGACGTCCTCGGTCATCACCTCCATGTCGATCAGGAGGTCCCGGACCGGGTTGCCGGTGCGCCGGTGCTCCTCCTGGATCTCGGCGGCGACCTGGGGGTCGACGAGCCCCTCCGACGCCAGCTGCTGCAGCAGGTAATCCTGGATCTCGACCGCTTCGTCGGGCATGCGATCTCCTAGCGTTTCTTCCGGCCCTCGATCTCCGCCAGGCGCTGGAGGACCGTATCGCGATCATCGCACTTGGTCACCAGCTCCTCGTACGAAACGTGACCGCGTTGGTAGTGGGCCAGCAGGTTGTCGTCGAGGGTGAACATCCCCAGCCGGCCGCCGGTCTGGATGTCCGACTTGATCCGGAACGTCTTGTTCTCGCGGATCAAGGCCTCGATCGCAGGCGTGCTGATCATCACCTCGAAGGCGGCGATGCGGCCCGGCTTGTCGGCCCGCGGCAATAGAACCTGCGAGATCACCGCCTTCAGCGTCGAGGCCAGCTGGGTGCGGATCTGTTCCTGCTGGTCGGTGGGAAACGCGTTCACGATCCGGTCCACCGTGCGCGCCGCGCCGGTCGTGTGCAACGTGGCGAAGACGAGGTGGCCGGTCTCCGCGGCGGTGATCGCCGCCTCCATCGTCTCGAGGTCCCGCATTTCGCCCACGAGAATCACATCCGGGTCCATGCGCAGCGCGCGCCGCAGCGCCTCGCGAAACGACGACACGTCCACCCCCAGCTCCCGCTGGGTGACCAGGGACCTCTTGTGTTCGTGGTAATACTCGATCGGGTCCTCGATCGTGACGATGTGGCAGTCGCGATTCTCGTTGATGATGTTGATCATGCTCGCCAGCGTTGTCGTCTTTCCCGACCCGGTCGGCCCGGTGACCAGCACGAGTCCCCGGGGCTGGTAGAGCAGTTCGCGGATCTGAGGTGGCAGGCCGATCTCCTCCAGGGTCATCATGCGCGAAGGGATCTGCCGCAGGACCAGGCCGAAACACCCCTTCTGCCGGAACACGCTGACGCGGAACCGCGCCCGGGTGCCGAACCCGAAGCCGAAATCGCACCCGCCCTGCTCCCGGACGCGCTGGATGTTGTCCTCCGACGTGATCGCCCGCATCAAGCGCTCGGTGTCCTCCGGGCGCAGCGGCTCGGAGTCGATTGGGTGCAGCCTTCCGTGAACCCGCAACACCGGCGGCGAGCCGACCGCCAGGTGGAGGTCGGAGGCGCCCTCGTTGACCACCAGGTCCAGCAGGTCCTCCATCTGGATGTCGCCGGCCCGCATCGCGCCCTCAATCGCGGTCGCCCATCGTCACGCGGAAGACCTCCTCCAGCGTCGTGATGCCGGCGACCGTCTTGCGCAGGCCGTCCTCGCGAAGGGTGCGCATGCCCAGCCGCCGCGCGACCGCGCGCAGCTCGGCGGCGCTGGCTTGCGTGTTGATCAGGTGCCGCACCTCGTCGTTCAGCACGAAGATCTCGTAGATGCCGCACCGGCCGCGGTAGCCGGTCATCGAACAGTCGCTGCACCCCTTTCCGCGGTAGAGCGCGGCATCCCTCACCTGTGCGGCCGCCGCCCCCAGCAGGCGCAACTCATGGTCGGAGGGGGTGTAGGGCTCCTTGCATTTGGGGCAGATCCGCCGGACCAGCCGCTGGGCCATGATCGCCCGCGTCGAGGAGGCGACCAGAAACGGCTTGACGCCGATGTCCACCAGACGCGTCACCGCGCTCGGGGCGTCGTTGGTGTGCAGCGTGCTGAACACCAGGTGACCGGTGAGGGAGGCGTTGACCGCGATCTCCGCGGTCTCGAGGTCGCGGATCTCGCCGATCATGATGATGTTCGGCGCCTGGCGGAGGATCGATCGCAGGGCCGCCGCGAAGGTCATTCCGATCTCGGACATCACCTGCACCTGGTTAATGCCGCTGATCTGGTACTCAACGGGGTCCTCGACGGTGATGATCTTCCGGTCCGGCCGGTTCAGCTTGTTCAGCACCGCGTAGAGCGTCGTCGTCTTGCCGGAGCCGGTCGGGCCGGTGATCAGAATGATGCCGTCCGACAGGCCGATCAGTCGCTCGAAGGTCTGCTGGTCGTCGGCGAAGAACCCCAGATTCTCCAGGCCGAGCATTAGGCTGGACTTGTCGAGGATTCGCATCACTACCGTCTCGCCATGGTTGGCCGGAAGCACCGACACGCGCAGGTCAAGGTCGCGCTCCATCAGCCGGATCTGGATGCGCCCGTCCTGCGGCAGCCGCTTTTCGGCGATGCTCATGTTGGCCATGATCTTGATGCGGCTGATGATCGCCCCATGCAGCTTGCGGGGGGGGCTTTGCACCTCGTGCAGCACGCCATCGATGCGGTAGCGAACGCGAAACTTCTTTTCCAGCGGCTCGAGGTGGATGTCCGAGGCGCGGCGGCGGAAGGCCTCGAGGATGATGAGGTTGACGAGCTTGATGATCGGCTCGTCCGCCGCGGTGGTCTCAACCTCGACGGTGGAGGCGGTTTGGGTGGCCGTGCCGGAGACCGCCTCGATCGCGCTGGCCATCTCGTCGCGAGCCATCGGATAGTAGTGGTCTAGCGCCCGCTCGATCTCCTCGGGCAACGCCACGGCCCCCTCGACGTTCGTTTTTAGAAGGTAGCGGAGGCTGTCGAGGGTCTCCACGTCGAACGGATCGCTGAGGGCCACCCGGATGATACTGTCGTCGCGGCTGAACGGGACGATCTTGTAGCGGCGGGCGATCTTGGCCGGCACGGCCTCGATCACCTCCGTGGGCACCGCCATCGTTGAGAGGACGATCATCTCCATCCCGAACTGGCGGGCCAGCTCCTTCAGAATTTCGACCTTGGTCAGCGGGGTGTCGCGGACGAGGATCTCGACGATCGGCTTGTCCTCCTTCCGCGCGGCGCGAAGGGCATCCTCTTTCTGTCGGTGGGTGATGAGCCCTACGCCCTCCAAGATATCCACAATGTATTCGTCGTTCGCCGTCAAGATCTGCTCCCGCCGCGGTCGGTTCCGGCGCACCACACAACAATCGGCAACGTACCATAGCCGCGGCCGGCCGCTGATGTCAACGCGAAGGTCACGGCCAGGGCACCGGCTCACACAGGGCCCGCAGGTTCACCAGCGGCGTGCCGGCGGGCACCTCGCAGCCGGCCGTCACCATGAAGGGTGCGCCGGCCGCTTCCAGACACCGCCGCACCCCCTCACGGATCGAGGCCGGCGTCCCTCGCAGCACCGCCTCGGCCGGGTCGAGGTTGCCGGCCAGGACCACGCGCGAGCCCACCGCCCGGCGGACCGCGCCTAGGTCGACCATGTGATCCACATCGAGGATGTCCACCCCGAGGTCCGCGATGCCGGGCAGCAGATGGGCGATGTTGCCACAGATGTGTAGTCCAACACGCCCTCCGGCGGCCTGGATCGCCAGGACCAGCCGCCTCTCCCGCGGCTGGACAAGCGATTCGTACAGGTCCGGCGACAGCTGGCTGGCGATCGCGTCGCCGATCCCGACCGTGTCGGCCCCCGACTCCAACTGGGCGGTCACAAACCCAAGGGCGGCCTCGAGGCATCGATCCATCAGCTCCGCGGCGTAGGCCGGATCGTCCATCAGATCGAACACGAAGTTCGTCGTCCCCCGCAGGTCCGCCGCCTCCGCCGCCGGCCCCTCGACCCACCCGAGGATCGAATACCGGCCCTCGTTCCGCTCGCGGAACAGCCGGCATGCCTCGAGGCGGTCGCGCATCCGCTCCGCCGTCCATGGGTCCGGCCGCGGCAGCCGTTCGAGGCTCCGCTCCTCCGCCAGCGGCGCCGTCGCCCGGGGCACCCCGTCCGGCACGTATTCGATGCGGGCCCCGAACCCCTGCGTTTCCCGGTAGGGATCCGATATGCAACTGACCTGGTCGAAGCCGAACGCCGCGGCGCACTCGAAATTCGCCCGCACCAGCACCCGGTGGTCGGCCGCAAACTCGCCGTAGTTCGACCCGATGTATTCCGCGGCGAACTGCATCAGGATCGGCAGCCGCGGCACCACGTCCGGCCGCCGACCCTCCAATACCGCAAGGTACCGCTCCAGTCCTGTCATGGCGCGTCCGGCCTCCATGATTGAGAAACCGCCGCCAGTATATCAGCCTCCCTCCAAATATGAGCCCGTCCGCGGCCGCGGGGCGACGTTGCCGTCCGGCGTCGCACGCCGTTCACTGTGCCTCCGTGCCCGATAACCGTGTACAAGGAGACCTCGCATGAACCGACGCAAGTTCCTCCGCGCCGCCGCGTCCACCGGCGGGCTTCTGATTCTGCGCAGCGGGTCCATCGGCGGCCCGGCTGCCCCCAGCAACCGCCTCAACATCGCCATGATCGGCGTGTGGGGCCGGGCGCTGGCTCATTACGATTCGCTGAAGAACGAAAACATCGCCGCTCTCTGCGACATCAACAAGAAACACCTGGCCGACGCTGCGCAAAAATACCCCAACGCCAAGACCTACGTGGACTGGCGCAAGTGCCTCGACCAGAAGGACCTCGACGCCATCATCTGCTGCACCGCCGACCACACTCACGCCCACATCGCCACCTGGGCGATGAACCACGGCCTGCACGTGTACATGGAAAAGCCTCTGGCCAACAGCGTCGAGGAGGCACGGGGCGTGCGCGAGACGTACCTGCGGAATCGGGACAAGCTCGCCACGCAGGTCGGAACCCAGCGTCACGCCCACCCCAATTTCAACCGGATCCGCGAGCTGGTCCACGACGGCGCCATCGGCGAACTGCGGGCCGCGTGGGCGTGGGGAAACCGGCAAATCCGCCGCTCCGGCCACCCGCCCGGCGAGGGCTCGCCGCCCGAATGGCTCCACTGGGACCTCTGGCTGGGCCCCTCCCCCTACCACCCGTACAATCCCGGCTACTTCAGCGGCGGTCCCGGCGCCAACTGCCTCCAGTGGAACATGTACTGGGACTTCGGCAGCGGACAGGTCGGCGACATGGGCAGCCATACGATGGACCTGGTGTGGAAGGTCATCGACGCCGGCCGCCCCGTCAGCGCTGAGGGCAAGGGCGAACCCTTCCATCCGGAGGTGACGCCCGTGGAACTGACGACGACCTTCGAAATCCCCTCCAACTCCTGGCGGCCGGCCATCACCGTCCAGTGGTGCCAGGGCGGCGCCATGCCGAATCCGCCAAAGAAGTACGTGGACCTGAAGACGATCGATCACGGCGCGATGTTCAAGGGCACGAAGGGGGTTCTCGTGTGCGATTTCACCAGCCGCATGATCCTCCCCCTCGGCCCGGACGCCGACATTACCCATTGCCGTCCGCGCCCCAAGGAACAGCTCCTGCCGCCGCTGGGCCATTTTCAGGGGGAGTGGATCCGGGCCTGCAAGGGACCGGACCGGCGCACTTCTTGCAATTTCGACTACGCCGGCACGATGATCGAGATGATGCTGCTGGGGCTGGTTGGCCTACCGTGTCGGAAGAAAAATCCGCTACGACGGCGACCGGAGCGTCTGCCCCGACTCGCCGGAGGCCACCGCGCTGCTGCGGCGCCAATATCGGGAGGGGGGGCCTCTGAATGGCTAGGGGCCGACGGGCTAGCGGGGGCGGGCGTCAGGCGCACTCGCCGCGGCGGCCGCGGCGGCGGCCGGCTGCGCCCGCCTCGGCAACGCTCCGTTGGGCCATCTGGCGTTCGCCTCGCTGCAACGCGGGGCGGCGGGGGCCGCGCACCGCCTGCTCGACAGCGTTGTGATCGTGGCGGCGGAAACCGCGCCGGGGGCGGCCCGGACCGATTCGCCCCAGGGCGCCGGCGGGCTCCAGCGATTGAGCACCGGCATCGTGCTGACGCCGGACGGTCTGGTGCTTGCCCACGGACGGTTCTAGACCGATGCGGACGCCCCCAGGATCGAGGTCCGCATCGGCGGGGACGTCTACCCCGCCCGGGTCGTCCGCGCGAACGAGACGCTCGACATATGACCGTTCTCCAAATTCGGCCCCGGCAGCCGCTTACCCCCATGTCCTTGACCCCGACCGCGGACCTCGCGGCCGGCGAGTGGGCCGTGGCCGTCGTGCCCAGTTCGATCACGGACGCCGACGAGCGCTACATAACCCTGGTCGTGTCGCGCGGCGACCTGCCCGACCGCTACCGGAGGTCCTCATCGGTCCCCTCTCCGGCGAGGCCCGCTGCGCGCCCGTCGCCAACCTCGACGGACGGTTCGCAGGCATCCACGACGGCACGGGTGCGATGGCCGCGCAAGATATCTTGGACGACCTGCGCGCGCTGTTGGACGAAGCCCGCTGGCTGGAGTCGACCGCGGCCCCGGCACGGGGCTGGGCCGGCATCTTCGTCGAGCCCGTGAACCGCGACCTTGCCCGACGCAGAGGCTGGCCCCTTGCCTCCGTCTGGGTTGTCCACGTCGCCGCTGATAGCCCCGCCTCAAAGGCGGGACTGAAAGCGGACGACGTGTGGTCGCCGTCAACGACCAGCCGCTCCGCCTGACCGGCCTGCGCGCCGCCGAATCCCTGATGCAGACGCTTGGCTCGCGGCCGGGGCGGAAGTTCAAACTCCGCGTGCTGCGCGATGGCCGGACGCTGGAGCTGGCGGGCGTCTGCGGGCGCCGGCCCGAACCGGCCACGCTGAAGGCGGAGGACCTCGGCGTCACCGTGCAGGCCCTTACCGACGTGGAGGTCTTTCAGAGGTCGCTGTTCGTGGAAAAAGGCGTGCTGGTCACCGACGTCGAGCGGGGGAGCCCGGCAGCGACCGGCAGCGCCTTCGGCCGCACGCTGCTGATCCCCGGCGACGTCATCGTCGCGCTCGACGGTCGCGCCACCCCCTCGATCGCGGAATTCCGAAAAGTCCTCGAGGACGTGCGGCGCCGCGGTCGGGACTCCGTGCTAATCCAGGTGATGCGGGGCCGCGCGGTCCAGTTCGAGGCGCCGAACCTGCGGATCGGTCGGGCTGGGAGAGAGTCGCGATGATCCCCTCACGCATCGCCCCGCTGGCCGCGGCCGCCGCCCTGGCCGTCCGCGGCGCGGAGCCACCCTACGACATCCCCGAGGAGGTCGTGCGCCGCGTCGATCCGTCGGTCGTGGCGATCCAGCACGAACGAGGCGCCGGCAGCGGGTTTTCGTGAGCGAGGACAGCCATCTGCTCACCAACGGCCACGTCGTCCGCGGTTCCGACGAGGAGGGCCCAACCCGGCCCGCCCGCTCGATCACCGTGATCCTGCACGACGAGACCAAGCTCGCGGCGCAGGTCATCGGCTTTTCGATGGACCCGGACGTCGCGCTCCTCAGAGTGGACCCGCCCGTGCCGGTGCGCCCCGTTGAGTACGGCAACCCCGCCGCCGCTCAGGTCGGCCAGGTGTGCTTCGCGGTCGGCACGCCGATTGGCCCTGAAGCGCACGTACACGCGCGGCATCCTCAGCAACGTCAAGCGGGCGGACCTCGGAACCCAGACGCGCGTGTTCCAGACGGACGCGGCGATCAACCCGGGCAACAGCGGCGGGCCGCTGTTCGACCGGGAGGGCCGGGTGCTGGGCATCAACACCTACGCCGGCCGCGGGATGCACAGCATCGGATTCACCGTCCTCATCGACGTCGCCGAGACCCTGCGGCGGCACTTCCTGCGGCACGGGCGATTTGTCCGAGCGCTCGTGCCGTGGTTTTTCACGGCGGAGCTGTACGACGAACTGGCGCGGGCGCTCCAGGCCGACCGCGGAGTTCTGATCGCCCACGTCCTGCCCGATTCTCCGGCGCACTGGGCCGGCCTGCGCGACGGCGACATCCTAATCGCTGTGGACGGACGCCCCTGCTCGGCCCGGCGCCGCGTGGAACTGGTGGACTTCGAGTGGTCGCAGGCGATCCGCGAACCGGGGGAGGAGGTCGTCTACACCGTGATGCGCGGCCCACCAGGGCGGCGGCAGCAGATGGACGTCCGCGCCCGCCTGGAGGCGATCGAGCCGCTGCCCCGGATGGGTCGCCACCTTGGGGAACTCGTCGAACTCCGCTACGAGGCGCTGGAGCTCGGCGTGCTGCCCATCGTGACGCTGCACCGAATCAACCACTCCCTGCCGGACGACCGGGGCGTGTTGGTGACGACCGTTCGCCCCGCCAGTCCCGCCTCGCGAGCCGGACTGCGCCCGCTCGACATCCTCACCGCCGTCGAGGGCACAGCCGTCCCCGATGTCGACGCGTTCGTCCGCCGGTTCGAGGCCGCCCTGGCATCCCATGTGCAGGCGATCGAACTTCAGACGGTCCGCGGTCGCCGTCGCCTGCCGACGGCCCTGGCGCCGCACTACACGCTCCAGGTCCCTACCGCGCTGCTGGCTGTCCACACGAACGTGGCGGAGATGGCAGCCCTCGTCCGCCGCGAACTGCTCGCCGAAGGGATCGAGGTCGCCACATGGTCGTTGACGGAAGATCCGCCAGCGCCGGCCGATGGCGCCTACGACCTCGTGGTCGTGCTGTCGCCGGATGCGGCCCCGCTGCGGCGACAGCCCCAGTGGGCCGGCCTCGTCCGGGCCGCCTGGACCAATGAGGGGGGCGTGGCCGCGGCCGGAGCGGCCACGCTTGCCGTCCTGCCGACCGCGCCCGAGCTGCGCGGAAAACGAATGACCGCGAATCGTGCCTCCTCCGTGGAAGCGGCGCGGCGAGGCGCGGTGTTCACCGGCAAGGAGGTGGAGGCGGACGGGCGTTGGATCACCTGCGCCTCGTTCGAGCGTTCGGCGATCCGCGCCTTCGTACGCGCGATCCGCAGGGCCGCGTGGAACGCGGAGTCGGCCACCCCCGAAGCCGACAACGGCGTATCCTTAGCGGACGGCCAGGAAGAATCCTGAGGCGCCAGGCCGTCGTCGGACGGCAAGGGTTCGGGAACCGCACGGTGCCCGACGGAAACGTCCTCAGGAACGGCCGCGGAGGAGGGCGGGATAGCCGTAGCCGGCGGCCGCCTCGACCCGGTCGGTTCGTCCGCGCGGCGTCGTCCAGGCGCCCAACCACCGCGCCTTTGCGGCGCGAGGGCAGCCTCACGCCCCCTGGTCCACGCGGGGCGGAATCGCCCTTGTGCCTGTCCCCGGAAGGGCATGCCAATAGAACTCCGCTTACGCGGACAGCGGCTACGGGCGGCGACGGCCGGCCGCCGGTCCAGGAGGGGGGGCGGGAGGCGTTCGATCAGGGCGCGTATTCCGTTCGCGATCTCCTCCCAGCGGGCGGCCATCGCGGCTGCCCGGTCCGCCTCTCGCTCCGCCAGATTACGGGTTTCGCCGCGATCTTCGGCGAGGTTGTAGAGCTCCCATGGATCTCCCCGGGCCGCCACCAGCTTCCAGTCGCCCTGTCGTAGGGCGCGATGCTCCTCGTGGCACCACCAAAGCTCGCGCGACTCCTGTGGAGCCTCCGGGTTTCGCAGCAGATCGACGAGGCTTCGGCCCGGTTTGGGCGGCACCGGTAGGCCATTCCACTCCGCCGGCGCCGTCAGGCCGGCCAGTTCGAGCACCGTCGGAACGAAATCCACAAAATGGGAGACCGCATGGCACAGCGTCCCCCGGGCGGCCGGTGGGATGCCCGCCGGCCAGTGGACGATCAACGGAGTCGCGATTCCGCCCTCGTGGGTCCAGACCTTGTGCCGCCGGAAGGGCGTGTTGGCGGCGCTGGAAAATCCCGGCCCCAGGCACAGGAACGTTGCGGCCGATCCCGGTGGCGCGGAGGGATCGTGCCCGTCGCCGCGCACCATAATCTCGGCGCTGGCGCCGTTGTCCGTGGCGAACCAGATGACCGAGTTGCTCCAGGCGCCCATCGCGCGGACCTGATCTAGAATCCGCCCGATCTCCTGATCCATGTGGTCGACCATCGCGGCGTGGACCGCCATCTTCATCGCCTGAAACGCGCGCTGCTCGTCGGCCAACGTGTCCGCAACGGGCGGTTGACCTCGCCCAGCCCGAGTCGCTCGAGCGCGTCCGGGAAGTGGTACGGCGGACCGAGGCTCGTCTCCATCGGCGGCGGGTTGTGCCGGACAATGCCCATCTCCTTCAGGCGGCGGCCGCGCTCCGCCTGGAGGGCATTCCATCCGTTGGTGTATCGGTGGGCGTAGCGGGCGATGTCCTCGGGCAGCGCGTGCAGCGGAAAATGAGGAGCGAAGAAACAGATGTACTGGAAGAAGGGACGGTCGGCGTGGTGCTCCGCGTGTTTTTTCAGGCAGTCGATCGCGTGATCCGCGATGAAAGTGGTGTTGTAGAAATTGCTGCCCCGTTCGACCGGCGGCAGAGGGCGGTCGTCCATGTAGTGGTGCCGCGGCGAGAAATAGCGGTCCGCGTCCTCCAGCCGGTAGGACCGGTCGAAGCCGCCGGCGAGCACGGGGCCGTCAATGTGCCATTTGCCGGAATGGTAGCTGAGATAGCCGGCAGCCTTGAGCATCGCCGGCAGAAGCGCCGCCCACGGCGGGCGTGGGGACGTGGCGCCACCTTTCTGCGCGGCCCCCGGCAGAGCGTCGCGGCGCACCTGCTGCGGATAGTAGCCGGTCAGCAGCGCCGCCCGCGACGGCCAGCAGCGCGCGGAGTTGTAATGCTGGGTGAAGCGGAGGCCCCCGCGGGCCAATCCGTCGACGTTCGGCGTCCGGATCTCGCCGCCGTAGCAGCCGAGGTCGGAGAAGCCGAGGTCGTCGACCAGAATGAAGATGTGGTTCGGCCGGGGGGCCTGGGCGGACACCACCACTGCCGCCGCCGCGGCCGACGCGACGATACTGTTGCGCCAGTGTTTCATGGTTGGATTTCCTCGATCCCGGCGGCGCGCAGGAAGACCGGCCCGAGCAGCCCCGAGGGCAACAGCGGGTCGCCGCATCCGTAGACTCTGCCCCGCGTACAGAACGTCACGCGGCCCGATTCGCGGCGCGCCCCGCGAACCATCCAATCCGGCCACGCCGCGGGCATCCATTCTCCCGGGCCCGTGGCCCTCCACTCGACGTCATCTGGCAACGACGCATCGCCGATCATTCGGTTGGGCCAAAGGTTGGTCACCCTGACGCGCAAAAGGTTCTCGCCGGCGTTCAGATGCGGGTCCACGCGCAGACGGTACGGCGGCTTCCAGAGGGAGGCCAGCGGCCGCTCGTTGAGAATGGGCGGGGCAATGACTTCAACCCGCCCGAGGTCCAGATGCCATTCACGGCCGGCGACGAGCGCGCCCGCGGGCAACTCGAAACGCACCTCGTAAACCGCCGGGCCCGAGTAATGCCGCACGCCGGGGTCGGGGTGTTCCGTCCAGCACGTCAACCGCTCGATCCGGATGGCGTCCGGTGCACCCCTCTCGTCGAGAAAACGGACCTGCCAGGGACCGGCGACCGGGACGGGCGGAGGCGGGACCGCCTTCAACGGCCGCGGCGCACCATCGCGGACGCGGACCTCGACTGGCCGGCTGGACCAGCGGCGCGCGATTAGACGGCCGTCGGCGGTCCGCTCGAGCTCCACGTGGGGGGGAGGGGTGCTCGCGTCATTGGCGGAGAGCGACTCGCCTTCGCGCATCTCCCACTCCACCGCGGGCGTCTGCCCGCCGGTGGAGCGGCGAAACATTAGGAACCCAGATTCCCATGGATACAGCCGCAATCGCAGCCGGAAGCGGCCGTCGGGCAGCCGACGCCTGCCGGCCAGCCGGCGCACCTCGCCGGACGCCGGGTCCCACCACTCCGGATCGGCGGCGGCGTCCCGGTATATGACTTCGATCTCTTCGACCACCTGGCGCTGGTGGCAAATGAAATAGAGGTCGGCGTTCCACCCGTCCACTCGGCGATGCGTCCACCGCACCGCGGCGTCGGGACAGTGCGCGTGCCATTCGAGAGCCGGCGGCAGGCCAAGGCGGGAGAAGACCTCCTCGAACCTCAGGCCCACCATCAGCCGGCCGCGCCCCACCTGCAGGTCTGTGGGGCCACTGGCGGCGGCCAGATCGCCGAGGGCGCGCCGCACACGGGCGTCCCCCGCGCCACGGTCGCGGAGAGATGGCCCCCGGACGGGCAAGCGGGGTGCGACGACGACCGCTCCGCTGTCGAGGAGGGCACGCACGCGCTCCGCGATGCGAGGCCGCATCGTGGGCAGATCCGGCAGCAGCAGGACGCGATACCGAATGCCCGACGGCAGCCTCAGCCGGCCATCCTCGACCCGCGCCTCCATCAGCGCCGTCGCGTCCGCGCCGTGAAAATCGTATCCCTCGGGGAGGGGGGGCGAGAGTTCTCCGCGTTCCCCGATCCGGTTCGGCACGTCCTCCCCCACGAACCACAACACGTCCGCGGCCGGCCGCCCCTGACGAAGCATGAACTGGCAGCGCGCGAGGTACTCCATCCACTCCGGCCCGCCGTGGTCCCACCAGGTGTTGGCGCGATTGAAGTTGAGCCCCCACCGGAAGAACGTGAAGCCGGGGCCGGGCACCTCGTAGGGCTGGTGCGCAAAGGTGTGGAAGACGAACTGGTTGACGCCGGCGCAGAAGGCGGCGTCGCCCAGCGGTTTCAGGGTCCATGGGTGGTTCTGCCACCGCGCCTCGCCGGGGCCGGCGGTGTACGCTTCGGACGCGACCACCGGCCGCCCCACGACCGCCGCGATCGAGCTGGCGACGTTGTTGTCCACCCGGACTCCCTGGCCGGGGCCGGCACCGAGCCAGAACTCCCCCATCGGCACGTGGCTGTGCCGATGCCACGCGACGTCGTACAAAAAGGCCTGCCGCCCCGTGCTCTCGGCGACGTAGGTCAGGCCACGTTCGCGGGCAAACTGCGAAGCCGTGGCGAAGAAGTTCTCCCCGAGTTGATCGGCCAGAAAGCGCCGCCAGTCCCAGAGAAAGCGCTCGAACGACCCCTGCGTCGAGTTTGTCGCATTCCAGCCCGCGGCCCTCCTCGGTAGCCGGCGCGACGTATTGGCCGTTGCTGGTGTACCCGATCCGGAGGACGCGCCAGTGGCCGGACGGCACCGTCCAGCGCAGCCGGCCGTTGGACGCCATTCGGCCGGAGATGTCCGCGACCTCCGCGCCTCGGACGGTGCACTCCGGGGGCACGAACCGTTCTAACGAAGGTCCGGGATACGCACGGTGATGACGGGACTCGGCGCCGTGTCCGCGGCTGCGCAGCCGGGCGGCCTTCGCCTGCGCGAAGTGCACGGCCGCGGCGCCGCTCATCGCCAGTTCGCCCACCCGCATGGGCGCCGTCGCGGTCCAAGCGACGCGGAACACCCGGCCCGTCGTCTCCGGAACGGCCACCGTGATCGAGTCGCCCGCCTGAAAATCCCAGTTGACGGTGAACTCCACCAGCGGCCGGAACGTTCCGTCGCCGCCGGCGACGGAGAGCGACCACGGGGTGTCCGATTCCCAGACATGAGGTCCGCAGTTGCGGGCCTCCAGTGAGCGAACAACGACGGGAGCGTCGAAGAAGAAATCCACGTGGTGCCGGTCCGTCCGGCGAGGGAACGTCGCCACCGTGTCCGCGCGCCCGTCGTGTAGACGGCGCACATCGTCTGCGGAGCCCTCGACGCGCACGGGCCGGAGCGGGTCGCCGGCGGGAACGGGATGCGCAATGACCGCGATATCGCCATAGAATCCCTCGCGGGTGGCCGGAGCCGGCAGCACTAGGTCGGCCTCCGATGGACCGGCCAGATCGGTGACCGACCACGTCAATACCTTCATCGAAGTTTCCGGTGTGATCCACGGACCGCCGGCCTCGGAAAAACCGTCGCAGTTGTGTACGCCGAATTGGAGGCCCAGGCGCTCCGCTTCGCGGACGGCGTGCAAGAACAAGTCCAGCCAGCGGGGCTGCAAAAAGCGGATGTCGCCGGTCGGCCACGGGCCGCCGCAGTTGAAGAGGTAGCAGCCGCTCAGACCGATTCGGGCCATCGCCTCGAGATCGCGGGTGATGCCCTCTTTCGTGACGTTGCCGTTGAGCCAGTGCCACCACGTCGCCGGCCGGGCGTCGGCCGCTGGCGCCCGGAAAAGGTCCTCGGGCGCGGGGACCCGGCCAGCGCACTCGGCGCGAAGGGTCGCCGCGGCGGCGAGGGCCGCCATCCATCGGGCGACGCAGGTGGAATGTGCTGCCATATCCGGCCAACCTCCGCGAGGCCGGCCACGTCCGTCAGGGCGACGCGGTGACTGCCTCCGCCTTGTCCAGCCGGATGGTCATGGCGCGCCGGACCGGCTTCTGCTCCTGCGCATACTCCAAGGCACATCCGTCCACCGGCCGGTTGCCGTGCAACTGTACGTAGTCGAATTTGGTCTCCCGGTCGTCGGCGTGGCCCCGGATCACCCACCCTTTCCAGATCCCCCTCAGGGCCCAGGCCGTCGCCGCGCAAGGGGCCCTGCCGGCCGGTCGACCATAATGCAGCACCGTCCGCTCGCCGCCGGCCCCGACCAGCTCCAGCGACATGCCGCGGCAGATTTCCTCCACCTGCCTGGGGTCGGGCACCGACTCGCCCTCCGGCACGCCCATGCGCGGCAGCAAGATCAGGGCCCGCCACGCATACGGCACGCCCGACGCCGGCGGTCGGAATTCCAGCGCCATCGCGACCGCGTTGGATGCGCAGGTCAGGTCCGCTTCGAATCGAGCTTTCTTCTCCAGATCCAGCCGTATGCGGATTCGGGGGTCGGTCTGGGCGGCACGCGGGGGACGGGCGGTCTCCACGTGGACCGCCCTCGCGTCCTGTTCAACTACCTCGTCTTTCTCCATCGCGAAAAACCACATCCGCATGAACACAACGACGTCCGCGTTTTTCTGCTCGCCCTTCGACTCGCCCGCGACGGCCCGCGAAGCGATCATCAACATGTCCCGTTCCCAGCGGATCGAGTAGAGCGAGTTAATGAACAAAATGCGCTCCGCGTCGGCCGCCCCGGCGGCGCCTTTTCGCGATAGGGGGCCCGGCTGCCGCAGGGCCGGCAGGGGGCTCTCCGCCGCCGCGGCGCAGACCAGAACGCCCAGCAACGCTCCGATTCCGCCGCCGACCGCACCTCTGCGCCGCGTCATGGCCGTCCTCCTCCCGCCCCGGCGCCCGGCCTGGCCGCAGATGCCTTGACGCGCATCGTCCCGGAATACTGCCAGCAACGAAAACGGCCATGGCTGTCGGACATGCGGTCGACGACGACCCAGGCCGACCAGAGCCCGCGCACTGTCCACGCGTGGCAGTTCGGCGCGTCCTCGACCTTCCGGAGGAATGGACGCCCCCTCGGGCTGCCGCCGTCGGCCAACAGCTCCAGCGTCATGCCGGCGCAGAGACGGGCAACGTCCGGCGTCGCACCGTCGCGGCGGCGGGCCAGTCCGACACCTGGCGCCGCTGGGAACTCCTCCGACGAGTGCGCGACGGACCGCTCCTCTATCGGCAAGCATCTGCGGCGAATCCTCGTGGCGATGGGGTTGGTCCCGAACCGGGAGTCCGCCTCGACGCGGGTCTTCTTCTCGTCCTCCAACCGCATACGCATCCGCTCCCCGCCGCGCGTGGCGGCCGCCCGCGCCGGCGGAGGGGTTCGTTCGGCCACAAATGTCTGGATGTGGGGGACCACCATTCCCTATTCCCCCTCCCAGAATCTGGTGCAATAAAAATCCGGAACATTGGCCCGGCGGGCCGCCCGGTTGTCATCGGCTGGAAAAAACAGCCCATCTCGCCGGACGGCCTCGCACGCGGCGGCGGCGAAGACCGCGAACGCGGTGCGCGCATAGGCCTCAACGCAACGCCGCGCGCGTTCCTGGGCCATGCCGGCGGACGCCCCCCGGCACAGCCTCCTGCCGCGATCAGGCGCGGAGCGGCGCGCCGGCCGAGGCCGTGGGTCATGCGGCCCAGCTCCAGTTGAGCGTCGTCTCGATCATCGCCTCGACATTCTCCAGCGGCCTGCCTAGCTGCACATTGTGGCAGGAGTACACGATGTAGCCGACGCCGCCAGCGCCGAGCGTTTCAATGCACCGGCGTGTCTGCGCGCGGACGTCCTCCGGCGAGCCGCGGGAGAGGACCGACTGCTTGTCTACGCTGCCGCGAAACACGACCCGATCTCCGAACTCGCGCTTCAGCTCGCCGAGGTCCATCCCGGGACACGCCGGCTGGATCGGATTAAGCACGTCCACGCCGCCGTCCACAATCGGCCCGAACAGGGGGCGGGCCGCCCCGTCGGTGCGGTGGAAGACAAGGCCGCCGAGGTCGTGGATCGGGCGGCACCAGAGCTCCAGCCGCGGCTGCAGGTGGCGCCGCCACATTCCCGGAGCGATCAGCAGGCTGGTCTGGCCGGCGACGTCGTCGCTGACGAACGTCATCGCGAGCACACCACCGCACCGCGCGTACACGCGGCAGAAGATGTCCGGCGGCCACGCCACGGTCGAGCACCGCGTCGACGTCGTCCGGACGCTCGATCGGGTCGAGCATGGTTGTCTTCAGATCGCACAATTGGCAGTAGATCTCGAAACAGGACACCCACGATCCGATCACGGCGACGCCGGCGGCGTGCGCTGGGCAGGCGGCCCGGTCGGCGGACTCGTAGTCGACGTCGGCCGGATCGGGCCACCACGGGTAGTCGTCCAGGGAACACTCGTCGGGGAACTCCAAGAGCCGCGCCCCCGCAAACTTGGCATAAATCGCGAGCCCTACCCGCGCCGAAGCCAGCGGAACAACACCCCCCCCGTCGTGCGGCCGCCGGCGGTCTCCACCCCCGCACCCGCCTGCCCGCCGCAGCGGCCGCTTACCCCTTCCCTCAACTCCGGAAAGACCCCGACGATCTTGTTCAACCGCAGCGCCTGGAACATCGCGAGGTCGGTCGCCGACCCCGTCCGCTCGCGAAGCGCCGCACCGATCTCCGGCGTGACCCACAGGTCCACCGATGGACGATCGACGGGACGGCGGTGCAACGCCGCGCAGATCCGATCCCTTGGCACCATCTCACCGCCGCCCGCCGTGCCCACGTCTTGGGCCTCCTTGCCACCCTTCAATCGAAGCGCCTCTCAACCCGCCGGCAATCTACGAAAACGACCGGGCGACGTCATTGCACAAATTGATATTTTTTTTGCACATTCTGTCCCGCTAGGGCAGCGCTTGGATTTCGTACAGCAGCGAAGGGTTGCCGGCGCCGACCTCCACACAGCCGTCGGTGAACGTGCGCACCTCGCCGGCCGGCCGGCCGCGAGGATCGAGCGCGCGAACCGTTCCGCGCGCGACGGGGAGCGTCAACCGCAACGGGACGACCTCAACGAGCGCGGGCGCCGTGCCCCACTGGGCGCCGACGGACTCCATCGCGGGCGATTTCCACTTCATCCCGGTGTTTTCGTAATACGCCGTTGCGGCCAGAAGCATGCGCGCGGGGGCGCGCGCGGGCGTTTCGCCCTCCAGCAGGGTCAGCGACACGGCGGCCCAGTCCAACCGCGTGGGCCCTGCGGTGACCGCCACGCCGTCGCCGAGGTCCACCGTGCGCCCGCAGATCCGACCCAAGGCGGCCTTGCTCCGTCGGCTCCGGATCACCAGAACGCCCCGCGAGGGGGCGACCAGCGTCCAGACGAGTTCACCGGTGTCCGCACGCCACTCGGTCTGGCCACCCACCGACGCGGGCGGCCACTCGGGCAGGGGATCGGTGGCCGCGAGGTCGAGCCCCACGCGGTGCCGAAGAGCGGCCCCCAGATCGAAGTCGGGGGCCCGGACGGCCACCGTGTTCCACGAGTGTCCGACGGTGGTGAGCCGTTCGACTTCCCGCGATTCGGACCACGGGAGCGCGGCCAGGCGCGCCGCGGGGGCGACGTCGCCACGCCGAAACATCATCGCGGCGGCCGGCACCTGGGCCAGCACGGTGGGGTGCTGGGCCAGATCGAAGAACCCCGTGATACGGCCGGCCCGGAAACCTGTGTCGTCGTGGGCCCACGTGTACAGAAACAAGGCATCCCAGTCCTGCAGCGCCGCGTAGGCGGACAGCATCAACGGCCCCTCGCTCGCATAGGGATTGGGCGCGGGATGGTTGTACTCGCTGACCATGTGAGGACGACCGATCACCCGCCGATAGGCCAGCCTGGCCACGGTCGCTTCATGGGGGGAATCGACCATGGTGCGACAGCGCACGATCCAGTTCTCCGGATCCCAGGGGCGCCCAGGCCAAATCGGATGCTGCCAGTACTCATGGTTGTCGACCAGCTCGAACTCGCCCATCAGCCGCGGTGTGGACGTGGCGACAATGGTGCCGACCACCGGCGCGCGAACGCCGATTTCCTCGACCAGGCACCGTCGCATCCGGCGCCAATGGGCCTGTTCGGTCTCCCGGAGGAACATGAGCCAATCCGCGCGCTGAGCGGGAAGAGGGGGCCGGCCGCCCCGCCGAAGCGGGAGGGCGACGGTGCCCCCCTCCAGCCGTTCGCCGTCCGCAAGGCCGACCGTGCCGCCCGGCCGCAGGGACAGGCGCGAAAATCGAAACACCGCCCCCGGCTGGGCCATCTCGGTAAAACCGAAGCGCGCGCGGGAGTCATCCGCAGAGGCGACAAACGTGAATTCGAAATCCTTCTCCTCGCGGTCCAGATGGACTGTGGCATCCCAGCCCAGGTTTTGCCACGGGTCGTGAGCCTGCATCACCTGGGCGAGGATCCGCCGGGGCGCATCGGCGGACGCGCGGAATCGGATCGTGTACACGTTGCCCCGCCGGAGTTCGAAACCGGGCTGGTTGAACTGGATCGACCAGACATTGGTCCCAGGGTCGAGGATGCGGACGAGGGCCACGCCACCGGTGGGGGTCCATTCGGCACGGGCGCCGCGGTGCTGCTCCAGAACCCAGCCGCCCCGCCCGGCGGCGAAGTCGCCGTTGCGCAGCAGCTCCGCGCCCGGGGCATCGCGCCGCGCTCCCCAGGCGGCCGCCAGCGCGGCGGTGTTCGTGTACCGCGCGCGAAGCCACTGGTTCCATTGGCCCCGTAGGTCACCGGCAAACGGCTCCGGCAGGTCGTCAAGGTCCCCGCCCATCCACGTGTGGGCCAGGCCGTTCTCGTTGTTGATCTCCACCATGGCCAGCGCGGGGTCGTCGGCGATCCGAATTCCGGTGTGGCGATTGACGATGTTGAGAAGACGGCGCGCGTAGGCCATCTGGGTCTCTTCGTGCGGGCGGTGGAAGAAACCGACCGCATGCGCGGCCTTCCACTTCATCCGCTGAATCGCCGGATCCACTCCGTCGCCGACCCCGAACCGGCGACCCACGAGCAGATTGACGTTCCAGTAGATGCCCTGCTCCTTCAGCCGGGCCATGAAATGTTCCCACCGCTCCTGCACCTCGTCGTCCCAGTTGGTCCAGGAACCACTCTCGTACCGTATGAGCTGCGGCCGACCCCAGGTGGCATCGAGGAAGTGAAACCGGACACCGTTGAACCCTGAGCGGGCCAGCCGCGCGGCCGCGATCCCGGCGTTTTCGTGGCTGGGAAAACAGGCCCCGGCGGTAACGTCCATGCCGAAAATGCGCAGCCGCCGCCCACCGGCGGTGAGGCGACCGCCCTCGGCACGAACCGGCAGAATCGAGGCGGCCGACTGCCCCAGCAGGGGCCTCAAGTCCGCCGGCCCAGCCCCGCCATCGTCTTCCGCTAGTGACCAGGGAACCAACTCCCCAGCCGCCGCCGTGACGACGGCCGGGATAGCCACGACCTGCATCGCCCGACGAAGTGCCTTCGACGTCATCCTTGCATCCCCCATTCGTGTTCGCCCGCCTCCCCGCGAGGCCGGGGGGTCATGTCCCCCCGCCGCCGCCGCGGCGACGGGCGCCCCGAGGCGAGACCGATCAGTAGAACGGTGGCGATGGCCAAGGTATGGCTGTGGGTGATGCTGACCAGCACCCGTCCCACGTTGCGGGCCCGGGCCAGCCGCAGCGCCGCGCCGTGCAAGCGAACCCCCGGCGCCCCCGACGCGGCGTCGCGGACGACCTGCACATCGCGCCAGCCGACCCGCTCGCCGATCCCGGTGCCGAACGCCTTGGCGACGGCCTCCTTCACAGCGAACCGGCCAGCAAAATGCCGCCACGGCGCCGCCTGGCCTTCGCAGTAGGCCCGCTCCTCGCCCCGAAACACCCTCGACAGGAACCGGTCGCCCCAATTGGCAATCGCCTGGCGGACGCGTTCGCCTTCGACAACATCCACGCCCATCCCAAGGATCACCTCGCCGGCGGAGGGCGCCCCCCGGGCTGCCTTCCTAACAGCGTCGACGTCCGTCATGGCCGCCCTCCCCGGTAGGCCTGCATCGCCGTGAGCATCGCCCGAACGGCCCCGTCCAGGCCGATGAACACCGCCTCGCAGACGATGCTGTGCCCGATGTTGAGCGTGTCAAGGTGCGGGATCTCGAGAACCGCCGCAAGGTTTCCCCGGTTGATGCCATGGCCGGCATTGACCTGCAGCCCAAGGCGGGCGGCCTGGCGCGCCGCCGAGACCAGGCGTTCCAGTTCGCGCTCCGCCGCCGCGCCGGTCGACGTGCACAACGTGCCGGTGTGCAGTTCGATGCACGGTGCCCCGACCCGGGCCGCGGCCTCGACCTGGCGGGGATCTGGCTCAATGAACAGCGACACGCGCACCCCGCCATCGGACAGGCGGCGGACCCATGTCCCCACCGCCGCTTCGTTCGCAAGCACGTCCAGTCCGCCCTCGGTCGTCCGCTCCTGCCGCCGTTCGGGCACCAGGCAGGCCTCGTCGGGGCACGTCTCCAGGGCGACCGCCAGCACGTCCGGCGCGATCGCCATCTCGAGGTTCAGCCGAAGCCCCGGCTCCGCCCGCAGCACGCGGACGTCGGCATCGCGGATGTGCCGCCGGTCCTCGCGCAGATGGACCGTGACACCATGGGCGCCGGCGTCGCGGCACACGCGGGCCGCCGCGAGGACGTCGGGATACGGAGTTCCCCGCAGTTCTCGTAGTGTCGCCACATGATCGATGTTGACCCCAAGTTTCAACATGGTTTGGCGCGTCCCCGGGTTCTCACCAGACATCTTCCACGGGCCGCGGCTCGGGCGGCACCTCCTCCATCGCGCGCTGGTAGACAACCCAGCGTCCGGGTCCCTGCCGCTCCGCGCGGCGCAGGGCGAGGGTCGCGGCGTCGAGCACGTTCGCCGGGCTGGATCCCATTCCGCCGATGCCTGCGATCCCGATGTGGATGCTGTACGGCAGCCGCAGCGGGCCGAGCGACGCCGACGACTCGCGGGTCACCGCGACCAGCCGCGCAGCGGCCTTTTCCGCGGCGGCCGGCGGGCATTCCAGGATCGCCAGGAACTCGTCGCCCTCCAGCCGGCCAAGAAAATCGGACTGGCGAAGCGAATCGGACAACACCTGGGCGCAGTTGGCGACGACTGCGTCCCCCGCTTCTCGCCCGAACCGCTCGTTGATCTCCTCCAGGCGAAAGATGTCGATGTGCATGACCGTGACCGGCCGGCCGGAGTAGCGGCACTGCGAGATGTATTTCCGGGCGGCGCGGTCGATCTTCTCAGGGCGGAGCAGCCCGGTCAGGGGATCGAGCATATCCGACGGCGCCGGAGGCGGGGCCGTGACCGGTGGATCGGCCGGCGGGGCGGGCGGGCGGCCCAACCGATCCGCAGCCGCCGAAAGCAGGCGCTCCGCATCGTCCCCGTCGGCCGGCCACGCCGAGACGCCCATCCGAAAGCCAGCCTGGGGGCCCAGCCGCGACCGCCACCGCCCCTCCAGCCGTCCAACAAGGGATACGGGGATGTTCGCCACCACCACCGTCCGGTCGGCCGACAGACTGATCACGTCGTCCCCTCGCCGCAGACAGCCGGCAAGCGCCCGAACACGCCCAGATCGCTCATCCTCCTCGGCAGGCCGGTCCCAATCCAGGCAGATGACCGCAAACTCCCCCCGCCGTGAGCGGTCGCCAACCCGTCTCGAAACCGCCAGCGTGAGCAAGTCCATCGGCCCCAAGGCCGCCGTCCCCGCTCGCGCCGCCCGCATGGTCCATTCGTATTTGACCGCGCTGTAGATGCCGGCCAGGATGATGAACGCGCCCGCCATCACCGCGGCCACCTGCCCCAGGGGTCCGAGATCGTCTAGCATGACAAAGGTCCATGGTAGACGAGCGCCGGTCGCCGCGTCAAAGAAGTGCTGTCGGTCGGCGTCGGGCGCAACCCAAATAACGCCGCTGTGCTCGCCCCTCTCTCGAAGACGGGCGACCAGCTGGTGGCCGGAGCAGTCCAAATGCAGGAGCGTCTCCGAGCCCAGCGGCTCCGCCGCGGCCACGGTCACCCGAAGCTGCCCGGTGGACCCGGAACCGCCCATCGAAGGCCGGAGGTTTTCGGGGCGGATGCCCCATACCACCTCGCGATCGGGCGACGCGCCGAACCGCTCGGCCCCGGCGATCCGCCAGGTCAGGCCGCCGGAGTCAAACCACCACTGCCCCTCCCGTCGCCGCCAGTGGCCGCGCAAAAGATTCATTGGCGGGTGGCCGACGAAACTGGCGACAAACAGGTCCGCCGGCCGGTCATACACCTCCAGCGGCGGCGCCCATTGCCGCAGGCGGCCCTCGTGCATTACCGCCACCCGGTCGGCGAGCGTCATCGCCTCGACCTGGTCGTGGGTGACGTACAACATCGTCGCGCCAAGCCGGCGATGCAGGTGCCGCAGCTCGACTCGCATTTGCACCCGCAATTGGGCGTCGAGATTGGAGAGGGGTTCGTCGGAAAGGAAGACCGCCGGCTCGCGGACCATCGCCCGACCCAGGGCGACGCGCTGGCGCTGCCCGCTTGACAGGGCCGAGGGCCTTCGGCCGAGCAATCCCTCCAGCCCCAGCGTCTGCGCGACCTCCGCCACGCGGCGGCGAATCTCGGCCGGCGCCAAGCGTCGCCGGCGCAGCCCGAAGGCCAGATTCTCGAACACGGTCATGTGGGGATACAGGGCGTAGTTCTGAAATACCATCGCGACATTCCGGTCGCGCGGCGGCACCTCGTCCACCCGCCGTCCGCCGATCCAGACCTCACCCCGCGTCGCGCCCTCGAGCCCCGCAACGATCCGTAGCGTCGTCGTCTTACCGCAACCGGAAGGGCCCACCAGCACCGCGAACTCGCCGTCGGCGACCCGAAGGGAAAGATCGCGAATCGCCCACGCCCTCCCCGGGTATTCCTTGTCCACCTGCCTGAGCTCGACCTCCGCCATCCTCAACTCCGTTCCCCGTCCCCGGCCGCCGTCGGGTCCGGGATGGGCTCAACCTAGGCCGGTCGACGTCCCGCGCCAAGCGGCACGGACCGTGCGACACCTTCCTGCGCCGGGATCCCACGGTTTGCTCTGATGGCGGCGTGACGTGGCCATGCCGCCGGAGGCGGAACATTCCGCCCCCTCTGGCCGGACCCGGGAAACGGCGCCAACCCGGCGCCGGCGGGGCGCCGCCACCTTCATTCGATCCGGTCGCCAAAACCGCTTGAGGCCGGAGCACGGGGGCTCCGCTGGAAAAAAGGCCGACCGGCCGTACATTGCAAGCGCAGGAGATCACTGCGAATGAACCCATGTACGCGACGAACCTTTCTCGCAGCTGCCGGTGCCGTAGCCGCGCCCGGTCTCGGGCGGTGGACCGGCGGCGGGGCGAGTTCGGCGCAAGGCCTGACGGAAAGGAGATCGAACATGCCGCACGAACTGGTCAAACTCCCCTACCCCGTGGACGCGCTCGAGCCTCACATCGACGCGCGCACCATGGAAATCCACCACGGCAAGCACCACGCCGCCTACGTGACGAACCTCAACGCGGCGCTCGAGCAACATCCGGAACTGTTCGGCTCATCGCTCGAGACGCTGCTCGGCAACCTCGCGGCGTTGCCGGAGGACATCCGCACGGCAGTCCGGAACAACGGCGGCGGCGTGCTGAACCACAACCTGTTCTGGACCTTCATGACGGCGAAGAGCCCCGGCCGGCCTTCTGGGGAGCTGGCCCGCGCCATCGAATCGGCGTTCGGATCCTTTGAGAAGTTCAAGGAGGAGTTCCAGAAGGCGGCGCTCGGACGGTTCGGCTCCGGTTGGGCGTGGCTGGTCGTGGACGAGGGACGGCTGAAGATCGGCTCGACGCCGAACCAGGACTCGCCGGTGATGGCCGGGGTCTCGGAGCTCCGCGGCCGAATCGTCCTGGGCATCGACGTCTGGGAGCACGCCTATTACCTCAAGTATCAGAACCGGCGAGCGGACTACGTGACCGCCTGGTGGAACGTGGTCGACTGGGATCGGGCGGCCGAACTGTACCGCGCCGCGTTGGCCTGATCCCGTCTGATCCGCCGGCGGGAGCGGGGCTTGGCGCCCCCCGCTCCCGCCGTTTCCTATCTTCCCAGGCTGCCCTCTTCCGCGGCGATCGTTCTCACGACGCCACCCAGGGCGGCAGCCGAACTTCCTGGGTTCCTGCCCCTATGCCCAGAGACCCTCGCGCCCTCTGGCTCCCCCGCCCACTCGTCACCGCAACAAGCGGGGCGGCACACCACCGGGCGATCCGCCGGTGGCGAAGGGCTGTGCGATTGTTTACGATTCGAGTGAGAACGTCGTGAAAGTCTGCATTGATGTCCAGGCAGCGGTCGCACAGGGCGCAGGAGTGGGGCGGTATGTCGCCTGCCTGGTCGCCCATCTGGCCGCCCAGCGGGAGGACGACGAACTCACGGCGTTCTGCCTCGATTTCCGCCGCCGTCGCCAATGGACTCCACCGGCGGCGGTCGGCCTGCGTTCGATCCGGTGGCTGCCTGGCCGCCTCGTGCAGCAGGGCTGGAAGCGCATCGGCTTTCCACCATTCGATGCGCTGGCCGGCAGAGCGGACGTCTACCACTTTCCCAACTTCATTCGGCCGCCGTTGCGCCGTGGCTCCACGGTGGTGACGATCCACGACCTCTCGTTCCTCCACCACCCGGCGACCACGGAGGAACGGAACCTCGCCTATCTGACCGCGCACATCGGGCCGACCGTGGATCGTTCGGACGCGATCCTGGCCGACTCGGAGACCATCGCGACCGAGATCCGAGAACAGTGGCCGGCTGCGGCCGACCGGGTGGTGGCGGTCCCGCTGGCCGTGCCGCCCGGACTGGTCCGGCCCGACGCAGCCGCCGCAGCAGCCGTTCGCCGGGCCCTCGGCCTGGACCGTCCCTACCTGCTGAGCGTCGGGACCATCGAGCCCCGCAAGAACTTCGCCTTTCTGGTCGAGGTGTTCGAACGCCTGGAGGGTTTCGACGGCGACCTGGCGATCGCCGGCCGGCGCGGCTGGAAGTGCGAGCCGATCTTGCGGCGCATGGCGGAATCCCCGCTGCGGCATCGCATCCGGCGGATCGAGCCGGCGTCGGACGCCGAACTCGCGGCGCT
>OGCI01000809.1_pt1 | contig 31285 bp, 30 predicted proteins | sample 1570021 | NCBI WGS metagenome assembly OGCI01 (sample SAMN06264664, study PRJEB24512) | hot springs metagenome | isolation source: Hot spring water | place: South Africa: Tshipise | collected 2015-06-21 | reverse complement strand
TATTTCTTTTCTCTGATTAGAGTTACTCAATTTTTCATGCTATTTCTATTTTTCTCAAATCTAGTGTAAAATAACACCAGTTTAAGGATCCCGATGGATACTGGAGAAGCTTCTATATGAACCCGATGGCTTTCGCCGTTAACACCGAGGTATTGAAACGCCTCAACGCACCCAAGCCAACCAGTTGGGAGGATCTTCTCAAGCCGGTGTACAAGGGTCAGATCCAGATGCCCAACCCACAATCCTCGGGTACTGCGTACAATATCATAGCTAGCCTTGTGGTGATCGCCGGTGAGGAGAAGGCGTTCGAGTACATGAAACGTCTGAACCCCAATATCCAGACCTATACTTCTTCGGGTACGGGACCTTCCAAGGCGGTGGCGGTAGGTCAGTGCGCCATCGGTATCCAGTTTACACCAGCCTTCTTCGAGTTCATAGAGAATGGATACCCTCTGGAAGTGATCTATCCCAAAGAAGGTGTATGGTTTGAAGCTCCGGCAGTTTCCATCCTTAAAGGAGCAAAGAACGTACAGGCCGCCCAAGCCTTGGTAGACTGGCTGGTGTCGAAGAAAGGGCAGGATGTCCTGACGGATGCGAAGACCTTCTTTTACCCCATCATACCGGGAGCTAAGTTAGGAAAAGGGATGCCTCCTTTCGAAAGCCTCAAGACCATCAACGTGGATGCCAAGTGGGCCGGTGAAAACAAGAAGCGATTGGTGGATCGGTGGGTCAAGGAAGTGTTACCCGCGAAATAAAAATAATTCGATTCTACGTAGGACGATAAGCTCCGGTGGTCGAATGCCATCGGAGCTTTTAACCGGAGGAAGGTATGGTTCCATCGAGGAGTTCCCGTTGGGCTAGAGAAATACGGTTCTTGTTGGGCGATCCTCTTTTATTCGTCGTGGTGTTTCTGGTCCTTTCCAGCTTGGTTGTGTTTATCCTGTATCCCCTTGCCCGGGTGGTGGCCACGAGCTTCGACACACCTAAAGGGTTTGGCTTTTCCATATTCCTCGAGGTGCTCAAATCCAAGTATCTCCTCCAGGGATTCTGGAACAGCATCATGATGAGCACCCTCACCGCGATTGGGGGATCACTCCTAGGCTACCTTTTTGCCTACACTATTTCCCGAACCAATATACCCTTCAAGAAGCTGTTTCACATTATTGCCATCATCCCCGTGGTAAGCCCTCCCTTCATAGGAGCCATGTCCATCATCATGCTTTTTGGAAACAACGGCCTCATCACGTACTCTTTGCTGGGAATAAACAACTATCCCCTCTATGGGTTTCGAGGGCTCCTCTTCGCGCAACTCATTACCTTCTTTCCCATCGCCTACATTACCCTGCGGGGAGTGCTGGAATCCATCAGTCCTACTCTGGAAGATGCGGCGATGGACTTAGGAGGATCCCGTTGGCAAGTGTTTCGGAAAGTGACCCTTCCCCTTTCCATCCCTGGCATCGCCAGTGCCATGCTGGTTCTATTCATCGAGACGATGGCTGATTTCGGGAACCCTCTGATTCTGGCGGGTAGCCAATTCCCCATCCTTTCAGTGCAGGCCTATCTTCAGATTACTGGTATGTTCGATCTACCCACAGGTTCTGCCCTGGCTCTACTGCTTCTAGTGCCTTCGGTTACCGCTTACATCCTTCAAAAGTACTGGGTGTCCCGAAAACAGTACATCACCATTACAGGGAAACCTACCACATCGGTAATCAAGTCCGTGCACCCTGTGGCCAAGTGGGGACTGTTCGGTCTCTGTCTCTTTGTGGTGATGTTGATCCTTTTAGTTTACCTCACCATCCTTTGGGGGGCGTTTGCCAATGTGTGGGGAACGGACAATACTCTTACCCTGAAGCATTTTCAGTACGTCTTTGGGGTTGGCTTCAGGGCAGTTCTCGATACCCTTACGATTTCGGGGATTTCCACCCCTCTTTCGGGAATCCTGGGAATGGTGATCGCCTTTCTCGTGGTACGGAAGCAGTTTCCCGGGAAACACTTCATGGAGTTCACCAGCATGCTGAGTTTCGCAGTGCCGGGAACAGTAATAGGGATCGGGTACATCCTGGCCTTCAATTCTCCTCCCCTGGTCCTCACGGGAACCCTTGCTATTCTTCTCTTGAACTTCATCTACAGGTATATTCCCGTAGGGATCCAATCGGGGATTGCCATCCTTCGTCAGATCGATCCAGCCATTGAAGAGGCGGCCATCGATCTAGGGGCGGATGCGAAAAAGACTTTCTTTCGAGTCACCCTTCCCCTGATGGTACCTGCGTTCTTCTCTGGCCTGATCTTCGCCTTTGTTCGGGCCATGACAGCCATCAGTGCCGCCATCTTTCTCGTTTCCTCCCATTGGAACCTGATGACGGTACAGATCATGTCTCAGGTGGAATCGGGTAGGTTAGGCGCCGCCTCGGCTTTTAGCGTGATCCTCGTGGGGTTGATTCTACTAGCCATCTTTGTGATCCGAGCGATCCTCCTGTACCGGTATGGAAGACTGGGCGGTAAGCTCCTCAATATCTAGAGTCGTGGAATAAAGGAGACACTACTATGGGCGTGAAACTGGTAAACATCACCAAGGTATTCCCTGATCCCCATCATCCCGGCAAAGAGGTGGTGGCGGTCCACAATGTTTCTATAGACGTAAAGGAAGGGGAGTTCGTAACCTTTTTAGGGCCTTCTGGATGTGGGAAGACTACAACCTTACGCATTATCTCTGGGTTCGAATACCCTACCGAAGGGGAAGTATGGATTTCGGGAAAGTTGGTGAACAATGATCCACCAAACAAGAGAGATACCTCGATGGTATTTCAGAGTTATGCCATCTTTCCCCACCTTTCGGTGTCTCAAAATATCGGGTTTGGATTGGAGCTGAAAGGATTGCCAAAGGAAACGATCCGAACCGAAACGGAGCGGATCATGGTGGTAATGAACCTAACTAACCTTGCCAACCGTAGGCCCGATCAACTCTCTGGGGGACAACAGCAGCGAGTAGCTTTAGCCCGAGCCATTATCAATAAGCCGAGCGTCCTTCTCTTCGACGAGCCCCTTTCCAATTTAGACGCCAAGCTTAGGGAACAGATGCGTCTGGAAATCCGCCGGATCCAGAAGACCTTCGGCATCACCAGTATCTATGTCACCCATGATCAGGGGGAGGCGATGACTGTTTCGGATCGGATCGTGGTGATGAACGAGGGAAATATCATGCAGATCGGAACCCCTTTCGAGATCTATTCCCGGCCGGCGAACCGGTTTGTGGCCGATTTCATTGGTCGAGTGAACTTCTTCGAAGGGACGGTCACGCAGGTGAGAGAGCAGGGGATATCGGTCCGTTTTACCCACGGAGTGGAAAGGGAAGTGGCAAGTTGCGCTCAAACCGTTCGATCTGGCGACCAGGTCCTGGTAGTAGTTAGACCAGAATCCTTGAAACTTTTTTTGAAGGGACCAGCCCCTATGGGTACTGGATCGAACTCAAGAGGTGTATCCGAAAGGATCCTCCAACGCGTTCCAGTACAGAGCAATGCGTCCAGTGGGCAGCCCTTTCTGGAAGGGAGAATCGATAAAGTGGTATACCTGGGCTCGGTATGCGAGTATGAAATCGATACGGGGGGAGAAAAGCCGGTGTTAGCGGTAACCCACAATCCGATCGAAGAGGGTTTCTTTCAACCTGGGGATCTAGTGGGCATAGATTTCGCTTCCCTCTCGGCCCATGCGTTACCGCAGGGTAACTGAAATTTCAGCTACTGAACCTAGTTAAAGCTTTCCTGTCTTTAACCCAAGTGCTCATCTTCCATTTTTTATAGAATTGAGGTATTATGCAAACATTGTGGAGAGATTACTGGTACTAGCGCTTCGGCTTCCCCTGCCTAAAGAGGTGCTTACTGACTGGATGGAAACACTGACGAGAGATCTCAGCCAGAGGCTTACTCTGGGAAGGGAGGATCCCGCTTTCTTCCTAGTAGAAGATATCGATGAGGCAGAAAAAATCCTCTTTGAAACCTCGATTTCCTGTATCCTTGCGGGGAACCAACCCGAAGAGACTCTCAACTTTATCAATGCTCTGAAGGAAGATGAACTATTCCGACATCTTCCCGTGGTGATCCTTACCCAAAAAGGCCAAGGATCCATGGAGAGGAACGATATTCCTTTTGCGGACCTCATGATAGATGTCAATACACCCCTAGAATCGATCATAGATTACCTGTACCCCCTCCTCCGGGCAAAAGCGTACACAGATGATTTGGTGAAAAAGATTTCCACCCTCCAGGATGAATTGATGAACAAATACTTGTTAATCGATTTGATCAAACGATACATCCCCAAAACGGTCTGGGAACGGGCGAATACCTTTGCTGAGGAGCAGACGATTTTCATTCCCGAGTATGAAGAGGAGGTAGCTATCCTGTACGGAGACATCATGGGATTTACCCGAATGGCAGAGCATAGGCAACCGAAAGAAGTGATCGATCTGTTAAACGAGGCGTACTCTGTAGTCACACAAGCGGTCTACGCTTCAGGGGGTGACATCGACAAGTTCATTGGAGATGCCTTTCTCGCCGTACACACGGATCCTTTAAAGGCGATCCAATTGGCATTACAGATCCAAGAACAGTTAAAGGATAAGGCCGTGAAGTTCCGTTTAGGGGTTCACTATGGCCCTGTAATTCGAGGAAATGTGGGAAGCGATCTTCGGAGCGACAATACGTTGATCGGGGATACGGTGAACACGGCAGCCCGAATCCAGGAAGTAACCACTCCAGGGGAAGTATTAGTGTCGGAGGCGGTCGTCCAAAAGGCGGGGATGGTCATCCCGTTAGAGTACCGGAGAGAGATGCAATTCAAAGGGAAAGAAGAACCTCTCGGCGTATACGATGTGTATCGATTCTTCAAAGAATCAGGAAGATTTGCCGGTTTTCTGGCTGACCTGGTTGTACACGTTCCAGGCAGTTCGAATTAAAGTATCCACATCACTGAACCGGGCTTTCCAACCCAGTAACTTCCCAGCCAGGGTTGCAGAAGCTACTAGTTTTGCCGGGTCCCCCGGTCTTCGCCCCACGATTTCTGTAGGAATAGGTTTCCCCGTAATTCTTCGGGCTGTTTCGATCATCTGTAGGACACTAATCCCTTGCTCGCTCCCTAGGTTTACCGTTAGACTTTTATCTGTATTCATCATGTACCGAAGGGATTGTAGATGCGCTTCCGCTAGATCGGTCACATGCACGTAATCTCTCACTCCCGTGCCATCGGGAGTAGGATAGTCGTTGCCAAATACCTGTACTTTCTCCCTCCATCCTACCGCTACCTCCATGATGACGGGTAACAGGTTGGCTGGATTCTTTTCTAATCCCCGGATCCTATTCTCCGGATCATAGCCCGCCGCATTGAAGTAGCGGAGGGCGGAGAACCGGATGCCTTTAAGCTTTTCGTACCAGGATAGGAACCGTTCGATTTCCAGCTTGGTGAACCCATAGTAATTCTCGGGGTTCGTGGGATGTAATTCATCAATGGGGAGGTAGGAGGGTTCCCCATACACAGCCGCGGAAGAGGAAAACACAAAATATTTTACTCCCTCCCTTACCATGGCGTTGAGAATGTTCAGCGTGCCAGTGATGTTGTTGACCGAATACTTTTCTGGTTTCACCATGGATTCACCAGCCGCCTTGAAAGCAGCTAGGTGCACTACCGCATCCCATCCCCGTGCTAGGACAGATTCCAACGTGGCTGTGTCTAGGATATCCCCTTCCACAAACTCGGCTTCGGCAAATAGGTTTTCCCTCCGTCCCAAGGAAAGGTTGTCCAGCACACAGACTCTGAACCCTTCGTCTAGAAACCTCCTTGCCACATGACTCCCAATATAACCAGCTCCGCCAATAATGAGTACTTTCATGCCCCCTATTCTACCACAATTTTCTGGATCCATTTAACCCAGTCACTCCCTTCATGCCCACCTGCCACCAACCGCAAGGGAAAGCCGTGTACCCGATGGAACTGTTTCCCATTGAACTCGTACGCGATCAGCATGTCTTCTTTTATGGCTTCGGGGACCGGGAAGCGGGTACGATAGCTATCATCGGGAACAGAAAAGATCACGATTTTCGCATCTGGCCGGATCTTTGCCTTCTCTAGCAGTACTTTCACCGGTACTCCTGTCCAGGTTCCGATATCAGTGAAAAAGCCCGGGCAGTTCAAGGTAAGATTCTTCCTCACGGAAGGAAGGGCTTTCACTTCCTCGAAGGTAAGGGACAGGGGGTTGTCTACCTTGCCTGTTACGGTAAGGCGATATGTCTTCATGTCGAAATCGAAAGGTTTGCCTGTGATATGAAGTCCTTCGAATTCCTGGAGATACTCGAACTGTTGCTCTTCTGCCCATGTAGGGGAAAGAAGCAACAAGAAACCTAATAGGATCCACATGATATAAATATAGACCTTTTACCAAGCTTTGTAAATTGGTCAGGATTTGAACTGCTTTTTAGTTGATAGTTGCCCGCAAGCTGCCTCAATATCCTGCCCGCGGGATCGACGGATGGTGGTGCGAATTCCTTTCCTGTTCAGGAGTTCTTGGAACTGGAGGACCTGATCTTCTGTGGCAGGCGTTAAGATTCTGCCATCGGGAAGATTCATGGGTTCACCCCCTGAATGGAAGCGGATCAGATTGATCCGGCAACGGATTCCTTGAAGGATCCGGGATAGTTCTTTTACGTGTCGTGGAGAGTGGTTGAAACCGTTGAACACGATATACTCGAAGGAAACTCTCCGTTGTTTGGGAAGATCGAAGGATCGGATCACCTGTAGCACCTCTTTAATCGGGTGGCGAGCCTGTATGGGCATGAGGAGAGTCCGTTCCTCATCGAAGGGAGAATGCAGACTCACTGCCAGGTGGCAAGCGGATTCGTTGAGGAATCGCTCGATGCCCGGAAGGATCCCCACGGTGGACACGGTGATTCGGGTTGGGCTGAATCCGTATCCCCAGTCAGAGGTAAGAATGGTAAGACTCTCTAGAACGGAATCGAGGTTGTCTAGAGGCTCTCCCATTCCCATGTACACGAAATTGGTGATTCGATCCCGTTCGGGAAGGCTTTCATACTGGTTCAGGATTTCTCTGGGCGAAAGGTTCCCTTGAAATCCCTGTTTACCCGTCCAGCAGAAACGGCACCCCATCTTGCATCCGATCTGGGTTGAGACACAGAGAGTAGCCCGGTCCTTATCGGGGATATAGGCAGATTCGATCCCAGGGGGAAAGAGATATTTTCTAGTTCCATCGGAAGAAGCGGACACGTGGGTAGGCGGCTCAGTTCCGATCGTATACCGTTCCTCAAGGACGCGCCGCGCCTCTTTCGATAGATCGGTCATGGCGTGTATTTCTCTAACATGACTCTGGTAAAGCCACCGACAGATCTGTTTTGGAGTATAGGTAGGTAACCTTAACCGATCCCGAATCTCTTCCAGTTGGTTCAAGGTTTTCCCAAATAAAGGTTCAGGAACCATTCCTCATCCTTTCCAAATAGGGCTTACAATTAAAATATCTAAATCCTGTTGATGGATCCATAGGCCCTATTCCGTGTGGGATGCTTGCGTACTCGAGGCTACTTTGGATTGATTCAGTCTAAGGGAATTTACCACGACGTTAATGGAACTGAAGGCCATGGCAAGCTCCGCGATCACGGGATGGAGCATACCGAGCATGGCCAACGGGATAGACACTACATTGTAGAAGAGAGCCCAGAACAGGTTTTGGCGAATTTTATCGAAAGTGGCTCGTGATATCCGAAAAGCTCGTTCCACCCCTTTGAGGTTTCCCGATACGAGAATAATATCCGCTGTTTCGATGGCTATGTCCGTGCCCGTGCCGATAGCAATCCCTACATCTGCCTGTTTCAAAGCGGGGGCATCGTTGATCCCATCCCCTACCATGGCAACAGTCCGACCTTCTTTCTGGAGTTCCTCTACGATCCTGATTTTGTCCTGTGGGAGAAGCTCGGCATACACCGTGGGAATTCCCGCTGCCTGGGCTATAGATTCCGCGGTACGAAGATTGTCGCCCGTAAGGAGAGCAAGTCTGAGTCCTAGATCCTTCAAAGCCGACACGGCAGCAACAGAATCGTCTTTCAAAGTATCGGATAGGGCCATAATCCCAAGGCATCGAGAAGGGGGAGAGATGCCTATTCCAATCACGGTCTTCCCTTCTCCATGCAGTTCCTTCGCTTTCGAGCGGTACAAGGAAACGTCAATCCCTTGTTCCTCGAGGAACGACAAGGTCCCAATGAATGCCATGAAAGCGGATGACTCTATAGCTTCCCCCTGGGAAACGAAGGCACCTCGGATTCCTTTTCCGGGAAGTGCTTGGACTTCTTTTATCTGCAAATCCGCGATATGTTCTCGACTTGGGACGTTTTCTTGAAGAGAAGCCTTTTTAATTGGAGGCAAGGTAGACTGTAAAGATGGATCAGCAACTTCCAACGAGGTGGTGTCTTGTTCGAAATAGGCAACGATAGCCTTGGCAAGAGGATGTTCAGAATAACCTTCCAAAGTGTAAGCGAGGTATCTGAATAGGTGAGGGTCGGAGGTCTCTATATAGGTTACGTATGGTTGACCCTTGGTCAGGGTACCGGTCTTGTCGAACACCACCGTATCTATGTCTTTCATCTTCTGGATCGCTTCTCCCCGTCGGATCAGAATTCCGTAAGAGGCCGCTTTACCCATCCCTACCATGAGGGCAGTCGGGGTAGCAAGTCCTAAAGCGCAGGGGCAGGCAATTACCAACGTGGCGATGGCTGCCGATACAGCCAAAGACAGGGAGCTCTGAGATAGGGTCAACCAGGGAACCCAACGAACGGCCAGCTGTAGTATGGAAATACCCATCTCAGGAAAAAGGATCCAAAAAAGGAAGGTAGCTGCAGAAAGGAACAATACCATAGGAACGAATACGCCGGTAATCCGGTCTGCCAATTCCTGGATGGGAACTTTGGTCCGCTGTGCCTCTTCTATTAGGTGCACAACTTTTGCAAGGAAGGTGTCTTCTCCTACTTTATTGATTCGTACCTGAATGGCTCCCGTCTGGTTGATGGTTGAGCCGATAACCATGTCGCCTGGATTTTTATCTACCGGTATAGATTCCCCTGTGGCGAGGGATTCGTCTACAGAGGTGCTTCCTTGAAGGATCACTCCATCAGAGGGGATCTTTTCTCCAGGTTTGACGAGGACGATATCTCCAACAGAGAGATCAGCCACGGGAACGTCTTCCATATTCCCATCCAGCGTGAGACGATGGGCAGTAACGGCCCTAACACCTAACAGTTTCTTAATAGCTAGACTAGCTCTCCCGGTGGACAAAGCTTTTAGATAGTTCCCTATGTAGTTGATAGCCATGATCATGGCTCCAATTACGGCGAAGTCCGCAACGGGAATTCCAAGGTAAGGAAGGAAAGCGGTGGAAAAGGCAGCTAGAGTCCCTATGCCGATGAGGGAATCCATGTTGAAGGATAGGGTACGAATCGCGTAAAAAGTAGATCGAAGAACCGGAAACCCGATCCAGAAGATCACGAGGGCGCTACCGATGATGTCTACCCAATGACCGAAGGGAGATGGAAAGAGTTCAATCCCTCCTATCATGGACAGGAGCATCTTGATGGTGAGGGGAAGGGTTACGATCCATGCAAGTATCAGTCTTTTTCGCTCCTCCTGGAGGAACTTTTCTCCCTCTCCCATTTCTTCTGGAAGGAAGGCCTTGTATCCTGCACGATCTACCGCTTCGGCTAGGATCTCGAAGGGAATCTCGGGTTGAAGTTCCAGGAAAGCTTTCCCACTGGTAAAATCCACCGAGGCCTTCATTACTCCCTGGACCTTACCAAGGGCTCGCTCTACCGTGCGAGCACAACTGGTGCAGGTCATGCCATCAATCTTGAGGGTCCGGATTTCCACGGATCCTGTTTGGATCGGGTTTGTGTTCATGGTTTAATTTCCTGGTTTATCGTTGCCGTGTAATCGGTCTGTGTCTGTAAAACTTGCACTAGAGCATTTGCGGTGACGGTGTCTCCGCAAACGATAGTAGCTCTCCCTGGCTTAAGGGTCACCTCCACCGAAGATACCCCTTCAACCTCTGAAAGGGTTTTCTGTACAGTGCGTACACAGTGATGGCAACTCATTCCGTGAATATCGAGTACGATGGTTTTCATATAAAACTCCTCTAATTGTTTTTATCGTAACATCCGTCGTATGGTGGATGAGAGTTCTTCAATTACTGCCGTGTCCCCTTCCTTCAATTGATCCAAAACGCAGGTGTGCATGTGCCCTAGAAGGAGTTGTTCCTGTACGCTCGCAAGAGCAGATCGAACCGCTGTGAGTTGGTTCAGGATATGGTCGCAGTAACGATCCTCCTGGATCATTTTCTTAATCCCACGGATTTGTCCTTCGATCTTGTCCAACCGTTTAACTAGACCTTGCTTGAACTCCTCGGAATGATGGGCTTTCCTGCATGTATTCGTCGATCGACTTGTATTCATACCTATACCCTCTATGGGTATAAAGTAAACATAATTAAGGTATCAAGTCAATAGAAAATTGTGATATAGAATATCCATTTCTTGACAATAAATTAGAGTAGTTAAATACACCTTCACCATGAAGTTGGATATTCGTCGAAAACTGTTCATCCTGGTGTTCCTTCCGGTAATAACCCTTCTATTTCTCCAAGGGAATTTCCTGCTCAGCAAATGGAAGGATCTCCAGGTATATCGAAGTCAGCAGTGGAATATCGAACTGATGGGGAAGACTGCCCAAACGATTACCGAACTCCAGAAAGAACGAGGGCTTTCTTCAATTTTTGTAGGTTCGAATGCAGGAAAGGATGAGGTAATTGAACAACGTAGAACAGTGGATTCGGCATTGCAGGAAAAAGCAACGTACATCGAAGGAGGACGACTTTCCCACCGCAAACAGGTAGATGCTCTTCGTTCCAAACTCGATGGAGGGGGATACAGATCTTCGAAGGAAATGATAGAGGATTATACTTCCCTAATAAGGTCCTTACCGGAAATCAGTAACCTCGCGGTAAATCAGAAGACCATAGGGGGCATTGGCAAAGTGATGTCTTCCGTAGGGATACTTCAAGAAGCGCAGGAAGGGGCTGCGCAGTTTCGAGGCCTGTTAAGTGGGATTGTTTCATCGAGGGAACGGATAACAGATCGGAAGGTCCTCTTTGCCCTTATTGGGGATTTTGAACGGATCGTGATCAACCTTACCAGTCCTGCTCTGATCTACACGGGACAAATGAAATCCACCATCGAACAGATTCTTTCCGGCTCTGAGTACGAAGTGATGAAAGCTGCCCTGTTGGAGGCGATGGCAAAGACGTCTCAAAGGGAAGGAGCAACGGTGGACTATCAGGTGTCTTCTGTGGAATGGGGTTCTCCTTTGCCAGTAGCATCCGGAAGACCATTCTTCAAGTAACCCATACGGTTCGAACCATTGCGTAGGGGAGTGGAGACCTCAGGGAAGAGATCCAAGTGTCCTCCAAATTCGGATCACAGGGGGAGTGAAATCCGCCATCCAGGAAGCGAATACCGCTTTGCAGGACATTGCGCAGGCTACCACACGAATCTCTACCTTAAGTGCGGAAAACCATAGGAGTATTGAACAGGTCTATGCTCGATTTGCAGCTTTCAAGCTGAAGGGAGAATAGGTTTGTCCAGGTTTAAGGGATCAACCGGGGAGTGTATGCTCGTCGGATTGATCCTTGGAAGCAGCTTGCCTAGAGCTTTCGAGTTTTTCCTGCTTTAGTTTCCTTCGGTTCTTGTTAAACTTTCGTACCTTGCTGTAGAGATAGAAAAGGATCGTATAGCAAACTCCTGCAAAGAAACTGATCAGAATCACCATGATGACAGGAACTTGTTCGTATACCTTCCCGAACAAATTGAAGTTAGTTGTGTAGGAGCTGTTCAATAGAACTAGAAGGGCAAGACTAAGGAAAAATAGAGCTCCAAGGATAGCCTGAACCATACTCACCTTCTATCTAATAAAAGCCTACAACAGAACGACTCCTGGCAAGATCATATGTAAAAGACCGATCAAAATGAATAGGATCCCCAAACCGTTAGCATACTGTTTTCGTACTGCCATTACCTTCGACATAAAAGGAGGAATGATGTCTCTATCTCTGTAGAGGGCTTCTATCGTCAAGATGCCTCCCCCTAGGATACCTACAAGCGCAGGAAGGAGGTCCCCTAAAACAATGGTAGTTTCTGTGGGGGAAAGAATGAAAAGTTTGACGATACCAAAGATAAACACCACAATTCCAAGAAGAGTTTGAGAACCTTTATCTTGTAACCGTTTCAAGAAGGCCAATACTTGGGCTTTTTGCTCTAACATATCGGCTGCGAATACTCCGCCGGTGAGTAAACAGATAAGTATCGTAAGAATATAGATCTGTGGCATTGATCACACCTCCCTAACTATCTTCTGTAAAAGTATAACCAGAATTGATCGTATCTGCAAATGAAATGTGTGGCAGGATCCGATCTTGTAAGGATATGATTTTTACCCTATCCTTCGATTCGATGCGGATCTATGGAACGATTCTAGGAATGGCATTGGTCACTTTTGCTATTCGGTATGCACTGTTTGCTTCGGCTGGGAAAGTACGTTTTTCCCCCCGGTTCGAAGAACTTTTACGATTCATTCCCCCCGCAGTACTAGCTGCTCTAATTGCTCCGACCCTCCTGATTCCCCAGGGTACAGAAATTGCCCTTCGGTTGGATAACCCTTATTTGGCAGGAGGGATAGTTGCTTTGCTGGTTGGACTAGTATGGCGTAATTTGTTTGCCGTCTTAGGAGCGGGTATGGGAACTTTTTGGCTCTGGAGATGGCTTTCGGAATTATTATTTCGTTAGGGACGTAGGATTCGCAGTTTCTTCAATTTTAATTTCGTTCCAGAGTTTATCCATCAGAGGAAAATGGTCGGCAGAAGGTTTCAATCCCTGATCTTTCAGTCGACGTTCCATTTCCTTGAACCTACGATTGAATTTAGTAATAGTACGAGACAAGGCCACGGAAGGATCAACGTTTAGAAAGCGAGCTACATTCACTAAAGAGAAAAGGAGATCGCCTACTTCCTCCTCCAGTTTTTCCTTGTTTCCCTCCCGCCAAGAAGTCTCAGCTTCGTTGATTTCTTCCTTGACTTTACCCCACACGTCTTCGATACGTTCCCAATCGAAGCCTACCTTCGACGCCTTTTTTTGGATCTTGTAGGCTCGATCCAAAGGTGGAAGGGCATGAGAAACTTCATCTAGGATGGAATCTTTGGGTTTCTTTCCCTCTACCGCGACTTTGATGTCCTTCCATTGGGCAACTACTTTTTCGCTTGTGTCCGCATCTGAGCCAGTTCCAAACACATGAGGGTGTCGACGAACAAGCTTCTCGCAAAGTTCGGTGAGAACATCGGCCAGGGAGAACTTTCCTTCCTGTTCGTACATATAGGCCATGAAAGTGGTAACCAGATACACATCCCCCAGCTCTTCGCGGATGTGAGGGATGTCATCTTGGGTAATGGCTTCCACACATTCGTATGCTTCCTCGATTAAGTTGGAACGGATCGTCTTAGGGGTTTGCTCCCTATCCCAAGGACACCCGTTAGGCCCTCGGAGGGTTTTCATGATTTCATACAATCTAGAGAAGGCTTCCATTGGCGTATTCATACGTGATACCAATGTACTGAATGGCTTCTATGGGTTCAAGTAGGATCTATAGCGTTGCCAAAAGAAAGGGTGTATAATCGACTCCATGATCAGTGTACAGGTGCAGAGTAGAAAGGAGATAGGACAACTCCATTTTCCCTTTGGAATCCCACGGTTGTGGTGTCCCCCTCTTACTCATTATAGACCTGATGGTTCCCTAGATACGAATCGGATCGCTTCCCATCTAAGACAGTTATCCCACCATGTGAAGACGTATCTAGTATTTGGTTCTACGGGAGATGGTTGGGAACTCTCCGATGTTGAAATGTCCGAGCTACTGGATTTTTTGATTCTCCAAGCCGAAGAGATTGATATTCGTTTGTTGATCGGGGTGCTGAGACCCGATGCGGACGTAGCCCGAAGGAGGATCATCGAAATCGTAGGCTACTTGAAGCAGAAGTGCGATACTAGCGATCCGGAAAAGGCCCTCACGCAGTGTAGGATATGTGGATTTACCGTTTGCGCTCCCAAGGGAAAGGAATTGTCTCAATCCTTCATCCGGCAGAAGCTATTCGAGATTCTCGATTTGGGATATCCTACTGCCCTGTACCAATTACCCCAAGTAACCGAGAATGAGATCGACACGGAGACCTTTGCCTACCTAGCCGATGGATTCCCCAATTTCTACCTGTTTAAGGACACCAGTGGAACGGACAATATCCTTCGTTCTAAGGTGGACCGTCGGGGGATCTTCATGGTTCGGGGGATGGAGGGAGAATACCATCGATGGTATCCTGCACAACCCCAGGGCTTGTACGATGGGTTCTTGTTGAGTTCCGCCAACTGTTTTGCTCCTCAGTTGAAACGTATCATGGACCTAAAAGATCAGGGCAAGCATGAAGAGGCCGAGCTTCTATCGGCCAAGATTACCAGGGTTGTGATGGATGGCTTGAATCGAGCCAGTAAGATTCCTTTCGGAAACGCCTTTGCGAATTCCAACAAAGCCTTCGATCATTTCTTTGCCTATGGCAAGGATGCGTTGAAATATCCTTCGCCCATGACCCACTCCGGCAACCCCTTGCCGGAAGAGTTCCTCCAGTATGTGGGGGATTTGCTAGAAGACGAGGATCTCATGCCAACTAAGGGGTACCTTTAACATTATCTTGCCAGATCCATGAAAAAGAGGAACGCCTCATCGGCAAACCCTGGGATCTGTTCGTGACCAAAATCGGGATACACGATCACGCGTTTTTTCGAATTGATCTTGTTGTAAGCGGCAAATTGAGTGGAAGGGGGACAAATCTTATCCATCAGACCCGTTCCCATCAAGACTTCGCTCTTGATTCGGGGGGCTAGATGCTGTATGTCCAGGTACCCCAGCCTTGTAAAAACTTCACGCTCTCGGGAATGAGTGGGGTCGTACCGTCGGAACCAGGTTTTCAATTCATCGTACGCTTGTTCCCCCAAGTCCATCTCCCAGACCCTCTGGAAATCGGATAGAAAGGGATACAGTGCGGCTACTTTCCGTATCCTTGGTTCCAAAGCAGCGGAAGCGAGGGAAAGGGCTCCTCCCTGGGAAGCTCCCATGACACCGATTCGGTTGGGATCCACGCCATCCATCCTCATGAGGATTCGTACTAGTTGAACGGCATCTAGATAGATAGCACGAAAGAGGAACGTCTCCGGGGGATTGTTCAAATCTCCCACTAGGAGGCCCCGGAAAGTGGAATGCTTACGGCCCGGAGAAGTTTCGCTCATTCCTCCCTGCCCTCGACAATCCATCGCGGCAACGGTGAAACCTTGAGCGGTATACACGAGTTTCTCCGACCAATCCCCCGCATGGTTCGTATACCCATGGAACCTTACAAGTCCAGGGCCTCGTCCAAGGGTATTCCGAGGTTTCAATAATTGAGCATGAATGCGAGCGTTTCCAACCCCGGTATAGTATAGGTGGTAGCAGTCTGCACTGGGAGCTTGGAATTCCGCGGGAATGAGTTCTGGAGCAGGATCGATCCTGTCCAACTCTTTCAGTGCTTCGTGCCAGTACGCATCGAAATCGGAAGGTTTCGGATTGATACCCTGGTAAGTTTCCAGTTCCCGAAGGGGGAGATCGATCATTGGCATGTCCCTATACCTCTCTATACTTAAGTTTGTGGGTTCCCTGGGAGAATTCGGTCGAACTCTCCTTCTTCAAGAGCCTGGAGGAAGGCCTCCACTACCTGACGGTCGAACTGCTGATCCATGCCCTGTCGGAGTTGTTCCACTGCTTGAGTCAGGCTCATACGGTGCCGATAGGGTCGATCACTCATCATAGCATCGAAGCTATCCGCTACGGCGATGATCCTTCCGAATAAAGGAATCGATTTGCCCGATAGACCTCCTGGGTATCCCTTTCCATCGATCCGCTCATGATGGTAGAGGATGGAGGGGATCGAACGTTCTAGGTATCGGATATTTCGAAGGATGGCCTCCCCCAACTGAGGATGCTCCATGATACGGTACCGTTCTTCTGGTTCCAGGGGCCCTGGTTTCTGCAACACTAGATCCGGAATCCCGATCTTTCCCAGGTCATGGAGCAGAGCCCCTATCTCCAGGGCGAATAAGTCCTCTTTATCGATCTGTAGGCGCTCTGCGATTCGTTTCGCTAGGAAGGTTACCCGCTCCGTATGTCCCTTCATGTAGGGATCTCGGGCCTCAAGAGCGTTTACCAGGGCTTGAACAGTCCCTAAGTAGGCCTCTTGAAGTTCTTTGTTCTTTCGTTCCAAATGAGAGATGAGCAACGCGCCGGTTTCCCGAAGCCTTTTGCCCAATTCTCGCATGATTCCATAGGCGATGGTTGGTTCTTCCACAAGAAGATGTTCGAAACTTTCCCGGGAAAGCTCAAGTATGGTGGTTCCTGTCAGTGCCCTTACAGAGGCGGAACGAGGTCCCTGATCTAGCAGAGCCATTTCACCAAAAAAGTCACCTGCTTCCATCAGGGCGAGGGTCATCTCCTCTCCATCGGAGAATTTTTTGGTGATTTCCACCTTCCCTGTCTCGATGATACAGAAGGTATCCGTGAGGGTTCGCTCTCGGACGATTACATCTCCCGGTAGGTAGAATCGTTTCCGTGAGTATTGGACAACCTTCTGGTAATCTTTTTCTGGAAGGGTATGGAAATAGGGGGTTGGATTGGACGTCATGAGAATCTCCCTTACCATGTATCATAGTGCGTAGTGAGCAGATAGGAAAGAGGGAAACCAATGGTAAAGGATCCTTTCGTAACATTGCGAACTACCCCCAAAATCGGCATACTGTAGATCATGCGCGTTTTGCTCCGATCCCTTACTCCCTATTGGATTCCTGCCCTTGGGGCAGTACTTCTAATGACAGGGGAAGTGGTAGCCGATGTGTATCAGCCATTGTTCATGGCGAAGATCGTTGACATGGGGATACGTGCTGGGGACTTGTCTTTGATCCTTTCTACCGGTTTACGAATGGTACTGATCGCTTTTCTAGGATTATTCGGTGGAGTAGGTTGCACTATCCTGTCAAGTTATACTTCCCAATCTGTAGGGGCCGATCTACGGGAGCGTCTCTATGCGCATATGTTGAGTCTCTCCTTTCGATCTTTGGATACTATGTCTCCATCTACCCTGGTTACCAGACTCACTAATGATATTACACAAGTACAGACCTTCGTATTGATGATGCTTCGGATGATGGTTCGAGCCCCCCTCCTTCTGATAGGAGGGACTATCATGATCATATACTTAAATCCAACTCTAACCCCTCTCCTTCTGGTTTTCTACGGAGCGCTCTTTGTAGGAATGGGAGTACTGATTCGGCATGGACTCCCCATGTTTAACCTTGTTCAGAAAAAACTCGATGGAGTAAACCGTGTGCTCCGAGAAAACCTGGCGGGTATCCGATTAGTCAAGGCTTTCGTTCGCTCTGAATACGAAATCTATCGGTTTGAAGGGGTGAATCGGGAGCTCCGAGATAGTACCATTCGAGTTTCCCGATTGATGAGTGGGAGTCTTCCTTTGCTTTTCCTATCCATGAATCTCTGCATGGTTGCCATCCTCTGGTTGGGGACTCGGCAAATTCAAATGGGGAATCTTTATGTGGGTAGGTTGATAGCCATCATTACCTACCTTACTCAGATTCTCCATAGCATGATGATGGTCGCGTTCCTGATTGTCACCCTTGCCCGGGTAAAGGCTTCTATCGGTAGGATCGATGAAGTCTTTGCCTCGGAAACAGAGGGTAATGGGGTACAGAAGATACATGAGGCGTTGGGAAGTTCTACAATAAAACGTGTATACACCATAGGTCCAGCGCAAGTGGAGGAACCGTGGTCTATTGAGTTCCAGGAGGTGCGGTTTAGGTATAAAAAGGGTGAAGGAGATCCGATCCTAAAGGATATCTCCTTCCGAGTGGAGGGAGGAAAGACCCTCGGGATTCTCGGATCCACAGGAGCGGGCAAATCGACTATCCTAGCATTGATTCTGCGATTCTATGATCCCGAAGAGGGGATCATCCTCTTAAATGGAATTCCCATCCATGAGATAGCCCTATCTGAACTACGAAGGAGAATTGCATGGGTCACCCAGAATCCTTTCCTGTTTTCCGGAACCATTCGGGAAAACATCCTTTGGGGCGTGGAAGATGCGAAGGAGGAAAATTTGCTATGGGCTGCTCGTATTGCTCAGGTAGATGAGTTCGTTCAACGATTCCCCGATGGGTACGATACCTTCACGGGCCAACGCGGGGTCACGCTTTCGGGAGGACAGAAACAGAGGATCTCCCTCGCGAGGGCTCTTCTAAAGAAACCATCCATCTTGCTTCTCGATGATGCCACTAGTGCTGTGGATCTCGCTACGGAAGCTTCTATTCAGGAGGGTCTGAGAAGTTTGAAAGAAACGACGGTAATCGTAGTAACCCAACGGATCAGCTCGGTAATTTTCGCTGATTCCATTCTTGTCCTCGAGCAGGGAAGGGTAGGAGGATGGGGAACCCATAAGGAACTGATCCGGAACAACCCTATTTATCAGGATATCTTTCGATCTCAAATGGAGGAGGGGAATGGCCATGGCAGAAGCTAGAGGAGGGAGCGGTATTGGACGGCCTTCCCATCCTTTGGGTATGGCTTTTCGACCAGGAAGGGCTCCCGGCGGACCGGTTTATTTAGGTCCGAAGGAGAAACCCAAGAATGTGAAACGCACGGTGTTGCGAATGTTTCAATTCCTTTCGGGTGGATGGGGTATCCTGTTCTTCGTATTCTTACTGGTATTCATTTCTTCTCTTTCGAACTTGTTGGGCCCCTATTTGATCGGGCAAGTGGTAGATACCTTTGTCGGAGGAGCGGGTAAAGTCGATTTCAAAACTTTAAATTATCTTCTGATGTTGCTCCTTCTTCTGTATGGTATAGGTGGGGTTTGCACGTTTCTTCAGTATTACCTTATGGCGGGCCTTTCGCAAGATGTGGTGTTCAGGATCCGAGATGCGTTGTTTCATCATCTTCAGGTGCTACCGGTCTCGTTCTTTGACCGGCAGTCCCACGGCGATTTGATGAGCCGAATGACAAACGACATTGAGAACATCAATATGACCATCTCGCAGGGGATCCTTCAGGTGTTCTCTAGTTTCATAACTCTCATAGGGGCTTTTCTCATGATGTTGTTCTTAAGCCCGATGTTGACGTTTGTAGCCCTTTTAGTGATTCCTTTCGGCTTTCTCCTGACTAGCCTTGTATCCCACAATACCCGACGGGCCTTTTCTTTTCAACAGAATGCCTTTGGTAATCTAAATGGGTTAATAGAGGAGACCATTACGGGTATCAGGGTTGTTAAGGCCTTCACGGGGGAAGGGAAGGTAATGGCTCGGTTCTCGACGATCAATGGGGAATTGAGAAAACATGGAATTCGGGCCCAGATTTTAGCAGGAACCGTACCTCCTTTGATGAACCTGATGAACAACCTGAGTTTCCTTTTCACAGCCGTTGGCGGGGGATGGATGGTACTCCGGAAGGCTCTTTCGGTAGGGACTGTGGCGAGCTTTCTTCAATACTCCCGCCAATTCATGCGTCCCATAAACGAGATGGCCAATCAGATCAATCTTCTTCAAGCAGCTCTGGCTGGGGCCGAACGGGTATTCGAAATCTTGGATGTTACACCCGAGGAATTGGAAACCCGAGCAGGAGATCGTGTCGATGGAACTGAAGTGAATCATTTAGAGTTCTCGAAGATTCATTTTTCCTACCGTCCCGAAGTCCCTGTGCTCCGGGATATTACCTTCGATGCATGGCGGGGCAAAACTATTGCCATCGTGGGTCCTACAGGAGCAGGCAAAACGACCTTAGTAAACTTGTTGGCTAGATTTTATGACCCTGACGCGGGAAAGATCCTTTTCGATGATAAGAATACCCGCATTCTACCCAAAATGATGGTGCGCCGCTCATTAGGCATCGTGTTACAGGATACTTACCTGTTCTCCGCGACAGTACGGGAAAACATCCGATATGGACGCTTGGAAGCTACCGATGAGGAGGTGGAGGAAATAGCACGAATCGCTGAAGCGGATCCTTTTATCCGGAAGCTCCCTCATGGTTACGATACTGTGTTAACAGATGAAGGCCTGAATATTAGTCAGGGAGAGCGGCAATTGATCACTCTAGCTCGGGCTCTACTGACCAATCCATCCATTCTGATACTGGATGAAGCGACTAGTAATGTGGACACCCGCACAGAGCTTCACATCCAACGAGCATTGGGACGAATTCGTAAAGGTCGGATTAGTATCATCATTGCTCATCGATTGTCCACCATCCGGGATGCGGATATGATTCTGGTTCTTCAGGATGGAAGGATTGTAGAGAAGGGTACCCATAGGAACCTGTTGGAAGCGGGGGGTGCCTATTACGCGTTATACAACGCCCAGTTTCGTAGGCAGGCGGAGTTGCGGTCTTCCCACAATCTGATCGAGTGAAGGAATGGAAGAACGAATGAAAAAGTTCCAATGTTCCAGCGAACCTGCTCCTTTCAGCCGACTCCGATCGATTCTCTCGAGGAAGAAGGATCCGGTCATATTGGTTTTAGACCTTGAGACGAATGGTCTCTCTTCCCGTTACAGCGTCCTGTCTGTGACGGCGGAAAAATACCTCTATTCCCCTCCGGAATTGGAACGGATTGGAAGGTTCCACCGTTTCTATTATTCCCGGGAACCGGAGAATCCAGATGCAATACGGGTGAATGGGTTGACTCGGGAAAGATTGGAGCAAGAGCGGGCAGGCAAGGGATGGCCTGCCTACTTTGACGAAGATTACGATTTCCAGGAGTTCTGTAGAGGCATCGACCTGGTGGTGGGGCATAATATCCATTTCGATCTGAAGTTCTTGCCCTTCTTAGGAGGAGTGGATTGGTTCTGCACGATGAAATCTCACACTTCCGGCAAATTCCCTAGCCTGGAACGACTAGCCCGAAGGTATGGGATCTCCGTCCAACCGGGAAGGCTGCACCAGGGTGACTACGATGTGGCGTTGACGGTGGAAATCTTTCGTAGAATCCTTCATGACTTGGAGATCTATATGGCATTTGAAACTAAAGGAGATCCTGCGGAAAGATTCTTTACTGTATCCCCAAAGGAAGTAGAAAGGATCCAGGAGGTCCGGAAACGGTTGGCGTTGGAAGAATAGGATCAATCGAATCAGGTTGTCTTTTTCCCTTACCAGGCGTATGTTCATGGTATGAAAGCCATACGAGTACATGAGTTTGGAGGGCCTGAGGTCCTTCGATGGGAAGAAGTCCCCCAGCCGCAACCAGGTAAGGGAGAGGTCTTGATCCAGGTGAAAGCCATTGGTGTGAATCCCATAGAAACGTATATCCGCGCTGGAGCCTACGCGATGAAACCAGAACTCCCTTACATACCTGGATGGGAATGCGCAGGAGTGGTGGAAGCAGTGGGAGAAGGGGTAACGAGTGTGCGGGTGGGAGACCGGGTATACACTAGCGGAACTCTTTCAGGAGTGTATGCGGAGAAGACCCTTGCGAAAGAAGAGACGGTCCATCCCTTGCCGGACCGTGTCTCATTTGAACAGGGGGCAGCGGTAGACATCGCGTATTCTACCGCCTACCATGCCCTGTTCCAGCGAGCCCGAGGAGTACCGGGAGAAACAGTGCTGATCAATGGCGCAACAGGCGGGGTTGGAATTGCAGCGGTTCAACTGGCAAGAAACGCGGGAATGAAGGTGATTGGTACGGGAGGAACGGAAAAAGGAAGAGACTTGGTTCTTTCCCAAGGGGCCAACTTTGTGATCGATCATCACTCCCCCGATTGGGTAGATCAGGTAATGAAGTTTACCGAAGGCCGTGGTGTGGACATCGTGCTGGAAATGCTAGCCAATGTGAATCTAGCCAAGGATCTTACCATCTTGAACCGGAATGGAAGGGTGGCAGTAGTGGGGAACCGAGGTACGATTGAGATCAATCCCCGAGATGCTATGAATCGAAGGGCGGAAATCATCGGAGTCCTCCTTCTACTTGCCACAAGCGAAGAAAAGAAAAGCATCAGAGCGGCTCTTTTTGCGGGACTTGCAAACGGGACCCTTAATCCCGTGGTTGGGCAGAAGTATCCGTTGGTCCAAGCAGCGGAGGCCCACCGTAAGATCCTAGAAAGTGGTCATTACGGGAAAATCGTCCTGATTCCCGGATAGGGTACACTCAGTCTTGTGGATGAAGCCTCGCTGCCTGGTCTTCCGGCAGGATGTAGAAGGTTCCTCGGGCTTTGGCTACCAATCGATTTTTTTGCCGTACTTCTGCTTCGCACACGAGTAGAGTTTTACCTTCCTTCAGAATTCTCCCCTCGGCTATCAGGAGATCTCCTTCGTGGGTTACATCGAGAAAGCTAATGTTCATCTCGATGGTGACCGAACGGCGGCCAAGGGAGCGAACGGCCATTCCCATGGCGGAGTCGCAGAGGGTCATCAGTACTCCCCCATGGGTGATGCCGCGATAGTTCATGTGAGAGTGGGTTAAGGGAAGCGTCAGAACCGACCGCCCTTCTTCGAGGGTTTGGATATCCAAGCCCACAAGGGTGTGGAAGGGGGTTTCCCTGTATTGCTGGAAGAGCCCTAAAAACCGTTGGTGTAAGGAATCCTCGTTCTTACCCATGCACCCTCGAAAAATACAAACGATCCTACCGGGGAGGTTTGGCGAGAATCTTTTCCAATCCCTTCCATTTTTCGATATCCTTGGGAAGGGCTTCCATCCGTTCCTTATTCTGGTAGTCCTTGTGCTGGAAGGTATAGGTGAAGTTCGTATGGATATCGTACGTTCCTTCTTCAATGGCGTAGGTGTCCTCGGTCATGACTAGTTCTTCGTCCGTAGGGATCACGAAAATTTTCACCTTAGAATCGTCGGCAGAAATGCAGGTTTCCGCATTCCTAGTCATGGAAACCCTATTCTTCTCCGGATCTAGTTTGATTCCCATCCATTCAAGGCCGTCGGTAGCGATTCGTCTTGTGACAGGTCCCCGTTCTCCAACCCCTGCAGTGAACACTAGCGCATCGATACCTCCCACAGCGGCTACGTAGGCGCCAATGTACTTGCGCAACCGATACCCTTCAATCAGTTGGGCTAATTGCGCACGTTCATTCCCTTCGGCAGCTGCTATTTCGATATCCCTGCGGTCTACCCATTTTTCCGTGATCCCGAACACGCCACTCTTTTTATTCAGGGCAGCTTCTACTTCTTCTGGTTTCATTCCGGTTTGTCGCATGATATAGAAGGAGATGGCCGGATCATGATCCCCGCTGCGGGTGCCCATCACGAGGCCTTCTAGGGGGGTAAGACCCATTGATGTATCGAAAGAAAGGCCATTCTTCACTGCGTTGATACTGGAGCCGTTTCCGATATGGGCGATCACGAGGTTTACCTTGAAGGGATCTTTCCCTAGGAGAACCGCTGCTCGTTTCGCCGTATAGAGAAAAGAAGTTCCATGGAACCCATAGCGACGTACGCCATATTTCGTGTACCACTCATAGGGGAGAGCGTAGATGTAGGAAGAGGGGGGCATGGTTTGATGCCAGGCAGTGTCCATGATGGCGCAGTGAGGCACTTTGGGCAAAACCTCTTGAGCTGCCCGAATACCCGTAATGTTCGCGGGGTTATGGAGAGGGGCTAGATTCTGGATTTGTTCGAAGGTATGTAGCACTTCAGGGGTAATCCGAACCGATTTCGCAAACTTTTCACCCCCATGCACCACACGGTGTCCAACCGCCTTAATCTGATCGATACTATCGATGGCTCCCACGTTTTTATCTACAAGGGTTTTCATGATCAGTTCTATGGCTACCTTGTGATCTGGGCAGTTATGTTCCAATTTGTATTCTTCCTTTCCTCTCGCTTTATGTTTAATGAAAGAACCACCCTGGGTTACCCGCTCCACGATTCCCGTTGCTAATGCTGTTTTCTGGTCCCAGTCGTAGACCTGATACTTTACGGAGGAACTTCCGCAGTTCAGGGTAAGAATAACCATTCTCTACCTCCACTCGATTGGAATGTTTTGGTTGGATAATTACATATTCCGTAACTAATTTCAATGCACCTTGAAGCAAAGATGGTTTCCTCCTTGTTCATACGGTAGGGAGGATTGATGGGCAAGGGTAGAAGGAGGCTCCTATTAAGCTTGTCATTCGGTCTTTGGGCGCTCTTGAGGGGTGTCGGTAGCGTTCAACCGCAGAGTCACTGGAAAAGTCAGCTGGATTCGGAGCTTAACCTTAACGGGGTACTTTCCACTCGGTGGATGCTGGATATTGAGCAGTCAAGGTTTCTGTATCTGGAACAGCGGTCCTCGGAAGAAGACCCTTACCGGATCGTGGGAATTCGTACGCCCTACTTTTCTATGGGGCCGGTTGATCTTTTTGGTCTTCTCCGGGAAGCGGGAAGCCCCTTAAGCTACACGCTATCCGGTACCGTGTTTAGGGAACAGACCGGGATTCAACTGTACTCGGGTAAGGATGTCCATAACCGAATGGGGTTTTTCGTTGCAGGACCGGATCAAAGCTTGTCCCTAGGGGGGTACAAAGATACGGGGGAAGAACCTCATCTCTTCGCTACTTTCCGTCTCGGTTCATCGAATCAGTACTCGTCAGTCGAAGGGTTTGTATCCCTAACGGATTATCGGAAAGAGACAATCGATCTGGACTGGTTCCCTTCCAAAAGCCGTGTCACCCCCGGTCCTCTACTCCATTGGGGAAGCCGGCTACGATTAGGAATGGAAGGCTCGTTAAAGGGTTCTTTCAGTCTCTCCATGGTGGGTTCTCGGCCATCCCATGATCTATCGGGAGTTTGTACGCACCTCTACGGAGAACTATCCCTTTCCTGGATTGAAATAAAAGTTTTATCCGGGCGCTGCACGTCGCAGTATGTAACTCCCAACGGAGATAGGACAACGAAAGAGATTCAGAATGTTGTAGGGGGAACTCTATTTCCCCTCTATCCTTTGTTCTTTTCCCTCGAAGGAGAAGAGATTGGCTTCCGGGACAGGGATGTCACGCGATCCTATCGTTTGGGTGGGGGAGTACAGGGGCCTACCTTTCGATTGGAGGCACAGAGAGAAGAAAGGCTTGCGAAGGTAAGCTGGATTTTGGAAGGGTGGGGAAGGTTGGGAAAGTTTTTTGGGAGCCTTGCCGCAGCATGGGAAGAAGAGAACAAAGAAAGTCAGGTTTCTCTATCGATTCGGGGGACCTATTCTGACAAGGGATGGGAGGGAGAACTCTGGTGGAAGGGAACATGGAAACCCGACTTCATGGTAGAAGGGGGAAGTACCCTTAGCCTGAAAGGGCAGGATTGGAAAATAGGGATCAGTATGGAACTCCTGAAACCACTCGGATTTAGGGATGAAGATTTACTCCGGTTTTCATTGAATCCTCTATCCTATGTGGGAGTCTCCCTATTCTTCTCTACCTATGATTCCCACCTTCCAATGAAGAGGATCTCTGGTTCTAGAGTCCTCCCGTAGGCTCTATGGACCGCCTCTTGCATACGCTCCACTAGGGTTCGGATATCGCTAGCCCGAGCGGTTCCCCGGTTTAGAATGATGTTTGCGTGGAGGGGGGATACTTCTGCATCTCCGATTCGAACGCCCTTGAATCCCATTCGATCCAGAATTACTCCCGCTGGTTCTCCAAAGGAGCGATCGTTCTTGAATACTGACCCCGCAGAGGGTGCCAGATAGTGTCCTTTTTTCTCCCGATCCTGCCGGTACTGTTGGATCTTTTCTTGGAGTACCCGGGGATCTTCGGGAGTCAACCGGAAGGTAGCATGGAGAATGATCCATGGTTTCCCCTGAAAAGGGGACTTCTTGTAACCAAACCCTGCGGTTTGGGAGACTTCACCTTCGCTCTCCCCACCCGTTGGATGGGTAACGTGAAGGGTTTGGAGTTCCAAAAACTCATCCAGATAGGCTACATGCTCTAACACTTCCGATACCTCTGATCCGTAGCATCGGGCATTCATCCAGACCGCTCCTCCTACGGAGCCGGGCATGCCGGAAAGAAACTCTAACCCTCCCAACCCAACTTCACAACTTGCCTTTACCACTGAATCTACTTTGGTTCCTGCCTCTGCGGTAAGCAGTGTGCCTTCGATCGTAATCCTACATATTCTAAGGGTTGAGATCACTACTCCCTCGATCCCTCCGTCTGCAACCAGAACATTGGAGCCCTCTCCGAGCACGATCCAGGGAAGGGAGCATTCCTGGGCTAACCGTATGGTTTCAATGCATTCTTCTACAGAGAGGGGTTCCACGTACAGGTCCGCCGGCCCTCCCACTCGAAAGGAGGTGTGCAGAGCCATGGGCTCTTGCTCCCTCACAACCCCCGTGATATTGATTTTCTCTAGAAATTTTCGTACCCTTTCCACAATCTAATTGTAACTAAAATAGCTATCGTTTGAATATACAAAGGGGACAATTGGTGGAAATTCAATTATTCAACACTATGGGGAGGGCTATGATGCCCTTCGTGCCTCTGGAGAAGGGCAAAGTAGGGATGTATACCTGCGGTCCCACAGTGTATAACTACGCTCACATTGGGAATCTACGGACGTACCTCTTCGAGGATTTCCTACGAAGGACCCTGGAGTATGCCGGGTACAATGTGCAACATGTAATGAACGTGACCGATGTGGGGCATCTCACCGATGATGGGGATACGGGAGAGGATAAGATCATCAAAAGCTCAAGAGAGACAGGTCGTTCTGTGTGGGATATTGCCCAGATGTACACGGACGCCTTCTTTAGGGATATCGATAGACTCAATATCAAGAGACCTACCATTGTTTGCAAAGCTACGGATCACATCCCGGAGATGATCGAGCTGGTAAAACGCCTGGAAGAACGGGGGTATACGTACGAAGCGGGCGGAAATATTTACTTCAGTATCGATAAGTTCCCCGATTATGGAAAATTGGCACAGTTGGACTTGAGGGATCTCAAAGCGGGTGCTCGAATCGAAGTAGATACCAACAAACGCAATCCGCACGATTTCGTCCTCTGGTTCACCCGATCCAAATTCGAGCACCAGGCAATGCTCTGGGATTCTCCCTGGGGTAGGGGGTATCCTGGCTGGCACCTTGAATGTAGTGCCATGAGTATGAAGTACTTAGGCGAACAATTTGACATCCACTGTGGAGGAATCGATCATATTCCGGTGCACCATACCAACGAGATCGCGCAATCGGAAGCGGCTACGGGTAAGAGCCCTTGGGTTCGGTATTGGCTTCATGGCGAGTTTCTCGTGATCGATCGGGAAAAGATGTCCAAATCGAAAGGAGGGTTCCTCACGTTGGATCGGTTGGTTGAGGAAGGGTTTGATCCATTAGATTATCGATACTTCTGTCTAGGAGGGCATTATCGAAGCCAGCTTCAATTCAGTTTCGACGCGTTGAAGGCCGCACAATCGGCCCGCAGGAGTTTGTGGGATCGAATTTCCCAGTGGAATCGAGAGGAAAATTTGGCCTCAATGCACCCAAAAGGAAATCAATACATTGCTCAATTCCGGCAACATCTAGCAAACGATCTAAACACCCCTCAAGCTCTGGCTGATCTTTGGGCCGTCGTAAAGGATCCGGATTTATCCGAGTCTGAAAAGTTCGTTTTAGTGAAAGAGATGGATCAGGTGCTAGGGCTGCGCTTGACAGAACAGGTTACCGAACAGTTGGATCCGGAGTTGGAATCCTTGATCAAGGAACGAGAACAGGCTCGGAAGAATAAAGATTTCGCCCGTTCGGACGAGATTCGTGCTCTTCTAAAGAGTAAGGGCATCTTATTGGAAGATACTCCAAAAGGAACTAGATGGAAACGGGTTTTTTAACTGTAACATCTGTAAGGTAGAGTTGTTTTTAAGATGAATGTGTCCGGTAGCCCACAGGAGAATTTTGATCACTTCTATGGATTGGTTTTCCCACAAATTTACAAGTTTCTCCTTCGCATAACCAGAGATCCTATGGTAGCTGAAGAACTCTGTCAGGAAACTTTCATCAAATACTTGCAACGGAAAGATCCCTTCCTACGGGAGGAGGAAGCTCGGTTCTGGTTGTTCCGGGTAGCTAAGAATCTTGCTTTGAATCACGTGAAGCGGGTCGGCAGGGAACAGAATGCTTATGGACGCAACTTCCACGAACCTACTATTCCTCACGAAAGCGGGGAAGAAGCCTATTTAAAAAAAGAATCGGTTCGGCAGGTACTGGAGGCTTTGAACCGACTTCCCAAGAACCTCCGGGAAGTACTGGTGTTAAAGGAATACGGAGATCTGAACTATCGGGAAATTGCCTCGATCCTTCTCATCAGCGAAGCGAATGTAAAGGTTCGGGTGTATCGTGCGCGGGAACGTCTTGCCCAATATTTCAAAGAGTTGGAGGGAATGGATGTGCCCTGAAAGAGAACTCTTGTCTATATATGTCGATGGGGAACTTTCCAAAGACGCAATGGAAGCGGTTGCGAATCACCTGAAAGAATGCCCTGAGTGTACGAAAACCGTTGCTAGATACAGAAGAGTGGGAGAACATCTACGGGCGAATCCGCTTTCGGAATCGGATGTGGAATCCGTTCAAAAGCGAATTGCCATAGAACTCGAACGGTACAGGAGAACCCCACATCCTTTCTGGCACAAGAGAGTATGGATCGGCTGGGTGGCGGCAGCGGCTTCATTCGCGTTCGTTCTGGGGGGAGTATTTTCATACACTATACTACGCTCCCGATCCGCTGATACGACCAGCTTTCTGGAATCTCAGAAATCTCTCAACGTGACCATCAATGTCAAGAATATGAAACAACTTCTCGATATTTTGAACAACCAGCAAGGTATCCGGGAAATTACAATTCAGCTACCTGAAAACCCACAGTTCGAATTCCGAAGCGAGCCGGTTTTCATTCGAGCCTCAGAGTTCAATCGGAGCACCTTTCGATGATCCGTCCAGTTCCGACCCTCTTATTAACGGTAGCTTTTTTTACCTGTTATCCCCAAACCGGGGTTTCGCAGGATCCAAAGGCAGACCCGAGAGGTAGTTCCTCGTTAAAACAACCGGATGATACGTTCTTTAATCTGTTACAACAAGTTTTGGACGTAAACATTGCCGCCCGTGTATCAGAGGCGGGAGAAAAAGCTATTTGGACGGTTGAAAGCTCCGAACTCACTATACCGGGGCGAAGCGTGAACGTAAAACTCGTGGGGAAGAATATCCTGGTAGTTGCATCCTTTACCCCATACTTGAAGGAAAGTGGAGAAATCATTCTCGTGGCGCAGGGCCAGGTCTGGATCTCTTCGCCCGTAGCGGATGAGATAAAGTATCTAACGACTTTGAAGAACATTCCCATTACGTTGGGCGAAAAAGTGTTGTTTTTCCCTTTAGGGGTTCGGAACCTTGAACAGGAAGGAAAAAACCTATACAACATTGAATTAGAAATACGGGTGTTACCCTTTAGCCGACAACAAGAACAGAAATCCAAGTAATGATTCACAAACCTAGTGTTCCGTTCCTACTGTTTGGAGGCACCCTCCTTCTTCTCCTCGTCCTTCACACCTTTAGTACTATCAAACCTCATATTTCATCGATAGAACCAAACGTAGGAACACCCGGTCAAACTCTAACCATTCGAGGATGGGGGTTCGGTGATGAACGGATACGGATTAGTATCGGGGGAGTGATTCCTTCTTCTGCCTCCTACGAGGAATGGAGTCCTACTCGAATCAGGGTTCGAATTCCCCCCGAGACGCCATCAGGATTGGTATACGTATTTAACAAAAATGGTAAAAGCAACCCGGTGCTGTTCACCAATGTAGAGGAAATCCCAATGCCAGCGGAGGAGGTAAAAGAACTAGGGTTCCCCAAAATTACCTCTATTGAACCAGAGAAAGGAGCGGTGGGGGATCTCGTTACCATCTATGGAAGGAATTTTGGTGTGAGTCGGGGAAATGGCCTGGTGTATTTTTCCTGGGCTGGCAACACAGCGAGTATTCAACCCAAAGACAAGATGAGTCTCTACCTTGCGGCTTCAGAGGTAGATTTGGATTATGAAGGTTGGTCCGATACTGAGATTCGGGTTCGGATTCCCTCTGGAGCAGGTTCTGGGAACCTGTTCGTTCTATCTGAAAAAGGAACTAGTAATACAGTGTACTTTGAAGTGGATGCTTCAGCAGGTTCAACGGTGTATAGAGAGAAAAAGACGTACACCGTCCGATCCTCCATGAGCATTCAAAACGTTGTCGGTAGAGAAGATGGAGGGTTGTATCTCTGGGTTCCACGGGTACAGGAAGGGCCCAATCAACGGGATGTACAGTTGATAGAGCAAGATCCAAAAGCTGAAATTGAAAACTATAATGGCCTCATGCTGGTTTTCTTGAAGAATCTGTTACCCAATCGGTCCTACCGAGTGGCTCAAACGTTTCTATTGGATAGGTATGAAATCGAAACTCGATTGAATCCCCAGAAATTGAGAACCGAATATGAGAGGACTCGACCTCTCTACCAAGTGTATACTGCCGAGAATGCGGTAACGCCGGTAAGAGATCCAGAGATCAAGAAACAGGTAGAACTGGCAGTGGGAAAGGAAAAAGCACCCTACGGCAAAGCTCAGCGGATTTATCTGTACTTGACTCAGAAGTTACGGTATGAACCAAATCGGGTGTATCGCTCTATCGTGCAAGGGCTGCAGGAGGGGAGGGGGGATTCTTATACCTTTGCGTTGCTATTCGTTGCCATGGCCCGAAATGCGGGGATTCCCGCTCGAACGATCGCAGGATATTTGGTGACGGATACAAAACAGGCTTTGCCTCATTTCTGGTGCGAGTTCTACCTGGAAGGGGTGGGATGGATCGAGGTAGATCCGGCACTGGGCTCATCTCCAACGATCGAGGGGTTCAAGTTGCCCTCGGATCCGAAAACTTACTACTTTGGAACCATGGACAACCGCCGAATCGCTTTTTCTCGGGGGCTTGTACAGGCCAAACGGGTAAGTCCCTACGGACGCACCATCGAACAACCCGAAATCCATTCCCTTCAGACCATCTATGCCGAAGCGGTAGGAGGTATTCGTAGCTTCTCGGGAACCTGGAACAATTTAGAGGTGATCGGGGTCTATTG
>OGCI01000808.1_pt1 | contig 31305 bp, 27 predicted proteins | sample 1570021 | NCBI WGS metagenome assembly OGCI01 (sample SAMN06264664, study PRJEB24512) | hot springs metagenome | isolation source: Hot spring water | place: South Africa: Tshipise | collected 2015-06-21 | reverse complement strand
AAAAAAAATACCTTACCTACCCTGTTCTTACTCCCATTGCTGAAGCTATGAGTTGCTTTTAAGTTCATATTTCTTTAAAAACAATTTGACCTCCTCTTCGTAAGTCATCTTTTTATGATGCTCTTTCTGATTATGAATGTATCTTTCTACTTTTTTTACCATTGATTCGCTAACCGAAAATGCTCCGTAGCCAGTTCGCCAAGCAAATTTGAATTTTGTTAAAGACGATTGATTTAGCCAGTGAGATGATTCTCCTTTTATATTTTTGAAAATATCACCGATGCTAAAATTTGGTGATAATAAAAAGAGAATGTGGATATGATCGCTTGTTCCGTTTATAATTCTTACTTGACAATCCAGTTCATTCTCGAGCTTTTGCTTTATATGATTATATAATTCCTTTTCAAATTCTGAGCTAATGAGAGCTGTTCTGTCTTTAGTTCCGAATACGCCATGTATCCAGATTTTTAGCAGTGAGTGTGACATTGTTCTTCCTGTTTATTTAGTTCTACGTTCCCATAGCTGAAGCTATGGGTTGCTTTCGCTTTCCACGATCTTAATTATATAGACATGTATTTCATGGATTTAAAATAAAAAATCCTTCTTATTGAAAGAAGGATTTGCTTTGTAGCGGGGGCAGGACTTGAACCTACAACCTTCGGGTTATGAGCCCGACGAGCTACCAATTGCTCCACCCCGCGATGTAATTTCCAAAATTTGTGATACAAATATAAATAAAAGTTAACGGTTTGACAACTAACCATCAATATTATTAAAACTTGAAGCTATTCCATCCAACGCCTGAGACCTAACGTGGATTTCATTCAGTTTTTGAATCAATTTTAGAATAACTTTTCTCTTTTCATCAACAAGATCATTCAGAAATGTACTTACTTCAGGCATATTACATTCTTTAACAACACTCTCATAAAACTTTACCAAAGCAGTCTCCCGTTTAAGTGCTTCACTTAATGTAGCACAAGTATTTCTGCAAGCGTGTTGACAATTTACATCTATGTCATTCATAACTTACCTCGTAAGTGGTTGTTTAATTATTTTTAAGCAAATTCTATAACATTTGCCAGTTCTTTACCTCTGTTCAATGCCTGCTCATTCACGGGAATCAGATTATGTCTGCGTGGAGGTAAAGCTTTTTTAAGAGCATCAATTAAAGTTTCAATTTTTAATATTGGTTTTTTAGCAAGAAAAGCTCCTGCAATAATCATATTTGCCACCTGCTTTGCCTGAAGTTTATCTGCTTCTTCAATACCAGGAATGGGTAAGATTTCTATGTCGTCTCTTGTTGGTGGAGTTATAATAGTTGATGTCTCGTAAATTAATAGTCCACCAGGTTTAACAGATTTTTCAAATTTTTCTAATGAAGGTTGATTTAAAATTAATGCTGTATCAAATTTAGTTATTATCGGAGAGCTGATTCTCTTGTCAGAGACAATAACTATACAATTTGCCGTACCTCCCCTCATTTCAGGTCCATAAGATGGCATCCAGCTTACTTCTTTTCCTTCTATCATTCCGGCGTAAGCAATAAGTCTTCCCATTGAAAGAACTCCCTGCCCGCCAAAACCTGCAATAATTATTTCTTGTTCTTGTGTCATAATCAAATTCCTTAATTTTATTCTTTAGGAACTTTAATATCTCCAACAGGATAGAGCGGAAACATATATTCTTCAATATACTTAATTGATTCTACTGGAGTCATTTTCCATCCTGAAGGACAATTAGAAACTACTTCAACAAAGCAAGTTCCCTTTTTTAACTTCTGATATTGAAAAGATTTTGTCAAAGCTTTCTTTAATTTTCTCACTGCATTTGGATTATGAACTGATTGTCTGGTAACGTAATATGCTCCAGGAAGATTGGCAATCAATTCCGTCATTTTTAAAGGTGCTCCGACCATACTTACATCACGGCCGTATGGAGAAGTTGAAGTAACTTGTCCCGGGAGAGTTGTTGGCGCCATCTGTCCACCAGTCATTCCATAAATGCCATTATTTATAAAAACCATCAAAATATTTTCTCCGCGGTTAACGGTATGAATTGTTTCTGCAGTGCCGATAGCTGCTAAGTCTCCGTCACCTTGGTAAGTAAAAACATATTTATCTGGAAGAACTCTTTTAATTCCTGTTGCAACAGCACTTGCTCTTCCGTGAGCTGCTTCCTGCATATCAACGTTCATATAATGATATGCAAAAACTGAACAACCAACAGGAGCAACACCAATAGTTTCTTCCTGTATTCCCAGTTCTTCAACTACTTCCATCAATAATCTATGAACAACACTATGACCGCATCCGGGACAATAATGGAAAGGTATATCGTACAAAGCTTCTGTTGGGCGGCAATATACTTCTTCGAGTTCTACTTCCGGTTCTTCTAAATATAATTTTTCAGACATAATGCCTCCTATCCTACTACTTTCGATTTTTCAAGATGGGTTTCTAAATCTTTTAGAATTTCTTCCGGCGTTGGAATCATTCCACCCATTCTACCTTTGAAGAAAACAGGAACTTTACCGTTAACTGCAAGTCTGACATCTTCTACCATTTGTCCTGCATTCATTTCGATGCTCATCATAAACTCAACTTGATTAGCCAGTTCAGATAATCTTTCTGAAGGGAATGGAAATAAAGTGATTGGTCTTAATAATCCGATTTTAATTCCTTTTTCTCTTCCTAAATCGCATACTTTCTGGCAAATTCTTGATGATAAACCAAAAGCAACTAATAAGACTTCTGCATCTTCGGTAAAGATTTCTTCATATCGAACTTCTTTTTTCATCATTTCATATTTTGCCAAAAGTTCGTGATTTATTTTTTCCATTTGTTCTGGTTGAATATGCAATGAGGTAATGACGCGTTGAGCTCCTCCTTTTGGTTTTCCACGAGTAGCCCAGTCGGGAATATTTTTAGACAAAGAATTATCTTCTGGCAGATAAACTTTCTCCATCATCTGACCAAGAGCTCCATCAGTTAAAATCATTGCCGGATTTCTGTATTTTTCTGCGAGTTTGAATCCTTCAAATACAAAATCAGCCATTTCCTGAACAGAATTTGGAGCTAATACAATAAGGCGATAATCTCCATGACCACCTCCCTTTGTGGCCTGGAAATAATCGCCCTGAGATGGTTGTATTGTACCAAGCCCTGGTCCTCCTCTAACCACATTTACAACTAAACAAGGCAATTGAGCAGCGGCAATGTACGATAACCCTTCCTGCATCAAACTAATCCCCGGTGATGAAGAGGAAGTCATAACTCTTGCACCAGCTCCTGCAGCACCATACATCATATTAATTGAAGCAATTTCGCTTTCTGCTTGTAATACAACTATATTTTTCTCTTTTCTATTTGGTACTTCTCTGGTGAGATATTCAATTATTTCGGATTGAGGTGTAATTGGATATCCGAAATAAGCGTCAATATTGGCTCTGATTGCAGCTTCAGCGAGCGCATCATTGCCTTTCATTAAATGTGGCTCTTCGTTTCTGATTTCTTTTTTCATTGTGTGTCCTATTCTGTTGATACTTTTTCTTTTTTCGCTGGTTTAGCCTGACGATATACAGTTATCGCTGCTTCAGGACAAACCAAAGCACAATTGGTACATCCTGTACAAACGTTGTAAATCAATTCCACATATCTATATCCTTTGTCATTAAAATGGGATGATAATGCTAATGCGTCTTGTGGGCAGGCAATTATGCAAAGCTCACAACCCTTGCATATTTTAGCATCAATATTAACGTTTCCTTTAATCATAAATTACCTCATTTATAAATTTTAAAAGATTTACCAATGTTAATGCCATTCAGTAAATATGATTATTCACTAGAAAAATGATGATTAAATCACTGTTTTTCAGCTTTTGAAAAGCTGATTTTTAATTAATTCCTAAGTTTGAGAAGGTAAAAAGAAGATTGGTGGGAATTATTTGCTGAAAATTTGATTTTTGAGGAAATTTTAACCACAGATTTCACAGATTAACTCAAATAATTTTTATAATCTGCTTATCTGTGGTTAAAATATTATTCTACAAACACACCCATCTTACCAAATTTTTCAATTCTTGAATTCACTAATTTTTCAGGTTTGATTTTTACAAGATTATCGAGTTCTTCCAACAATATAGCTTTTAATGTGTCAGCCATTTTTTTGTGATCTTTATGAGCTCCGCCAATTGGCTCGGGAATGATTCTGTCAATAATTCCTTGTTCAAGTAAATCGGGAGCAGTAAGTTTTAGTGCTTCTGCAGCCTGCTCTTTATATTCCCAACTTCGCCATAGAATACTTGAACAAGATTCCGGACTAATTACAGAGTACCAACAATTTTCCAACATCAAAATTCTATCTCCAACTCCAATTCCTAATGCTCCACCGCTTGCACCTTCTCCGATAATTACTACAACAATCGGAACTTTGAGACGCGCCATTTCAAAAAGATTTCTTGCAATAGCTTCTGCCTGACCTCGCTCTTCAGCTTCAATTCCGGGATATGCACCTGGAGTGTCTAACATTGTAATAACAGGCTTATTAAACTTTTCGGCAAGTTTCATCAAACGTAACGCTTTACGATATCCTTCAGGATTCATCATTCCGAAATTTCTGAAAAGATTTGATTTTGTATCACGTCCCTTTTGTTGACCCATAATTACAACTTTGTGATGTCCAAGTTGAGCTAATCCACCAACAAGAGCTTTATCATCTCTGAAAAGTCTGTCTCCGTGAAGCTCAACGAATGATTCGCACATAGCATAAATATAATCAAGAGTGTATGGTCTTTCAGGATGACGAGCGAGTTGAACTCTCTGCCAACGAGTTAAACTTTTGTAAACTTCTTCTCTTAGCTGCCTGACTTTTTCTTCAAGACGAATTATATCTTTTTCGATATCAAGCTGGTCTGAAATAGCTCTCATTTCTTCGAGTTTGGTCTCGAGTTCAATGATTGGTTTTTCAAAATCTAAAATTGTTTTTGCCATAATATCAAACCTTATTAAACATTTTTTTGAATGATTTAGTTAATATTTCAATATCCATCCAGATATTTTGATTTTTTGCGTAATAGAAATCTAATTTTTTTTGATATTCACTGTCGCCTTGTTCAAAATACCAAAAACCTGTCAAACCTTTTTTGCCGAGGAAAATGTTTTGTTCATTCAAATCAGATTTTGGACCCACAAAACTACATTTTCCAATCAAAACTTTAGGCACATTTAAGATAAATTCAACGAAGTCTGACTTCTTTTTACTAATCTTGTATTTGAAAAATATGAAAGGGTAAACGAAAATCAAAGAAAGAAACGCTACCATAAAATCGAATGAGCTTTTAATAATTTGCATTTTTAAGTCAGAGATATTGAATTTTACCTCAAAAAGAGGTATATCTTCAACAATTGAAACGGCAGTCTTACCAACAATAAAATCTTGATCGTTCCCAACGACTAGAAATTCTACATTCTCTTTTTTTAATGAAGAGACTATTTGCATCATTCGGTGATAAGACAAAGCAGTTGAAGAAAAAATTACTTCATCAATTTTGAAATCACGAATTATTTTATTTATGTTTTGCTCTGTTCCAAGAACTTCAAAAGAATTAATCTTTTCACCAACCTGTTTGTATGAATTGCCAATTATACCGATGATGTTTCTTATTTCCGTTTTTTTCTGCTTTAATTTATTTGCAAGTTGCTGAGTAGATGAATCTGTTCCAACTATCAATGTTCGTTTTTGTTTTTCAAATCCTGATCTAAAGAGATTTTTGAATGCGGATTTAACAAGTATTCTCCATAAAGAAAGAGCAAAGAATCCAAATACATAAAGTATAATTACAACTGCCCTACTGAAAGCAAATTGCTTAAAGAAAAATGTGAGAGAAGTTAGAATTGGAAAACTTAACATTAATGAAAAAAGAACTTTAAGAATTGAGAGATTATTCAATCTATAGCTTCCAACGAAAGCCGAAACAATAATATGAATCAAAGCAGGAACTGAATAAATTATCGGTAATGCTTCAGTAGAAAAGCCTGCCCAATCAGGTTTCAGATTCATATATAAATGTTCTGCGAAGTAAAGACATAGATTAAAAAATATAAAATCGAAGACAACACCAATAATCACTAATTTACTTTTTCCCACAAATGCAAAAAAGGTTCTGACAGCAATAGCAAAACGAAGAATCATTTCAACAATAAAAGAACTTGATAAATGTTTCTTCACGAATAAGTGCATTGCTTGATAGAATATTTTCGTTTCATCCAGACTGCTGCGTTTAGTGCTTTCGCCTTTGTAATGAATAATCTGAGTCGTATGCACATAATAAATTTTATATCCGGCTTTCTGAATTCTGTAACACAAATCAAGGTCTTCACCATACATAAAAAACTGTTCATCAAATCCACCGACATTATCGTAAACTTCTTTTCTCATCATCATAAAAGAGCCGGAGATTGCATCAACTTCATAGGTTTGGTTTTCATCAAGATAAGTAAGATTATAGCGTGCAAGTAGTTTGCTTTTGGGAAATAATGTGCTTAATCCTGTAACTTTTGTGAATGCAGTCCAAGGTCCAGGGAAACTTCTTCTGCAGGCAAGTTGAAGTGTTCCATCAGGATTTAAGATTTTACATCCTGCCATCCCCGATTCAGAATGACTTTCAAAAAATTCAATCATTTTTGTGAAAGTATCTTCAGCAACAAGAGTGTCGGGATTTAGCAGGAGAATATATTTACCTTTTGCAATTCGTAAACCCTGATTGTTTGCTTTGCCAAAACCGACATTAGTTTTGTTTTCTATCAAGATAATCTGATTAAATTTCTCTTTAATCATCTCAACACTTCCATCATCAGAAGCATTGTCAATTACGATTATTTCAACATTTAAATTCTGAGAAGCTTTGTTGATCGAATCAATTAAGTTTTTGAGGAATTCTTTTACGTTATAATTTACAATGATGATTGAAAGTTCGGGCATAGATTTTATAAAATTCCTAAAATGCTTCTGAATCTTAATTTCCAAACCATAAATACAGCTTCATAAACTATTTTCTTCGACATTTTTGAACTACCTTTTGCTCTGTCCGTAAACACAATCGGAATTTCTTTAATTCTGAATTTTTTCTTGAAAGCTTTGTAAGTCATTTCTATCTGAAAAGAATATCCGTTTGATTTTATTTTATCTAGATCAATTGCTTTGAGAACTTCAATTCTGAAACATTTGAATCCGCCAGTAGTGTCGTGAACAGGAAGTCCAGTGATTGTGCGGGTATATATACTTGCGAAATAACTTAGGAGCAATCTTCTCATTGGCCAGTTTAAAACTCTCACACCGTTTATATAACGACTGCCGAGCACTAAATCAGCGTCTTTGATTGCTTCGAGAAAAGCGGGAATATCTTTTGGATCGTGAGAAAAATCGGCATCCATTTCAAATACTAAATCATAATTGTTATCAATCGCATACTTGAAACCAGAGATGTAAGCAGTTCCAAGTCCCATTTTTTTCGGACGTTTAAGAATTTTTATTCTTGGCTCTACTCTGCTTTTTTCTTCGACATATTTTCCGGTATTGTCAGGTGAATTATCATCAACCACAAGAATATCTATATCTTCATTCTGTTGCAATATCGCTGGAATAATCTTTCTGATATTTTCCAGTTCGTTATATGTAGGAATGATAATCAGAATTTTTTGACTATTCATAAATTATATCTCTACTTGTATGTAAATAGCAATAGCTGAGAGCAAATCAAAAAGAATTAAATTTTTCATAATAATTATATGGTCTTTCTGAAATTAGTTATCATTCTACATTCATTATCTAACTTATCAAGTATATTATTCAATTTTTCTTAAGACATAATGTTTTTCAAGTAAACTAACTGAATTTTTTTCTTCTCTCAAATCTCCAATCGCCAAGCTCTCAGCGCCATCATTCATAGTGTCCTTTACCAAAGATTACGACAAATATAGTTCTGAAAAGAATTTTTAAATCCATTCGGATTGACATATTTTCAATATAAAACAAATCATATCGAAGTTTGATTTTCACATCTTCAATTGATTCATCATATTTATGCTTTACCTGAGCCCAGCCTGTAATTCCCGGTCTTACTCTTAATCTTCTTTTGTAATACGGAATTTCCTGTGCAAGTTTTTCAACGAAGTATGGACGTTCGGGACGAGGACCAACAATTGACATGTCACCAATGAGAACATTTATGAATTGTGGAATTTCATCAATACGAAGTTTGCGAATTATTTTCCCTACACGAGTTACTCGCGGATCATCTTTCTGCGACCAAACGGGTCCTGTGTGCTTCTCTGCATCTTTTTTCATTGAACGAAATTTTATCATCTTAAATATTTTTCCATTCTGACCCATTCTTTCCTGAACAAAAAATATCGGTCCTTCACTTTCTATTTTTATCGCAATCGAAGTAATGATTGTTATTGGAAGAGAAATTATTAAAATTAAAATTGATAAGATAATGTCAATAAATCGCTTTAGTTTTCTTTCCCATTCGGGCATCAATTCAGGCATTACATCAATTAGTGGAACACCGTAAATCTGACTTGTCCTTGCTTGTCCACTCAAAATTTCATATAAGTCTGGAACAATTTTCAGTTTTACATTTTTATCATCGCAGATGGGAATTATCTCGCCAATTATATCATGCTCATCTTCTTCCAATGCAAGAATAATTTCTTGAGCATTGTATTTGTCTATCATTTCTGTGAGTGAATTTATAGTTGCTTCAGACTTTATGTTTTTATATTCTTTATTCAGTTGATTCTCTTTAACTACACAGAACGATTTAATATCAATTCCTAAGGCAGGAGAATTTGAAACTGAATCAATAACATCGAAAGCTCTTTCATTAAATCCAACAATGATTGCTGCTTTTCTACCATATCCCTTAATTAGTAAATTCCGTTGAATACTTCTTATTATTATTCTTCCTGCTCCAACTAATAAAACAAGAAATCCCCAATAGATGAAAATTAGAATTCTTTTATTTGAAGAAACATTGTTGATATAATCATCGAGGAAAATGAAAAAAAAGAGAATAAATATTCCGACAAAAGTAGCTTTGAACAAAGTAGAGATTTCATCAAACCTTGAAGCAGCAAACCAGCTTTGATACATCCCAACAAAAGTGAAAATAATTAGCCAATAGAAGTACAGTACAACCATGGGCAGGAAAAATTCCGGAAGAATAATTATTTCAAATAGTCCTGATTCAACACGAAATGTGAAGTAAATGACAAATGCAAGATTTATCATCAGAAAGTCGGTAGTTAGAAGAACTATTTTTTCTAATCGTCTGGACATTAAACTGATATTTTGAAATTATATTTTTTATAAAGATAGAAAATTCCGAGAAAATGTTTCACTGAAATTACTGAGAACAAATTTTGTTTTGTAATTCTCTGTTCATGATGAATAATACTTGTAAAAGGATAATAGAAAACTTTCCAGCCAGCTTTCCAGATTCTCAAACAAAAATCAATATCTTCAGGTCCATAAAAAATTTTATCATCATACATTCCTATTTTATCAACGACATCTTTTCTAAAGAACTGACAAGCACCAATAAGATAATCAACTGTTTTTATTTCGCTATGATCCCAATCCCGCATAGTATGGAACTTCAACGTCTTTGAATTTTTTACAGCATCAATCCATTCTAATCTTCTGAAAAGAAACGCGAGAAGAGTTGGAAATCTTTTACAAGATGACTGAAGATTAAAATCCTTATCTACAAGTTTACAGCCTACGATTCCAGCTTCAGGATTATTCTCCATAAAATCAAAAAGATGTTTGATACTGTTGTCAACCAATTCCATATCTGCATCAAGAATAAGGATGTATTTACCTTTTGTTTCTTTAATTCCCTGATTTCTTGCAGGAGCAACTCCTCTGTTTTCAGGATTTTTAATCAATTTGATCTGCGGAAACTCACTCTCAATCATCTCTGATGTTCCATCCTGAGAGTTGTTATCAATTACTATAACTTCAAAGCTCACATCTTTTGTGAATGTATAAATAGTCTGCAAACACTTTTGAAGAAGATTTTTCATCTTCCAAGAAATGATTACAATAGATACATCAATACTATTTTCAGAATTCATCAGCTAAGTTTTATTAAATTGTTCCAAAATTATTTTTGCGGAATTTCTCCATCTGAATTTTTGAGAAATCTTTTTTGCTCTTTCAACTTTTTCAATAACAGCCTGATTATTTGCTATAATAAATCTGAAAGCTTCAACAATTTCCCCGATATTATCAGGATTTACAGAAAAAATTCCATCATCAGAAAATTCTTTTATTGCTTCGGAATTTGAAGCAACCACAGGAATACCTGAAGACATCCCCTCTAAAACCGGAAGACCAAATCCTTCATAAGATGAAAGATACGCTAGCAGAGTAGAACATTTATAAAGTAAAGGTAATTCCTCTTCCGAAATGTAAGGTAAATGAATAACTTTTTTTTCGATTCCAACTTGAGTTATCAAATTCAAAAGCTCGTTTTCTTTCCATCGTATGCCAGAAGTGATTGCAAGGAAATAATCAGAATCAATCTTTTTAATAAATTCAGAGAAAGCGAGGAATAACTTATCCAGATTTTTCCCTGGCTCAATTGCTCCAACATAAAGAAAATATTTTTCCGGCAGATTATACTTTCTCCTGAAATTTTCTTTATCTAAATCAGAGAACTGATTAAAAAAGTTTTCATCAACTGCATTATAGGTAACGATTATTTTTTTTTCTGCTCCAAATTCTTCAATTAACTCTTTTCTTGAAAAGTTAGAAACAGTGAAGACCATTTCTGATTTCTTGACAGCAAGCGATGTAACATATGCAACATAAATTCTACGAAGAAAAGGATATTTGTTTTTAAGACGTTTGTATGCAATATCGTGAACAGTTGTAAAAAATCTGCCACTGTAAAAAGCAGGTATGGCAACTGAAGGAGTGAAAATTATATCAGGATTTAGTTTTCTTAATTTTAATGGAAAAACAAATTGTTCATAAAAAATTCTTGACAAAACAGAATCTGGATTGAATTCGGCAGTAATAAAGCTGACATTAGATTTATCAAATGTAAAATTAATTTTTCCCTTTTTAGAAATGAATAAGAAATAATGATTTGCATTATCTAATTCAATTAGTTCAGAAACAATTTTTTGAGCATATCTACCAGCACCAGCCAATTTCTCTCTGAATGGTAGTAAGTTGACTGCAATTTTCATTAACTATTATAATTATTTGAAATTTTTTCGGGGCAATTTAAATATTTTAGCAACTCTTTGAATGCCTTAATTTTTTCAACTGAAATACTTTCTGATTTAATTCGCATTACAGACCAGAAAACAATTTGTGAAAAAAAATGCAGCATTATAACTAACGAATAGATTTTGTAAGTCAAAACTGAATTGTGCTTTTTAAGGAAAATCAACTTTCCTTTATAAAACATTTTTGTAAAGAAATAATAATTTTTCCTCGAACCAACGCTTCCAATATGATTTATTGATATCTGATGAAAATATATTACTTCAGCTCCGAGTGATTTTGCTCTTTTGCACAAGTCCATTTCTTCAAAGTAAAGAAAAAACTCAGGAGCAAAACCAGAAAGTTTTTCGAACAAATCTTTTTTAATCAATAAAGCAGAACCCATAACCCAATCGGTTTGAAATGAATTCTGAGTAAAAAGAGTTTTAATTTTTATAACAAATGCTTCTATAAATCTTCCAAGCAAAAAAACATTCATGAACTCAAAAAAATGATTTGGAAAATATCCTGCTGAAAAATCGAAGTGTTTCGTTGAGTTAACCTTCAAGCCTGCAATTATATTTCTATTTGAAATTTCAGGAAAAACTTTTCGATTAAGTTCATCAATTAAATTGTTTTCTAAAAGAGTATCAGGATTCAGAAAAAATAAGACATCATTCTCAGCCTGCTTTGCTGCCTGATTGCAAGCCTGACCAAAGCCAAGATTAGTTTCTGATTCAATGTATTTCAATTTCAGTTGATTATTTCTTTTCAAGTCAGAAACAAATTTTTGAAGTGTATTTTCCTTCGAGCCATTTTCAAATAAAATCAATTCGTATCCTTCAGTTCCACAGTTAGTCAAAAGAGATTCGACACAATTTTTGACTTCATCAGTAAGATTGTAATTGATAATTATTATCGAGATATCGAAATTCATAATTATTCATTAGTTATTTCAAATATGACTTTTTACCTATCAATGGCAGTAAATTTTCCTTAATCAGAATCCGATCTTCAAAATCTAATAAGAACTTCCAAGTTATAAATAAGAACGATGATATGATGATAATGATTGATAAAATTTTTATCCACAAAGTCGAATTTATTATTGCAATTATTACAATCAGACTAAAGAAAAATATACTTGCCGAAGAACATTTAATCCTAAAAACAGCTTTACTTCCAGAGAGCCGCTGAGAAAAGTATATCATTAGTATGCAGTCAATTATCATTCTGCTCATAAATAGAACTGCGGCACCAGAGGTTCCAAAATTTTTTACTACTAACCACATCAAGAAAACATAAATTGGAAGTTCAATAAGTTGAATTTTCGCTGTAACATCAGGTCTCCCAATGCCCTCGATAAATGAAAACGGAATGAAAGCAATACTATTAAATAAAATCCCTATCGAAAGAAATTGAAGAATAAAAAAGCTCTTTGACGCGAATTCTTTCCCAAGCCAAATGCTTAATAATTCGTTCGAAAAAAAGACAACTATGAGTGTTATAGGTAAAAGTAGTATAAAAATGTACTTCATTGCTTTGTTTAATAATTTTACTATTCTCTCAGGATTACTCAAATAATTAGCAGCAAAGGTGGGAAATAAAACTGCTGTTAAAGCACTCGGAAATATTAAAAGTTTTGTAATTACTTCATAAGGAGTTGCATAATATGCAACTGCTGTAGTTGAAACTAATGAAGCAATCATTATTCTGTCTATGTACACAATTAATGGAACGGCAATGTTTGAAACTGTCATCCAACTGCTAAGATGAAAAATTGGTTTGATAAGTTGGTAATGAAACTTGAACTCTTTTTTTAAGTCTGAATTTGTTTTTAGCGTGAAGTACAAATACAAACACCATATGAATACTCTAACGCAAATCATTGCTATTATTATCCAATATAAATAAGTAGTCCAGAATAATAATATCAATGGAATCAGAAAAGAAGATACACCTAAAATCAATCTCAAGAAATTAACAATATCGAAACGAGAATATGCTTCAAGAAAGCCTTTCATTGAGGCAGTTGTAGTAATAACTGGAATAGCAAGTATAAGAAATTTTATTGTCAAAATAGTTTCTTCAGTTAGAGTGGACGGAATTTTAAGGAAGTATAAAATAAGTGTATCAGATGATAGGAATAGTATTAGAGAGATGATCAAACTAAATAAGGCAGTTAGGTAAAAGGATGTCCAGAAAAAAGATGGTATTTCAAAATCTTTTTTTTGACCAATTTTTTCAGAAACAATGCGTGTTAGTGCTCTGCCAATACCCAAATCAAAAAAACCGAAGTAACCAATTATTAACCAGCAAAAACTTAAGATACCGAATTTTTCAACTCCCAATTTTTCAATTATGAAAGGAACAAGGGAAACAGCAAAAATCAATGGTATTGAAAAACCAAGAAAATTATAAAAGGCATTTTTTGATAAAGAATTTTGTTTTACAGCAAAATTTTTTTGATACATTTAAATCGCTACTAATTATTCTGCTTTAATAAATCTAATTTCAAATTTGTTCCGGCAACAATCCAAAAGATCATTGAGAAATGTAAAGAATCCAAGGTTGGTTCAACTAAAGTATGAATTAAAGCTCCAATTAATGAAATAAAGAAAGACCACTTTAATGTCTTAATGGATTCCTCCGTTTCATTTCTATAACTTTTATATATAGGAATCAAAACTGCAAAGAATATAGAAAAGTAAAAGACAGTCCCTATTATTCCCACCTCGCCTAAAGAACCCAATAAAATATTATGTGCTGAAGGAGAAACTTCTTTTGGAAAAATAAATTTTGCATAATAACTAAGATTGCCGAACCCAACCCCAGTTAATGGGTGATCTAAAAAAGTATTCCATACATCGATATAATAGTTTATCCTTGAATAGAACGAACCACTTGCTTCAAGGGAAGAAATTCTATCAATTAGCACATAGGTGAGAGGATTTAATAATAAAACTATTCCAATAGCAATTAAAAAAATAAAAGAATAAAATAAATATCTGGGTTTAATTAATTTCAAAGAAAGAATCATTAAACTAACCAATAATGCTAAAATTCCACCTCTGGATAAAGTTAGAGTGATTGAGAAAAACATAATTAATAATGCAATAGAAACATAAAATTTTGAAATTTTAGACTCAGAATAAATTAAATAACCTATTGTTAAGGGAATCAGTAAGACAAAGAAAGCCGCAAGATAATTTGATTGTCCCCATCCAATATTAAGTAAATTTTTATATAAAAATAATCCTACAAGCCCTTTGGAAAATCCGCCGAATTCGATTAAAACTTTAAGTTCAAGAAGACCTAAAACAACTCCCCATATTAATAAACTTTTGATAAGGTTTTTTAATTGAATTTGGTTTGTAACCGAATAATTGACCATTAATAAAAAGAAAAAACCAGCGAAATAATTTTTCCAAAATGAAATAACTCTGTATTTATCAACTGCAACAATCAAACCTATCATTAACGACCAAATTAGATAAGGAAGCCAGAGAGAAATGAATTTCGGTATTTTTTCTAAATCTATCAAGTATGGAATTAACTTTATAAAAAGAATTATAATAATAACAACTAATAGAATTTCTAAGACTAAGATTGAGGGACCGTAAATATCCTCTGTTAGTGGAGCAATAGAATCAACGAATGCAGTAAACATTAGTAAATGAATAGCTATAGTAGGTTTTGTGTAAACTAAATAAAATAAAGTTATTCCGAAAATTATTCCAATAAAAACAAAGAAAGGCTTAAATTCAAAAGAAGCCGCGGAAATTAATATAGATAATTCAAGAAATAACAAATACTTAATTTTATCTAAATCCCTCAAAAAGGACATTAGTGATCTTTTCTTGAAAAAATTTTAAGTTGGTCGAAAATTCCTTCCTTTACAGCCTTATATCTATTTTCATCTTTCTGTAATTCGATATAAGATTCTTTTAACAACGCATATCCGACAGAGAGAATCAATGACACAAAAAAAGAACCCAAAACAATCAACACACGTTTAGGTGAGGATTTTTTTTGAGGAGGAATAGCCTGATCAACAACAACTACAACAGGAATTGTTTTTTGTTCATCAATTCTGGCTTGTTCGTAAATAGGATAAATAAATTCCAAAAGTTTGGTTTGAATTTCATAATCTCTCATTAAACGAATATACTTAACTCCAGTTTCAGGCACTTTTTCAAATGGGATGAAAAAATTAGCAATTGATTTAATTTTTTCTTCTTCACCAAACTGCATTTCATTTAATCTTTTATTCAACTCTTCAAATTTTAATTTCGCTTGTAAAACTACAGGATGATCCTCTCCGAGATAATTTCTAAGCAGATCAGTTTCTATTTTGGATATTTCAATCTGAGCTTTCAAATTTGCTGCTACCTCAATTGACCCTTTGACTTGCTCTTTTATTTCCAAGACATTATATTTTTTACCAAAAGTTTTCAAACTATCCTCAAGACTAAATATTTCCTTTTTTATCTCGAAAAATCTTTTTTCAATGAATTCTCTATTGTTCTTTGCTTCTCTTGTAGAGAGCTCAATACTCATTTCGTTTACAATATCAACATAAAAATTTGCGATATCAGCGGCTCTTTTAGGTATTTTATCAGTAACAGAGATTACAATATTACCTTCATCTTCAATATTAAATTTAACATTATCTTGCAGTTCTTCGATTACTTCTTCAATCGGATCATCTGGGTCAAATTTATAAACTTTTCTCAAGTCAAATTCATTTATTACCCTCTCAGAAGCAGTTCGACTCTGAAGAAGCACTAAATAATTGTATGCTTCTTCTGTAACATTCCCTAGTCGTCCCCCTAACATCCTTGAAAGATTACTAATTGAACTTGAGAAACTTCCAATCTCACCAAATATCCCGCCTTTCTTTTTGGGTGATATAAAGGAAGCAGTAGCTGTGTATTTTTTAGGTATAATGAATGAAACAATTATTGCTGCAACAGTAATTATTAAAACATTAAGGAAAATGCTCTTTTTATGTTTTAAAATTTTTATAATTAAAATTTCAATACCGCTTGCTTTAGTATTATTATTCATCAATAGTTATTCTTTTATGATTTATTCAAATTATAATTTTAATTTTTCTAAATTACAACTTAATGATATTTAATTTTAAAACTTTCTAAAAATGAATTCCTTGAATTTAATATCAACATTTGTTTGTTTTATTTTCTGAAGAGCCTTAAAACAGTCAGATTATAAAATTCCTATTTGAAAAATAACAATATTATTTTTGATATTAAATTCAATAAAACTTGAGAGTATTTGCAATTGATAATTGATAGAATAGTTAAACTACTTGCACTACCGTTTGTTTTTTTAATAAAGGTCTATCAGCTCTTTATTTCGCCATTGCTTCCATCATCTTGCAGATTTGTTCCGACTTGCTCTGCTTATACAAAAGAAGCATTAGAAAAATATGGTCTGTTCAAAGGTCTATGGCTTGGAATTAAAAGAATATCTAAATGTCATCCTTGGGGAAAAAGCGGTTACGATCCAGTACCATAGGAATTATCTATGAGTGAAATTTTTAAAGTATCTTTTATTAAACGACTCAGCTTAATAATTAAATCTTTCATTAAGTTTTGGTTATACTTTGTTATAGCCACAATTCTGATAATTCTTCTTATGAGATGGATAGATCCATTTTTCAGCTCCATAATGCTTCAAAGACAAGTTGAAGCTTTAATTGATGGCAAAATTGAATTCATCAATCACGATTGGATAGATTTCGATGAAGTATCTCCTTATGTTCCGATTGCCTTAATTGCTGCAGAAGACCAGAACTTTTCTGAACACTTCGGTTTTGATTTTGAACAAATAAAAAAAGCATATAAAGATATTCAGAGAAGAAAAAGGTTCAGAGGTGCGAGTACTATTTCTCAGCAATTGGCTAAAAACCTTTTTTTATGGGAAGGAAAATCTTTTGTCCGAAAAGGTGTAGAAGCTTATTTCACAGTTTTAATTGAGGCTCTTTGGAGTAAAAAAAGAATTATAGAAGTTTATATGAATACAATCGAGCTTGGCGATTTGACTTTCGGAGTAGCAACTGCCTCAGAAAAATTTCTTAAAAAAGATGCCTCTAAACTAACTTCATCTGAAGCTGCCCTTATCGCTTCAGTTTTACCAAATCCAAAAAAATTTTTAATTGCACGACCCTCGGGATATGTTAGAGCACGACAAAGTTGGGTTCTTCGTCAAATCAATTTACTCGGCGGGAAAGATTATCTGAAGAATCTTTAGACATAAAAAAGTAAATTAAATTTTACTTAGATTAAATTATCTCAAATGATTTTCAGACAGAGTAAGACCTTTTCTCTAAAAAACAAAAAGCGGGCATTTAGCCCGCTTCATTGAAAATTTAATATTTAAAATTCAATTTCTGAAATTACTTCATCAGAATCATTTTCTTAGTTAATGAAACACCATTAGCTTCTAATTTGTAGAAGTACATTCCGCTTGCAAGATTCGGTGCTGCGAACTTAACTTCGTAAGAGCCAGCTAATTGTTGTTCTTCAACTAAAGTTATAACTTCCTGACCAAGTGAATTATAAACTCTCAGTGTTACAAAACTCTCTTTCGGGAGATTGTATCTGATATTTGTCAATGGATTAAATGGATTTGGATAGTTCTGTAATAATTCAAATTCAGCCGGGACTAAATCACTTATTCTGTCAATTGAAGAAGTGAAATCTCCGAATTTGTTATTAAGTACAATCAATCCACCAGGAGCATTGAACAAAGTGAATCTGTGATTTATACCAAATCCAGCTTCATTATCCAATGGATTGGAGCCACCATTTACAGTGTCTGCACCGGGATACATAACTCCAAATTTATATTCATAAACACCACCATTTGTTCCGGCAGGAGCAGTAACAGTTATTCTGTATCTATTATTTCCTATTGGTGAAAGAACTTTCATCTGACCGGTAGTTGTATCAGTTACGCACCAGCATCCACCTGAATTCCAACTTCCTAAAAAGTCAGCTCCACCTCTCATACCAACAAACTGAATTTGGTTTAGTGGAACAAGCTGATTGTTATAACGATTTCTTGCATCTGTCATATCTACTGTAATTTGAATGTTGACATTTGATGGAATAGGTGGTAAAAGCGGAGTTATGTTAGGTACAATTGTTGGGACATTGATTGTTGCGTTATTTGCTCCAAAATTGATTAATCTATCATCGCCAGTTTCCCAACCACCATTTGCGAAACGTGCATCAGGAAATGCTTTAAATTTGAACTTCTCCGTAGCACCTAAAGTGCCCTGAACCTGAAGGCTCGTTGTAAAGATGCCAGGGTTGAATGGATTGACATTAACCATTCTTCTGTTACCACCAATGACAGTTCCAACTCCATTCCACGTCATTCCCATTACTAACAAAGAATCCTGGTTTGGATCGAATGCTCCACCAACTCCAATACCTAATATTCCACTAATATCAGCAGTGAAATTAAATGTATTGGTAACTGGCTGAGCATAAATACTGTCATTATTAAACCAATAAACAGGAAGCATTACACTGGGAGAGGTAACGGTAAATGTTCTGTTAGGATTGCTTTCCCATCCATCAGGTGCAATAACAAATTTAAACTCGTAAGTGTTATTTACTGTAGAAGCCGGCATATTAACAGTTCTGGTATAAATTGTATCTCCATCTGGATCTGTTAATGCGAAAAAGTTACCTTGCCAGTTTCCTCCAGGATCACCGGCATCAGCCTGGAAATTACCTCGAACTACCACCTGACCAGTGGTAGGATTAAAAGCACCTTTCCAAACTTGTAAACCCATATCTACTCTAAAAGTAACAGGAATAGTTTGGGCTAAACTAAATGTAGCAAACAACAATAGGAGTGTTGCTAGCATCATTTTTTTCATACGCACCTCATTTTGTTTTTGAATATTTAATATTAATAATTAAAGACCTATCGTTAATGAAAACCTAGAAATCTGGTTAAAAATTCCGAGATTCGAATAACTATAGTCAAATTTAGTAAAAAATTCTCCAAAATCATATTGTAATCCTATTCCCGCCGAAAATCCATCCATTGCTTTACTTGAAAATAGTTTATCATTTTTTTCTTTTAATAATCCATTATATCCAGCTCTCAAAAATAGCATTGAACTCCAGTCAATTTCCAGCCCAAAATTTCCATAAGTAGATTGATTATTTGGAATAACTGCATCGGAAGTTACGATTAAACTCCATTGCTCCATCGCTAAGAATTGATAGGATAATCCAACTGTAAACACTAAAGGTAATGGCCATGAATCTGTATCTAATGAGCCTGAAATGTTGGGGTTATTACCCGAGTTTGATGGATCAACATCTATTGGTCTCTTTAAATCTTTTCCATCAAGTTTCATCTCTGTGCCAAAATTTGAAATGTTCGCACCAAGTTTTAATCCATCAATTTCTGTTTGGAACAGCAATCCTATATCAAGAGCAAATGCTGAAGCAGATTCATTCCAGATTCTTTGAGTAATATATTTAACTGAACCACCTATTGAAAATCTATCAGTAAGATTTCTGGCATATGAAACACTTACAGCTAAATCATTCGCCGACCACTTTGCACCAGTTCCCTGCGGTTGTTCAGGTGTGGTTATTTCTTCTTCGCCATAATCAAGTTGATTTATACTGATTCCAAAAGCATTATCATCATCTAATTTATAAGCTAAACCAATCCAATTTATTCTTGTTGCAACTAACCATTCAGCAGTAGTTACACTGAACTCTGTTTTTGTTAAACGTGATAATCCTGCAGAATTCCAATAAGCAGATGTTGCATCATTTGCAACCGCAGAAAATGCACCGCCCATTGCAGTGGCTCTGGGACCAACTGGAATGGTCAGAAAATTTGCAGCGGTTGTTCCAACTTTTGTCTGGGCAAATAGTACACTTATGGCAGATAATATAAAAATTATGTTTACTATTCTTTTCATTTTAAACTCCAATTATTAACCTGTTATTATTTAATAATAGCCAGTTTGCCGGTTTTCTTATCACTTACACCGTCAATTTCAACAACATAAAAATAAACACCATAAGCTACATCAAGACCCTCTTTAGTTCTGACATCCCATACAACTGTTCCATTATTCAAGTCACCATCGTGTTCCAGAGTTCTTATATGGCTGCCATCAGAGGTATAAATGTGAACTCTGCTTTTCAAAGGCAAATTAGTAAAATAAATTACTCGCTCACCTCGTCCTCTTACTGTCGGAGGGAGTGGTTGCTCAAATAAATTTGATACAACATAAGGATTAGGAACTGCTTTCACTAATTCTAATTGCTTCTTAGCATCTTCCAAACTGAATGATGGTTTTGTAGTTGAAAAAGTAAAAGAATCTTTGCTGCTTAATGGTTTTGTGATTCGTATAAACAGTGTATCACCGCCAACTGGAACATTAGAAGAACTATCTCCGGCAAAAGTAATTCTCCAGGAAAAGGTTTTTCCATCTTTATCAGATAGAATAATAACATCGTTAAAAGAAATAGTATCTCTTCTGTATGGTGATGGCTCGCTAAATCCAAACTGAACTCTTACAGGATTATTTTTATCTGTAATGTCAAAAGCTCTAAAGTTAACCAATTTTGCGGGAGGTGCACCAGCACCAAATACACTTGTTAATCTGTTTGAAGAATCAGAATATGTATTTGAAAATACCAACATATAATCTCTTGGATAGCGAGTTGCACTCAAATTTGCTGAACGGAATTGATCGACAGTAATTCTCAGATTACCTGGTCTATTGTTTGCCCAACCACTTTTGTCTCTATCTAATTTTATACTATCGAGAGACTGGAACGATGGATCAATCGACAGTCTCACTCCATTAAATACTGTTCCGTTAGTAGCTCTTATTTCTGAATCTTTCAAAACAACCTGATTTGTTGCTTCGTCAATTACTGAAAATTTATCCGCAATACTTACACTATCTCTTACTGTTCCCGGTGTAACAAAATATTTATCATTGAAAGCAACACGATATTTTTTATTCTGCACACGAGTAGGATCAAGAACTTCATAAAATGGAGTTGCATTAGAAAATCCTGAAACTCTCTGTGCGGGCAATCCTGAAGCAGGTGGGACGTATCCGGCAACTGGTGCATTTGGCGTTACAGCAACTGTATTCTGATCAGTTGAAATTCTTCCTAACGCATCTTTCGAAATGAAACGAGTGTTTTCTGAAGGATAAATGTCTTTAGTTGCATCCCCTCTATCATAAGCGACAACAGCATAATAATATGTTCTTCCATTTATCACGTCATTATCAACATAAAAGTTTTGAATTCCATTATCAGAACCCAAGAAGAAAGGTGCTCCACTTGTTAGTTCATATAATGTAGCAGAAGGAACAAAAAGACCCTTGATTCCATTTATCAAATCGAATTGAGCAATTGGTTTATAAAAAACTTTATTACCGCTATAGTCAGTTATTAACCAAGCATCGGTTAAATCTGGATCAGTGCCTTTGTAAATTTTATATCCCTCAAAGTCTTTGATTCTTAATGTTGGATCAACGGATTCTTCAGCAACTCTGTCCCAATACAAAGTAACTTTTTTGTCGCCAGCAACTGCAGTAACAGTCGGTTTTTCTGGTGGTTTTGGGAAGTTATAATTTGCGTTGTAAATGGTTTGAGCAATCTGTTTTGTTTTTAATACTGCCGGGAAATCCATACCAAAAGCAAGTGCTAAGGAAAATCTTTCTGTCTTTCCAGCCAACAATGGAAAATATCCTGAACCATAGATAAAATCACCGTCTTCACCTCTTATTGCAACGTTGTTTACGATTGACCTTGGTACCTGAAAGAATCCGGGTTTCATTCTTCTCCACATATCAAAATCATCACTCATTGTAATATCGCCTGCTGGAACAAAATATTGGAATGAAGTCAATCCAATCTGATCTGATTCATCAATATCTGTTGCATCAAAGTTTGGTTCACCGGCAGTAGGTATTCCATCTCCTTCACCAGGATCATTTGTATTCGGTTTTCCATCTGCACCAACGTCATCAAAGTTTCTGTCCCAATCGCAGTCATTATCTACTAAATCACTTCTGGATTCATCAACCATTTTATCATTCACACCAGAATTTGTGAAGTAATCTTTATATCCTACTGGAGCTAATAAGTCAATTAAAACAACAGGAACTTGTCCTGTTCTATCAACCTTTAAAACTCTGTAGTGAACAAGGAAGCTTTCATCAATAATTCCATCAAGGTCGTTATCAATTCCATCAATTGCATTTGGATTTACTTCACTTGTTTGTTGAATGAAATTTCCTTCAGATAGTTGAGTTACATTAGGCTGAAGGAAGAAAGGGACACCCATAGAATAAACTGTAACAGTATCATTCGGCATTGTGAAAGTAGTTCTTTGAAAAGTGTTTTTATTTATAAGAACTAATTTGTCTCCTGCTCTCACAGTTCTTGGGCTGAAATCAGCTTCTGTAAATTTGCCTGCAGTTGGAACGAAACAATTATAACCTTTTTCATTATCTGCATCGTTATCAATTCCATCATATTCATTTCCGGGAGATTCAAGAAAGGCGTAAGCAATATATCCTACTTGAGTCGGATTTGGCAGCCATCTTGGATTTGCAGATGGAGAGATATACCTATCGAAATCCCAAGTGTAAGTAATTGATTCTCTTATATCAAAGAATGAAACGTCATCATTCCATTCGGGAGTTTCGACTCCGACATATGTACCAACGATAACACCGAAAACGGCTTGATCATAATTTGAAGTACCGTCATTTTTAATATTATATAACCAGAAAATCACATCTTGAGCAAGAAAGTTTGACCATTGTAATCCTCTTACAGAAACCTGTATTGCCTGTCCTCTTCTTGACAAATCCAAAGAATCGGGAAGGAAATCATATAGAAGATATACTTCCTGATCGTTATTATCATCCATCCAAAAATAACTTTCCTGATCAGCATTGATTTGTGCTCTTCCAAAATATCCGTTCCAATCTACTAAAGGAGTTAAGTCAACTCCATCAATAATAATCGGCTCGCCAGAATAAGTCCAAGTTGGATAGTCAGGCCATAATGGAGGCCAGGTATCTGGTTGATGACTCATTGCTACACCTTTTCCAACTCCCTGAGTTGTGGGATTTGCAAATCCTGGTATTGGTTCAAAAGTATAAGAACCACCGCCTCCACCTTCGCCGCCGCCTGGTCTATCAACCGGAGTAATTATAACGGAAAAAATTGTATCGGGAATGCCATCTGGAGGATTAGGTCCTCTTCTGTAATCTCTGATAGGAAGTCTCAAACCGACTAATGGAGAAACATCTCCAACATATCCATTAGCATCATAACGCCACGCACCGCGAGGACCTTCTGAGCCCGGTTGAGCAATCACTCCATAGTTTGTGAAAACCGTTCGAACCTGATTACCTCTATGAACACCAACTTTCCTAAAGTTTGGTGTTCCTCTTGATGTTATCCGCTGTTGTGCAAATGATTCCCACGGAATAATTGTTAAGAGAATCAGGAAACTTAAAATGTAACTGAATTTTATTTTCATAATTTATTCCACCTTTATTTCATTAAAAGAATATTGTTGCACCGACTTCGATTCTTCGTGGTTCTGAATAGAAAGTCGGATTTCTGTAATATTCATCGAGTGAATTTACTAATTCAGGATTTCCTTGCTGTCTTCTCAAAAATTCATCAATCGTAAAATCCGCTGTTCCGCTGTCATTATAAACATTAACCTGATTATGGATATCAAACAAATTATAAATTCTGGCAAAAAGACTTAGTTTGAATGCGCCAAACTTTATATCCTTGTATGCTCTCAAATCAACATTGAATGAAGATGGTTTAAGTTCGCTATTAGTTAGAAGAGCAGAGATATTTAAAGATTGAGTTGGTGTATATGGAAATCCGCTTCCGTAGTTTCCGATTAGACTAAATCCCCAGTCATCTGGAGAAGCATAAGAGAAAGTAACGTTTACGGTATGAGTTTGATCCCAATTTAATCTTACTAATTGAATTTCAGGCTGAGAACCACCGGCAATTGCATTTCTTGTAGCTGCCGGATCAGATGCATTCCCTTTTGCTGATTGGAATGTATAATCCAGTGTTGCTGACCAATTGTTCGATAATCTCTTTGTTAAAGTAAAAACAATTCCTTTAACAAAGCCGAAGTCACTATTTACGTATTGACTATATCTTGATGAGCCACCAAAAATTCTGATTTCATCAGCTCTTGTTCCTGCAAGATTTCTAATGTCTCTGAAGTAACCAGTTAAATCGAAAGTAATGTCATCAGTCAGAGCTTGCTGTAAACCTATCTCACCACTGATTGTTTGCTGCGGCTTTAAATCAGGATTACCAGCGATTCCAAGATTCTCCGTCCCAAATCCGAATTTATATTCAGGATTGGTGTACAGATATTCGAAGTTTGGAATCTGGAAGAAATGTCCATAGGAGAAATGTATTACCCCTCTATCAGTAATTGGAAATGCTATACCAAGTCTTGGACTGAATTGAATTTTAGATTCTGCATCTCTGTACCATTTAGCTTTTCTTTCTGCGAGAGAGAGAGCTATGTTCTCGGGTTTCTTTGGTCTGTAAACATCAGGGTCTGTGGGATCAACCAAAATTTTTCCATCTGGTTTGAAGTAATCCATTCTAACACCGATATTAATAATCATCTCGGTTAGTTCAATTTTATCCTGAATGTACGCTGAAAATTCTATTGGGTTTCTTTGATATCTGTTTATAGCTAAGTTTTCATTTGGGTCATTGATGTTTGGAATGTATCTTTTAACGAATGGATTTTTAGTAACTCTTGGATCTTCTGTATTAAGTGGCTGGAGTAAATAAATATCATCAAATCCGAGATTGTGATAATTAAATTCAACTCCAAACTTGACTAAATTAATTTTATCAATCTGGGAAGTAAAATCCCATTTTATTCCGTAAGTGTTAGTTAATCTTTTGAAATTACCAGCCTGAGTTCCTCCTGTTCTAAAACTTGGAACTTCTGCAGGATGCTGTCCTAAAAGTATATCATTTGTATATCTGGGATCTGATGGATCTTCGTAAACAAACTGTTTATAGCTTTTGAAAAAATATGTGAAGTTCAAGGTTTGGAATGAGCTGGTGCCAAGTGTGTGAGTAAATCCTAAAATGTTCGTGTAGCCTTTTCTGAATCTTTTATAATCTCCATCAGGATTGTAAGCGAATGAATGATCATAATCTCTGTATTCAACATCATCAATAAAGAAACTGTAGTTAACTTTTAATTCCGGAATGATTCTGTAGGTAAGTTTAGCTTGTCCGTAAATTTTTTCATTCCAATTCATAGGAACAATTTCGCCGTTTCCAAGTCCGCTATCAGGGTTGACACTAAGAATATATCTTTCTTCGACCGGGAATGCAGCTCCTTTATTTTCTGTAATGTTCCAGGGGTTGAAAACTCTCTTACCATTTAGCCAACCACCGAAATAAATGTATCTTGCATTTAAGTAAAAGAATATTTTATTAGGAAGAATTGGTCCACTTAAACTTCCCTCAAAATTTCTGATGTTAAATGGCTGAAAGTTTTTAATATCTCTGAATATTTTTTCATTTGTGCTGTAATAATCCCCAATGTAAGAAGTAACGTTACCTGAAAATTTATTATCACCATCTTTTGTAGCTATATTGACGTAACCTGAAAGAGCTTTTCCATATTCTGCATTAAATGCGCCGGAGATAAATTGTAATTCCTGAATTGAATTTGCATTCACATCAATAACTGTTGAACCATCATAAACATCTGTAACAGGCACACCATCGATTGCATAGACAACCTCACCTTTTCTTCCGCCTCTAACAGAGCCGCCAACAATTCCTGCTTTGAGATTCAACACTTCCTGAAATTCTGTAACAGGTAGAACAGAAATTTCATCTGCTCCAATAATAGCAGTTGAAGAAGTTAAATCTTTTGTAACTGGTGGTCTTGTAGCAACTACAATAACTTCTTCTTTTAATTCAATACTTGTTTCAAACAAAGTGAAATTTACCTGTGTTGTAAGGTCAATTGAAACTTTAACGTTCTGAACAACTTTTGGATTGTATCCAATGGCGGATGCTCTCACATTATAGTTTCCCGGCGGAACTCCGATTATATTATAGAATCCATTTATATCAGTTGCAGCTCCGTAGTTTGTTTCTTCAACAAGTACATTTACAAACGGTAATGGTTCATTTGTTGCACCATCTAATATTCTTCCTGATATTTTACCTGTTTGAGAAAAAAGAAATGTTTGAAATGAGAAGAGAAATAATAAATAGAAGAGGAGACATTGGTATTTGTGTTTCATTTAATCCTCCCAGAAATATGTATCAACTTTAAACATAAATTTTCATTTTATTTTAATACAAAGTTAACTTTTGATTAACATTAATCAAATTAAGTTTTTGCTATATTTTATTTGAGTGTAACTTGTACGTGCTACTTATAATAGTTTTTCAACAAGATACAGCCCCAGAAAGGTTCAACTTTGAATGAAATTCTTCTGCCTTCAGAGAGGATGTGGAGGTTGTTAAGTAAGTCGGTGTAATGGGATGTTTTTGAAAGTTCAGGTTTAAGTTCAAGTTCAAGTTCAGGTTCAAGTTCAAGTGTGATAGTGGTAGGATTGGAAGAGCGATTTAATGCTATAATAATCTCATTTTCCTCGTCAAATCTTCTGAATACAATGACGTCTTTTTCATTATCAATAAAAATAGTTTCAAAGTCTCCAGTCTGTAAAACTGAATTTGAATTTCTTATTGAAATAAGTTTTTTGTAGTGATTGAATATTTCCAAATCAGGCTCAACTTTATCTGAATCCATTTTCTTTTCTTGATTTGGAGTTAAAGACTCTGCTTCGTATTCAGACCATAACATTGGTTTTCTGCAACAAGGATCATTTGCACCCCACATTCCAACTTCATCTCCATAATAAATGTACGGAGCACCAACATATGTCATCTGAAAAATTAACATCAACTTGAAAATATCTTTTTCATATTTACCCGGTTTTGAAATATCATAATCGGGATTGGAAGCTTTCCACTTTTCAAAAGTTTCGCCCCAATTTCTGATTTTATATTTATCCCGATTTACTATGTGTGAAAGCACTCTTTGAGTATCGTGACTTCCAAAAAGATTCTGCATTACAAATGAAACTTCCTGAGGATATATTTTCCTTAAATGTTCTAACTGCTCCATAAACTCTGAAGCAGAGATTTTAGTTTTATCATCAATAAAATATTCTGCAGTCGAAAAAAGAAAATTGTAATTCATAACTGCATCAAATTCATCACCTTGTAAGTAAGAAATGTTTTTTTCCGGAGAGTCAATTATCTCTGCTGTGAGATAAGCTTCTGGATTGATAGATTTGACAAGCTTTCTCCAATCCTTCCAAAACTTATGTTCAACACAAAAAGCGACATCAAGCCTCCATCCATCAATTCCATCTGAAGGATTTCCATCACCATTTGGGTCCATCCATCTTTTTGTAATGTTGAAAATATATTTCCTCGGACCTTCAACAATTCCATTTTCATCTTCACGAAGTTCAGGTAATTCCCGAACACCGAACCAACCTTCATAATCGAATTTACCTTCACTCTTCCAGCTTTTAATAGTAAACCAATCTTTATACTTTGAGTTCTGCTGATTTTCAACAACATCTCTGAAAGCCCAACTGTTCAATCCCATATGGTTGAACACACCGTCAATTATAACTTTCATTCCTCTTCGATGAACTTCTTCAATTAATTTGAGGAATAATTTATCAGCGTTAGTCCAAACCCACGTTGATGGATCATCAGGAATTTCTGATTGAATCATTTTTTTGTCAGCTTCAGGATCTGGTCCAAAGTGCGGTTCAATGTGATGATAGGTTGCACCGTCATATTTATGTGAAGAAGTAGCTTCAAAAACAGGATTGAGATAAATCGCACCAATTCCTAAATTTTTTAGATAATCGAGTTTATCAATTATTCCTTGTAAATCTCCACCGTATCTTCGTCGTTGAATGTTGAACCAGATATCTTTTCCGTTTCTCTGCTCGTATGGTTGAAGTTCATACCAGTCTGATGTCCAAGGATGAATTTGCCATTCTGATTTTGAGTCATGAGGCCAAGAACCTCTTATCGAAGAAAGTACAGGATCGTTTGTCTGGTCACCATTATTAAATCTTTCAGGAAATATCTGATACCAAACGACAGTCCTTGCCCACTGTGGTACAATAAAATCTTGTTCCAAATTTTCACTCCCCTGTGAAAAGATATTTGAGATGGAAAAAATTAGTAGAAGTAGAATATTTCCAAAAGTGGCTCGCAAAGTTTTGCAAAATTAATTTTCAGAATCTTGCGAACTTAATTTCCTGAAATATTCAACCATTCCACCCCGAACCCATTTAGTCTTGAATCCCTTCTCATTCAGAAAGCCTGATGAAGCGGAAGAACGATTTTGAGTTCTACAGATAACGATAATTTCTTTGTCTTTGAACTTGTTTAATTCACTATATCTTTCGGAAAGTTCCTGAATAGGAATGTTTATAGCTCCATTGATCATTTTTAATTGTCCAATTACTTCGCCTTCAGTTCGAACATCTAGAAGAACGAATTTTTTATCGGTTTTTAACTTTTCTATGAGTTGATCAACCGAAATTGATTCCTGAGCAAAAGAAAAATTTATCATAAATACAATAAATAAAATTAAATGTTTCATGGTCATTAAACTCATTAATTTAGGTTACAAGCTCCACCCGAGCATCCGCAGGAAGATGGAGTTTCACAACTTGGCTGATAGGAACTGTACGAATACGATTCACCAATTGTCGCAGCAAATTTTGAGAAAACTTTTTTTATCTCCGATGATTTACATTGAGGGCAGGTTACATGTTCTTCACTTTTAATTGATTTATGAAAGAACTCAAATTTTTGATTACAGTTTGAACATCTGTATTCATAAATAGGCATATAAATTCCTTTCTTTATTCACAATCATTTAGGTTTAAGAGATTCATTAATTTTTTGTGAGTATCTGTTGGCATTTCAACCTCATAGCTCTTATAAAGATTTATAGTAATCTTGACTGAGTCGAAATAAGTTTTACAATCAGGACAATTGTCCAGATGATTTTTTATCGCGACACATCTTTCAGAATTTAAGTCTTCACCCAAACTCTCGCAGATATGCTGCATAACATCTTTGCATTTTGGTTTTTCAATGTTCATTTTGCAAATGCCTGATTAATTTCTTTTCTTAAAAATGCTCTTGCTCGATGCAATCTGGATTTAACTGCAGGTATTGATAAATCTGTTGCCTGAGCTGTTTCTTCTGTTGAAAGTCCTTCAACATCACGAAGAAGAAAAACAAGTCTGTAATCCGGAGCAAGTTTATCAATCGCATTATCAAGTATAGCTTTGAGCTCATTGTTCTCTGCAACAGAATTTGGAATGCGACTCCAATCTGCCACATATTTATCAACATATAACTCTGAATCTTCATCATCGTTGTCATTCAGAGAAACAAAATATTTGTTCTTCTCCTTTCTCGCCTGCATCAAACAGTGGTTGGAAACTATTCTGTACAACCATGTTGATAATCTTGAGTTTCCGTCAAACTGATTTAGATGTTTAACCATACTTAGAAAAGTTTCCTGCATAATGTTTTCAGCTTTTTCACGATCTCTGCAAATCTTAAAAGAAAAATTATACACAGTCTGTTCGTGATTTTTCACCAAAGTAGCAAGAGCTTTTCTGTCGCCAGCTTTAGCAAGTTCTACTAACTCTTTTTCTTCCATTGATAAGATGATATTTTTATTAACAGGTTTCAACTCTGCAAAAATATCAAAAATAATCTGATTGAGTGTGCAGAAATTCTTCAGTATTCAAGCGTTCATAACTTATAAAAACTATTCTGACTTATTTTTGAAGTATGAATTACAATTTAATCTCAATACTCGGTCCTACTGCGGCGGGCAAAACTAGATTAGCTTCTGAAATTGCATTTGAATTCAATGGAGAAATAATTTCCGCTGATTCAAGACAAGTTTATAAAAAACTGAATATCGGAACAGGAAAAGATTACGCTGACTATTTTGTAAACGGAGTTCAGATTCCTTTTCATTTAGTTGATATAGTTGACTTGCCTATTGAATACAATCTTTTTGATTTTTACAAAAGTTTTTTCTCTGTTTACAAAACGATAATTGAAAGACAAAAAACTCCTATTCTCTGCGGTGGCTCTGGCTTATATCTTAGTTCAGTAATTCAAAACTATGACCTAAAAGAAATTGAAAACTTTGATTCAATTGAAAACGAATTGAAATCAAAATCATTTGAGGAGCTTAAAGAAATCTATTACTCTGTTATCAAAAAACCTCACAACAAAACCGATTTGACAAGCAAAAGCAGATTGATTAAAGCAATTATCATCGAGAAATCTAAAAAGATAATTGAAGGTAAAATTCAAATAAACTCGCTGAACATTGGAGTTAATCCCGGAAGAGAAATTGTCAGACAAAGAATCAAGACACGACTTCTTAAAAGACTGAATGAAGGAATGATTGAAGAAGTTGCTCAACTGATTGAAGAAGGAATCTTCCCAGAGCGATTGATAAAGCTTGGCTTGGAGTACAAATTCATAACAGAATATCTTATTGGAAAATTTTCTAAAGAAGAAATGACCGAAAAACTTTATTATGCTATTTGTGCTTTTGCAAAAAGACAAATGACTTGGTTCAGAAAGATGGAAAGAGAAGGTGTGAAAATTTTCTGGCTGGAAAATCCTGATCCAAATCTTGCAAAAGAGATAATAAGAAAACATTATGTCCGCATTTAATATCCTGCCTGAAAATGTGATTGAATATCTCAATAAATTTTCTTCTTCAAAATGGAAACTCGATAAAGAAGATGATAAATTATTTGAAAACATAATCGTAATTCCATCACTTGCTGAGTTCG